>WNGG01011288.1_pt1 | contig 12093 bp, 4 predicted proteins | sample 5400661 | NCBI WGS metagenome assembly WNGG01 (sample SAMN13153372, study PRJNA577476) | soil metagenome | isolation source: 100 cm soil or saprolite under Garry oak tree replicate 1 | place: USA:California | collected 2016-06-15 | reverse complement strand
TTCGAACGAGACTTCGCTGAGCACAGCTATGGGTTTCGTCCGGGCCGGGGCTGCAAAGATGCGCTGCGTCGTGTTGACCACCTGCTCAAAGCAGGAAACACCTGGGTCGTCGATGCTGATTTGCAAAGCTACTTCGACACGATACCGAAGCAAAAGCTGCTGGAGCGAGTGGCGGAGAAAGTGGCAGACAGCCGAGTGCTGGAACTGGTAAAGGCGATGTTGCAAACAGAAGTGATGGAAGGACTGGCTCACTGGACGCCGGCGGCGGGAACGCCGCAGGGTGCGGTGATTAGCCCGCTGCTGTCGAACATCTATCTTGACCCGCTGGACCACGAGGTGGCTGGCAGTGGGTATGAGATGGTGCGCTACGCAGATGACTTCGTCATTCTCTGTCGCAGCGCAGCCGAGGCCGGAGCGGCGCTCGAAAAAGTGCAACGCTGGACGGCGCAAGCTGGTCTGCGGCTGCATCCGGAGAAGACCCGCATCGTGGACGCCACGCAACGAGGTGGCTTCGACTTTCTTGGTTACCACTTTGAGCGTGGCTACCGCTGGCCGCGCCGCAAGAGCGTGGCCAAACTGAAAGCGACGATTCGGAATAAAACGCGACGTACTCATGGGAGCAGCTTGCGAATAATCATCACGACGGTGAACCAGACGCTAATGGGTTGGTTCGGTTACTTCAAGCACAGTCATCAGACCGCGTTTCCGCCGTTGGATAAATGGATACGAATGCGCTTGCGCAGTGTCCTCCGTCATCGGCGGAAGCGGAAAGGCCGTGCTCGCGGTACGGACAACGTCCATTGGCCCAATGCGTTCTTTGCTGCGCAGGGGCTGTTTTCTTTGTCTGCCGCCCGCGCGCAGTGTGGTCAACCCTCTCGCAGGTGAACCACCAACTGGAGAGCCGGATGCGGGAGAACCGCCCGTCCGGTTCGGAGGGAGGGGGAACCTTGTTCTCCCTACCCCTATATCAAGCGGCGGAGCCGCTTGCTTTTCTTACTCGGATCTCGGCGAGAGCTATGATCACGATTCGTAACGCAACAGACCGCGGCCACTTTGACTTTGGTTGGCTGGACACTAATCATACGTTCTCGTTTGGCGACTACTACGATCCGGAGTTCATGGGCTTTCGTAGTTTGCGCGTTATTAATGAGGATCGAGTGGCGCCGCGCACGGGTTTCCCGACGCACGGACACCGCGACATGGAGATCATTACCTACATTCTCGAAGGCGCGCTGGAGCATCGCGACAGCATGGGCAACGGTTCGGTAATCCGTCCCGGCGAAGTGCAGCGCATGACCGCCGGCACCGGTGTCACGCACAGCGAGGCCAACTCTTCTGCAACCGAGTCTGTTCACCTGCTGCAGATCTGGATTCTGCCCGGCGCGCGCGGGCTGAAGCCGGGATACGAGCAAAAGACTTTCACCGACGACGAAAAGCGCAACCGGCTGCGACTTGTCGCTTCAGCAGACGGCCGCGATGGTTCAGTAATCATCAATCAGGACGCAAGCGTCTATGCGTCGGTACTTGATGCCGGGCACGAGGTAATCCATCAATTGGCGCCAGACCGAGGCGCGTGGGTGCAGGTAGCGCGCGGAAAGATCGCGGTCAACGGTGACGGTCTGAATCAAGGCGACGGCGCGGCGATTAGCGGCGAATCTGAGATCACGATCGCGGGTCGCGAGCCGGCGGAAGTGTTGCTATTCGATCTTGCATGAGCTCGACGTTTCTGCATCCCAAACATTTCGGAGCACGCTAAAGCGGAGGAGGTGCGAAGTGCTTAAGACAATTTCTCGAGAAGAGTTGAAGACAAAAATTGATAATCACGACCAATTCGTTCTGGTCGAAACACTGGCGGCCGCAACCTATCATCATGCACATCTTCCCGGCGCGATCAATTTACCGCCGGACCAGGTAATCGAGCTGGCGCCCACCTTAATGCCCGATATGCACGCCGACATCGTGGTTTATTGCGCCAGCCCCACCTGACACGCGTCAGAGAACGCTGCCCGTGAACTGGCAGCCATGGGTTACACCAACGTGCGTGATTACGCGGGAGGCAAACAGGACTGGATCGATGCCGGTCTTCCAACAGAAAGCGACCATCAGCACCAGCGCGCAGCCTCGTCTTAGGCTGCGTAGGCTGTAGGCAGGTTGAAGACGGTGGAGCATGGCGGAATCCCAGCTTCAAATCAGGGCCTGCCTCGACATCAATTAAAAGTTGTGGATTCAAGTTTGAAGTGCAGCTAAACGTTTGGAAATATCTCGGTAATCTTCTGACTTGAACTGCTTCACCGCAACGCGGTGGCGTCTCAGAGCCCAGGGTTGCCGCGGCAACCCTGGGTTACAGAATTTAATAGCCAATTCAACCGCAACGCGGTTGCGTCCAACTGGCGCAACTCGTTCCGGGTTGATAACGATGTGCACTTGCTTACCCAGGGTTGCAACCCTGGGCTTTGAGACATAACCGCTTCGCGGTACCACAGCCTCTCGTATTGTCTATGAGAGTTGCACTGCTCCGAAGAACGCTAGAGAGCATCGCGATGCCTTGCTCGGTGAATGCGTAGGGTCGAAACCGTGGATCGCGATGTTTCTGCGAACCGATCACAATTTGTGATCGGTTCAGGTGGGTAACTTCGGAGGGCGTCAACTGAAACATGAAGTCACTCGGGAAGCGCTCGCGATTTCGCCGTACAGCCTGATTTAGCGCTGCTGTCGTCACTTGGTAAAGTTCCGCCAAGTAGCGATCCAACATCACCTTCTCGCCGCGAATCAGGTAAATCGACTTTTCAATTGTTTCAAGAGGAATGAGGGTTGATTCTTTCAAGGGGAGGTCTCCGCGCTTTAGGATCGAAAGCGCATTCTAAATGAGAGACTCAAGACTTGAAAGCCATAATGGCTCGCCTGGCGCGTTCACTCAAACGACTTCGAAGGTGTCACAAATTGGGATATCCGCAAGAACACTTCACGAGTTAGCTCAACGCTTCCCCGCCAACGCCTGCACCGATTGGACCAGCTTCTCTGAGTCGGAGCCGACGCCGTCTTTGAAAACGCCAAGGTATTGGCCTGCGGCGTGATTGCCGCTCGCCAAATTGCCAATTCGAGTCTTGCCTTTCGCTCAATGCTTATCCAGGAACGCGAGTACTGCGCGCCGGCAATCCTCCGGTTGTTCGTTCCACATGTCGTGTGTGGCGTTCGCAAGAATTACTCGCTCACCATGCGCCAGCAGCGGCTCGAGTTCAGCATCGACTACCTTCAGAATTTCCAAAGTGCGCCCGCCGCTTAACATCAACGCTGGTACCTTCATCCTCCTGACGTCCGCGCGCAACAGTATGGGGAAAGCATCACGCGATGTAGTCAGAGCTTGCCACTCTCGAATGTTCTGCATCCAGTAATTGCGTTGAGCTTCAGGGATTTGTTCAAACGCGCCTTCGCCAATGAAATAGTTGAATGTTAGACGCAGCGCTTCCTCCCTCTTGCCTAGCCTCAGCGCATCGCCCACACGCCTCCACGTATCCATGAAGGTGTTGAAGAGAATTCGTCCCTCAGGCTTTTCCTCTGCCCAACGCAACACGGGCGGTTCGGCGAGGACTACTGTTCGCACCAGTTCTGGGTGTTTCACCGCCAGAAAGAGCGCTGTGAGGGCGCCGTATGAATGACCCACCACGTGTGTTGGTCCGAGCTTGAGTTTCTTGATTAGCGCAGCAAGATCTTCGGCTTCGATGAGGGCCGAGTGGTCGGGCCGAAGGTAACGGTTTCTGTTTGGATAGTTATAGCGGCGGCTGTACGCAATGACGTGGTAACGCTCCGCGAAAGGCTCTAGCTGTGCTTCCCACATTCGGTAGTCGTCCAGACCTCCGTGTACAAGAATCACAGGGACCCCCTTGCCTGTCTCAACGTAGTGCAAATCGACGCCATTGGCTCGTACTCGCTTCAGCCGGCGCGGCGCTCTATCCAGGGGTTCGGAGTTTTGTGCTGGTACTTGATGAGCAAAGACCGTGAAGAGAAGGAATATCAGAATTACGTTCAGCAAGTTTGAAGCACAACTGTGAAAGGTTTTCGTCAACTTGATTTCTCCTCGTTATCCGCTCTTGTGAAGCCAGCGGATCCTCACCAAGCCTGAACCGAGGCGTTCCATTAGGAACGCAATGTCTATACCCCAGCGGCATCTCTCAGTTTACATCTTCCGAGCGGCATTAATGCCGCTCGGTTAGCGAGGAAGTTGCTGCTTTAGGCTATGAACATTCGGCTCCGACGGAGCCGAATAACAAACACCGAGCCCTCCCTAACAGTCGGGCTTCTGCCATTAGGGAGAGCTTTTGAGTGACAAAGCGGGCTATGCCTATCCGTTAGCCGCGCGTCGCGCCCTCTTTCTGTTGCCTCGCCTGTATATCTCTTTCAGGTTTCGGTGCTGAAGGCTTTTCGCCAAGTACGACTCGAACGTTGTGCGTGCGGCCGTCGTCAGTTAATGGAATCTCACCTTCATCCAGTTGCTGTCCATCCAACTCTACAATCGCTACTCCACGGCTCACGGCGATTGGGTTTTCGACCTTGACGCGGTAAGTGGTTTGTCCTCGTCGATAGACAATTTCATAGTCGCGCCACCACTTTGGAATGCAGGGATCTATGCTCAGCCGATCGGCGTGCAACTTGAAACCCAGAATCGATTCGACCCCGGCGCGATACATCCAGGCTGCTGAGCCGGTGTACCAGGTCCAACCCCCGCGTCCAGTATGCGGCGGAACGGCATAAACATCGCCCGCGGCGACGTAGGGTTCGACTTTGTATTTGTGCAAACCCGCGCGCGTCGAGGCATGATTAATGGGATTCAGCAACGAGAACAGCTCCCCGGCGCGCTCGCCATCGCCGAGCAATGCGAAGGCGATCATCGTCCAGATTGCCCCGTGCGTATACTGACCGCCGTTCTCACGCACACCGGGAACGTAGCCCTTGATGTAACCAGGATCGAGATTGCCCCGGTCGAACGGCGGCGTAAAGAGAATCACCAATCCATCGCCGCGTCGGACCAGGTACTCATCGACGGCGTTCATTGCGCGAACGGCCCGATAGTGCTCCGCGGCGCCAGAGATGACCGCCCACGATTGCGCGATTGAATCGATGCGGCATTCGTCATTCTGAGCTGAGCCAAGCGGAGTGCCGTCGTCAAAGTAGGCGCGACGATACCAGTCGCCGTCCCAGCCATGTTCTTCGAGCGCTTTTTTCAGTTGCTCCATGTGCTCGCGATACCGACCAGCTCGACTTGCATCTTTGCGACGATCGCAGAAAGGTGCGAATGCGCCAAGCACCGTATGCAGGAACCACCCCACCCAGACGCTCTCGCCCTTGCCGAGGTGACCGACGCGATTCATGCCATCATTCCAGTCACCCGAACCCATCAACGGCAGACCGTGCGCACCCACGTTCAGGCTCCGATCAACAGCACGCAAGCAATGTTCAAAGATTGTCGCCGACTCGCTGGATACGACCGGCTGCAGGTATGACTCAATTTCCTCGGGACCAAGAAGCGGCGCTTCCAGGAAAGGAACGACATCGTCGAGGACCGATTCATCACCGGTGACCTTGACGTAGAAAGCGGTAATGAGCGGCAACCAGAGCAGGTCATCGGAGAAACGCGTGCGCACGCCTCGTCCTGTTGGTGGGTGCCACCAGTGTTGCACGTCGCCCTCTTTAAACTGGTGAGCGGCCGCGCGCAGAATCTGCTCCCGAGCGATTTGGGGTTGGCTGTAGACGAGGGCCATCACGTCTTGCAACTGATCGCGGAAACCATAAGCCCCGCCCGATTGATAAAACGCCGTCCGCCCCCACACGCGACACGACAGCACCTGATAGAGCAGCCAGCGGTTCAACATTGTGTCCAGCGCCGTGTCGGGCGTGCGCACTTCGACGGTTCCGACCACCTGGTCCCAATGGGCCAGCACGCGCTCGAAAGCCTCGTTCACAGCCGCAGGGTGCCGGTACTTTGCCGCTAGCTCCCCCACCTCGGCCGTGGATTTTCCATCGCCAAGCAGGAAGACGATTTCATGGGCTTCTCCGGGTGCGAGTTCGACGGTTACCTGAAGGGCAGCACAAGGATCCAACCCGGCGCCATCGTGACCGGCTAGTTTCGTCCGGCTCAGCGCGGCAGGATTCGACAGCAAACCATTGCGACCGAGAAACTCTTTGCGATCGCAGGTAGCACTTGAAATCTTTTCGCTCGTCGTGACAAAGGCGACCCGATCGGCAAACTCGTTGTTATAAGGATTCCGCGCAAAGACGATGCCCGCATCCTGATCGATCTCGGTAATGATGTAAGGAGCCGATGTGCTACGCTGAACACCAAGAACCAGTTCGCTGTAAGACGTTATCGAAAGTCGTCTGCGCCGGTCGGTGCGATTGCGTAACCGCAAAAGCGAGATCTTTGTCGTTGCTTCCAAAGGAACAAATAGAAGCAGCTCTTGAGAGATTCCGTGACTAACGTGTTCGCAGACCGTGTAACCCTGGCCGTGTCTAATCGTGTAAGGCTCGGCCTCGCGGATCGGCAGCGGAGTTGGCGACCAGATCGAGCCTGTTTCTTCGTCCCGAAGGTAAATGATTTCGCCTGATGGATCGCTCACCGCGTCGTTGGACCACGGGGTCAGGCGATTCTCCCGGCTATTGACCGACCAGGTGTAACCGCCACCCGTCTCGGTAATCTGAAAGCCAAAATCCTTTCCGTTGGCGATGACGTTTGACCACGGTGCAGGAGTCGATTGGCCCTCGCCTAACAGTGTCACATACTCGCGTCCTCCCGGACTAAAGCCACCCAGCCCGTTGAAGAAGGCGAGCTCCGGCATGGGCACCGGCGTCTCGGGATAGGTGTCGGACGGCAAACGTGGAATGAAAGGCGCGGGCAGTGGTTCCTCGATTGGGCGCCTGATTAGTTGGTCTTCGAGCGAACCGCGATCGGTAACTATCACCGCGCGAGCAACTGAGTGCAACAGGATGCGATCCGGTTCGGGCATGATGTCGGCGCGACACAAAAACACACCGCCGGGCTTGTTTTGCAAAGCCTGCAAGCCACTGGTGCGGATCATCGCCTGTAGCTCGTCATGCAGCCACTGGCTGTAGCTGGTGGGACGATCGTTCATGATCACCAGATCTATCTTCAGACCCTTGTAATGGAGATATTCGTGTCCGCGCAAAATCTTGCGCATCATACCGAGATCCTCTTCCCGATTTATCCGCACCAGAACGATAGGCAGATCACCGCTGATGCCGTGGGCCCAGAGGGCCGATTGGGCTCGCGTGTTGAGAGCCAGCACATGGGGCCGCGGGCGCAGCGAAGGATCGGAATACAACACACGACCAGCGAGACGTTGAAACAGGTGCGCTTCTTCAGCGTCCAGATTGAGATGACTCATTTCCACCTGAGCCCTGGTCCACGCCAGTCTCGCCTGGCGCCCAAAGACGTTTGCGTCGTGATACTTGTCAGCGAGGGTCATTGCTACCTCTCGCGAGTGCGCCACCGCGGTAGCGAACAAGACACGCACTGTCTGCCTCGGTTTGACGCGAACGCGACGTCGTAGACTAAAAACCGGATCGAGCACTGCGCCTACTGTGTTTGACAGTGGGCGGTCTTCAACCACCGCCACCGGATCGGCAGGTGTATGTCCTCGTCCAAGAAAACGCCCGCGATCGGTTTCATACTGCGCGGCGCCGACCGCGTCGCTTTCCGCGACCACCACATGAACGCCCCAGATCTCTTCATCTTCAGCCGAACGTTTGCGTCGATGCGCGAGCAGGGCGTTCTCAGCCGCGATGAATTCGGTCTCGATGAAAAGATTACTGAAAGCCGGGTGGGTGGCGTCGGCCTGCGCCGGCGCCAGGACGACTTCGGCATAGCTGGTCAACTCGATATCGCGAGTCCGGGTTGAGTTGTTGGTAATCGAAATGCGACGGACTTCAGCATTATCCTCGGCTGAGACGACGACCTCCATATGCGTAACTAATCCAGCATCGCTGCGCCAGTAATCGGCCTTATCTTCAGAGAAAGCCACCTTGTACGATTGCGCCGCACGTTGAATGGGCTGATGTCCCGCCGACCAAACGGTCCCGCTGCGAACATCGCGCAGGTAAACGAAGGCGCCCCAGTCGTCTCGGGTGACGTCTTCGCGCCAACGAGTAACAGCATTCGGACCGCAGGCGGAGTAACCTGATCCAGCGGTCGTCAGCATCACGTTGTAGGTACCATTTGAAAGCAACTGCGTGCGCGGTGTAGGCAGATCGGCCGTGTCGTAGACGCGGGTTATCAAACCCGACAGCGAGCGAGCAACGCGTCCGGTCAGCACCTCTTCTCCGCGCGGGTGAACGGCGGGAACACCGATGGGAATGCGTTCCTGCAACAGCAGTTCAGTGGCCTGCACGAACGGGTCGGCATGAAAACGTTTCTCCATGCAACCGTCATTCAGGACGTTATCGAGCGCGACCAGGCTCATGCCTTGATGGTGAGCCATGAACGTGCGGATCGGGACGCTCTTTTGATCTTGCGGCAATCTCTCGGGCGTGTAATCGATCGCTTCGTAAAAGCCGTAGCCGGCCAGGCCTCCTTCTCTCTTAAGCAAGCGAAGATTTGCCATTGCTGCGTGCGGGTCAAAGATGGCCGCCAGGATCGTGGCATACGGAGCGACTACCAGGTCCTCGATTAGACCTCGCTTCAGACCGAGCCCAGGCACGCCGAAGGGCCCATATTGATAGTTCAATTGCAAATCGCGGACATTGAAAGCGGATTCGGAGATACCCCACGGCACACCGCGTTCAAATCCGTATTCAATCTGTCGGGCCACGACTGTGCGGTAGGTCTGATCGAGAAGCGTGTTGTCGTAATTGCGCATCACCAGCAGCGGCATCAGATACTCGAACATCGTGCCGGTCCACGAAATCAGTGCGCGGCCACCGTCAACCGACGCGAGTTGCCGGCCCATTCGAAACCAATGCTCCTGAGGCACGTCGCCCTTGGCAATCGCGACAAAACTCGTGAGGCGTGCTTCAGAGGCCAGCAGGTCGTAGTACGAGTTATCATCTCTCTGTTCTGAGACGTTGTAACCGACGGTGAAAACCTTGCGGTCTTGATCGAGGAGGAACCGAAAGTCCATCTGGGCCACGATCTGCTCGCAAGTCTGCGCGATCCGACTCAGGCGCGACATCAACTCTTTCACGGCGCCCGCAGCTCGCTCGATAGCGCTGGTCAATAGCTTCAGACCATTGAGCGCCGCTTCGCGATTCGACTCCGATTGAGTCGGGCCCTGATCGATCTGCGCCTGCAAGGCAGCGAGTTGCAATAAAGCTGAGTCGCAGATATCCGGTATCTCCGACGTAACCGGGACGCTGCTCAACAAACTCGCGATCGCTTGCCACTGGGCCGCGACTTCCGCGCCACAGGCTGTGACAACCGGTTCCAGGTGACTCGTCAACGCTGAACCCCAGGGCACGAGGGTATCGAAATCGCGGCGGTTACAACGAAGTTGATTGCGCAACGCTCCGATCCACCAGCGCAAATCCTGGAAGCCTTCCTGGCCATGTTCGTGCGCGAGGGCGCCGACGATGTCTTCGATGATCGCGGCGCGCCGATCCAAACTGGCAAGCAGTTTGTGCCACGCCTCCAGCGTTTGAGGCAGTGTATCAGGCGTTGAAGATACGAGGCGTTGGCAGGTTTCGATCCCGTCGCGAAGCTCCTTGACAGTGAGTACGTCTGTGCGCTGCCGAACGGTGCTTAACTTTTTCGCTTCTTCGCTGATGCAGGCGATCGTATCGGCCAGTCCCTGGACGACGCGTGAATCGAATAAATTGACGTCAGGCAACTCAATGCAAGCTTGCTTAAGTGCAATCAGATGACCGGCAAGATTGCCGCTGTCCACAGTGGAGACATATAGCGGGTTGAGTGGTTCAAGACTGCGCGTATCGTACCAGTTAAAGAAATGCCCCTGGAATTTCCTCAGCTTTACCAGCGTCGCAAACGTTAGCTCTTGCCGCTCGATGAATTCGAGCAGGCTGATGTAACCAAAGTCGTGGTCAGCAACAGTCGACAGCAAAAGCAGACCCACGTTAGTGGGCGACGTGCGATGTGCAAGGACTGGCTGAGGATCTTCCTGAAAATTGTCTGGAGGCAGCCAGTGATCTTCCGCGCCAACGAAGGCTTCAAAAAAACGCCAGGTGCGACGCGCGACATTCCTTGCCAGGCGCAGATCGTCAGGGAGCAGTTGCCGGCGACGCTCCACCAGTCGCTGGCTGACAAAATACGCGATGAACGGCGAGAGAAACCAGAAGAGCAAGAACGGAGCGGCGACCACGAGCGCCGCAGGCTTGAGAAAAAGAGTCAAACAACCAGCAGCCAGCGCCAAAGCTTCGGCGGACCACATGAATCTCAGGAAAGCAGTCAGCTCGTGCCGGCTGGCGCGTTCGGCCTGCCGCGCGGTGACCCATTCGAGCAGATGTCTGCGCGAGATCAGTTTGCGGTAAAGCGTGCGCCCGATCGCGTCAACCATCAGATATGCTTGATGAGGAAGAAATGTAACTGAAAGTAAAACCTGGGCAGTGTTGGTGCGGATATCTCCCCAGACACTCCAGAAGTGACTGGTCCAGGGAATCCCGCGCGGATGCAGTAATAAACTTGTGCTGACGTGAAGGTATACCGGAAACGCAATAGTCAAAACAACAAATATAGTCCAGAACACCGCTGCACCGGGAAAGATGGTCCACGAAACGAGCAGCCAGAGCAGAAGCGAGGGAGCCACCAAGCTGCGACGCAGATTGTCCAGAATCTTCCAACGCGCAATCAGCGGCAGATGGTTGCGGGTGCGGCGATGACCGGCATCTGGTACCGTCGGAAAAAGCCAGCGGAGGATCTGCCAGTCACCGCGGGTCCAACGATGTTGCCGCTTGGCGTAGGCGTCGTACTGCGCTGGATAGTCGTCCAGCAGCTCAATGTCTGTAACCAGCCCCGCGCGCGCGAATAACGACTCAAACAGGTCATGACTCAGCAGATAGTTTTCGGGCACGCGATCGGCAAGCGCGGCTTCGAAAGCGTCAACGTCATAGAGGCCCTTGCCCGTGAAGCTGCCTTCGTTAAAGAGATCCTGATAGACGTCCGACACGGCGGTGGTGTAAGGATCGATTCCTGTATTCCCTGAAAAGATGCGAGCAAATCCGGATCTCGATGCGCTCTCGAGCGAGACACTGACGCGCGGCTGCAAAATTCCGTAGCCGCTGGTCACGCGCTTGAGAGAAGGATCAAATCGCGGGCGATTCAAAGGATGAATTGCCGTGCCGACCAGCCGGCGCGCCGCATCGCGCGGAAGCTGCGTATCGGAATCAAGCGTGATGACGTAATGAATCTGCGAGAGCAACGTCTCGCGCGCCGTCTGAACCACGAAGCTCGTATCGCGAGCGCCGCGCAGCAGCCGGTTGAATTCATGCAGCTTGCCGCGCTTGCGTTCCCAACCCATCCACTTCCCTTCGCCGGCATTCCATTGCCGCCGGCGATGAAACAAGTGGAAACGCGGCGACTCACCTTCGCCGTAGCGTTTGTTCAGTTGCTCGATGCCTTCGAGAGCGATGTCAATTAAGGTCGAGTCGTCCGGTAGTTCCTCCGCGGTTGCATCCGCGAAATCACCGAGCAGCGCGAAATGCAGGCGCTGATCGTTGTTCGCGAGGAAATGCACCTCGAGTTTCGCGAGCAGCTCTCTGACAACCGGTTCGCTCGAGAAGATCGTAGGCACAACGACCATCGTGCGCGCGTGCTCAGGAATACCTTCAGCGGTGCTCATGCGGGGCAACAGTCGCGGCCCGAACAATCGTGTCACATCCCAGTTCAATACCCCGAGCGCAAGATCGCTGGCAGGAATCAGCCCCAACAAGGCGGTCGCGATCACAATTGGCAGGCCCGCACCTGTTCGATCCATTACGACGACCAGGGCCGCGATCACAAGCGCCGTAAGAAATGCGAGGGCGCCCAGGTAAGTAAATGTGGGATGGCGCAAGACCCAACGACGCACCACTTCAGATGCTGGCGCGTGACATGACCATGCCGACTCTAACTGATCGAGACCCGCGCCTATCAGG
>WNGG01018136.1_pt1 | contig 12095 bp, 10 predicted proteins | sample 5400661 | NCBI WGS metagenome assembly WNGG01 (sample SAMN13153372, study PRJNA577476) | soil metagenome | isolation source: 100 cm soil or saprolite under Garry oak tree replicate 1 | place: USA:California | collected 2016-06-15 | reverse complement strand
CGCGACGGCAATCAGGTCCTGCAGCAGCCCGAGCGCTGCCCAGTGGCCGATCAGCGGTAGGGCAAAGCGATCGCTGAACAGCTCGCCGTAGGCCTCGGCGATGGTGGTCAGCAACAGCACGAAGCCCCAGAAGGTGAAGAAGTGCGCCAGCCCGGGGAGCGGCCGCTGCAGCAGCTTCCGCTGGCCGAGGACCTCGACCAACTCGGTCCGCAGCCGCGCCCAGGCGCCCTCGAACCGCTCCGGTGCCGGCTTGCCGAGCGTGAGGAGGCGGACGAGCTCCTCACCACGCCGACCGGCAAGCGCCACGGCGAAGAACGTGAGCACAGCTCCGATGGCGAGCTTCAAGCCGACCTCCCTGATCCGTCGCTTGCCTGATCTTACCGGGCGGTAACCTGTCTGGCAGGACCGCTCCAGGAGCGTAGCCGCCGACGCGAACCAGTTACAGAGCCTCCGGCCAAGTTGTGGATAACGTGGTGCCTGACGGCACACCCGCGAGGTGACCAGCGACACTTTCCAATCTTGTTACGTTGGTAGATGATCTATCCGAACCCGTCCTATCGGTCGAAATGGAGCATTGATGCCCCATCCAATGGATCTCTCAGGTATGCGGCTCGGCAAGCAGCCGGCCCGCCGTGACGCACGCACGTTTCTGCTCGCGGACTACCTCGATGCTGAGGTGCTCCCGACTCCCCCTCCGCACTTGCGCTGGACCCAGAACGTCGGCAGCTGGCCGATGATGCGCAACGACACCATCGGCGACTGCACGGTCAGCGCCGCCGGTCACTGCATCCAGGAGTGGACCGCCTTCAGCGGGACCGAGGTGATCCCGAGCGACGACGATGTGGTCGCGGCCTACTCGGCGATCACCGGCTACGACCCGGTCACCGGTGCCAACGACAATGGCGCGGTCGAGCTGGACGTGCTCAACTACTGGCGCAAGCAGGGCATCGCCGGGCACCAGCTCATGGCGTATGTGGCCATCGAGCCGGGCAACCACGACCACGTCAAGGACTCGGTGCAGCTGTTTGGCAACTGCTACATCGGACTCGGCCTGCCGATCAGTGCGCAGCGGCAGCGGGTCTGGTCGGTGCCGCCCGGCGGTCCGGACGGGGACGGGGCGCCTTGGTCGTGGGGCGGGCATGCCGTGCCAGTGGTCGGCTACGACGCGCGCGGCCTCATCTGCGTCACCTGGGGTGCGCTCAAGCGCATGACCTGGGGTTTCTGGAACGCCTACTGCGACGAGGCCTACGCCCTGCTGTCGCCGGACTGGCTCAAGCCCAGCGGCGAGGCGCCCTCCGGGTTCGACCTGGCGACCCTGGAGGCCGACCTGCAGAGTCTGGATGGGCAGGGGTAGCGGCCGGAGCGCGTTGGTCGCGGCGGTCGCCCTGCTGGCCGGGGGCGCGCTGCTGGCGATCGTGCTCACGCGGGACGCCTCCTCCCATGGAGTGGCGGCCACGGCGGCGACCAGCGGCACCCCGCTCCGGGTCACCTATCTCCTGGAGCCGGCCGGGCGACCGGTCCTGCGGGTGTCGCTCGAGGTGGCTGCCACACCCGCGGAGCGGGAGCGCGGGCTGATGGGCCGGACCTCGGTGCCGGACAGAACCGGCATGGTGTTCCTCATGCCCGGCGACACCACAGTGCGGTTCTGGATGAAGGACACGCTAGTGCCGCTGTCGATCGCGTTCGTCGCCGCCGACGGCCGCGTGGCCGCGGTCGACGAGATGCCGCCCTGCAAGGCCGACCCCTGCCCAACCTACGGCCCGGACCACCCCTACCGCTACGCGATCGAACTGGATGCCGGCGCCTTCAGCCGCGCCGGCATCCACTCCGGCGACCTGGTGGTCCCTGCAGATCCCGCCGCCCTGCCGCCGGCTGGGTGACGCCGGGCGGCGGCGGGTCAGCGGAACTGTGGGAGGTGGGCGGCATGAGCGGCGAGGCCCTCCTCCAGGATCGCCTCGGCGGTCGCCTTGCGCCGCACGAACGGGTGGACCATGAGGGCCTGCAGCGCGAGGCGCCGGTCCCCCGTCGCGGCGGCTTCGGCCGCCAGCCACTCGTACTCGTGGATTGCCATGGTGAGGCCTCGCACCGGATGCGGTAGCGGCCCCGGAACACCATGCCGGTTCTGTCCGGCACCGAGGTCCGGCCCATCAGCCCGCGCTCCCGCGATGGCTCCGGGTGCTCCCGCGCCGCCGCTGCCTGGTAGTCGGCGTAGAGATCGGGCAGGCGCGCCATCACCTCCTGCGCCCGGGTCGTGCCCTTGGCTCGCAGCTCGCCGGCCACGTCGTCGTGGAAGAAGTAGTAAGGCGCATAAGCGTTGGCCAGCAGGCCGAAGGCCCGGCCCAGCTCGGTGAGCTGGCGGAGCAGGCTGGACTCCCCCGGCGGCGGCTCCAGGCTGGCGAGGCGCTGGCGCACCTCGGCGCTGACGTCGGCGCCGTCGAGGCGGACCCGCTCGGCCCAGGTGGCGTGGTTCAGGCCGATCCAGTCGGCCTCCATCCGGCCGGGAGTGGTGGGGTAGCCGAGCAGGGCGGCCCACAGCTCCAGATCACCGGCGTGACCGTCGCAGAGGCCGACGATGCGGATCCCACCGCCGAAGCGCAGCACCGCGTCGGTGACGATGTTGGTGGGGTTGGTGTAGTTGACGATCCAGGCGGCCGGGGCGACCTCGTCGCACAGCCGGGCGATGCGCAACAGCACCGGGACCGAGCGGCAGGCCATCAGAAAGCCGCCGGGGCCGGCGGTCTCCTGCCCCACCACGCCGTAGCGTAGCGGGATCGACTCGTCGAGGTGGCGGGCAGCCATCCCGCCGGGCCGGAAGGTGGTGAACACGAAGTCGGCGTCGACCAGGGCCGCGCGCAGGGCCGGCTCGGTGCGCACGGCGAGGTCGGCTCCTGCGGCGGCGACCATCTTGCCGCCCAGTGTCTCCATCAGCCGCAGCCGCTCGCTGTCCAGGTCGTAGAGGACCACCTCGGAGCCGGCCAGATCGCCGGCGCGGTGCAGCAGGCCGCGGATCACCCCGGGCATAAACGCGCTGCCAGCGCCGATGACGACGATCCGTCGGGCTGGCACGCGCAGCTCACCCCACCTCTCTCAACCGCCGGACGGCTGCGGCGCGAGGCAGGCCGCGTCGATGGTGGGCGCTGCCCGTCGGCATTGGACGCGGCGAGTGGTCCGTGCGTAGTGCTCGTGCAGGAACTGGTAGGCGGCCTTGCGCTCGGCAGGAACGCCGGGGTCGGCGTCCAGCTCGCGGCACCAGCCGGCGACCTCGTTCCAGCAGGGCGCTGACAGCGACCCGCCGTAGTAGCGCACCGACAGCCCGGCGCAGAGGTTGGCGAAGCGCAGCCGCTCGGCCAGGGACCAGTTGTGGAGGCTGCCGTAGACCAGCGCGGCGCCGAAGACGTCGCCAGCGCCGGTCGGGTCGAGCGCCTCCACCGCGATGGCGGGCTCGTGCACCCGCTCGCCGGTCTCGCGCGAGGCTGCGACGGCGCCGGCGTGACCGCATTTGACCACCGCCACCGGGACCAGCTCGGTGAGCACGTCGAGGGCGGCCTGAGGGCTGGAGGTGCGCGTATAGGCCATCGCCTCGGCCGCGTTCGGCATGAACACGTCCACCAGGGCGAGGTTGTCGAGCACCGACGGCGACCAGCGCTCGCTCGAATCCCAGCCGACGTCGGCGAAGACCCGCGTGCCGGCGGCGCGCAGGGCCGGCAGCCAGCTCGCCTGCGGGTTGTCGATGTAGGTGAGGAAGCAGCGCGCCTGCGGCGCCTGCGCCAGCAGCTCAGCCATTGGCGCCGGCGGCGGCTGCTCGTAGGTGATCATGCTGCGCTCGCGGTTGTAGGCGAGCGACACCGTCACCGGGGTGACCCAGCCGTCCACCCGCCGCGAGGCGGATAGGTCGACCCCCTCCTGCTCGCCGAGGGTGTGCCACAGGAAGGTGCCGTAGATGTCGTTGGCGAAGGGGCCGGCCAGCCCGACGGTGAGGTCCAGGCGGCGCATCGCCACCGCCAGGTTGGCGACCCCGCCAGGGGAGGAGCCGAGCCCCCGGGTGCGGATCTCGGTTCCGGGCTGCGGGGTGGCGGTCAGGCCGGAGAACACCAGGTCGAGGTAGGGCGTGCCGGTGAGCTGCACATCGAGCGGCAGGTCCGGGACGGGTGCGCCGGCTGGTACCGGCCGACGGTCGTGGTGCCGCAGCTTGGGGGCGCTCAAGAGGCAGACCTCCACCGGAGAGGTGGGAAATGGGGTGAGCGTGGAAGAATCAGCGAGGTGTGATCGATGACCAAAGCGTAGACCAATCGGGTAACAGCAGCAGGTCGAGCCGTATCGAGAGGGGTGGCGAGGCTCTCTCGGCGTTGCGAACCTGCAGCTCAGAGGCAAGATAAAGTGCTGCACGCAACGGACTTGACAATGATTGACTCAACTAGATACCTTGGCGTCGAGCGTCCGGCCTTGGCCGCACGGGGCAACCCCCCGAATCGAGGGCCCCTGTCTGGCCGGCCGGGTTGCAAGTCAATTCCACAGCAAGAGGTGATCAGATGGCCAAGGCGGTAGGGATCGACCTGGGGACCACGAACTCGGTTGTCGCCGTGCTCGAAGGCGGTGAACCGACGGTCATCCCCAACGCCGAGGGCGCCCGTACCACTCCCTCGGTGGTCGCCCTGTCGAAGACCGGCGAGGTGCTGGTGGGTGAGGTGGCCAAGCGGCAGGCCGTCACCAACCCCGACCGCACCATCCGCTCGGTCAAGCGCCACATGGGAGAAAGCTCGTGGCGTTTCCGCGCTGACAGCAAGGAGTTCTCTCCGCAACAGATCAGCGCGTTCATCCTGCAGAAGCTCAAGCGAGACGCCGAGGCGTACCTGGGCGACACCGTGACCCAGGCGGTCATCACCGTGCCCGCCTACTTCGATGACGCCCAGCGCCAGGCCACCAAGGACGCCGGCCAGATCGCCGGGCTCGAGGTCCTCCGCATCATCAACGAGCCGACTGCCGCCTCGCTGGCCTACTCGCTCGACAAGGACAACGACCAGACCATCCTGGTGTTCGACCTGGGCGGCGGCACCTTCGACGTGTCCCTGCTCGACATCGGCGAGGGCGTCATCGAGGTGCAGGCCACCTCGGGCGACATGCACCTCGGTGGCGACGACTGGGACCAGCGCATCGTCGACTGGCTGCTGAAGACCTTCAAGAACAACCACGGCATCGACCTGTCCGGCGACAAGATGGCGATGCAGCGCCTCAAGGAAGCGGCCGAGAAGGCCAAGATCGAGCTGTCCTCGACCCTTGAGACCACCATCAACCTGCCGTTCATCACCGCCACCCCGGAGGGCCCGCTGCACCTTGAGCAGCGCCTCACCCGGGGCGAGTTCGAGCGCATGACCCAGGACCTGGTGGAGCGCTGCAAGGGCCCGTTCGACCGCGCCATCACCGACTGGAAGGCCAAGACCGGCAAGGACCTCGGCCAGATCAACCACGTGGTCCTGGTCGGCGGCTCGACCCGCATGCCGATGGTGTTCGAATTCGTCAAGAAGCTCACCGGCGGCAAGGAGCCGCACAAGGGCGTCAACCCGGACGAGGTCGTGGCGGTCGGCGCCACCCTGCAGGCCGGCGTGCTCAAGGGTGAGGTCAAGGACATCCTGCTGCTCGACGTCACCCCGCTGTCGCTTGGCATCGAAACCAAGGGCGGCGTGATGACCAAGCTGATCGAGCGCAATACCACCATCCCGACGCGCCGCAGCGAGGTCTTCACCACCGCCGACGACGGCCAGTCCGAGGTCGACGTGAAGGTCTTCCAGGGCGAGCGCGAGATGACCTACGGCAACAAGCTGCTCGGCAACTTCCAGCTGGTCGGCATCCCACCCGCGCCGCGTGGCGTGCCGCAGATCGAGGTCACCTTCGACATCGACGCCAACGGCATCGTCAACGTGTCGGCCAAGGACCGCGGCACCGGCAAGGAGCAGTCGATGACCATCACCGGCGGCACCGCGCTGCCGAAGGACGACATCGACCGCATGGTCCGCGAGGCCGAGCAGTACGCCGAGGAGGACCGCCGCCGGCGCGAGGCTGCCGAGGCCAAGAACCGCGCCGAGCAGCTCGTCTACCAGACCGAGAAGAGCCTCAAGGACTACGGCGACAAGATCTCCGATTCCGACCGTGCCGGTGTGGAGTCGGCGCTCGCCACCCTGAAGGAGAAGCTCACCGGCGACGACACCGTGGCCATCACCTCGGCCACCGAGGCGCTGCAGCAGGCGAGCTACAAGCTGGCCGAGGCGGTCTACGCGCAGGCCCAACCCGGTCCCGGCACGACCCAGAGCAGCGGGACCACCGCCGCCAGCGGCGAGCCCGGCGGTGGCACCAGCGAGGGCGACGTGGTCGACGCCGAGATCATCGATGAAGGTGAAGGTGAGGAGCAGAAGGGGGCCTAGGGGCGGCTGAGGCCCCCGGCAGCGACGGGTGACCGGAGGGGGGAGGCGCAGCCTGCCTCTCCCCTCCCGGCAAAGGCGCGGCCCCACGTCAGGGTGGCGCCTTTGAAAGGGGAACGGTGAAGAGCAAGAGCAACCGACGACGGATGGGCAAAAAAGTGGAAGTGGACGACGACGCGAAGCGCGCTCCCGAGCCGGACCAGCCGGCCTCCACCCAGGCTGAGGCCGAGGCCGCGCCGGCGACGCAGCAGCCCGAGGCCGAGACGGCCGCGCCCGAGACGACTCCGCCGGCCGCTGCGGCGGCGGCCGGCGACCAGGACCAGGAGCAGGAGGCGGCCACCGCCGCTGGGGCCGCCACCGCCGAGGTCGACGCCGAGGCCGCCGAAGCCGAAGCGGCCCCAGTGCCCGAGCCAGGTGGCGAGACCGAGACCGCGGCTCCCGGGGAGGACGGCACCCAAGGCGACGAGGGCGAGGGTGCCCCGGTCCCGGACCAGGAGGCAGCGGCTGCGTCCGCGACCGAGCCCGCTGCCGCTACGGCCACCGCCACAGCGGTGGGGGGCGAGCCGGTGGGGGAGCCACCGCCCGAAGGCGAAGGGCAGCCCGACGGGCAGCCGGAGGCCGAACCGCAGGTTGCGGCGGTCGCGGCCGCTGGAGCTGGAGCTGCGGCTGGAGCGCCAGCCGGGCGGCCCGCCTCGGATGAAGGTGACAGTGAAGGCGAGGAGGTAATGGCTGATCTGGTGGCCGCGCGGGCCGAGGCGGAGGGCTACCTCGACGACCTGCGCCGGCTCCAGGCGGAGTTCGACAACTACCGCAAGCGCATGCTGCGGGAGCAGACCAACCGCATCGCTTCCGCATCGCAGGCGCTGGTGGCGAAGCTGCTGCCGGTGCTCGACAACTTCGAGCTGGCAGTCTCCGCCGCCGAGCAGTCGCGCGACTTCGACCGCATGGTCAAAGGCGTGGAGATGGTCTTCGGCCAGCTCAAGGAAGTGCTGGACAACGAGGGCCTGGTGTCGATCGAGGCCGAAGGCAAGCCCTTCGACCCGGAGCGGCACGAGGCAGTGGTCGCGGTCGAGCAGGACGGCGCCGAAGCCGGCAGCGTGGTCGACGTGATCCGTAAGGGTTATGAGTTCAACGGCAGGGTCTTGCGACCCGCCATGGTGAAGGTAGCTAAGTAGGCGTGAACAACCCGGAGTACCTCGAGAAGGACTTCTACGCGATCCTGGGTGTGCCGCAAGACGCCAGCGCCCAGGACATCAAAAAGGCGTACCGGAAGCTCGCCCAGAAGCTCCACCCGGACGCCAACCCTGGCGACCGCAGCGCCGAAGAGCGCTTCAAGGAGGTCGGGCGGGCCCATGCCGTGCTGTCCGACCCCAAGAAGCGGTCGGAGTATGACGAGGCCCGCCGGCTCGTCAGTGCGGGCGGGTTCGGTGGCTTCCCCGGCGGTTACGGTGGCGGCCAGCGCGTCCGCGTCGAAGACCTGGGCGACTTCGGGGGACTTGGCGGGCTGTTCGGCAATATCTTCGGCGGCGGCCGTGCCCAGAACAGCGCGCGCCGGGGGCGCGACGTCGAGAGCGAGGTCACCCTCGGCTTCGAGGAGGCGGTCCGCGGCGCCACCATCCCGCTGCAGCTGCGCGGCCCGGCCCGCTGCGTCGCCTGCCAGGGGACCGGCGCCCGGCCGGGGACCCTCCCGCGCCCCTGCCCCACCTGCGGCGGCCGTGGCACGATCACCCGCGACCAGGGGCTGTTCGGCCTCTCCAGCCCGTGCCCGACCTGCCAGGGCCGCGGCACCGTGATCGACGACCCTTGCACCACCTGCAAGGGCAGCGGCACCCAGATCCGCACCCGGGAGCTGAAGGTGCGCATCCCGATCGGGGTCAACGACGGCGCGGTGATCCGGCTGAAGGGCCAGGGCGAGCCGGGCATGAATGGCGCGCCCGGCGGCGACCTGATCGTCAGGGTCCACGTCACCCCGCACCCGATCTTCGCGCGCCGCGCCCAGGACCTGATCATGACCGTCCCGGTCACCTTCGCCGAGGCGGCTCTCGGCACCGAGCTGACCGTGCCCACCCTGGACGGCTCGGTCACCCTGAAGATCCCGCCGGGCACCCAGAACGGCCGCACCTTCCGGGTGAAGGGCCGGGGGGTGCCCTCATCAGCCCGCAAGCTGACCGGCGATCTGCTGGTCACCGTGCAGGTGAGCGTGCCCGAGAAGCTCTCCCGCCGCGAGCGGGAGTTGCTGCGCGAGTTCGCCTCGCTGTCGGACACCTCGCCCCGATCGCACCTGAACATGGAACGGTAAGGCGGCGACTCCCATGGCCGACCAGGTGAACACCGGCCCCGGATCCGAACCCCGGAGCAGCCCCGGCTCCGGCGGTACCTCCCGGCCTGACGACCGGGCGCTGTTCGTGATCTCGGTGGCGGCCGAGCTGGCGGGGGTCCATCCCCAGACCCTGCGCATCTACGAGCGCAAGGGCCTGGTGCGGCCCAAGCGGACCACGGCCAACACGCGCCGTTACTCCGAGCGCGACATCGCGCGCCTGCGCGAGATCCAGGAGCTGACCAGCATGGGTGTGAACCTCGCCGGCGTCTCCCGGGTGATCGCGCTGGCCGAAGAGATCGACCGGCTGGAGGCGCGGATCGCCGCCTTGGAGCAGGCGCTGGAGGCGCAGGCCCGCCGCCACCGCGAAGAGCTGGAGGCGGCCCGCCGCGAGGCCCGCCGCGACATGGTCCGCTACTCCTCAGCGATCGTGCGCTACCAGCCACCGCGCCGCTACGACTGACAACGAACCACCGAACCACGCAACGAAGCGGAAGAACCATGGACGTCAACGCTTTCACCCACAAGGCACAGGAGGCGCTGGCAGGAGCCCAGCGCAACGCGCTCGCCAGCGACCACCAGCGCATCGAGCCGGAGCACCTGCTGGTCGCTCTGCTCTCCGACCCGGAGGGGATCGTCTTTCCGGTGGTGCGCCGCGCCCGGCGCCCTCGGCGACCAGTACGTCTCCACCGAGCACCTGCTGCTGGCCATGACGGAGGGCTCCGACAATGCCGCCAAGCTGCTCACCGGCGCGGGCGTCACCCGCGAGGCGATCCTGCAGGCGCTGAATCAAGTTCGCGGCAGCCATCGCGTCACCGACCAGGACCCCGAGGCCAAGTACCAGGCGCTGGAGCGCTTCGGCCGCGACATCACCGAGGCCGCCCGTGCCGGCAAGCTCGACCCGGTGATCGGCCGCGACGACGAGATCCGCCGGGTCGTGCAGGTGCTGTCGCGCCGCACCAAGAACAACCCGGTGCTGATCGGCGAACCCGGCGTCGGCAAGACCGCCATCGTCGAGGGCCTCGCCAACCGCGTGGTGGCCGGCGACGTGCCCGACAGCCTCAAGGACAAGCGCATCATCGCCCTCGACCTCGGCGGCATGATCGCCGGCTCCAAGTTCCGCGGGGAGTTCGAGGAGCGCCTCAAGGCGGTGCTCGACGAGATCCGCGAGTCCGAAGGCCAGGTCATCACCTTCATCGACGAGCTGCATACCGTGGTCGGGGCCGGCGCCGCCGAGGGCGCCATGGACGCCGGCAACATGCTGAAGCCGATGCTGGCCCGCGGTGAGCTGCACATGATCGGCGCCACCACCCTCGACGAGTACCGCAAGCACATCGAGAAGGACGCGGCCCTGGAGCGCCGCTTCCAGCCGGTGCTGGTCGGCGAGCCGAGCGTCGAGGACACCATCGGCATCCTCCGCGGCCTCAAGGAGCGCTACGAGGTCCACCATGGCGTGCGCATCCAGGACGCCGCGCTGGTCGCCGCGGCAGTGCTCTCCGACCGCTACGTGACCGGCCGCTTCCTGCCCGACAAGGCCATCGACCTGATCGACGAGGCAGCCTCCAGGCTCCGCATCGAGATCGACTCGATGCCGATCGAGATCGACGTGCTCGACCGCCGCGCCAAGCAGCTCGAGATCGAGCGAGCCGCGCTCACCAAGGAGACCGACGAGGTCTCCCGCGAGCGCCTGGCGAAATTGGAGGAGGAGCTGGCCGGGCTGCGCGAGCAGCTCAACGCCATGAAGGCCCACTGGGAGGCCGAGAAGGAGGCCATCCAGGCGATCCGCTCGACCAAGGCCGGCATCGAGGAGGCCCGCGGCGAGGCCGAACGCGCCGAGCGCGACGGCGAGCTGTCCCGCGCCGCCGAGCTCCGCTACGGCGTGCTGCCCGGCCTGGAGCGCGAGCTGGAGGCGGCCAACCGGCGCCTCGCCGAGCTGCAGACCGAGCGCCGGATGCTCAAGGAGGAGGTCGACGAGGAGGACGTCGGCGAGGTCGTCGCCGCATGGACCGGCATCCCGGTGACCCGCCTGATGCAGGGCGAGATGGCCAAGCTGCTGCGCCTGGAGGACGAGCTGCACGCCCGCGTGGTCGGCCAGGACGAGGCCGTCGCCGCCGTCGCCGACGCCATCCGCCGCTCCCGCGCCGGCCTGTCGGAGCCGGGCCGGCCCATCGGCAGCTTCCTGTTCCTCGGCCCGACCGGCGTCGGCAAGACCGAGCTGGCCAGAGCGCTGGCCGCCTACCTGTTCGACGACGAGCGCGCGATGGTGCGCATCGACATGAGCGAGTACGGCGAGAAGCACGCGGTCGCCCGCCTGATCGGCGCGCCGCCCGGCTACGTCGGTTACGAGGAGGGCGGCCAGCTCACCGAGGCGGTGCGGCGGCGGCCCTACAGCGTGGTGCTGCTCGACGAGGTCGAGAAAGCCCACCCGGACATCTTCAATGTGCTGCTCCAGGTGATGGACGACGGCCGTCTCACCGACGGCCAGGGCCGCACGGTCGATTTCGCCAACGTGGTGCTGATCATGACCTCCAACCTCGGCTCGCAGTACCTCACCGAGGTCTTCGAGTCGGAGGAGACCATCCGCGAGCGGGTCATGGCGGTGGTGCGGGCGTCGTTCAAGCCGGAGTTCCTCAACCGGCTCGACGAGGTCCTGGTGTTCCACCGCCTCAGCCCGGCCGACCTGGCCGAGATCGTCGACCTGCAGATGGACCGGCTGCGGGGCCGCCTGGCCGCCCGCCGCATCAGCGTCGACCTGACCCCGGAGGCCAAGCGCTGGCTCGCCGACCGCGGCTACGACCCGGCCTACGGCGCGCGCCCGCTGCGCCGCCTGATCGACAAGCAGATTGGCGACGAGGTCGCCCGCCGCATCCTCTCCAGCGAGATCAGCGACGGCGACCGCCTCCTGGTCCACGCCACCAAGGACGGCCTCACCTTCGCCAAGCAGGCCCCGCTGGTGGTGGGCGGCGCTTAGACTCTTCAGGTATGGCACCGCCGCGCAGTCACCGCCGTATGGCCAGGCCGCTCTACCCGGGCGTGGTGCAGGTCTTCACCCTCGGGATGGCTGGGTTCCTGGCCTCGCTGCTGGGCTTCAGGTTGCCCTGGCATGCCGCCTGGCCGCTGCGCCTGCTGCTGGAGGCCGTCGTGGTCTGGCTGCTGTGGAAGGCCGTGAGCATGCTCCGTGCCTCGTTCAAGGCGCCGATCCGTCTCTTCAACGCCCAGTCGGCGCTCGCCTACGCAGTGGCGCTGCAGGCGCTCATCCTGCTGTTGCGCCGCTAGTCGGCTCGGCCTCGCCCGCGTCCACCCTGGTGGCGGGCTGGCCGCAGCGGCAATCCCACACCTCGGGCACTTCGGCCTCCAGGGCGAAC
>WNGG01011239.1_pt1 | contig 12097 bp, 12 predicted proteins | sample 5400661 | NCBI WGS metagenome assembly WNGG01 (sample SAMN13153372, study PRJNA577476) | soil metagenome | isolation source: 100 cm soil or saprolite under Garry oak tree replicate 1 | place: USA:California | collected 2016-06-15 | reverse complement strand
CCTACCAGGCATGGCAGGCAGGGGAAGCGACCGCTCGCGTCAACACGACCCTTGTTGCTTCTCGGCTCTGGTTGCCTGGCGGGGACCACCCTATCTCTCTGCGCAATGAGGTGAGCATTGCCTATCAGGAACACCTCTTTAGCTTTACGCTTGATCTGCCGTTTCTCTGAACCGTCTGTTCGACAAACAGCTCTCCTGCAAAGCAAACGGACCTGCGCTGGTGAAGAGCGGAGGCAAGCACTCTGTTTGTGGTGACTGGCTTTGGACTCGACGCGCGAGAGAGGCAAGCACACGAGGAGAAAAGGGATGACGTTTCTGAGTTCCTTCGCGATCAAGCCCGTGCGGCTCGGCCATGGGCAGGCTCCCCGGCACCTGGATCTTTCAGAGGTCTCTTTGGTGGTGCCAGTCCACAACAACAGACAGGGGACGGAGCGTCTGCTGGCAGCGTGCCTGGACGTGTTTTCGCCACGCCGCTGCCCGAAAGAGATCATCATCGTCGATAGTCTTTCGTTTCCTCTGCTCACTGTTCCCCGCTTCGCTTCCTGGGGTCTTCCGCTGCAGGTGCTGGCGTGTCCTCGGCCAGGTGCCGCTGCGGCGCGCAATCTTGGTGCCCGCACCGCGACAGGCGAGTGGCTTCTCTTTCTGGATAGCGATTGCCTGCCGACGCCCACCCTCATCGAGGGCTACAAGCGCGCCATGGACGGCGCGGTGGCCTATGCCGGGGTGGTGCGTGCAGCACGGGGTGACCCACTGTCACGCTATTATGACACCCAGGGGATCTTCTCTCCCCCGCCGGTGTGGCATCAGGGAAGAGAGCGTCCCGCGTACCTGATTACCGCCAACGCGCTCGTGTGGCGGCAGGCCCTGGCCCAGGTGGGCGGGTTCGATGAACGGTTCCCTGACGGCAAGAGCGAGAATAAGATGAGCTCAAAGATAAATCAAGCCGAATTGGCCTTCGTGCTGATATTAGGGGTTTGCCCAAGATTGGAACCAAAAGCTCGTGTCGGAAATCACGCTGCCAGAGAGGGGAAAGCAACGAAGCAAAAAATCGTGATAGCAACCCAGGCGACCACGATGAGGTAGCGAAAGCGCACATCAAAACGCCCCAGAGCGGCGTAGGCTCTATCCATGTGTCTATGACCTCCAAAGAATTCATTTCAAGCGATACGGCATGTCAGTATGAACCAGGCATGCGCCAAATTCGTTCACTTCGGCTAAATCAATTATGACTCCTTCTGTTGACGGGAGTGGGAGTGTCACCAGGTGTGGTTGTTCTGTTGCACCGTGATGACGACATTGCCCTTTTTGTGTCCTGTGTCGACATACCGGTGAGCCTCGGCGATCTGTTCCAACGGATAGCGTCTATCAATGACCGGTTTTATCTTTCCCGCCTCAATCAGCTCTTTGAGGAATTTTAAATCTTCAGTCTTTTCGCTTGCTGCCCCAATTATGACTTGCTTGCTGCTTCTCCTGGAAGTCCATCGCCCTCGAACCATCTGTGAGAGCCCAGGGTTCGCTAACAGATAGCGTCCATCGGGCTTGAGCGATCGTAGACTGCGGGGAAACGAACTCTTGCCGACTACATCAAAAATCACATCATAGGTCTCCCCGTTGGTGGTGAAATCTTCCTGCGTGTAATCAATGACCTGGTCTGCGCCAATCGAGCGCAGCATCTCCAATTTCCCCGTGCTGTCCACGGCCGTCACGTCAGCTCCGAAGGACCTGGCAATCTGCACGGCAAAGGTCCCGATACTTCCACCTGCACCAAAGATCAAGACCTTTTGTCCGCTCTGGATATTTCCTTGCCTAAGAAAATGCCAGGCATTCAGTCCCCCAAGAGGAACGGCGGCGGCTTCTTCATAGGTCATCGTGGCCGGTTTGATGGCCAGCATCCCTTTTTCAGGCAGGCAGGTGTACTGGGCATACGCACCCAAACGCAAACCGGTCCAGGCAAACACCTGGTCTCCTTTCCTTAATCGTGTGACGCGACTGCCGACGGCTTCAATTTCTCCGGCGAGCTCCTGTCCCAGGATGATGTTTCTTGGCCTGATAAGACCCAGATAGAGTCGGATGGGAAGCCGGAGCCACATGGGGAGGTGTAAACTGCGCAGCTCACAGTCCGCTGTGGTGACGGTTGTCGCCTCTATGCGTATCAGGACTTCATGGTCCCTGGGAGTAGGTTTCTCCACCTCAGTGAGCTGAAGCACATCCGGTGGTCCGTAGTGTGTGTAGACAATGGCTTTCATGAGTCTTCCTCCATGCAACTGGTCTGCTGGTGGGGTCTTTGAATCGGTCTGCGTCATCACGATGCTCCTCTTACTCACGCTGCCAGGTCACACTTCCTGTGCAGCAACATTTCCATCAAGACGTGAGTATGCCGCGAGCATGCTCACCAGATGCATTGGTCATGGAGTACCGAGCTGGCAAACCAGGTCGGCACTCCGCACACCGACGGCGGCCAGGAGAGAGGCCGCCGCCGGGTGCGATAGCGTTCACTCCGCGGCGAGGATGCGGTTCTCCGGCCTTGAGGTCTTCACACCGATCACGAGCAGGTAGATGACCATTGAGACCTCCGCGATGGTTGTCGGGATGACTCCGACGAAGAGGTGGATATTTTGGGCGAAGTCGGGGACCAGGAACAGCGCGAGTAGGTCCACGAGGTAGCAGACGCCCCCCACGATGAGCAGGACGCCCAACCACCTGGGAAACCACCCTGCTGATTTATAGGCGAGATACCCCAGCGGCACCAGCCACAGGCCATAGAAGATCTGCGCGATGAGGATCCCATAGTGCTGGGCGTCGAGCAAGAGCAGCACCAGGGCATTCGAACCCGTGGTGCCCAAAGCAGCCAGGTTGATTGCACCGGTGGCGACCCGCAAGCCTTCAAACTCGAAGACCGCGTTGAGGCAGACGATGCTGGTCCCGATTGCGACGAAGACGACCATGGCGCTCGCCGCGCTCTTGTTCACGTGCTTGAGCAGCAGGTAGAGGGTCATCGCGAGGAAGACCCAGACCGTCGCCTGGAACAGGTCGGAGACGACGCCGAGACGCACAAGTCCGGAGTTCGCGATGACGTTGCCAGCCGTAGTCGCCGCGTTGCCGGGGACGTACATCTTGATTTCCACAAAGCCATAGGCAAAGCCGGCGGTGATGGCGTTGAGCAGGTAGAGGACGCCGACGATTCTCGCGAGTCGCTTCGGTGAGTTCACCGTGCTCTCTCCTTCGGTAGAACCGGCCACGAGCGAGCCGCGGTCCGATCCTCGAAGTGTTCCTTTCGGATCCATTCCGAATATAATTTTGGTTGAATTCATCTTTCGTGCTCCTTTTTTTGAATGCGACTCTCACGGGTCGCTCATGCTCTCAGTAGTTCGTCAGAGTTGCTCTGCATTGAGAGGGTGTTGCGAGCGGAAATGGGAACAAGTGCTCTCCTGACATCTTTTTCCGCGAGATCAATGGGCATACGATGTCTGAAATACGCTGTCTAAGCTACGAAGAGTGGTGAGGTGTAGCGCTTTATCAGGTGTGGGTGTTCTGGCCCACCGTGATGACGACTTTTCCTCGGGCGCGTCCTGCTTCAAGATACCGGAGAGCTTCAGCAGTCTCACTTAACGGGTAACGTCTATCGATCACAGGAATGACTTTGCCAGCTTCAAGAAGTTCTTTCACAAAACCCAAATCCTTGGTGTTTGGTTTCGCCATCAAGTTGCCCATTTTCTTCGTCCCGGTCATCGATATCCATGGCCCTAGGAGCATGGCTTGGTACGTTTGCTTCTTGGAACCGCCGGTCACGACATACGTTCCGTTGGGACGTAATGCACGCTTGTACTCTGAAATAGAACGATTGCCGTTCGCAGCAACAATCAAGTCGTAATGCTGCCCATTTTGCGTGAAGTCTTCCTTGGTGTAATCAATGACATGGTCGGCACCCATCGAGCGTGCCGCGTCCACATTACTGGTACTGCACACGGCCGTGACTTCAGCCCCAAATGATTTGGCAATCTGCACCGCAAACGTGCCTACACCACCAGAGGCACCATTAATCAACACCTTTTGTCCCGCCTGAATATGGCCCTTATCACGAAGCCCCTGCAAGGCCGTGACTGCCGCCACCGGTACAGCGGCTGCTTCCTCGAATGATAGTCTGCTCGGTTTCAGCACCAATGCATCTGCACTTGCGCATACATACTCGGCAAACCCGCCCCTTTTACCAGACTCTGATAAGTCCCCGAATACGTCATCACCCGGCTGAAACTGCTTGACGTTTCCGCCAATGGCTTCAATCCGCCCTGCGATGGCAGCTCCGAGTATCTTGTTTTTGGGCTTGAGAAGCCCATAGCCCATCAGGCGGATAAGGAACGGGTCAGCTCTCAGGACATGCAAGTCACCCGCATTGACGGATGTTGCATACACTTTTAGTAAGACTTCATTGTCCCTGGGAGTAGGTTTTTCTACCTCTTTGAGCTGAAGCACATCCGGTGGTCCGTATTGTGTGTAGACAATGGCTTTCATGGTGTCTCCACTCGGTACATGCAGCTCTTCACGGTCTCCTCGTGGGGTCTTTGGTTCGGTCTGTGTCATAACAATGCTTCTCTTTCTCACGCTGCCAGGTCACGTTTCCTGTCCAGCAACATTTCCAATACGACGTGAGCCTTCTGCGAGAATGCTCACAACATGAGGTGTCTTCCTCGCGTATTCAAGTGATAGACGAGCATGGTGTGCTCGGTGCAGGATAGACATTTTCAACTGCTTGCTCTAGGCTACAGGAGGCTTCGGAGGCGTGTTCCATTCGAACGACCTCGAGGGTACAGTGAGTTATGACCCCACTGATGGCTCCTACTGCAGCCAGCCATGGGACAAGAAGCGTCCCGATGAGGGCAACGGTCAATGGTATCTCGAGGACACTGTGCCCCTCGTGCTTGATGATGATGCGGCGGACGTTCCCCTCGTAAATAAGACTCTTCACGGTATCGACCATGTCTCCACTCGCTACATGAAACTCTTCACGGAATCCTTGAAACTGGTCTCCTCGTGGGGTCTTTGGATCGGTCTGTGTCATAACGATGCTCCTCTTTCTCACGCTGCCAGGTCACGTTTCCTGTCCAGCAACATTTCCTATGTAAAGGATACTTCTCTTTACTGGGAAAATGAATAACAAGTCTGTATCGCTTCCATATCACTTGTGTGATATACTGCTATGGGATTTCCCTTCATTTGGCTCTTTGGGCGTAGGCGTGCGAGAGCTGCGTAGAGAGCGCATTGCTCTCTTCTCTGGAGACGGAGCGTTGGAGGCGGGTGATTCTTCACCTCTGAGAAGGGTCATGAACCGCATGCACACAAAGAAAGCACCGGGCAACCATGGTCAAGAAAGCCGCACAGGCCACGCCCAATCTGTGGCTTCGAGATGCGCGCGAGGAACGAGGCTGGACCCAGAAGGATGTCGCCGATCGCATTGGGGCGCCGCACCCCCTCAATATCAGTCGTTGGGAGAGTGGCACCGCCTTTCCTCGATCGCACTACATTGAGCAACTCTGTCTGCTCTTTGACAAGACACCCAGAGAACTTGGCTTACTTCACCCTGCCTCCGCTGGACCAGGTGAAGCGTTCAGAGGAAATACGGCTCAGGCTCCAGAGGAACCGTCCACTGTTGCTCCCTTTCTGCTTCCGGTCTTGCTCACGCCGCTGATCGGGCGTGAGCAGGAAGTCGCGGCGGTGTGCGCCGAGCTTGCGCATCCCACGGTGCGTCTGCTGACGCTGCTGGGCGCGGGCGGCATCGGCAAGACGCGCCTAAGCCTGCAGGTGGCCACGCAGATGCGCGACCAGTTTGCCGATGGTGTCTGCTTCGTGCCGCTCGCTCCCATTCGCGATCCTGCATTGGTGCTATCGGCCATCGCCCAGGTTCTTGACATCCGAGAGAGTGGAGCCCGACCGCTGTTGGAGCAGCTGAAGGAAGCCCTGCGCCACCGGCAGCAGCTGCTGCTGCTGGACAACGTTGAGCAGGTGGTGACGGTGGCTCCCCACCTGGAGGAACTGCTGGCGGCTTGCCCACACCTGAAGCTGCTGGTGACCAGTCGTGCGACTCTGCATGTGCAGGCCGAACAGATCTTCCCGGTGCCCCCCTTGTCGCTGCCCGATCTCTTGCACCTCCCCGCAAGCGAAGCGCTCGTCCACTACGCGGCGGTGGCCCTCTTTCTGCAACAGGCGCGGGCGATGCAGCCCGGCTTTCAGCTCACGGCCACCAATGCGCGGGCGGTGGCCGAGATCTGTGTGCGGCTCGATGGACTGCCGCTGGCCATTGAACTGGCGGCGGCCCGCATTCGCCTGTTCTCACCCCAGGCGCTCCTGGGCCGCCTCTCGCAGCGTCTGGCCATCCTGACGAGTGGGCCACGCAACCTGCCCGTGCGCCAGCAAACGCTGCGCAACACGCTCACGTGGAGCTATGAGCTCTTAGAGCACGAGGAGCAGCAGGTCTTCCGGCGGCTCTCGGTCTTCGTCGGAGGCTGGACAGTGGAGGCGGCCGAGGTCGTGGGAAACGCCCATCGGCCACCTGACCGTGCTTCCGTTTCGGTCCTGGACGCAGTGACGTCTCTGTTGGATACGAGTCTGCTGGTGCAGATGGAGCGGCAGGGGGAGGAAGCGCGCCTGCTCATGTTGGAGACGGTGCGCGAATACGGGTTGGAGTGCCTGGCGGGCAGCGGCGAGGAGGCGGCCGTGTACGAGCGGCATGCGCACTATTTTCTGACGGTGGCCGAGGAGGCGGAGCTCCACTTGACCCGCCCGGAGCAGGAGGTCTGGCAGGAGCGGCTCTCTCGCGAAGAGGCCAACCTGCGCGCTGCCCTGGCCTGGTGCAAGGCCACGCCGGACGCGGTCGAGATGGGGCTGCGCCTGGCTGGAGCGCTCTGCTATTACTGGTTCCTGCAAAGCTCTCTCCGCGAGGGGCGCACGTGGCTGGAGGCCATGCTGGCGCGGACCGGGAGCACGGATCGCAGCGCCGCACGAGGCCGAGCCCTCTTCGGCGCGGGGCTGCTGGCCTGGGCCGAAGGCGACGTCGAAGCCGCTACCCGTTGTCTTGAGGAGAGCCTGTCCATTTGCCGCGAAGCGGGAGACAGGCGCTACACCAGCTACGCGGAAATGATCGTAGGCAATATTCTGTCGCGTCAGGGGAACAACGTGCAGGCGCGTCACTTGTCGGAAGAGAGCCACACCCGGCTCAAAGGCCTCGGGGATGATGCCTGGGACGAAGCGTTCACGCTCTACGACAGGGGCATGATCGCCTATCACTCTGGCGATCCTGCTGCGGCACGCGCCCACTTTGAGGAAAGTTTGCGGCTCTTCCGCAAGCTCGGGGAGGCGCGGCACGCATCATTGGCGTTGAGTTTCTTGCTGGTGATCGTCGCGAGCCAGGGTGACGAGGAGATGGTACGCTCCCTGTATCAGCAGAGCCTGACGCTCATGCAGCAGGCCAGGAACCCGGGGGCGCTCGGGCTGTTCCTGATCAACAACGGGGAGATGTGGCTCCATTCCTACGGAGACGAGCCACTGGCGCAGGTGCTCTACAGGCTGGGCCTGAGCCTGTGGCGGGACATGCAGCAGGGAGGGCAGGGGATCGGCATCCTCAAGGCGCTGGCTGGATTGGCAGAGGTGGCCGCCGCTCAAGGAAAAGCAGAGCGCGCAGGACGACTCTTTGGGGCTGCGGCTCACCTGCTCCCGTCCGACAGTCTGGAGCGGCAGGACGTGAACGGACGTGTCGCTGCATCTCGTGTGAAGCTGGATGCAGCGACATTTGAGGCTGGACTCCGCGCGGGGCAGGCGATGATCCAGGAGCAGGCGATAACTGATGCGTTACAAGACGGCCAGTAAACCCTGTCACCAGTGTCGCGCATAGGGGGATATCACTTCTTGTCATCACTTGCAGAAATCGCTGATCGCCCCGCTTGTCGATGAACCATCTCGGTACTCACATCCCATATTTTCCTGGCAACCGCCATATCGGTGGCTTGTGGTGCTGTTGGGGTCACATGCGAGTCGAAGAAATACTTTCCCGTCATGCCCTCCACGCCGGGTGAAGAGGCCAGGGAGATCGATGTTTTCGCCCCCTCTTGCGGGCTGGTGCCAAAGCTCCCGAGCACCTTCACGAGCAGGCGAACGGCGGGCCCTCCGTCACTCTGCGCGAAATTCGTCGCCACGAAGCCGGGATGCAGGCAGTTGACCGTCACCCCCATTCCTTGCAGCCTGCGCGCCAGTTCATAGGTGAACAGCACCACGGCCAGCTTCGCTTGTGGGTACGTGCGCATGGGCCTGTAGCGTTTCTCTGCTTGCAAATCATCCATCTGCATGGAACCTGATTGGTGTGCAGCAGAACTGACATTGACAATCCGTGCTGGCGTGCTGGCTGTGAGTACATCGAGCAGCAAGTTGGTCAGCAGGAACGGTGCCAGATAGTTCACGGCGAAGGTCATCTCCACTCCATCCACGGTTTCTCGCCGCCGCCCAGGGAAGGCCGCACCTGCATTATTGATCAGCACATGCAGGTGCGGATAGTGGTGCTGAAAGTGCTCGACGAGTTGTCGGATGGACTGTTGCGATGACAGGTCTGCCAGCAGGAGATCAACCGCGTGATTCCGGCTTGTGGTGGTGATCTCGCTCCTGGCTTCCTCACCTCTGGCACGGTCCCGGCAGACCATGACGACGGTGGCACCCCTCTGTGCCAGCGCCAGCGCGGGGCCTTCCCGATCCCTGAATTGGCGCCGGTCACCAGGCAGATCTTCCCTTGCAGACTGCTATTCGATATTGGCATGATGCGTTCCTTTCATCGCTCTCTTTGAACGCCATCTCCAGCTTATGGACTCAGCCGAAACGGCGGGTACTGGTCGGTGACCAGGATGACCGCGTAAGCGATGACCCGGTTGTCCCAGCGGATGACGCCCTCCACGAACTCGAACATCCCCCTGGGGTAGTGCCCGGTAAACAGGATGGCGAACCAGGCGATGATCACCACCACGACCAGCGCGATGTGCAGGAAGAACAGCACGATATAGTGAGGGATGGCCAGGAACCACTTCACCAGAGGCAGCCACTGGTTGAGGTCGCGCTCCGCGTCGGGGTAGGCATAGTCCAGATGCACCGACTGATGATCGGTGGTGGACGGGTAGCGATCGTCCATCAGGGCCAGGTAGGCGCCCACCCGAGTGCCCAACCGCTGCAGTTCCAGGTTCCAGTCGAACCACCACCGCGGGTACTTCTGGCGGAACACGATCATCAACAGGGGAGCGAAGAACAGCAGACCGCCAGCACCGGCCGCGACAGCCGTGGTCCTGCCATTCGATGTCCACTGCCAGACCCCTCCGTCCACGGCTCCCAGCACAATGGCGATGGGGATGACCAGAAAGAGTCGGAAGAACGTGGTCAGTCGATCGAGCGGTCGATCTGGGTAGTCCACCGAGAACTGGACGGGATACATCGCTTGTTCCATACTTACTCCTCCTTCGTGCCCTCGCTTCCCGCGAGTGGCATTATTTCACGTTGGGATTTACAATGAGGTGTTGTCGTTCTGTTGCACCGTGATGACGACTTTTCCTTTGGCGTGTCCTGCTTCAAGATACCGGATAGCTTCAGGAACCTCGCGTAACGGGTAACGTCTATCTCTAACGGGGACGACTAGGCCCTCTTCAAGAAGCTCTTTCACAAAAACCAGATCTTTCTGGTTTGGTTTCGCCGTCTCCATTTGACCGATTTTCTTCCTCCCGGTCCTTGATACCCACGATCCCAGAACGAGAACGTGGAACACATGAGGCAGGGTGGTAAACCCGGCGGCGGCTATGCGTGGTACGTCTCCACGGTTCGGCGGGTCCTCAGTCGTCATGAGGTCCCACCCTTCCGACCTGGCCGCCGCGGTAACTGACCCAAGCCACCATCCTCAGCCGAGTCGCTTATGACGGCCCCGGCCTCAGAGCGCCCACTGACTCGCCCCGGCTTGCCAGCTGGTCAAGCTGGCAACCCAGACTGCGAAGGCGAGCTATGGCCGACGAGAAGCGGAAGGATTGGTGGCGGCAGCCGCGCTGGCATCTCGCGTCTCGCTGGAGAGGATCGGTGAGGGCTTAAAGCCTTTGACGACCAGCCAGACGCCCAGCGAAAACTCCCAGAGCGCGATCGGGACTGCGGCGAGCGCCGTCGAGGGGGCATGCAGCCCGATTAGACCGAAGAGCACGGCGATGTCGGCAGCGACGAGCAGGGCCGCTCCGATGAAGCCGAGCAGGGGAAGAACCCGCGGCACCAGGCGCGACTGGTACAGCAGGGAGCCCAGCAACACGGCGTTCACGGCTGGCATGAAGCTTTGTCCGATGAGGAACATCCGGTCATACAGGGACGCCCGCGAAGATGGTGGCGGCTTCCAGGACTCGCGAGCCGACGAAGCCCAGCGCGACCCCTTCGTTCTGCCTCTTGAGCACCGGGAACAGCGCGACCGCGGTGCCGATGCCGGCGAGGGCCACGATGATCTCCAGGACACCGCCAATGATGGCGGCAGTGTCCGGGCCAGCGCCGATGATGTAATTCGCACCCTTTACCTGGCCGTAGAGAAAGAGGGTCGGGATCGAGACAAAGGTGAGCAGGTAGAACACGCCCGCGACAAGGGCGGTCTTTCTATGTGGACTCATCTGAACCTCTTCACGGTCTCCTCGTGAGGTCTTTGGATCGGTCTGTGTCATAACAATGCTCCTTTTTCTACCGCTGCCAGGTCACTTTTCCTGGACAGCACCATTTCCAATACGACGTGAGTATGCTGCGAGAAGGCGCGCCCCATGAGGTGTCTTCCTCACTCAGTGATCACCTTTCTCAGCCGCTTGCCTCAACTCCGTGTTTGACGCCTTACGCAGTGGCCTGGCTGGGTTGACGCGGGTTACCGATGAGACAAGCGGCCATGTGGCCGCTTGTCCATTCCCTGCAGTTTCCAGCGAACTTACTCGGCTCCGGTTAGGTGGACCTGGGGGCTTCCCCTGTCAGCTGAGGGTTCCGAGGCTTGCTCTCGCCGTTCTGACCAGAGCGCATAGCCCAGCCAGGCCACAGCTATCCCCAGCGGCATCGCCGCTAAATGCTGGATCTGGGGCGGGATCAGCGCAGCAACGGAGGGCAGCACGAACACGACGGGCAGCGCGGACGCGACGGCCAGCAGACCGGCCGGCCAGCGCGGCAGGATGCCAGCGCGCAGCGTCGCGATGCCAAAGAGGAGGCCGCCGAGGATATACCCGATCCCGACGAGCGTATAGAGCGCCGGGAGGGCTCCCAGGTTCACGCCGCTCACGGGCCCAGCGGCGCTCCTCAGGAGGCTATCCACAAATCTGGGTGCCGTGGTCGCCAACAGCGGCAGGATAAAGGCTGTGGCGAAGACAAAGGCCATCTGGAGCGCCCAACTGAGGCTCAACAGGAGAAAGCCTGCCAGACCAGGCCACCCGGCCTCTTTCACTTGTCTGGCGTAGAGCCCTGTCCAGCTCAGCAGGAAGAGGAGGCACATGGCTGTCTTCAAGGGGGTGATGATGGCCCATGCGCTGGTGGTGACTGACGAAAGCACTTCAGGTGGCTGGATCGGCTGATATCCTGCGAAAATGAGCCCTGCCACTATCGCGGATAAACCGGTCCAACGGATGAGCTTCGAGGCTGTTATCTTCATTTTGCTCTCCTTCATGACTGAGGTCTCGCGATTGGTCTTCATCTGTTTGTCTCCTTTCAGGGTTGCAGTCTGCTTGATTGCACTCGTTCGTTCGGTGGTAGCCATCGTTTTTCTCCTTGCTGATTATTTCTGGTACTGACAAGCTTCATGCAATTGAACGTGGCCTCGAACTGTGGTCGCCGATCCTGTTTCTGGGGCCTGCGCATAGGCTATAAATGTATCAAAGGCAGTTCTCTTTTCTAAGCTGCTTGCCTCAACTCAGTCTTTGACATCTGACGCATCGGCCTGGTCGGGTCTGACGCGGGTGACCGAGAGTAATGGCACTCCTAAATCACGCACTTTCCTGAGCAAGCCATGCAACGCGGCCTGATCGACTACCGGGCCAGAGATGGCGGTGGTCCCATTGGGCAACGCAGTGATGGTCAATCCATCGAA
>WNGG01009859.1_pt1 | contig 12097 bp, 11 predicted proteins | sample 5400661 | NCBI WGS metagenome assembly WNGG01 (sample SAMN13153372, study PRJNA577476) | soil metagenome | isolation source: 100 cm soil or saprolite under Garry oak tree replicate 1 | place: USA:California | collected 2016-06-15 | reverse complement strand
GTTTCCAAATGTTCGTCGTACAGCCTATCCGCTATCGGCACAAACTCCTTGTACCACCGGCCCTTGCCCGTTTTGTTCCCACCGATCAGCAGAACCGCAGTGCGCCGCGGGTCAAAGGCAAACAGCACGCGGTAAGGCCGTCCTCGGTGCTGAACACGCAGTTCCTTCATGTTGGCGTGCTTCGACGACGCTACCGAGTCCACATGCGGCCTGCCGAGAGTCGGCCCGAAGCGGCGAAGCAGGTTTACCTCAGCCCTTACGTCCACCTGTTCGGTCTCGGTCAAACCATCCCACCACGCGCCAAATTCATCCGTAAACTCTACTTCTCATTCCTCCAAAGGAATATACCTCCAAAAGCCTTTTCCGTCAAGGGTACGCGGCGATTGGTAGTATCCCAATCTGCCTAGGACATATTGAAGAAGATTGCCGGCCCGCGAATGTGGCTTACGTCGACTCGACTATTGGAGCTTCGCGTATTCTGCCTTGGCTTGGTCCAGGATTGGGATGTTGGGATCGGCGTCCTTCCAAAGCGTGAGGAAGTCTTGTTAGTTAGGCGATACGGGCTTTGGCGGTGTCGCCAGAGACTAGAATGACATTGCGGCGGATGATGTTGCCAATCACGTTCCCGCCTCCGCCAAGATAAAGACCGTTGATGTTTCCGCCGATCTTATTCTTCTCAACCAGGTTGTTCTGGCTTGCGCCGAATAGTCCGAGGCCGAAACTGTTGCTGTTGGCGGCGGAGGAGGAAGCCTTGGAGGTAGCTGACCCGTTGCCATAAAAAGTGTTCAACCGAACTCGGTTGTGTTTGCTGCTGACCATTCAAGCTCCGCCGCAACCGGCTCCGTTTGAACCACCGGAATCGCTAGCGAAAACGTTTTCTTCAAAGTTGCTATCCTATGTGCTGAAAGTCTGCATGCCGCTCCAGCAATTGTGGTCGGCCGTGACTTTCTTCACAGTGACCTCGCTGTTCGGATGGCCCGTCAAACCGACGAGGATTCCCCAGCGCTCAAAGTGTTGGATGATTCCCGGGCCCCCGATCTTCACATCGCTTCTGTCAAGGACCGCGATGCCAACGCCAAACATGGCATCGACTTCATGACTGCAGCCGGTTGGAGGGGTGACGGGTCCCGTTATTGTATGTCCATTCAATCGCAACTTGATGTGATCCGCTCCGAAGGAGATACACGGATTTGCGCCGGGCGATGTCAGCGACACCGTGCAGGTCACATCGCCGCTGAGCTCGCTGTCATCATGAAGGACCAAAGTGGTGTTGATGGTGCCGCTGATGTCATCGGCCTGTGCGCGTGCGCCACAGACGAAGAGCGCAAATACGCAGAAAACGGAAAGGGTTAACGGTCTGGAGAGGAACTGGGTCATAGGACCTCCTTACGCCGTGCTTAAGGTCGCTGGGGACATGCATCGATCTAGTGCGGCGTGGTTGGGTGCTAAGCCTAGGCGCAAGCCCACTGCGTGTGAAGGACGAACTGCGCAACCTGCGCAACCCTTGACCTTCCTTCTTCTCGTGCCCTGGCTTGGGCTTGCTACCGTTTCCTGTTTCTCCTCCGTCGAAAAAGCAAGAGAGTCGGCGTGTGTCCCAGTCCGATTTGCCAAACCGCGCGGGACGCACTGCCGCGGGGAGGCTTTGCCATGACCTACCGCAGATTCGTGCCGGTATGGGTGTCTTTCCTGCTGTGTGCCGGTATGGGTGTCTTTCCTGCTGTTGACTTTCCTCATTGCGCCTATAGTTGCCGGGACGCCGTCGGAATCCGCCTTCAAGAAGTTGCAATCCCTGGCCGGGAAATGGGAGGGGAAGGATGCTCACGGTAGAGCCGCGAAGACCAGTTTCGACGTGCTCGCCTCCGGCACTGCCGTCATGGAAAAGCTCGAAGCTTCGGGGATGGAAGAAATGGTCACACTGTACAGCGTCGATCGCGATGGCATCGCGCTGGTGCATTACTGCCCCGCTAACTAACAACCAGCCGCGCATGCTCGTCGTGCCTTCGTCCGGCCACGTCAAGGAACTCAGTTTCGACTATCAGGGCGCGGGAAATCTGGCATCACCGTCGACGGGTCACCAGCATCACCTTGTCCTCCGCTTCGAGGATGACAATCACATCACGGAAATCTGGACATGGCGCGAAGGCGACAAAGACACTCCCATGGTCTTCCACTTCTCCCGCAAAAAAAAACTAGGGCCACGTGCCCCGTTTCTAGAATTGAGAAGATTCGCGGCCGCTGTTCGCTTCCCCCTTTCAACGGACCTTCACTCGCAAAGACCTGGCCACTCTCCTAGCGAAAATCGAAAACAAGCGGTTCGCTCCCGCCGCTTAACACCCCTGCAATACGTCCCCGTAATTCCGAACGAGAGCACTTAGCTTAGCTGCTAGCTTTTCTGCTCCCCTGCTCCAGGTGACGCTTGTACGCGTAAACCACGGCCAGTAGTGGCGGGGCCAGAAACACGCCCCAAAATGGAATCACGAACGCCAGCACCATCGGCGCCAAAATCGAAGCCCAGATCGGCACTTTGGCCGTCCGCTTCATGATGTACGGCTGCAGCGCCAGCGTGTCCGCCACCACGATTCCGGCATATAGGATCAACACATACAGCGGATGCCGCCAGTCGCCCCAATGGATCGCCGCGGTAATTGTCGGCGCCACCATACCCAGTGCCGGCCCCAAATGCGGCACGAACTGCAACACCGCCGCAAGCCCGGCCCAGAGCGGCGCCAGCGGCACGCCCAAGACGCGCAACCCGATGTACCACATTGCGCCGACCGTCAGCGAATCCTCACATTGCGCGATCAGCCAATTCTTAAGCGCGCTCTCGGTCAGCCGCAGATGCTCTTCGATCTTCACGTCTAATTGAGCTTACTTTTTTCGACCGGCGTTCAAAGAAAGGCGGATTCAGACTTCTTTCTCTTGCGTGTTTTTTTTACCTTTTACATCCGAGTACGCCACCCCTGAAGCCTCGACCGGCTACGTCAGAGGATCGCTGCTATTAAGAGGAGAGCCAAACCTGCAATCGACGCTGTGCGGATGACGTGAGACTTCTCCCACGGGTCCCGGAGTTGCTCCCAATTGTTGGGCAGGGTGACAATCGTCCAGGTCTTGATCTGATTGTCGATCGGAACTTCGACGATGAGAGTCACAAGGAGCGCAGCAATGAACAGGAGAAATCCTGCCAGAGTCAGATAGAAAGTCTGTTGGTGCTGATTAAACGAGAGCACCAAAACGGGAATGATGGACAATGTCGCAGCCGGCATGAGAAACGGCATGACAGGCGCGAGATTTCCTATCATCCGATGGCCAATCGCCAGGAAAACCTCCGGCTTGAATGTCGCAATAGAGAGGCTCAATCCCAACCACGGTCCCCAAAAAACACCAGTCACAAGCGCGCAAAGAAAGGTGCTAATGAGCTCCCCTATTTTCAAACTCATTGGGTCGCCACTGTGTGGGATACTGTAGCACGCCTGTGGAATTCTCTCCCCCCGACGTAGCTGTGACGACTCGAGGTCACGCGAACGCGCATATCAGATCAATACGACATCGACGGATAACAAATTCGGTACGCTGCGGCCACCGCAACCATCCAAACGCCGCGCCCAATTCGGTTGTCCTTGACCGAATTCGCGACACCAAAATCGGGCATGGTAGGCGCCAATTTCGGGGAAGAAGGCCAGTAAAGCCAACTGCGTCAACGAGTTATGGAGCGGGCGATGGGAATCGAACAAATCCGAATGAACCAAACAAAGGCGTTACCACCCGCTTCTCACTTCAATTGGAGTCAAATGGAGTCAAATCTACTTCTCCGGTAAGAGCGGTGGTCTCAATGGTCGACGCAACACTCAAGTCGAACCCGACTTGCATTGAAAACAAAGGCTAAATCGCTCGCTAGGGTTAGATCAGCCGGAACACTACCCTGGCTAGGTTTTGACCGAGGACAGCCAAACAGATCACTTCTCCCAGGGAAGTATTGTCGAATCAACGCATTGGATGGTGTTGCATCGACCCGTTGAGCTGGCAGCGTTTACCAGATGGCATTGGGTCCATTTCCTAGCTCAAAATCCCGTTCCCGTCTATCGCCAAGACGCACTTATAAACGCACATCGAGGCGGCGAAACTGGGTTCCCTAGCCTGGATTTACACGAGTAGCCACTCGCCTAAGTTTTTGGGCGCCTATGGCTCTTTTTCCCCAACACCCTGCAGAATATACTTAATGTATTGGTACGCTGATAATGGGAATATCAGAGTGTCTCATTTCAGGTATGTGAAGATGGCCTTCGGCTAAAAGAACCTCCCAGCCATCAGAAACACTGTAATTAGGTGAATTTCCCGACAAATTCAGATTGTGGTCAAATTGGTCTTGACACTACTGGTTGTATATGACATTTTGCAGGCGTGGCTATTGGCGCACCTAAAGAATTAAGTAAACTCCGCCGCTTCTTCCTCGAGCCCCGCCTGCCGAAACACCGCCAATACGAGGCCCTGCGCGCTTACTTGGTCGAGGGCCGGCTCGCCAAGGACGTTGCCCGCGCCTTCGGCTACACCCTCAATTCCTTCCACGTCCTTTGTCACCATTTTCGCAGAGAAACCCACCCCGCATTTTTTCTCTCTCCGCGGCACGGCCCTCAGTCCCAACCCAAGAAGTCGGCGGCTCGCGACCTGATCGTCAAGCTGCGCAAGCAGAACCACTCCGTCTATGAGATCAGCCAGATTCTTAAGGATCGCCACTCCCCACTGAGTCCCACCGGCGTACGGGAAGTCCTCAGAGCCGAAGGGTTCGCTCCGCTGCCTCGGAGGCTGGATGAAGAACGGCCCCGGCAACCCCGTCCCACGGTTGAGCCTATAGCCAATGTCAGACTGTTTTCCCTGGCCCCGCGCACCTTCACCACTCGCTGCGGCGGGCTGTTCCTGTTCGTCGCCGACTTGGTGCGTTTGCAGACGCAAAAGTTGACACAAGCCGCTGGGTTGCCAGGTTCAAAGATGATCCCCGCCGATCATGCTCTGCGATGTTGCCTGGCGCTCAAGCTCTGGTCGATTGAGCGAAAAAGCCATGTGATGGCCTTGATCGCCGATGAAGGGCTGGCACTATTCGCCGGCCTGAATGCCTTCCCCAAGAAAAGCTATCTTTCGGAATACTCCTGTCGAATCGATCCCCGCAAAACGGATCGGTTCCTGACTGCTTGGCACCACTGCATCCTGGGAACCAAACTCCTGACCGGAGAATCCTTCAATTTGGATTTTCATTCCGTACCTTTCTACGGCGAAGACCCTATGGTGGAACGGCACTATGTGTCGGGCCGCAGCCGCAGCCAGCCCAGCATGCTGGTCTTTCTCGCTCAGGATGCCAGCAGCCACGTCTTCTGCTACTCCAATGCGGATCTGCGCAAAGGCGAGGAAGCTGAGGAGATTTTCCAGTTCATTGATTTTTGGAAGCGCGCTCACGGCAAGCTCCCCAGCCATCTGGTTTTCGATTCCAAACTGACGACCCACGCGGGGCTGGCACAGTTGGATGAGATGAACATCCCTTTTATCACCCTGCGCCGCCGTTCCCCCAAACTTCTGAGGGAAATCGTTCTTCTGCCTCGTTCGGCCTGGCGGACCGTTGAGTTGGAGGTTCCCACTCGCAAGTTTCGAACTCCGCGAGTCTTTGAACAGACCATCTCCTTGGTCGGGCGGTCACTGCGGCAGCTATTTGTTCTAGACCTCGGCCACGAGGAACCGACCATCCTGCTCACCAATCAACGGCACACTACCACCAAGGCGCTGCTGACCCGTTACGCTCAACGCATGTTGATCGAAAATGCGCTCTCCGACGCGGTGCGTTTCTTCCATATTGATGCGCTCTCCTCAGCGGTGGGGATGAAGGTGGATTTCGACATGGCTTTGCTGGTGCTGGCCAGCGGTCTTTATCGCCTGATCGCTCAACGCATGCACGGCTACGCCGACGCGCAAGCGCGCCAAATTTTCCGCGACCTCATCGATATGCCTGCAGATGTTACCGTCAGCGACAAGGAAGTAGAGGTCAGCTTTCACCGCCGCGCACACCTGCCGATCCTTCTAGCGTCGGATCTCATGGAAAAACGTATCGCAGTGCCCTGGTGGAATGGATTACCCTTACGCCTGACAACCTACGATGGACGTCAAAACACGCCGCCCACTTAGGTCAACGATTGGCCGTGGAAATCCAGGCTAGCTTAGCTATAGCTAGTGTCGATCCCAATAGCCTGTCAGCCTGTCATTTTTAACAGTTCCAGTCGCGTAGCGCAAAGGTAAGAATCCCCAGACCCCTCCGTCGCCCGAGTGCGCCCAACTAACCGCTGAAAGGGTAAAGAGGAGTTGACTTGCTCTTGCTCGATTCGGGTTGTAGACATCCGGCAGCGCTCCGATGAAAACTGTTTACAAGGTTGCGAGCAGGTGAGATGGACGTACGACGGTGCCCTTATCGCGGTCAAGAAGGAAACCCGGCTAACCAGTGACGAAAAGAATTGGAGTTACCACAATGAGTGGCAAAGTTCTCGCGGCAGGTGTCCTATCACTCGGACTGGGCTTTGGCGCTACTGTCGCTTGTGCCCAACGACAGCCGGAAACTTTCTTCAAGAACAGGATCGGGTTGTCTGACAGTGATATTCAGAAAATGGATCAAGGTCAAGTCGTGACCAAGGTCCTCGAATCCGGTGACAAGAAGTACGGCATCCTGGTGTTCGGTGGGGTCTACGTCAACACCTCGATCGAAAAGTTTGCCGCATCCTATCGTGACGTGAAAGGGCTTCTAGAGGATAAGGTATACCTCGACGTACAAGCGTTCAACGAAGTCGGTTCGCCACCCAAACTTTCCGATTTCGACCGTCTCGCATTCGATCGCAAGGATATCGACGCGATACAGAAGTGCAAGCCCGACAATTGCGATCTCCAAGTCTTCGACGTCACGGCCTTTCAGAAGCAGATCAACTGGGACTCGAGCGATAAATACGACCAGGTCAACAAGCTCGCCCGCCAACGCATATACGATGGCACGACAAAATATATCTCCGGCGGCCTAAAGGCGTTTGGCAGCTACACCGACCGCAACAAGCCCTTCAACCTCTACCAGAACATGAAATCGATGCTGGACACTTCCTACTACCTACCCCCGGACAAGTCTGGCGGTATTTATCAACACGTTCTCGAGTATCCCGATGGAAGAGTCTCCGGCGCGATGGACTTCTTCTACTGGGAGAACATCGATTTCGGGCAGGGGCCCACAATCCGCGTGAATCGTGTGTCAATGTTTCCGAACGGCGCAGGCGTTGTCAAATATGTAGTTACAAATGAGCAGCTGTATGCCAGCCGCTACATCCGCATAGCTCTGCAAGTATTCTACTGTGTCCCGGATACTCAAAACCCGGGCAAATCGGGGTTTTACCTGATCGAGATGAACGATTCGCGGATGCCCGATTATGGCGGCATAAAACTCAGCATAGTCCGAAAAATAGCGACCGAAAAAGGTGTCCAATCCACCCGGGATATTTTGAGTCTTTACAACAAAAGACTCAGCGGAAAATAAAGAATTGCGAATTCAAATGTCTTGCTGGGTTCTCCGTGATGTCAGCAGCAGTCCCCTGGTCTACAACGTCCGCATGACCGTAGACTCGCCAAAGACCGGCCAAGGGGCATGAACAAGGGCATACCCTTCATCAAGGTCGCCGACCGGGTCGAGGTGACCGTCGATCTCAAGGGGAAGCGAGTCAGCGGGCCTCCGGTGGACTTAAAGCAATAGCCAGCCTAGCAGAAAAGCAGTCACAGCCACGCGTCAAACTCCCGTGTAGACGGCTAACCGGATATGTAAGGCGACCGTCACGGACGCACGTGCGCTGAGCGGGTTCTTCTGCCCTGACCCGCTCCAGAGCACAGCGATCCGGACTTCGGAGGCATCACAGACGCGCGCACGCGCGCAAGACGTGAAAAGTTCACGCCGAACAATTTAGGCCCGCATGTGCGTTCCCTCGTCTTGACTCGCTGCGACTCAGGTGAAGGTCCCTGTACCGCACGTGCGTCATGTAACGCATTGCATCGCAATGGGCACCAACGGTCCCTCCAATCTTCGGTTCTTGAGGAAGTCCCGCACGTGCGGGTGCGTGCTTTATGGATTATTTTGACGACCGCATCGGAGACGGACCTGGAAACGCACACCCTCTAGGCGGTTCATCCATTTTGGCGAATGGAAGGAAGTGCCACACACGCCAGCTCAATCCTTTCAGCGTCAGTCAGGCTTCCGCTCGTAAGCGAACGCCTCATAATTTCAGCGTAAAATCCGCGTAAGCAGAAAATTCAGTCTCCACCTCTTTTGGAGACAGCTTCAAATAGCGGTTCCCCGCCGGCTCCCCGCCCGTAGAGCCACGATCGGCGCCTGCTCGGGCATATCTGCCGGGAGTGCCTTGTTCTTCCCTTATTCGCGTGAAGGGCACGCAAAGTGGCTGCTCAAGAAACGACGCGGCGCGAGGTGATGATTTCCCGCGTCGAAAATGCCCCGCTGGTGGGGATACAGCTTATAAAACTTTTCAAGCTGGAGGATTGGTTGGGGAGTCTGTGACGCGCACGATCCGCGTCCGGCACTTCCCCAAGCCCAATCCACCGAATTCAGAGCCGTAAACCGTAATCCAATTCCGAAATTCGCAGATTCATTGGTTGCGAACTCTCAAAAAAGTTGTCAGTGCTTTTTTAGGGAGTCCGATAAGAGTAGAAAGTTATCTTATAACGCGCGCGCGCGTGCGCACCCTTCAGTCGCAACACTGCTTTCCGAGCTTTACCTGCCTTATGCCCCTCGCCTGGAAAACTCCATGTTACAAAAACCGCGGCTCAATTCTTCGCACGCTCTAATCGGTTCAAAAGAGCTGCAGGAGATGGTCGGTGAGTCCGTGACACTAACGGCTGGCTCTGCGGGAGCGCATCCAGCGACCTCAAGGGTTGCGGACTAACCGGCCTGAGCGCCTCGCCGCCTTTGGGGTCCTCGCAACCCTTAGGTGGCAAAACTCGCCCTCTCCCCGCGCTGAGTTTTGCGCGGGGAGAGCGGGGAGAGGGGCCTGTGAGGTTTTCGGGAAAGTGCGGTCCGGCGCAGTTTGCCGGACCGCAGGTTTGGATGAACTGATTCCCACGCACTAAGTAACACGTGGGAATCAGTCCATTAACTCGGACTGCCAGATTGCTAGGGGCTTTCGAAAAGCATGTTCGACACGGTAGCAGGCATATTGGAAAACGGGCCGTATTGCCCGAAAGACGCCAGCCGCAATTCATGGGAAGGCAGGATGCGCGACTATTTCGACGATACGGACAATTGCCGCAAGACGAGCGTTTCCCAAACGTTGAATCGGCCTGAGGCGCGAATCCTGATTTACGGGGACGGTGGCGGTATCAGGATCGAAAGCTCGCTTCCCAAGCTTCTCTACGGAAACAATCTCAGCACCGTATCGAATGCGCAGCCTGCCCTGAAGCGACTGCGAGAGTTCACTTTGGATTACGTTTCTGGCGACCTGCCCGATCTATACGAAATGCGGTACACGCGTGTCGATTATTGCCACAACTTCGCGCTCGGTGACTTGCTCCCGGATTACGCCAGCACGCTGGCAAAGTGTGCTACCTCGCGAACCGTCGCACGACCAACGGTTCGGGTGGTGTTGAGTGGTGGAATGGCGGTAGACGAGTCCGCGTCTATGACGAGTACCGCGAAATTCTCGAAAGGGAAAAGAAGGCGGTGCCCCTTGTAAAGGGGACACTGCGATTTGAGCACCAGATTCGGAAGGAGTCCGGGCTTTTAGAGAGGCGATTAAAGAAGGCCGAGTCCCTCAAGTTCTCGGATGTTCTTCAACCGGCCGTTGCGTACAGGAGCCTAGAAGAGACGTTGAACAAGATGTGCCTTGACACTGTTTTTCTCGCGAGGGATCCCGCCAGGAACGCGCTCGATTCTGCATTTGCCTATCAAAAGGCAACGCGGCTACTCGGCGTAATTGACCGGCTCATGACCGGAACAATCGAGGAGATAAAACTCCTTTCATCGCGCAGCACATTTTACGCGGACAAGCGAGAGCTTAAACGGCTAGGCCTTTGGCCTCCTTCAGCAGTTTCTGTTGACCTTCCCGGACTGCGCCTTCCTCCACTTGAGCAATTGCTTTCAGACCATATCGTTCTGCTGCCGAAATCTCCAACCTTCATTGATTGTGCGGATTCCTCCACCCGGATTGAGAGCGCCGCCTGATCGTGGAACCCGTGATACCATGCGCGGCGGTAACGCCTTCGTTGGTCACTGGAGGATCAGTGCCACGAAGAAGGTTTCAAAGGGGCAGGCTCATCCAACGCGGAAAAATTCCGATGTGGGTGGGCATGTTCAGGGAAGACAGGTTGCAACCAACATTCAAGCGCATCAGACGCACGGTGACACTGGGGCCTTGCAGCAACATGTCACGCCGCGCTGCTTTGGCCGCGTTGCAGCCTTATCTGGATGCAGTGAACGTTGCTCCTGCACCAGCACCGAGAAAAGTGGGCAAGGCCTTCTCGGATGCGATGCAAGAGTGGCGAGAACAAATTGCCGTGAGGTCTGGCCGAAAAAATCGAAAGCCTAGCCGTTGAATTGGAGTCAGGTGCTGAATTGGAGTCAAGCGCAGCGTAACTTGTTTGTCTTCAGTGTTTCTGGAGCGGGCGATGGGAATCGAACCAACGTCCGAAGCGTGGGAAGCCGTTCTCAGCCTTGAGCGTTGATCAATCGGGTCATCTTCTTGATTGGCCTCTGTGCCAGCCAACGGTCAGGCAGCCACCCAACGAGCGATTTTGGATGCGGAATGGAGTTGACGGAATCTTGAGTACGTTGCGGTCCCCGATTGAACTCACTAGCTGGATCAGTTTTGCAAAACTCATCTGGAGACGAGATGTCGTCGAAAGGGATAACGACGAACCTAAGAAATCCTAACCGATTCCTACTGTCGTTTTGTAATTTTCGGGTTGAGGGCGGCCGGGGTTAGCGTGGCCGCCCTCTCTTTCCCTTCCCTCATTCTTCAGGACATCGAATGGTGCACTTCGAGTTTGGGCAAGACCGGCTGACCCAGCCGCATCCGCTACCTACCCTCTGCCTTACACGACCTTCGTGGAATGCCTATTCCTGCTCCGTTAGAGTGCCACAGCGTTGGCCGAGGATCCGGTGCATTCGATACGAAAATCATCAGCCGTAAGCATTGTTAACGACGATCAGTCACTGCTGGGCGCATCCGTCACTGAAAACTTCGCTGGAGTTCTCTAGCAGTTTCAAAGAAATCCAGAACCGAAGTCTTCAGGGGCTTGTGCCTTATGTCGGAGCTGAAAAGCCGCGCCTACAAATCCCCGCTCGCATAGGCGAGGAGGGTTTTGGCTCGGGCTAGCTCGGGGCGATCGGAGCGGATGCCTTTGCAATTCTTCAGCAGTTGGGTGTAGTAGGTGCTCGCTTTCTCTTTTTGCTGGACCTGCGTGGCGGCTTGCGCTGCGCCGTAGAGACCGTTGAAGCGATTGGGGTCGGTGCGCAGGGAAATTTCGTATTCGGTCAGCGCTTCTTGCGGACGCTGCAGGTCCAGCAGCATGTCGGCAAGCATTTCGCGGGCGGGCAGTTCGGTTTCGGCTTTGCCGACTTTGTCCTGGTCGTCGGCAACGGCGCGCAGCTGTCGAACCGCATCGTCGGAGTTGCCCCCAGCGTAAGCGGCCCACGCTTGCACAACTTGGTGCTCGTCCTTCAGGCCGTCGGCGAGGTAGGGCCGAGGACCTTTGCGCGTGGCTTCGAGCAGTTCGTCGTAATGCTTCAGCGCGTCTTGTGCCGCGGCGGCATCGTGAAGATGGCCGGCGGCAACGGCGCGTCCCCAGTACGTGACTAGCTGAACGTCGGACGGCGCGCCGGCGATGGGTTGTAGGGCTAGCGCTTCTTTCCACTGGCGGCGCTCGAGAGCGTACTTGGCGGGCCCTTCCGCCTGGCGCACCAGCAAATAATTCTCAAATTCGTGATCCATTTGTTCGGGGCGAATCGCTGCGATCTGCTTGATGGTTGCTTTGGCGCTGGCGTCGTCCCCAACTTGCATGTACGCGTATTCGAGGAAGTCCATGGAAT
>WNGG01007485.1_pt1 | contig 12097 bp, 8 predicted proteins | sample 5400661 | NCBI WGS metagenome assembly WNGG01 (sample SAMN13153372, study PRJNA577476) | soil metagenome | isolation source: 100 cm soil or saprolite under Garry oak tree replicate 1 | place: USA:California | collected 2016-06-15 | reverse complement strand
TAGACGTGCTCATGACAAGGTCATTGGCCCTGCCGCCTCTTTCAAAACGGCTATCGGACCAGACAACATAGACTGTGCCGGCCCCGTCGATTTCCGCAGTGATGAGCGCACCGGAGCGCAGGCCGCCGGCCTCGGTGTGGTGGGAGATGCCGGCAACCGTGACAGTGCTGCCCCAGCTGGTACCGCCATTGGTGGAGGTGAATGCCAGCACTGCGGTCTCGTTGGCATTGTTGATGGGAACGATCACTGTACCGTTGGCCTGCACCACGGGTTGTCCGCCCAGGCCCGTGGCGTTATTGGCTGTATTTTGTTGCGTCCCCCAGCTGGTTCCACCGTTGGTGGAGGTGCTCATATGTATGAGATTACCAGCACCGTTGTCGTCCCACTCGACGTAGCAGTGGCCGTAGAAGGGGCTGGTTGACGTGTCATCGCAGACAATCCAGTTCTTGTCGAGATTCTCGCTGCCACTGGCGGCGTGGACCACAACAGGATTGCTCCAGGTGGTACCGCCGTTGGTCGAGAGACTGACGAGCACGGCTGCGCCAAGCACGGTGCTGCCGGAGACCGTAAGACCTAGCGTGGAAATCATCCACGTGTTGTGCGCCGCGTCGAAGCCGACTGCGGGGTCGCTGACGCGATCATACGGGCCAGCCGGTGTTGCGAAGACGGTTGTGCCCGGCAGGAAGCCGTTGGTCCAGCTGCCGCTGGCACCGCCGCTGGCGTTGGTGGCCCAACCGACGTTAGAGCTGCCGCCATTGTTGAAGCGGCCAACCTGGAACGCTGAGACGATGGTGGAGCCGAACGCGAAGGTATCCGGCTCGACTTCCGTCTGGTGCTGGCTGGTGGTGTTAGTGTACGGGTCGTTGGCACTAATCTGGACGATGGGCACCGATGCAAATACAAGCCCGCTTGATACGAGGGTGAACAAAATAGCGAGGGTGAGCGCGAGGATGGCGCGGGTTCGCCATCTCAAGTGGGAAATAAGGGACATCTTTGTTCCTCCTTAGAGATCTGCTCAGGACTAAAGGAGACGATATCAGAGTGACAGCTCTACAATAGCAATAGCTCTACAAGAGTAACACGGGATACTCTAATAGTAACATAGTGAGCCTGCTTCGTCAATTGTTTGGGCTTGAAGTTTAACTCAAATCAATGGACGGAGAGAGACCGTTGCAGATATTGCCTGCTCCAGCTTCCACCACCATTGGTGGAGGTGAATGCCAGGACAGCACTCTCGTTCGCGTTGTCGATGGGCACGATGACGGTACCGCCAGGCTGAACGAGGGATTGCCCGTCCAAGCCCAAAGATGGGGATAAAAAACAAGGAGTCAAGTAAACACTTGACTCCCTGAGTTGGTGTAGTTGTTGTTACAAAAACCTGTGCTACAAATATCGCGCTACGAGGACGCACTACTAGACTGATCAGCCTAAATCATGCGGACTATTAGCTGAGAGAGGTTGCTTCCTCTCTCACAATAATAAACGAAAGAGGAGACGAATTGTAACGGATGTTCCTTCGAGTTCTCTCAGGGCTCCTTCTTGCGTAGACGACGATCGGCATGTTGCAGAAGGAATGACTTGAAGGCACGAGCGGTGGCGGAAAGGCTTTTTTCCTTCAGGTGGACCAGCCGCCATTGACGCATGATCGGAAAACCCTCGACATCAAGAATCACCAGGCGATTCGTTTCCAATTCCATACCAATAGCCACGCTGGAGATGAGAGCAATACCCAGGCCAGCCGCGACACCCTGTTTAATGGCACTATTGTTGCCAACTTGCATGCACACCTGTAAGGGAATATCTGCCTCGTGAAGCACCGTTTCCAGAGCAGCACGAGTTCCTGAGCCTACTTCGCGTAGCATGAAATGCTCTCGTCCCAGTTCTGCGATGGGAACGCCTTTCAGCCCGGCTAAGCGGTGCGATGGTGCCGCAATCAGGACCAGTTCATTGGGGGCAAATGGTTCGATGACCACTGGGATATCGTCGGGGACTCTACCGATAACGGCCATATCAATGCGGTTATTCACCAGGGCATCAATCAGTGCAGCCCGGTTGACCACATCTAAGGTGATCTCAACTTCCGGGTACATCTGGTGAAACTTCCCAATCACGCCGGGGATGACATATGAACCTACCGTTGTATCCGCTCCTACGCTTAGACGGCCGTAGTGAGGACTGCGAAGGGCTTCAAGTGTCTCTACTGCATCATCGATCAGCGAGAAGATCTTCTGGCTATAGAGGTACAGCTCTTCACCGGCCTGGGTGAGGTGTGTTTTGCGGCCAATCTGGTCAAAGAGTTTGACGCCCAGCGTCCTTTCGAGTTGGCGTATCTGGGCAGAGACGGCAGGTTGACTGAAATGCAGCTCTTCGGCGGCACGTACATAACTACAGTGTTTTGCAACTACTTGAAATGTAGCAAGTTGATGCAGGTTAAGAGTATGCATAAAGCCTCCGCAGAACTGAACGTGGCACGACTATATAGTACTATATTAGCCGAATCTGTTCAACCACTTTGCTATTTTGAAGGAGTTTGATATAGTGGGAACTATTCAGGGCTTCTCGCCGCCTGCGGCAGCTCGGCTATTCATTGGATGGGTGCGTGGTTGGCAACCTGCAGCGCCTCGGCTATTCATTGGATGGGTGCGGGGTTGGCAGCCTGCGGCTGCCAACCCCGCACCCATCCAAAACCTCTTACGAACTGCCGCAGGCAGTGAGGACTCAACAAGAGAGGCGACCTGAAGAGTTATTATAATGGGAAGCCCAGACAATGTTAGAAAAGAAGGACCCTATAGAATGTCCGACAAGCAGCTAAAGCCCGTTTCTGAGGAAGCAATAAACGAGTCAGAAGACATATCCCCTGAAAGTGGAGAGGATCAAGAAATCTCTGTGGCTCCTCCCAAACTTGTTGAGGACGAGGAAGAAAGGGTCATCATAGAAGAATCTCCAGAGGTAAGCCAGGAAATGTCTGAGTTTCGAACTATCAGGGAAATTGCAGAAGAGGTAATGATAGAGCCTGAGAGAGTCGTAGAGGTACTGCCCTTTGTGAGCCTGGAGACGGAGGAAGCTGAGGCAGTGGATGTTGTTGAGGCCGAATCAGGAGAGGCTATGGAGATGCCTTTCCTGATGGTAGAGGAAGAGGTGGTGGAATTTGTAGAGATACTACCCCTGGTAAACTTCGAGACAGAAGAAGCGAGTGAGGTGGATATCCTGGCAGAAGAGTCCGGGGAAATCATTGTAGCACTCCTTACGGGTGCCACTCTATTTCATCCTGCCTCTGAACGTCATCGTAAGCCTGTGGAGGAGGAAGCGGATCGCGAGAGTGAGGATAGGGCGGAGGCATCACAAAATGTAGTGACATCCCTTGTGGATGTCATGGAGGGGGAATCACAAAATGTAGTGACATCCCTTGTGGGTGTCATGGGAGGGGAATCACAAAATGTAGTGGCACCCCTTGTGGATGTCATGGGAGGTGAGGCGGAGGCATCACAAAATGTAGTGACACCCCTTGTGGGTGTCATGGGGGGAGTGCAGGACACACCAGTGCCTGCTCTGGAGACATTGGAGCCATTGAAGCAGTGGCTAGCTGGTAAACGTAAACGTCCACGCATGCTACGGACTGTAGTAGCATCTCTCCTGCTGCTCTTATTAAGCGCCAGCACTGTACTTCTCTGGCGTGATGTTACAGATACCCACCTCTATGCGTACTCGATTAATCCTCAAAGTGGGCGAGTGCTGGCACAACAGGATATTGGCGGAGGATATCAAGGCAAAGCGATCATCACTGCTCCGGTAGCCGTGCAGTCATTGCTCTTCTTTGGTATACAAACCTCTCAAACGGCCAGCCGGGGCAAGCAGCAGGTGCTGGGACTGGCGGGTAGTGAGACAAGCTGGCATGTAGATACGCAGTTCTCTACACCCCTGACCCATGGCTCACTCAGTGTCGCTCCTGGAGGGTACCTGGTTGTCGAGGATGCAGATGGCATCCAGGTGATGAACTCTGCCGGTCACTTACTCTGGCAGGTACAGGGTCAGCAGCCTGCTCGAGGTATACATGCCTTCCAGCCAGCATTTGACGATAAGACTTTGTATACGGTGAGAGCGGCCTCATCAGGCCAGGTAGCTGCATACAATTTGCAGACCGGAGCATTGCGTTGGACACAGATGCTTGAGGATGCCCTCAACTATGCACCTCCAATGATATTGAGTGGCGATGCCGTCTTGATCGCCAGTGATCACAACATCTATGCCTTGAACCGTGCTGATGGTAGCCTGCTCTGGAAAAAGCCTGGACCAGCTCGTACCCTGCTCCTGCTGAACAAGGGAGAGCATCCCATGCTGGTAGCCGCAGGGGCAGAGGGACTGACAGCTTTTGATGCTGCTACGGGTGTGCAGGTATGGAGCTTTCATGGTGAAACTGGGAACGATGTCTCTCAAGGAACGGCAATGTTAACCCCGGCACAGTTTTACCAGGCGGCCTTTTCCAGTACAGATTCCTTGATCTACGCCACTGGTGTTGCCTGGGATGAGCAGCAGGTACGTGAACAACTCTGGCTCTATGCGGTAGATGCTTCGACAGGCACAGTGCGCTGGTCGAAGCAGATTGGTACCAGCTTCAGGAGTGTGGATAGCGGGCGCGTATTTACTCCCTTTGTAGATGATGCAGATGGTATCGTTGTGCTGCAACATGAGAATGACCAGAATGATTATCTTGTCACGGCTTTCGATGCCAGAAGTGGTATGCAACGTTGGAGCACCCATTTTGCCAGTGTGACAGCGACGAGTCCTGCATTGATACAGACCTCCCGTGGCGAACTGCTTCTGCTCGCTACTGTGTCGAGTGGTTCGGTTGTGCCTGGTAGCTGGTCATTGACGCGCCTGCTGCTCATAATTACTATTGCTTTGAGTGGGCTGGGTCTCTTATTGCTATGGATCTTACCGTTCCAGTTGTGGTTGCAAAGGTTACGAGGTGCAATCAGAAATATGCCCCGGTACCTGATTTCTCCATTGAAGTTGCTTTTGCGCTTCTGGCGTTTCTCTCACCGGCTCTTTGCGCTGGTGCTCCTCTTGTTGCTTGTCGGCGGAGGAATACTGGAGCATGCCCATCTGAACCAATCTCGGACTGGCCTCTACCAGGTGATGCTCCCTGGTGGTGCTATACAGTGGCAGCAAACCTCCAGTTCTCCTGTTCAGCCACTGGCAGTAGATGCGCAAGAGAGTATACTCGATACGAATGCTGGCGAGGAGCTACATCAACTTTCGGCGCTCGATCAGAATGGCGCTCTACTCTGGAAGACATTCGCCAGCGAAGGGAGTTTTTCGCTCCCTGTCACTCCAGCACAGTCCGGAACGATTCTGGTGGCCTTGAGCGGGCATACAACCTTGAACTACCAGGTTGCCCCTGATGACCCGGCATATCTGCATCCTCTCGATCATCTGCTCACTCTCATTTTGCTCAAGCGTGGTACGGGACAGGTTATCTGGCAGAGTACAATTGTCAATGTCGGTGAACAACAGGATGCCGTTGTGCTGGGTGCAGATGCACGATTCTTCTATGTTGCCAGTCTACAAACAGAGCCTTCTGCAGATAGTTCAGGGCCAGCTGTACAGCTTCTGGCTGTTGAGCAGTCCACAGGAAATATTGAGTGGCGTGTATTCGGGCCTGTGGAGCTAGATGCTACTCCTCCAGATTTTGGGAAGCTTCTCCCACACGGTCGCCAGGTCATCTGGCAGGTTGCGGGAAATCTGTATGCTATAGATACCCTGCTTGGCCAGATCCAATGGCGTCAGCATATTAAGGATGAGAGTCCCCAGGTGTTGTTTCGGGAAGAAGCAGGGCTGGCCCTGGCAGCAGGAGTCTTACTTGTGGAACGCAGTGATAGTCTCCATGGCCTTGATTCCAGCTCCGGCAAGGAACTCTGGGTGCTCCCTAACCCGGATTCCAGAACATTGCAGCGCCCGGCAGGTATCGTTGCCACCGGCGACCTGTTCCTGATCTATGGGGATGGCTTCCTTGAAGCCGTTGATGCTATTACCCATCAAACTGTTTGGAGCCACAACGAGTTGGATGAAGTTGAGCAGCTCAGGATTTCGGATGATGGCACAATGGCCTATGTTGTGCTAATTGACACGATTGCGGGAAGTAGCCCGGCGCAGGTGCTGACAGCTTTAGATCTAAAAACCGGCTCGGTACACTGGACATTCCAACCTACCAGTCAGTTGTCATTCGTCCATCTGCAATCCGATGGTCTTCAGTATCAGCATCGCAGGCTATTTACAACGGTCTGTTTCTCTTTCTATACTACTGCAGATCAGGGCTGCACCCATGAAGGTCTGTATGCACTTAATGCTACCACAGGAGCAATTCTCTGGAAATTTGAAGCAACAAATTTTGCCAGGGTGTATGTGAGCGCTGATGGTAGCGTCTTGCTGTTCCAGGCAACCAGTAGTGACTGGCTCGATTTCATACAACGTTTTAAGGAATAACTTGCATACCCACTGTGTCACGTTGTACTATGCTGTAGTACCAAGAGAATGACTATCCCCCCAAAACTGAGGATAAGCCTGATGGTGCACCTATTCAGCAGACGAGATCGGCAGAAGGCACAGCAAGTGCAGCAGGTACAACAAACACAAGAAGAGAAGGCACGAAAAGCGACACAGTTACTTCCTGAGACAGTGTTGACACAGGCCCCGCTCCCTTCGGGAATACCACCAGAGGGTCGCGTCGTCGTCACTATCACCCGCCAGTTTGGCAGTGGTGGGGCCGAGATTGCTCATATGGTGGCACAGGAGAGTGGTCTTCAGTATGTTGACCAGGGGATTATTGATGAAGTGGCGAAGCGGCTCGGTGTATCTGCACAACAGGCGGCGCGTCAAGGTGAGCAGGTGACTGGGGCGGTGGGGCATGTTCTAGAGGCGATGCGCTGGAGTAATCCCTTATCAGGGAACTATAGTTCCCTGTTGCGTGCCCACGAGGTACCAGCACAATACAGAGAACAGGTCTTTTTGCGGCTGACTCAGCGGGTGATTCTGGAGATGGCAACAGAGGGCAATGTGGTTATTCTTGATCGTGGTTCGCAGTTCTTGTTGCACGGCTTACCGCGCACTCTCCATGTGTATGTTTTCGCGCCGCGTCCTTTACGTATTGAAAATGTCATAAAGCGCTTTCACCTGAATAATGCCCAGGCAACCGATCTCATTGACCGCCGTGACTATGAGTATGATACCTATGCAAGTCACTATTATAACGCGGATCGACAACGGCCAGACTACTACCACTTACTTATTAACACTGGCCTCTTCCCTTTTGACCTGGCTGCAAGCCTGATACGCCAGGCTCTTCCCCTGGCAGGAGAGATCAGTGGAAGCGTTAGTGTAGCGGGGGAGAAGTGATGATAGCCTCGCGGTTGCTCGCGTTGCCTACGCGAAAATCTGAACATATTTGCGCAACAAAATAACCTTGCGCTGATAATACAGTTCATGTATACTTGACGTAGGGCGCTGGTGTCCTCTGACCTGGCCAACCAACAATGGCGTTGGTAGGTAAGGGTCGGTAGGAGATGCGCTATTCTACAAAGCCAGCCAATCAGTCAACCAACCAGCCCAACCGTAGGGGCCGATTTATCGCGCCCACCGCCGATTTATCGGCCAGTATGGGCCCGATTCTTTTATCAACATCCATAATTCATAGAAGAGATTTTCAGGAAGCCCTGCTTAGACGTTGTACTCCCTGTGGGCCACCAATAATCGCCAGTTCTGCCATGTCCAGAAACAGCCCCGACTCTACCACACCGACAATCCGTCGAATGCGAGCTTCTATATCTGCCGGGTCACTGATGCCGTTTGGGAAGAAACAATCCAGGATCATGTTTCCGTTGTCAGTAAGGAAGACTTGATTGTTCTGTCGACGTATTTGTACCCTTGCTCCAAGGACTTCTAAGCGCTTCGTCGCGGGAGTTGCGCCAAAAGGCACGACTTCTACAGGCAAAGGTACCCCATGACCTGGCTGTGAAACCAGCTTCGTCACGTCCGCAATCACAACAAAGCGACGCGAGGCGGCAGCTACTATCTTCTCACGCAGGAGCGCACCGCCTCCTCCTTTGATGAGGCAGAGGTGACTATCAATTTCATCAGCACCATCGATTGCCAGGTCAAGCTGGGGATGGGTGTCTAAATCGGTAAGCGGGATACCAAGACTGCGAGCAAGTTCTTCTGTAGCCTGTGAAGTGGGAACAGCGCCAGGGATGCTCAGACCAGATTGAAGTCGCCTGGCGAGTGCCTGTATCATGTAATGAGCAGTTGAACCTGTGCCGAGGCCCACCACCATACCTGCTTCAATCAATTCTGCTGCTGCCTCTCCTGCCATTCGCTTCCAGGTGTCCTGCTGGGTCTCCTGCTGCATAGCTAGTTCTACCACCTTTCTTGTTTCAGGTATTGAAACTAATATTTGAGAATATAGCGTTTTATAGCGTTCTATTGCAGATTTTTGGGGTTAATAATCCATGCTCTAGGCGGCAACCCCTAGTGTCATAGTAGAGGCTAAGGGCTGTCTCTGCGCATAGAAGAGGACTATGTGCCAGTATCTCTTTGGATGCCCAATACTTCTCGGTATTGTTCTGCTAGAGGTGCATCAGAAGTCATCACGTCCAGCTGAAATGCTATGCGTTTGCCTATTTGTCCAGTCTCTTTGAATCCAGCATTTCTCAGGATAGCTATGCCTGTCGGTGTCACACTTGTAGCATGGAATTTGGTGATGGTTATGTGCTGCTTTGCTAACTCATACAGGAAGCGAAGAAAGCCGCTAATGAGTCGCCTACCGTAGTAAGTGCGCTTTTGTAGTTCTACTTCCGGGGTTGTTCCAATGCCCATAAGAATGCATTCAAGCGTGCTTCCAGGGGTGTAGGGTAGCACATCATCGGCTGTGATCTCCCATCCTCGTATTTCTCCTTTCATAAACTGCATAATCGTTTCATGTTTGACTGGAAGCGCGTTAATGAAGCCGACAATTCTTCCTTGATCTTTGACTGCGAAGTCGATGTCATGGTTTTTAGCTATAGACCTTCAAATTCCCAAGTGCTCGAAAATGCCTTGTCCTTCTCATCGAGCACTTGGGAATTTCTGCTCTAATGCTGGTGGCTGAATGGCCTTATTACTGTTAACTGTTGTGTTGTGTTTCCCCGTACAGGGTCACTTAACTTTCAAACCCTCAACATCGTTGATTTCAATTCTCCGTCCTAGCCTACTACTCAATATATTTAACACCTTGTAGGCAATAAGACGAGTCACAGAGTCACCCCTTTCCATGCGATTAATAGTGGATAGAGACACATCAGCCTGTGCAGCTAAATCGAAAGCTGTGAGTCCTGCTTGTTCACGAAGGTCTCTTAACGTTGACACGTTCATGGCCCCTCTTTCAGATATCAATGATGTGCCTATCATATGTGATGTTTGTTTGGTTGTCAATCTATACTTTTCCATAAGACGGATAATTTGTAGGGTATCAATGACACCTTAAAAACGTTTCTTTGACGTGTCCTTGACATACTAAAAATTATTTGATATACTCTTATTAGGATGTGGAGTGTCAAAGACATTGACACTGAAGTAAGCAGCCATATCGTACCTTCATAACTGAACACCATGGCCTTTGTTTGTCAAGGACACACTCATGAGAGCAATATTCACGGGTCGGAGCCTGCTAGGGCCAGGGATCACCACTAGCAGATGGGAGAAACAGCGGACATGAATGGTTCTGTGTTTCATGGGATTGTTCACCTGGGGATAGGACACACATGAAACTACGGGCATTCGCGCAACAGGTGGGTGTGCGCTACGAAACTGCTTGGCGATGGTTCAAAGCAGGGAAGATTAAAGGCCGTCAATTGGAGTCTGGAACGATTATTGTGACCGAAGAATTAAGCCAGCATCCTGAACGAGAGATAATTGTCGTGGTTTATGCGCGTGTCTCTGCCAACGAGAACCGGCCTAACCTGGACACGCAAGCAGAACGGCTCTGTGCCTACTGTGCGGCAAAAGGTTGGAAGGTCAGTAAGGTGGTGAAGGAAGTGGGTTCAGGTGTCAAAGATGGGCGCAAGAAACTGCTTGCGTTACTCGCTGATCCAACGATCACCGTGATTGTAGTCGAGCACAAAGACCGCTTAACCCGCTTTGGGTTTAAGTACATTGAAACATTGTTAGCTGTCCAGGGACGCTCTATCGAGGTAGTGAACATCACGGAAAACCCGATTGAAGACCTCATGGCTGATCTCGTTTCGATAATTTACTCCTTTAGCGCGAAACTTTATGGGCAAAGAAGAGCAAAACGCAAGACAGAGCAGATTGTGAAAGAGTTAGAGGCTCAAGCACAAAATACAACAACAGAGAAAGGGGGTGAAAAAGATGCAGTTAGTTGAACAACATGTGATTAACAAGAGCGATCCACGCTACGCCGTCATCGATGCGGCGGCGTTCAAGTCAAAGAACCTGTACAATGCTGCCAACTACGAGTACCGGCAAGCCTTCATCCATACGGGCGTGTACCTCAACTACAACGAGGTTCAGAAACGGATGCAGTCCCATGAAGCATACAAGGCACTGCCAGCAAAGGTCAGTCAACAAATCTTAATGGTGCTTGACCGAAACTGGAAGGGCTTTAGAGAGGGCTTAGAAGCTTACTACGAGGACCCTTCAAAGTTCCTGGGACGGCCTAAGCCGCCAAAGTACAAGCACAAGACGGAAGGCCGTAACATCTTGGTCTACACCATCCAGGCCATTAGTCGAGGCAAAAATGGCTTGCAACGAGGCATTATCAAGCCGTCCATGCTTGCTATCGAGGTGCAAACGAAGCAAAAGGATGTCGATCAAGTACGCATCGTACCCCGTAAGGGCTTCTACGTGATTGAGGTGGTGTACGGGAAAGAGGTCAAACAGGCTGAAGTGAACCCTGCTTACTACGCTGGTATAGACATTGGCATGAACAATCTGGTGGCGCTAACTTCAAACAAACCTGGCTTTCAGTCAGTCATTGTTAACGGGCGTCCAGTGAAGTCAGTCAACCAATTCTACAATAAGCGTAAGGCAGACCTGCAAAAGCAACTAGGGACAACGGGTACAACGAAGCGCATGGAGCGTATGACGAACAAGCGAAACCGGCGTATCGATCACTACATGCACACAGCCAGCAAGAGGATTATTGATGTGTTGGTGAAAGAGGGGATAGGCGTGTTGTGCATCGGGAAGAATGACGCCTGGAAGCAAGAAGCGAATATGGGCAAGAGGAACAATCAAAACTTTGTCCAAATCCCTCATGCTCGTTTCATCGCCATGCTCACCTACAAGGCTGAACCGGTGGGCATTCGCGTCGAGGTCACAGAAGAGTCCTACACGTCAAAGGCTTCGTTACTGGACCTGGACCCGTTGCCAGTACGGAAGAATGGCGATGAGAAGCACACGTTTAGCGGCAAGCGCGTGAAGCGTGGACTCTACCGAGCGTCAAACGGGCGGTACATCAATGCCGATATTAACGGCGCGGGAAATATCATACGAAAAGTAGCCCCTGATGCCTTCGGGCAAAGGGCGGTAGAGGATGGTAAAGGGGTGCTTGCATCCCTGGTAGTCCACCCAGTGAGGATTGTCGTTCCCCTCACGAAGCCGAAAGCAAGCGCTTCATAGCTTTTTCTAGCATGCAATAAAACGCTAGAAAACGCTATATTTCGCTATGTTTTTTGGAACTATAGCATTTCTGGCTGCGAAATTCCATTCATTCTGTTACCTTCTAGCAGATGGCAGCCCCAGACGATATGTTGATGCACATCTACAAGAGAATAAGAGGACCTGGAAATGCACCCCATATTTGAGTGTATGAATGACTCTGCTGGGAAATTGGTTTCCCAAGCTCAAATGGGAATGACATTCACGCTCAAGGCGAGCGTGGATTTGCAATTTCCCAGCAGAGTCATGAATTGGTTGTAGGCAAACGAGCAAAGAAGAGGTCTCCTCATCTGCAAAAAATGGAAACATACACAAGCAGAGAGGAGACCCGGCCGATGCTGTGTGGGGGTAGAAGGTCGGCGCACGAGTGCGGGCGACCACAAAGGTC
>WNGG01007484.1_pt1 | contig 12098 bp, 8 predicted proteins | sample 5400661 | NCBI WGS metagenome assembly WNGG01 (sample SAMN13153372, study PRJNA577476) | soil metagenome | isolation source: 100 cm soil or saprolite under Garry oak tree replicate 1 | place: USA:California | collected 2016-06-15 | reverse complement strand
CTCTTCGACCTCATCCGCTGGGCGGGCGGCCTCGCGACAACCGCGGCGGGACAGAAGGCCACCGTCGAGCGGATCGAAGACCACAAGGCCCGCACCGTCGAGGAATTCGCGCTCGACATGAGCGGGCTCTCGCGCGCGATTCGCGACGGCGACCTCGTCACCGTGTATTCGCTCGTGCCGCGCTTCGAGAACGTCGTGACCCTGCGGGGCGACGTCGCCCAGCCGGGCCGCTTTCCCTGGCGCGAGGGCCTGCGCGTGCGCGACCTCATTCCGGACCGGGAAGCGCTGCTCTCGCGCGACTATTGGCTGAAGCGCAACCAGGTCGTGGGGCTGGACGACAACGTCTCGGCGATCCTCAGGCAGCAGGCCGCGACCGGCACGCGGCTCACCGTCGAGGACCTCAACCAGCGACGCAAACGCGAAGGCGAGCTCGATGCCACGGTCGGCGACACGATTCGCCGGACGCAGACCGAGTCCGAAGCGGCAAAATTCCTCGATCCGAGCCAGACTTCGAGCGCGGTACAGATTTCCCGTCTGCGCGAGACGAGCAAAGACGACCCCGCAAAAGTCGAGGCGGCGAAAGCCGACGCGCTGCGGCTCGTCAACCAGATCAAGCCCTCGCAGCGCGAGGTCAACTGGGACTATGCGGTGGTCGAGCGCCTGAACCGCGACGATCTGACCACCTCCCTCATCCCCTTCAATCTGGGCAAGGCGGTGATCGACGGAGATCCGGAGCACAACGTCCTGTTGCAGCCCGGGGACATCGTCACCGTCTTCTCGAAGGAGGACATCCGCGTTCCAATTTCCAAGCAAACACAGTACATCCGCCTGGAGGGCGAGTTCAACAGCTCCGGCGTGCACCAGATCATGCCCGGGGAAACCCTGCGGCAGCTCGTCGCCCGCGTCGGCGGGCTCTCCCCGAACGCGTATCTTTTCGGCGCCCAGTTCACGCGGGAATCCACTCGCTTGCTGCAGGAAAAGACCCTCGAAGAAGCGCTCAATCGCCTCGAGCGCGACATCCAGCGCTTCAATTCGCTGCGGGCGCAGAACGTGACTTCCCCCGAGGACGCTGCCTCGCTCAAGCAGCAGGTGGAAAACCAGCAGAGCCTCCTTGCGCGCCTGCGCCAGATCCGGCCGGTGGGCCGCGTCGTGCTCGAGCTACCGGAGAACGCGCAGGCGAAGGATCTTCCCGATCTAGCCCTCGAGGACGGCGACCGGTTTTTGATCCCGCCCCAGCCTTCGATGGTCAGCGTGTTCGGCTCGGTGTACACCGAGAGCTCGTTCATCTACAAACCCGACAAGCGCGTCGAGGACTACCTATCCCAGGCAGGCGGCCCGACCAAAGGCGCCGATGAAGGTAGCATCTATGTCCTTCGCGCCGACGGCTCGGTGAAGAGCAGGCGGCAGGAGGGATTTTTCACGGCTTCGTTGGAACGCGCTCACCTCATGCCGGGAGACAGCATCGTCGTGCCGGAAGAGCTTGACCGCACCACGATCACCCGGGCGCTCAAGGACATCTCGCAGATCTTCTACCAGTTCGGCCTGGGCGCGGCGGCGATCAAGGTCATTCGGCAATAGACCCCCTGTTAAGGGGGTGGCGCGCAGCGCCGGGGGGTTTGAAAGGGGGTCGACGCGCCGAAGGCGCGCGGGGGGATTTACCGATGTCACTACAGGCTGGGACTATTTTTGCAATATCCTCTTAGTCTATCCCCGGAAATATCCTGATTCCCTTGTCTGAGCAAGCTAACCTTGAGAACGATAAGGGCACTTCGTCAACCGCCGAGGATGACGGAGTCAGCCTGCTCGACTTGCTCATCGTTCTCGCCAAGCACAAGCGGATCGTGCTGGGGGTTCCTTTTATCGTTGCGATCGTAGCCGCGATAATCAGCCTACTCCTGCCCAACGTATATACCGGCACCGCCCGCATATTGCCGCCACAGCAGAGCGCCTCGGCGGCTTCTGCTCTGCTCAACCAACTCGGAGGCGCGTTAGGAGGTCTCGCGGGTGCCGCCGGCGGAACGCTCGGGATCAGGAATCCCAACGATCTCTACGTGGGCATGCTCAAGAGCCGTACCGTCGCGGACAACTTGATCTCCCGGTTCGAGCTCGGCAAAGTCTACGACGAAGCTCGCCTCTCGGATACCCGCAAGCGTTTGGAGAAAGATACGACAATCGTAGCTGGCAGGGATGGAATCATCACCATCGAGGTTGACGACAGAGATTCGAAACGCGCGGCGGAGCTTGCCAATGCGTACGTGGACGAGCTGATGAAGCTCACAAAAGTCCTCGCCGTCACCGAAGCGTCACAACGCCGTTTATTCTTCGAGCGCCAGCTTCTCCAGGCGAAAGATAATCTCACGGCGGCGGAAGTCGCGGCGAGGCAGGGCCTCCAGAAAGGGGGCCTCGCCCAGGTGGATGCCCAGGGGCGCAGCATGATCGAGGTAACGGCTCGCTTGCGCGCTCAAATCTCGGCCAAGGAGGTTCAGCTCGGCGCGATGCGCACCTTTGCCGCCGAAGCCAATCCGGAGTTGCAGAGAACGCAGCAGGAGCTCGAGGCGCTCAGGCGCGAGCTTGCCCGCATCGAAGGCTCGTCCTCGGTTGCTACTGTCGGTAGAGGGGATGCATCGGGCGGCAGCGGCCTCGACAATCTCGGTCGTCTGCGCGATGTGAAGTACTACGAATTTCTGTATGAGTTGCTCGCCAAACAGTACGAACTCGCCAAGATAGACGAGGCCAAGGATGCCACCGTAATTCAGGTGATGGACAAGGCGATCGAGCCCGATCGCAAATCCAAGCCAAGGCGGTCGCTGATCGTAATGCTTTTCACGTTCGTGGCTCTGTTTGCATCTATGCTCTGGGTTTTAATCCACGAGGTAATAGTTAGGGCAAAGACGGACCCTCGACAAGCTTCTCGACTCGAATCTCTGACACGCTACCTGCGCTGGAAATAACGGATGGACCGAGTGCCGAATATCACCAACTACAACTCGCTGCTCTATAAACGTTGCGTATCCCTTTTCAGGTAGTTCGCACCGTCCGTAGGTGAATTACGAAGTTGCGATCAATCGTTACCTAACAAATCGCACTCCGAATTCGCAAGCTACATACGGAGATTGCCTTCATTAGGGCGTTGGCTCACGGCTCCTAATGTTTAGAAAGCTCATCAATCCTTTTTGGGCAATTCTTGAATATCTTTGGCATCCGCTGTTGTTTTTGGCGGTTACGCCATATTTTCTCAGATATTTAGGCGCAGAACAATTTGGGTTGTGGATGCTGCTTGTCGCTTGGGTAAATTTTGGTGCTGTATTGAACGTGGGTACGGGCGCCGCCGCGATAAGAAAGGTCTCATCCAGCTTGGGAAAGGGGAACATAGCTGAGTTACGCATCGCAGTCTCTGGTTCTTTGGCAGTGGCGCTCTTAGGCGGCTGTTGCATGGCCTTGGTCATCCTAGCGGTCTTTTGGCTGGGGGGAGACATCTTCTTCGGAAGGATGGGTGACCGGAACATGTTCCACCTGACGGGCACCTTCGCCGCCCTGCTTGGTTGGGTTGAGCAAGTGGACAATGTTTTTGCCTCTTCACTAAAAGGGGCAGAGCGATTCGGAATCACTGCGTTTGCGGAAATTTTAAGTAAGACACTTCAGATTATCGGTGTAATCATTGCTATCGAGTTCGGATGGGGCTTGGGAGGTATATATATAGCGCTATTGATCACCTCTCTTGTACGCCTAGCAACGAAAACATACATCGCTTGGCACGTCTTGGATCTCCAATCGCTAAGGCCGGCCTTTCGCGGCTCGGGTCGATTGCTCCAGTATTCTAAATGGGGTTGGGTCCAGGGCATGGGAGGAATGTTGTTTGGAGTCGCTGACAGAATTCTAGTTGGGTCTCTTCTCGGCGCAGTGAATCTTGCACATTATTCCGTCGCTTCTATGCTTTCACAACCAATTCACTCGCTTGTGGCAGCAGGGCTTAGCGTAACATTTCCCATAGTAAGTCGTAGGCATGCGAGTGATCCGAAATTTTCACTGCGCAATACAACAGTGCAAACCATTCTTGTCAATTTGGCTATGACCGGATCCCTTTGCCTGTTTCTGTGGGTATTCGGGGAGCGAATCCTCCTTCTCTGGTTGAGCGGAACGATTCCTGCCGAAGTCCTCGAAACATTTCGCTACCTCGTTATTGCGTACTTCATTCTATCGGTCAATATCGCACCACATTTCATCTTACTGGGCTTGGGGAAAATACGGTTTGTCGCGATTGCTAATCTTGTCGCAGGATTTTCTTCGTTGTTTGCAATGGTGTTAGCTATACAAGAGTTGGGACTTGTCGGTGCTGGGGTAGCACGCGTCGTTTACGGGATCATCATCTGTTGTAACTTTGTGCCATTGAGTCACGAGATTTGGAGAAGATACCGTGGTATTTCTGAAAGCGATGTTAATGGAGGAGTCTAGGCTTCTCTAATGGCCACAATACCATTATCGATCTCTCTGTTATCAATCCAGAAGCAGCTGAGTTCAGCCATGCGTGCCGGCATTCGCTCACCCCGGGACGGCGAAGTATGAATCATAATCGTAGAATTGCATTAGTACTTCTTTCCCTCAGTGTTGCCGCCATCATGATTTGGAGCCAGTACTGGAGTGGAATGGTGAAGTCGGCAATAAAGCGAGCTACTCGTCGTCTACTCGCAGGTGACGAGTGGTTCAAATCTCCTGGAACATGCCACACTCAGATTTAAAGCGAATCTAGGACGTTACCGATATGGCTACCGTGAATCCAATAGACCTTTACGAGTTGCGGTATAACAATCAAAGTCAGGATGGTGAAGATGGAATAATCGAAAAACTGATTGAACTGGAAGGAATTGATAAAGGGTTTTTCTGCGAATTCGGAGCTTGGGATGGTCGCTATCTTAGCAACTGTTATAACTTAATTAAGAAAGGCTGGTCTGGGTGTTTCATAGAAGGCGATTCCCTTAGATATAAGAATTTGCTCAAAAATGTTCCCCAAAGCGAAATCATTAAGATAAATGCGTGGGTTACTGCCGCCGGTGAGAATTCTCTTGACAACCTCCTGCAGCGACACAAAGTGAGTTACGTGGATTTGTTATCGATCGATATTGATGGTGACGATTTATTGGTTTGGAAAGGGGTCAAGAAGTTCGTCCCCAAGATCGTTATAGTTGAATATAACCCTACTATTCCATCGGACGTTCTTTATGTAAATCCTCCTGGATGTAACCACGGTAACTCGATGCTTGCCGTGTTAGATTACGCAAGATCGGCTGGGTATTCCCTGATCGAAGGCACGGACACCAATCTCATGTTTGTTCGCTCCGAGTCGCGAACTGTTGAGCTAATAGAGAAAAAAAATCTAGCTGATATAGCACAACAGACGAAACACAAAAGATATTTTTTTGCTTATGATGGCACTCTCTTAGTGCACACACGCCTTTCCGGTCCAAGAGTTCTGGAAATACTTCTAGTTCCGTGGTCTTACCCACCCGTAATTTTTCCCCAACCGATTCCAAAAATGCTGAGAGGGTATGCTCCGAACAAGACCAAGGGACTTAGTCGATTTTTTTTCTCGATCCTTACCACTGTCCTGCTTCGCCCGATCGCTTTTTTTCGAACTATTAGCGTATATCTTAAGGCTTATCGAAACAGAGGAAAGGTCTAGGAAATTTCGTCCGCTCTCTTGATCTGTCTCGGTTCTTTGGGTCCCATTTGGTTAATGCCCTTTCGTAAAATGGCTTACGAATCGTGATTGAATGTCATGACGGAACCCTTCTTCTGGTTGCTTTTACTTGTGAACCTAATGTTGGTAGCGAGTACGAGGTAGGCTGGCGTTGGTCGATTAGCGCGGCGAAAGTATTTCGTTCGGTCGTCGTGTTCACGAGACGGGCTAGCTTAAATCGTATTCCAGGGGAGCCAGCTAGCTTTAAAGGTTGGCCGGCGCGTCGCCTAGATAACATTCTTTTTGTAGGAATTGATCTGCCATTCGCTGATCGGTTAAGCGGGCATACACTAATGCGCACGCATTATGTACTTTGGCAGTTACTTTTACTCGGGTTCTTGAGAATCGCTTATATACCAACAAAAATCATTCATCATGTCACGTTCGTGGCTGTGTGGATGCCGCCGTTGGAAGCGTTTGTAGAGGCGCCTTTCATTTGGGGTCCTATAGGTACGAACAAACCAATCCCTCGTTGGTACGCTTTCGCACGACGTTCCCCCTGGTTTAGACGTTTGGTTACTCTTTGGTGGCCAAAGGTTAGTATTATTGGGAGGTTCGCTCAAAAAAAAGCTATACGCTTACTTCCGATAAACGCGCACGTTCAGTCATTGCTTTCACGGCGCGGGAAAGCGAAATCCAAGATCACACCCGCCATAAGAATATCGAATCACCTAATGGAGCTCACTCCCACGTCACTATCGCCGAGAAGCCGTCGAGTGGTATTCGTCGGGCGCGCCATTGACGTTAAGTTGCCTTTTCTAGCAAATGACGTTGGGCGCCGCATTCTTGAGCTAGATAAATCGGCAGAATTCTGGATGGTTGGCGAACGATTGACCAGAATAATTCCCGGCCCGTATCCGGATCGGATGCGGGTATTGGAGTTCATACCCCAAAGAAGGGTTTGGGACATCATGCTCCAGTCAATGGTGATGTTGTTCCCGTCGGTCGAGGGTTCCGGGTTTGTTGTGTTAGAGGCTATGGCGCTTGGGCTTCCGGTTGTGTGTCTTGAGGGTACGGGGCCTGCTTCATTTATCGGGACAAGCGGCGGAATTGCGTGCCCATCTGGTCCCACCTATGAGTTGGTTCAGCGCGAACTCGAGCGGGCTGTGTTAAGTCTGCTGTCAGACGGAGCGCTTTGGCACGGACTAAGCGCTGGGGCACGTGCACGGGCCCGCGAATTTACGTGGGAGGACTTCCCGAAGTTTCTCTACAACCTCTATCACGAGGTAATTCTTGAAACTTCCTAGGATTTCTATCGTTACGCCCTCTTTCAACCAGGCCGAGTACCTCGAGGAGACGATCTTGAGCGTACTCAATCAAGGGTATCCGAACATTGAGTACATTGTTATCGACGGAGGGTCCACTGACGGGTCGGTCGAAATAATCAGGAAATATGAGAAACAGTTGTCTTATTGGATCGCCGAATCTGATCGTGGTCAGTCCGACGCCCTGGTGAAAGGATTCAAGCACGCAACGGGAGAAATTTTCGCATGGCTGTGCTCGGATGATCTTTACAAACCCGGAGCATTGTGGGTTGCTACCGGAGCGTTTTTGAATGTTCCGGCGTTAGACGTATTTTATGGCGATACGGAGTATCTGTACCCGGATGGAACTACGCGTCGAAAAAATCGTGTGGCGTACGAGTATTCGATCATGCGCTACTTTAATCTTATCGCGCAGCCTTCGTCTTTTTTTTCCAGGGTGTCATACGAGCGTGCGGGAGGGCTCGACCCTTCGTTGCGATACGCCATGGACTATGATTTGTTTTTGCGAATGGGAAGCGAAGCGCGCTGCGTTAACGTTCCATTGGTACTGAGCTCCTATCGATTGCATTCGGGAAGCAAGACGGTATCTCAGGCTGAGCGGTTTTCGGCGGAATGGAGGTCGGCGCGCGAAAAGGCATTAGGTCGACGGGTTAACGCGTTTGATGCGCTGATTGGTTACTGGTATATGGGGCGTGTCGCTTGGAAGTACTGGACTGAACGCAAGGAGTGTAAGCTTTGGTACGACAATTCGAAGTATCGGATCCGCGTCCCCTTGAGCTCCTTGCCGCGATAGTTTTCTCCGGCGTTTTCTTGTTGGCAGTCGTCGGGGATAGATTCGGGACGGCTGATATCGATCCTTCGCCTCTGCGCGGTCTGCACATCGCAGACGTGCTGTTTCCGATGGCTTGTTGGATTGTCCTGACGAGACTTCACGTAGCGATACGTGCGTTAGGTCGTCCCCTTTTCATCGCAGGTCTCGCTTGGGTATTTTTTTCGGCGACCGCCGGTTTATCCGGCTATCTGGCCACTGGGCTTTTTGCCGGCTCTGAAGTACTGGCGGGGATGGCGTTTGCTCTGAAGGAAATGGAATTTGTTGCTTTTTTGTTTGTTTCTGCGATCGTTGGATATCTTCGGCCCGTCCTGTTTACGAGAGTCCTGCTGGCGGCCGGAGTCACATTATTTATTTGGCTGATAATCGAATTAAATGCCCCGAGCGGGTATTACTTGGTAGGTCTTCCGTTCGAGCACGGCGCTTCCCAAGCTGGGTCGGTGTTCGCGCTCTTGGGTACAGCGCTGATAGTCCTCCCGATGACAGCGGGTTTGACCCGGGGAGGGTACTTTTGTCAGGTGCTCGGTGTAGCCCTGCTAGCGGGCTCTGTGTTTTCGCTTTCTCGGTCTGCGATCCTTGGGGTAGCACTTTCCGCGATCGTAATAATCGCGGGATATCGTCTGAGAATTCTCTTCCCATTGATATTGACATTGGTATTACTTATCGTCATGGGATCTCTGCTAGCGTCCTCGTCGGGAGATTCACTGAGAGACCTCGTTTATTTACGCTGGACGGACGTAGACCTCCACGCGGGTTATCGCTTAGATAAGTGGGAAGATCTCCTTGGGTTTCTCGTGGAGAATCCGCTGCTCCTCCCGTTCGGTGCCGGATTGGGATCGCCAAATTATTTGGTACTTGGACGTGATTTAGGATTACTGTTGGCTGTTGATAGTGCGTTCGTGCGTCGATTGTTCGAGGTCGGCATTATTGGTTCATTCGTATTTGCGACCTTTCTTGTAGTTATGTGTCGTGTCACTACCTCCCGTGGATCTCAGTTTGCGGTAATGTCCCTGCTTGCAATTATGCTCGGAAGTGGTGTCACGTTAGAGTCATTCCAGGTGAGCCAAACAGCATTGCTGTTTTATGGACTTGCTGGTGCTTTTATCGGGTCCGCGCGGCGTCGCGAGGAGGTACAGACAAGATTGTTGGGCGCGCGCTCCCAAGGTTTGAAAGAACACTGACTGTGAAGATTGAAAAGATTCTTGGTTACGATGTCGCTGTTGCCAGCGTAAAAGAATGCGTCGAGGAGATAAGCCGTTGGATCGAGCATCGATCGAATCCCAGGTACTGTGTGTGTGCCAATCCACATTCCATCGAGTTAGCCCTAAATGACGATCTGTTTTCCCAAGCAATGCGGTCCGCTGACCTAGTCATCCCCGATGGGATTGGGGTGGTTTGGGCCTCCAGGTTGTTGGGAGGGGGGATCACAGAACGGGTCACGGGTAGCGATGTATTTGAGGGGGTTTGCTCGTCGCTTAACCGTCGAGGTGGCTACAAAATGTTTTTCCTCGGGTCTACTGTCGAAACGCTTCAAGATATCAACGCAAGAATGTGTCAGCGCTTTCCGAGTCTTGAAGTGGTTGGATTTTATTCGCCACCATTTAGGGACGAATTTGGTGATACTGTGAATGCGCAAATGGTCGAAGCAGTTAATTTGGCCCAACCAGATGTCCTCTGGGTTGGCATGACCGCTCCCAAGCAAGAAAAATGGATTTTTCGGAATTTAGCCAAGCTTGAAGTACCAGCTATCTGCGCTGTTGGTGCGGTCTTTGATTTCTTAACTGGCCGAGTCTATCGCGCTCCGCGAGCTCTTCGACAGCTAGGGTTGGAGTGGCTGCCGCGTTTGATCCAGGAACCTCGACGAATGTGGAGAAGAAATTTCGTTTCGAATCCGAAATTCGTCTTCAAGGTAATCAACAGCCGCTTTAAATTAGCTAGCCGTCATGATTGACGCCGGTGCCGCGTGGGCCGAGCAGGCGACGTGCATACGTGGCCGGCATTCTGCCGGTAAAAATGCTGACGGTCTATCCAGCACGCGACCCGCTGCGCGTTAAGCCCCGCTGCGGCTCGAGAAAAGCAGCCAGCGATAAAGCGATATGTATGCGGCGCAAAAAAAGAGTGACGCCGCCACGAGCCACCGCGTCTCTCCCCAAAACACCATGGCGGGTATCGCGCAAGATAATGTCATCAGCCAACCAAAGGGTGCCACCGTATTGCTTAGCCGAGTAATCGAGGCCGGGTCGGACCTATCCGCGCGACCTCGTGTCAGCCATACGTAGATGACCTGATGCATGTGCAGGCGATCCGGCTGTCCGGGTGAAACGCCTTGCACCACCTTCCTGCGATAGATGGAAAAAAGCGTCTCGAATATCGGGTACACCAGCAGCAGCATCGGGAACCACGGCGAGATTTCGGGGTGCCGGACCACCAGAAGCACGGAGAGCTCCGCCAGCCAGAAGCCGAGCAGATAGGCGCCCCCGTCGCCCAGGAAAATCTTTCCCTTCGGATAGTTCCACGCGAGGAACCCAAGCAAAGCTCCGATCATGGCGAGCGAGGCAATAAGCAGGAGACCGTCTCCTGCCTGAGCCGAAACGTAAGCCATCGCGGCGAGCACGATCACCGCGTGGCCGCCCGCCAGGCCGTTGTATCCGTCGATGATGTTGATCGCGTTGGCGACGCCGCCGACCGCGAAGATGGTGAAGGCGATCGCGAACGGCGCCCATCTCAGCAGCACATCGAAGCCGGGAATATCGAGCCGCGGGATCACGGCGCCGAGCAGCCACGCGCCCAAAGCCGCGGCGACCAGGGTGAGCGCGAGGCGGGCGAGGGCGCTTACGTTCTTGGTGACGTCCTCGGTGATCCCTCCCAGGAACGCGGGCAGGCTGGCGAGCAGCAGATAGCCGAATTGCTCGCGAGATGCGCCTTGCTCGGTCGCGAGCAGCACGGCTGCCGATACGAAAAGACCGATCATCAGTCCAAAACCTCCAATGCGCGGAGTGGGCTCCGTGTGAAATTTCTGCGGACCGGTCTCAGCGCGATCATGGCTCCAAGGTGCGTGTAGAGCCTCGTAGCGGACAATGAAGTGGCCCGTAAAGGCGGAAGCTAGGCCGCTGAGCAGAAGGATCAGAAAGCTGAAATTTATCTGCCAGCTGTCGAGCGGCTGCGGCTTGGCTTTGCCGGGCAGTGGGCGGGCGGTGTGGGGCGGATAGCAAGTCACGCGGTAAGTTTTGCTTGCACCCGTTAACCGCTCGGTTTCCCGGCAGGCGGCGAGAGCGAGCTCCTCGTTGGGGGCGCTATAGGCCACCACGCCGTTCGGGAGGCGGGAAGTCGGCATCGTCACCGGTTCTTCCGAGAGCAATCTTTCGTATTCGGGTTCGAGCCTGCTCATGCAGCTCTGCATTGCGATCCGGCAGGCGGCGCAGCTGGCTCTGACGGCGTCGGCGATGGTGGCGGCGGCGGTACGGCAATCGGCCGCCGTCGGCCGGCCCTGGTGCAGGAACTCGAGCTTCAGATTGTCTTGTGCTTCCACGACGACGTGAGGGTAGTAACTCGGGCCGCGGAGAAACTGCGTAGCGCCCACGATGGCGACGAACAGGCCGGCGATGGCGATCGGGGCAAACGCCTTTTTGCTGAATGTCGGGGTGGTCACTGTTAGCGGAGCCTGTTACCGCTAGCTGAGGTGCTCATGACACCCATATATCCACGCGGGGGTGCGGCAAAACTGTAACTTCATCGACACAGTAGCGAGGGGAGGCAATTTAGTTAAATTATGAAAGCTTTATGACAAACTTGCGTATTCGGCTTCTCAGATTACTATCCCCCTGGGAGCTTGGGGATTCGCATCGGGGCGCTGACCGACTTCGCCTCACAATAAGGTCCAATGCGCCGCGAACTCGCGTGCTGGATGGGTTTGGTTGCGTCCGGCGTGTTCTCCGTTGCCAGGGCCGATCCGACCGGGCTCATCAACATGCCCGACGGAAGATTCGATCCCGATGGAACATTGCGGTTCGGCTTGTCCTACGCGCGGCCGTATCTCGACCTTTCGGCGAACGCCACGCTTCTGCCGTGGCTCGAGACCAATCTCGGGGTCACGCGGATCAGCGGCGTTCAAGGGTTTCCCGTCCCGACCAATGGTTTCGGCCCGGCTTACGGAGCCTACAAGGACAAGACCACCGGTTTCAAAATCCAGCTCCTGCCTGAAGACGGCTGGCGGCCGTCCCTCGCGCTCGGCGCCCAGGATTTTATCGGCACGCGCCTGTTCGAGCGCGAG
>WNGG01038982.1_pt1 | contig 12099 bp, 13 predicted proteins | sample 5400661 | NCBI WGS metagenome assembly WNGG01 (sample SAMN13153372, study PRJNA577476) | soil metagenome | isolation source: 100 cm soil or saprolite under Garry oak tree replicate 1 | place: USA:California | collected 2016-06-15 | reverse complement strand
AGCGAGGTGCGCGGCCCGGCCGCGGATCACGCCTGAGGCGGACACTCCGCAGACCGGCCGTTACGTATCAGCCGGTCTGCGGATGTCTTCCGCCCGCGCCGCGGTCATGCTGGGGCAGCATGATGACCTACTACCGCGCGTGGGAAAACCAGCGTTTCGTGCGCGGGCTGCTCCGGGAGAAACAGCCGGAACTCGCCGCGGCCCTGGAAGCGGCGGTGCGGGAACCCCGTGCGCGCTGTGTGACCGTTCGCGATGCGCCCAGGCCGACGAGCCAACGCTCCTCGCTCCCCGCAGCCCAGGCGCCACGTCGCTCCCGCTGGTCACACCGGTAGCGCCGGGCGCGCCGCCCGCCTGGCCCGGCCCGCTCGCGGCCGCAAGCCGCAGCCCTCGCGAATTCAGTGAATGTGGCGTTCTACCGAATCTATTCGGTAGAACGCCACGTTCATTGATATGCGCAGGTGTCTGCCATCTGCGGCCGCGAGGCGGAGATCGCGGTACTGGGAGACGCGCTGGACCAGCTCGCAGCCGAGGTAACCCGGCGCAGGCCCGTCTAGCCGGCCTCGGCGGCTTCGGCCGCGTGCTGCAGAAGGCGCCAGAGCTGCTCGACGTCGGACCGTTCGGTATTCTCGGCCCCGATCGAGACCCGCACCGACCACACGCCGTCAAGCAGCGACGGGGTGACCAGAGCCGCGCCCGAAGTGTTGACCGCGTCCGCCCACGCGAGCGTGTGCGCGTTCAGGCCGTCGGGTTCGTGCCTGAGCCCGGCGGGTTCGTGCCTGAGCACGACGGTCTGCAGGACGACCGGGGCCAGGACCCGCCAGCCGGGGGCCGCCTCGACCTGCCCGGCGAGCCAGCGGGCGTTGTCCAGGTCGCGGCGCAGCCGGGCCCGGATGGCCTCGACCCCGTCCAGCCGCAGCTGGAACCACAGCTTGAGCGCGCGGAACCGGCGGCCGAGCGGGATGCCCCAGTCCTTGTACTGGGTCACCTCGCCGTCGACCGCGGACCTGAGGTAGGACGGGTTGGTCGACATGACCCGGATCAGGTGGGCCGGGTCCGCGACGTAGAGCAGTGAGCAGTCCCCCAGGGTGCCCAGCCACTTGTGCGGGTTCCAGTTCAGCGAGTCCGCGCCTTCGACGCCGTCGACCAGCCAGCGCATCTCCGGCAGCAGCAGGGCCGAACCGGCCATGGCCGCGTCGATGTGCACCCACATCCCGTACCGCTGGGCCAGCGGGACGATCTCGGCCAGCGGGTCCACGGCCGTGGTCCCGGTAGTGCCGGCGCTGACCACGACGGCGGCCGGGCGGCGGCCGGCTTTGACGTCTTCTTCGAGGGCCTTGGCCAGCGCGTCCGGGCGCATCGCGTACGTTTCCGGGTCGACGCCGACCAGCCTGAGGTTGTCCCGGCCGAAGCCGGCCAGGGCCACCGCTTTGCGGACCGAGGAGTGCGCGTGCTCGGTGGTGTAGACGGTCAGCGGCGCGCTCTCGGCCTGCAACCCGCCGCGCACCTCGGAGTAGCCCGTCGCGCGCTCGCGCGCGACGAGCAGGGCGACCAGGCACGCGGTGGACGCGGTGTCCTGGATGACGCCCTGCCACGATCCGGGCAGCCCGGTCAGCTCGCGCAGCCACTCGACCACGACCTCCTCGACCTCGGTCAGCGCCGGGGCGGACTGCCAGGTGATGCCGAGCGCGCCGATCCCGGCGCTGGCCAGGTCGCCCAGGGCCGAGCTGAGGGTCGCGTTGGCCGGGAACCAGCCGAAGTAACGCGGGTGCTGAACCTGGGTCACGCCCGGGACCACGATGGAGTCGAGGTCGGCGAGGAGGCGGGAGAAGGGTTCGGCCTCCTCGGGGGCGTTGGCCGGCAGCTTCCCGGCCACCTCACCCGGAACCACCTGCGCCTGCACCGGCAGCTCCGGGATCCGGGCGCGGTAGTCCGCGATCCAGTCGATCAGTTCGTGGCCAGCGGCCCGGAACTCCTCAGGTCCCATATCCCGCAGGTTACCGAAGGCGGGTCAGGGCGGGGGCGGGGGCGGGATTGGGATGTTCCTGGCGGCCATGCCGGACTCGATGGCCGCGACTACCGATTCGACCACCTTGACCCTGGCCCAGCGCTTGTCGTCGGCCTCGATCAGCACCCAGGGCGCGGCTTCGTGGTCGGTGCGGTCCAGCATGTCCTCGACGGCCGCCTTGTAAAGGCGCCGCTTGCCGCGATTGCGCCAGTCTTCCGCGGTCAGCTTCCACGTCTTCAGCGGATCCTGCTCGCGCGCCTTGAACCGCCTGAGCTGCTCGGCGGACGACAGGTGCAGCCAGAACTTGATCATGATCATGCCTTCGGCGGCCAGGGTCTGCTCGAACTCGACGATCTCTCCGTAGGCGCGCCGCCACTGCTCCTCGGTGGCGAATCCCTCGACCCGTTCGACCAGGACGCGGCCGTACCAGGACCGGTCCAGCACGGCCATGCCGCCCCAGCCGGGCAGCACAGGCCAGAACCGCCACAGGAAGTGGTGCCGTTTCTCGTCGTAGCTGGGCGCGCCGAACTGGGCGACCCGGACGTGCCGCGGGTCCAGCGGCCCGACGAGCCGTTTGATCGCACCGCCCTTGCCGGAGGCGTCCCACCCCTCGAAGACCACGCAGACCGGTGGCCCGATCCGCGGATCGGACCCGATCAGGCCGCCCAGCACCAGCCTCAGCTGCAGCAGCCGCTCCTGAGCGGCGACCAGGCGGGCCCGCTCTTCGGAGGGGGTGAGTTCCAGGCTGAGATCCAGCCCGGCGAGCGCGCCGCGCTTACCAGCCATGCCCTACGCCTCCCCTGGCTACTCGGGAGGGGTGCGCGGCTCGTCGAGCGCGGCGAAGAGCAGCCCGCCGATCATGGCGAGGTTCTTGTGGAACTGGATCCGCTGGATCTTGCGGGTGGCCGGATCCTCGATGGCCCAGTACGAATGCCCGGCCAGGGTGGTGGGGATCAGCGAGCCGGCCAGGGCGAGCGAGGCCAGCCGCGGAGCGCGCCCCGCCATCAGCAGCGCGCCGCACAGGACCTGCACGGCGGCGTTCGCCCGCACCACCAGCTCGTCGTCCTCAGGCCGCAGCGGTGCCAGCACGCTCGTGATCATGGTCATAGCGCCTCGACAAGGGTTCGGGAGACATTCACGTAGGACTGTACTTGCCGGCCATAGCCAACCGGCGCGGGGTACGGCCGCCCCGGGCTGAGGTCAAATCCGTTCAATACGGTGCCGCGAACCCTTCGTACGGTCAGAAGGCGAGGCCATGCCGCCCTGATTCACGAGGAGGAGTCATGAGTAAGCGCTCCGGGCCATTCTGGGACGCGATCGAAGGACGGGCCCCGGTGCCGCGTGCCGCCGCCACGCTGGGGTTCGAGTTCATCAGCGCGGACATCGAAAACGGCACGATCGAGCTCAGGCCACGCTCGCTGACTCCGAAGGCGCGGTGATCGCCACCGCGACCGCGACGGCCCGGGTGATCGCGCTCGACCAGGCCCGTTCGGCCGCATGAAGCTGGTCTAACGGCCGCCGCTCAGCTGCGCAGCTGGGCGTTGAGCCGTGCGGCTTGTCGGGTGAGGTGGTCGCGTTCGGGGAGGTTGAGCGCTGCGCGGGCGGCTTCGGCGTAGAGCCGTGCTGCGGTGACCGGGTCACCGTCACGCTCGTGCAGGTACGCGGCGGAAGCGGCGTAGCGGGGCAGGGCGGGGTCGAGCCCCGCCAGGGCAGCCAGGCCCGCCCGCGGGCCGTCGGCCTCGCCGACCGCGACGGCCCGGTTGAGGCTGGCCACCGGGCTGCCGGTGAGGCGCACCAGTTCGTCGTACCACTCGACGATCTGCACCCAGTCGGTCTCCTCGGTCGTCCGGGCGTCGGCGTGGAGCGCGGCGATGGCGGCCTGGGCCTGGAACTCGCCCAGGCGGTCGCGGACCAGGGCTTTCTGGAGCACGTCGACGCCCTCGGCGATCATGCGGGTGTTCCACCGGCTGCGGTCCTGCTCGGCGAGGGGCACGAGCCTGCCGTCGGGGCCGGTCCGGGCCGGGCGCCGGGCGTGGTGCAGCAGCATGAGCGCGAGCAGGCCCGCGACCTCCTCGTGGTTGATCATGGCCGCCAGCTGGCGAGTGAGCCGGATCGCCTCGGCGGCGAGGTCGACGTCGCCGGAGTAGCCCTCGTTGAAGACCAGGTAGAGCACGCGCAGCACCGTAGCGACATCACCGGGCTGGTTGAACCGGACGCCCGAGACGGTCTGCTTGGCCCGGCTGATCCGCTGGGCCATGGTCGCCTCCGGCACGAGGTAGGCCTGCGCGATCTGTCGCGTGGTCAGGCCGCCGACCGCGCGCAGCGTGAGCGCGACGGCCGAGGCCGGTGTCAGGGACGGGTGCGCGCACAAAAAGTACAGCTGGAGCGTGTCGTCTACCACCTCGCCGGGGCCGGGCATGGGCTCGCCCTCGACACGTACCTCGCGGTGCTGTCGGGAGGCATCGGAGCGGGCGGCGTCGAGGAACTTACGCCAGGCCACGGTGACCAGCCAGCCCTTGGGGTCCCGCGGCGGGTCGTCCGGCCATACGCGTACGGCCTCGACCAGGGCGTCCTGCACGGCATCCTCGGCCGCCGCGAAGTCGGCTCCGCGACGGACGAGGATGCCGATCACGGTGGGGGTGAGGGTCCGCAGGAGGGCCTCGTCCACCGTGCGTCACTCCGTGATGGTCGGGGGCGCGGCCAGGAACGGGCGCACCTCGAGCCACTCGTGGATCGGCTTCCCGCCCGCACCTGGAGCCGCGGACAGCTCGCCGGCCAGCTCGAGCGCCCGCTCGTAGGTCTCGACGTCGATCACCATCCAGCCGGCGATCACGTCCTTGGTCTCCGCGAACGGGCCGTCGGTGACCGGCGGCCGCCCCTCACCGTCGTAGCGGACGAAGGTACCCTCCGGGGAGAGCGCCTGACTGTCGACGAACTCGCCGGTGCCCTCGAGCCGAGCGGCGAAGTCCTGCATGTACTGCACGTGAGCCGAAAGCTCCTCCGGCGTCCACTGGTCCATCGGCACGTCGTTGACCGATGCCGGCGCGCCCCGGTAGTGCTTGAGCAGCAGGTACTTGGCCATCATGTTCTCCTTAGAGCCTGCTTGAAAACCGGCCATAGGGCGCAGACGTAACGTTTCGTGATCTTCTGGAGGGCGGGCGGCGTGGCTCCGCTGTGAAAGAGAGGCCCCTGGTAATCGCTTGGGTGTCGAATCCAGCGCGATGCCAGGAGCCCTGCGTGCCGTTGTACCGTGTCCCGCCTGCCGCTGTCCAATCCGCTGCCGTCGGCCAGCCGCCGGCGCTGGTGGCCTGCCGGTGCTGCCCGGGCGGCCAAAGCCGTAGCTCCCGCTCCCGCCGTTACCCCTCGGACATGGACGACGCCGAGTGGGCCGTCTGCGAGCCGCTGCTGCCGACCCCGGCGTGGCTGGCGGGCAAGGGCGGCCGCCCGTCGGCGTACTGCATGCGCGATATCGTCGACGCCATCCGCTACCTCACGCACAACGGGCCGGTGTGGCGGGCGCTGCCCGCGGACTTCCCGCCCGCCTGGACCATCTACTACTGGGCCGCCAAGTGGCAGGCCGACGGCTCGACCGAGAGCATGCATGACCAGCTGCGCGACCGCATCCGGGAGCTGGCCGGCCGCAAGCGCCTGCCCTCGGCGGCGATCATCGATTCCCAGTCGGTCAGGGCTGCCGAGGAGGTCGCCCGGACCAGCCGCGGATATGACGCGGGCAAGAAGGTGGCCGGCCGCAAGCGGCACATCGCCGTGGATGTCATGGGCCTGCTGCTGACCGTGCTGGTCACCGCGGCCAGCGTGCAGGACCGCGACGCGGCGAAGCCCCTGCTGTGGAACCTGCGCAAGGCCTTCCCCTCGGTCAGGCTGGCCTGGGCCGACGGCGGCTACGCCGGCAAGCTCATCCCCTGGGCGAAAGCGGCGCTCAAGCTCACCGTCCAGATCGTCAGGCGGCCCGATGACCTGCACACCTTCCAGGTCCTGCCCCGCCGGTGGGTAGTAGAGCGCACCCTGGCCTGGATCACCCGGCACCGGCGCACCGTCAGAGACTACGAGCGGCTGCCCGCCCACCACGAGACCTACATCTACTGGTCCATGATCATCGTCATGACCCGGCGTCTCGCCCGGAAGGCTGCCAGCACCTCAGCACCAGCTGAATCAGATGCCGCCTGAGCCGCCTGTCTCACCGGCCGTGGCAAGCGGTCGTATTTGCGCGGGCGGCCACCGGGGTCTGCCCGGGGCGGGTTCCAGCTGACCGTCCTTGACCAGCAACTCCTAACACTGTTAGAATTCCGAACCATGTTCGTTGAAGGCCTGGAGGATACGCGGGCGATCCGCCGTGCTGCCACCCGGGCGCGGATCCTGGACGCGGCCTGGGAGCTCGCCCGCCGGGACGGGCTGGCCGCCATCACGCTGCGGGAGGTCGCCCGGCAGGTGGGCATGCGCGCCCCGTCGCTGTACACCTACTTCGGGTCCAAGAACGCGATGTATGACGCGATGTACGCGCAAGCGGCCCGGGACCTGGCCGACACCCTGGCCCGCCGCCCACCGGCCAGCGACCCTCGCCAGCAGCTGCGCGGCCGGATGCGGTTGTTCACCGAGTTCTGCATGGCCGACCCGATCCGCTATCAGCTGCTCATGGAACGCCCGATCCCGGGCTTCGCGCCGGCGCCGGAGTCGTTCCAGGTCACCATCGCCGCCCTGGCCGCCACCCGCGCCGACATCGAGGCAGCCGGAGTGCATGGCGAGCCCGCCCTGGACATGTTCCGGGCGCTGATCACCGGCCTTGTCTCGCTGCAGATCGCCAACGACCCCGGCGGCGACCGCTGGACCAGGCTGCAAGACGACGCCTTCGACATGTTCCTCGCCCATTACGTCACTCCCGCGCGCCAGGCCGCGCAGCACCCGCCGAAAGGACGGTAACCAGCCCATGGCCACCAGCCAGCCACCGCAAGCCGCCAGTACCGCGGACGCGTTCGACCAGTCTCACCTGGGCCGGATGCGCAGCGCCGCGGTGGAAGCGATCTACCGCTCCGCCTTCGGCGGGGACTACCCCGCGCCCGCACGGCCGAGCGCCTTCTACTCCGCCGCCACCTTGCGATCCGCGGTCGACGCGCTGGACCTGCGCCCCGGCCGCGTCCTGGCCGACCTGGGCTGCGGTCACGGCGGTCCCGGCCTGTGGGCCGCCCAGCAGACCGGCGCCACCTTGATCGGGATCGACCTGTCCCCGGCCGGCATCGAACTGGCCCGCCGCCGCGCGGCGCAGCTCGGCTTGCAGGCCCGCGCCAGCTTCGCCGCCGGCGACCTAACCGCCACCGGCCTGCCCGAGGCATCCTGCGACGCGGTGATGAGCCTGGACGTACTGCCGTTCGTCCCCGGCAAGGCCGCCGCCATCCGCGAAGTAGCACGCATCCTGCGCCCCGGCGGCCGGTTCGCCTTCACCACCTGGGAACAGCTCACCCACCCAGCCCCCGGCGATGACGACCCCCAGCGCCAGGCACTCGCGGCCACATTCCGCGACCACCCCCTGCTGCAATCCGCCCAGATCGACTACCGCCAGCTCACCGAGCAAGCCGGGCTCACCGTCGAGACATACCACGAACCTCCCGGCTGGCGGCACCAGCAGCAAGCGCTCGCCGAAGGCATCATCGCCGCCGAAGCAGACCTCGCCAGCGACATGGGCCCCCACTACCCAGCCATGGCCCGCGTCTTCCTCACCAACTACCCAGCCATGGCCCGCGTCTTCCTCACCAACCTGCCCAACGTCCGCTACATCCTCGCCATCGCACACCGCCCGGCACACACGCCCCGGTAGCACTCGCCTCCACAGCAGGCTCCGAGTTTTCAAGCAGGCTCTTAGTGCGGTACGGCCCATTGTGGCCGTGTTCGCTCCGGGGACGACGCCGCGCGCGGGTTCTCGACATCCCACCGCGACATTTCCTGGCTGACTTCAAAGACTCCGCGCACTCCGAGGCGCCACAGATGGGCACAGAGAGCCGCTTCGCGTCCGAGGCGCGAAAGGCACCCTGGCGAGACAGGCCCAGCCGCGTCGGATCGCCGCTTCTCGATCGGCACCCCGCACCGGACTGGGCTGGCCCATGAACCGCACCGCACCCCAGTGGTACCGGCTGCGCCGCTGTCGCCCGAGAGTCACCAACGGGTGCTGCGAACTTCTTCGCGGACCGATGTCGAGAATCCGCGACCGGCGCCGTCCCTGGTGCGAACGCGGCCACAATGGTCGCGCCGTAACGGAGGGAGAACATTATGGAGCGGCAAGACATCGACGACGAACTCTCCAGAACCGGGGCGCAAGAGCTGCTCGCGTCCACCTCGATGGCCCGCCTGGCTTACATCGGGACGGACGGGACACCGCGGGTGATCCCGATCGGCTTCTTCTGGACAGGCGACCAGGTCGTAATCTCCACGGCCACGACCTCACCCAAGGTCACGGCGCTGTCGGCCTGCCCGGACGTTGCGCTGACCATCGACGTAGGCGAAACGCCCGACCAGGCGCGGTCCCTTTCGATACGCGGGCGGGCGAGCGTCGAGATCGTCGACGGCGTGACCGAGGAGTACCTCGCCGGCGCCAGGAAAATCATGGACGCCGAAGCGGCGGCCGAGTTCGAGCAGAACTGCCGCGAGATGTACGACCAGATGGCGCGCATCGCGATCACGCCGCACTGGGTGCGCTACTACGACTTCGGCGCCGGCCGGCTACCGCGATTCCTGCAGGACCTGGCCGAGCGCAACCGGACGTGACGGTCGGGCCGGTGGACTCGCGGCACCAGTGCCACCTGAACCGCCCGGGTTTCGTGGAGAGCGGTTGTCCCGGCAGCGGCTGCTGCTACGCACGCAACTGGCCGGCGAGTTTCTTCGCGGACCGATGTCGAGAATCCGCGACCGGCGCAGTCCCCGGTGCGACGGCGCCACAATGGTCGCGCCGCACCGAAGGAGCAAGGCATGACCATCCAAAGCATGGAGAACGTGGGCATCGTGGTCGACGACCTCGCGGCCGCGACGGCGTTCTTCGTCGAGCTCGGACTCAAGCTGCTCGGCGAGGGGCCGGTCGACGGTGATTGGGTGGACCGCGTCGTGGGACTCGAGGGCGTCCGCGTGGACGTCGCGATGCTGGAGACCCTGGACGGCCACGGACGGCTCGAGCTGATGAAGTTTCGCGCCCCGTCGGCGCGAGCCGGCGACCCGCACGCGCCAGCGAACACCCTGGGCATCCGCCGTGTCGCATTTGCGGACAGTGACCGGTAGTGCATAACCGTCGATCAGCAGCGGCCCGGCCGGTTCGCCGCCGGCGGTGGTGGTAGTGACGGTGGCGATGATCACCGGGTCGTCCAGGTCGGTGGTCATCGCGTACCCGGGGCCGGGACCGATCAGGCAGACCGCATGCGGATCGCTGCCGGGGTCGCGGATCAGGCCGTACGCGCGTGCCCAGTCCATGACCGGGAGCGGCTGCGGGGGGCGCGGCACGGCGCGCAGCAGTCAACCGGTGGACGGCAGATATTCGATCGTGCGCTATTCGTCTCTCGCGCCCTCAACGTCACACGCCGAGCGCTGCCTGGCATTGCTGGATCCCGGCGGGACATAGTCCGGCGCCCTGCAATACGTAACGTGGGTTGTCGTTCCCCGCCATATCGCCAACCGAAGATCAGTCCGCAGGGCGTCCAGCGTACCTTGATTGGTGCTGGGATGTCGTCACGGATCGTGACCAGTGGCGATGCGGACCACGCACGATATCCGCCTGATGGCCGGCAGCTCGGTAACCAAGATGACCGCCCAATGCCACGCTGAACCAGCCCGGTCGTCGGCTCGTCCAGGAAGATGACTGGCGGGTTCCCGGTGAGGCTCATGGCGATGTCCAGGCGGCGGCGCATGCCCCCGGAGTACGTCGACACTCGTCGCTGCGCCGCGTCGGTGAGCTGGAAGCGGGCCAGCAGGTCATCCGCGATCTGCCCGGCGCCCTTCAGGTGCCGCAGCCGGGCCACCAGCACCAGGTTCTCCCGCCCGGTGAGGATCTCATCCACCGCCGCGAACTGCCCGGTGAGGCTGATGGACTCCCGCACGTCCGCCGGCTGCGCGGCGACGTCGAAGCCGTTAACGGTGGCCGTCCCCGCGTCGGCCTTGAGCAGCGTGGACAGGATATTCACGACCGTGGTCTTGCCCGCCCCGTTCGAGCCGAGCAGGGCGAAGATGCTGCCCCGCGCCACGTCGAAGTCCACGCCGCGCAGCGCGCGCAGCTTCTTGTATGACTTCTCCAGGCCCGGCACGCGGATCGCCCGGACCGGTTGTGCTGTCATCGGTTGTGCCGTCATCGGGATGCCCCTTCACTTCCGGTGTCTTCGCCGGCGGCGCACTCGATGGCGCTGGCCAGCCGTCGTAGCCCGGCCGCGGCGATCACCGGCCGGGATTGGCTGATGGTCATGGTTGCCCTTTCTTCTCCAGTGCCGGAAGCGAGTCAGGAGCGGCGGATGGTGATGTCGCCGTAGGAAGTGTGGCCGCGCACCTCGACGGTCTGGTCGGTCTCTTCGGGCCCGGTGGCGTTCTCCAGCAGGTTGTCGACGTGTCCGTGTCCGGTGCTCACTTCCGGCCGGGCGGCGGTGCCCTCGGCAATGCCGATCTCCAGGTCGCCCGCGGGGGTCTCGAGCACGACCGAGCCGCAGGCCACCTCGCCGAGGCGGATGCTGCCGTTGGACGTCTTCGCGTCAACACCCGCACCCGCCCGGTCGACGGAGATGGCGCCGTTGGAACTCTTGACCACGGCGGTGCCCTCGACCTCTCCGATCTGGACCTTGCCGGAGCCGGTGGAGATCTCGGCGCTGCCCGCGATGCCGTCGGCGATGACGTCACCGAACCCGGTCTTCAGGCGCAGCGGGCCGGTTTGCTCGAGCCAGAAGTTCCCGGCCGAGGTCTTGAGCCTGCACTCCCCGAGCCGGCCGGCGCAGCGGACGTCGCCGGCCTGCGTCTCAAGGGACACCTGGGAATCGCTGGGCAGTTCGATGGACACGTCGACCGACCTGGTCTTGCGGGAGAAGTCGAAGGTGCCCGGCTTCGGACCGGTGACCCGGAGCATGCCGCCCGCATAGTCGACGCGGACCTGCTGAGCGGTTTTCACGTCGGACTCGTCGGCTTCGTTGCTCGGGCGGACCTCGACGACGGTGTCGGTCCGGTCGCTCGCGGCGATCCGCACGTCGGCGACGCCGAGTTCGAGCGTGACGGAAATCGGTTCGGGCGTCCGCGTCTGGAATTTTGGCATGGTTGTCTTCGCATCATGGGTTGGTGAGGCGTCCCCGCAGGCCGGGGACGCGGTGTGAGGAAAGCGTGCGGTGCGGCTAGCGCACTCAGCCGGTGAAGCGCTGCTTGGTTTGTTTCCAGCTGCCGCGTAGCCCGGAGCGCTGATCGCGATCGGACCGCTGCAAGGCGGCGGCCCGGACCGGCCAGGCGTTACCTCCAAGTCGATGCCGTCGAGGACCCGCCGTGCCGCCGAACGACTTGCGCAGCCTGGTGGCCGTGATGGCGCTGGTCATGCTGCTCCTTTCGCCATCACCGCGGCCCGGCGGCCGCGACCACGTCGAAGGTGCACGCACCGGGATTCATCACGGTTTCACGCGGCCTGGGTGAGCTGGCGCGCTACGCCGACGACGGCGTGGTGCTGTGCCGCAGCGCGGCGCAGGCCCGGGCGGCCCTGGACGCGGTACGCGAGATCCTCGCGTCGCTGGGGCTGGAGCTGCACCCGGATAAGACAAAGGCGGTTGATCTCCGGCAGGGCCAGTCGGCCGCAAGCCGACGAGGCCTCGTCCTTAGCTGATGTGACTCCCAGCGTTAAATGGCGTGCGACCGGGGCACGCACGCCCGGCTTCCCAGTTCTGCCTGGCGTGGTCTGCCAGTCTTGGTTGGCGTATTAATGCCGGACGCGGACGACGAGCTTGCCGGTGGCGCGGTCGTGCTCCATGTCGTCGTGGGCCTGCGGCACCTGCTCCAGGCCGTCGTAGACGCGGTCCACGGGGAAGGCCAGCCGGCCGGCCGCGACCGCGTCGAGGATCTCCTGGAAGGCCTCCCGAGGCAGGTCGGCG
>WNGG01012956.1_pt1 | contig 12102 bp, 14 predicted proteins | sample 5400661 | NCBI WGS metagenome assembly WNGG01 (sample SAMN13153372, study PRJNA577476) | soil metagenome | isolation source: 100 cm soil or saprolite under Garry oak tree replicate 1 | place: USA:California | collected 2016-06-15 | reverse complement strand
TCTACCTCACGGTGATCAAAGCGCTCGGACACGCGATCGGACAACGCCCGCTGCTGATGCTCGGCGTGCTGCTCGTGGTGATCGGGATGCAGTTCTTCTCCCTGGGGCTGATCAGCGAGATGATCACGAGCCACCACGAGGAGCGGGCGCAGGAGCGCGACCGCGCCGAGCTGCTCGTCGACGAAATCCTCTCCTGAGGCGCCGACTTGGCGGCGCCGCATAGAGGCCGTGCGGGCTTTGCCTGTACGGCCGTTTCAACCCGCTCGCTCATACACCCGCGCGCGGCGCCGGCACGACGCTCACTTTGAAGGTCTGCTACTTCGGAACCTACGAACGCGGCTATCCGCGTAATTCCCAGGTGATCTCGTCCCTGCGCGGCGCAGGCGTCGAGGTCGTGGAAGAACACGTCTCCGTGTGGGAGGACGACCGGCGCGGCTGGGGCGCGGGCCCGACTCGCGCACTGCAACTCGCGGCGGCGGAGCTGCGGCTGCTCGCCCGCCGGGCGCGCGACTTCGACGCACTGATCGTCGGTTATCCCGGCCACTTCGACTTGCCGGCCGCGCGGCGAGCGGCGCGTGGCCGTCCCGTCATCTTCAACCCACTCGTCTCGCTCGCCGACACGCTCGTCGCCGACCGCGGTCGGTTCCGTCCGGGCTCGCTCGCAGCGCGGGCTCTCGAGACGGTCGACCGTCGCGCCTTTCGCACCGCCGACGTCGTCGTCGCAGATACGGAAGCAGATGCGCACTTCTTCGCCGGACTTGCAGGGCTCGGCGAGGTGCCCGTCTGCTTCGTCGGTGCGGAGGACCGGTTGTTCAAACCGAACTGGTTGCCGCCGGACCGCTTCGTCGCGCTGTTCGTGGGCAAGCTGATCCCGTTGCAGGGAGTCGAAATGATCCTGTCGGCGGCGAGAGAAGCACCGGAGATCGACTTTCGCCTCGTCGGCAGCGGCCAGCTCGAAGGACTGCTCTCGTCGCGACCGCCTAACGTCGAGCACGTGCCGTGGATCGAATACGAGCGTCTGCCGGCAGAGATCCAGCGCGCGGGTTGCTCGCTCGGAATTTTCGGCACGACCGGCAAGGCCCAACGGGTCATACCGAACAAGGCGTTCCAGGCGATCGCGTGCGCTGCCCCGCTCGTCACTGCTGACACGCCCGCCGCACGCGAGCTGCTGGTCGACGAGGAGAGTGCGCTCCTCGTCGCGCCGGGAGACGCCAAGGCTTTGGCACACGCAGTGCGCCGGCTGGCCGCAGACTCCGAATTGAGCCGTCGTATCGCGGCCGCGGGCCGTGCCGCCTATGAGCGACAGGCGAGCGAAACGGTCCTCGGCGCGCGCTGGCGCGCAATCATCGAACGGCTGGTGTGAAACGCGTGTCGGCCTTCCGCCCGAGGACGCGCGTCCTCCTCGCTGCCGCCATCGGCGCCTATGCCGCGGGCTTCGCGGCGCTCTCGGGGCTTCGCCACGAGGCCTTTGTCACGGGTCGGTTCGACCTCGGGAACATGGTGCAGGCCGTCTGGTCGACCGCGCACGGCCACCCGCTGCAAATGACCTCTCTGCACGGAGACCAAATCTCGCGGCTGGCCGCCCACGTCGATCCGATCCTGCTGCTCTTCGCGCCCCTCTGGTGGATCTGGCCGAGCCCACACATGCTCCTCACCGTGCAGGCGGTCGTCGTCGCGCTCGGCGCGCTGCCCGTCTTCCTGCTCGCCCGCAAGCACCTGGCCTCACCGCGGGCTGCGCTCGGCTTTGCCCTCGCCTACCTGCTCTACCCCGCGACGGGCTGGCTGACCTTGAACGAGTTTCATCCCGTCGCGCTCGCGACGCCTCTCCTGCTCTTCGCTTTCTGGTACCTCGACGAAGAACGCCTGCTCCCGTTCGCGCTGTGCGCACTCGCCGCAGCGGCCTGTAAGGAGGAGATCGCGCTGGTCGTCGCCGGCTTCGGCATCTGGTACGCCGTCGCACACAGGAGTTGGGCGGCAGGCGCGGCGATCGCGCTCGTCGGCGGCGCGTGGGCCGCGATCGCCATCGGCGTCGTGATCCCGCACTACAACGCCGGCGCCGAGTCCGACTTCTACGGTCGCTACAACGAGGTGGGCGGATCCGCGGGCGGAATCCTGAAAACGACCTTCACCCACCCGCTACGGATCGCCGAGGTGGCGTTCAGCGGAAGAGATCTCCACTACCTGCTCGAACTGGTCGCACCGCTGGCCGCGCTCTCTCTGCTGGCACCGCTCGTGCTGATCGCGGCGCTGCCGGAGCTCGCGATCAATCTCCTTTCGTCAACGACGACACAGACGTCGATCCACTTCCACTACACCGCCGGGCTGATCCCGCCGCTCATGATCGGCGCGATCCTCGGTGCGAAGCGACTGTCGCGTTGGACGACGCCGGTCGCAGTCGTGATCGTCCTCGCAGCGCTCGTCGGGAACTATCGGCTCGGGCCGATCCCCGGCTGGCGCCATGTCCCGGGCGGGCAAACGTTCCAGGCGACGGCGGCGCGTGTGACCGATCACGACCGGGTCGCCGAGCGCGCACTCCGGCTAATTCCGAGCAGCGCCGTCGTCAGTGCGACCAACACCCTCGGCGGGCATCTGTCGGCGCGCCGCCGCGTGCTCAGCTTCCCGTACCTCGAGGATTCGCAGTGGATCGCGGCAGACGAGACGCAACCGGGCTATGCAGATCGCTACGCGCCCATACCCACCACGACACAACTCGCGGCGCTACGACGGAACCCGGAGTGGCAGCTCGTGTTCGAGGAGGACGGCATCCTCGTCTTCCGGCGCAGGTCTGCGTAGCCTGACGAGCGCCAGCGCGAACAGCGTGAGGACGAGCAGATCGCGGATCAGCACGAGCCAGACGTAGCCGCCGAGCGCGAACACGTCGCGGTAGTGGAAGAACCACACCTGCGCGAGGATGAGCGCTGCCGCGGCGAGCACCCAGGCCGCCGGCTCGAGCAGGAGCACGAACGGAACAACCCAGACGAGGTATTGGGGGGAAAAGAAGCGGGTGAAGGTGAGAAAGCCTGCCAGCGCCGCGGCGAAGGCGAAGGCGAGGCGCCTCGGATTATCGCGTCCGCGGAGGTAGAACCACGCAACCGCGGCGACGGCGAGGGCCTGCGCAATCGAGCTCAGCACGGCCAGCGTCTCCGGCAGCGAGCCGACGAGGTCGTAGGGAGACCGTGCGCTGCGAGCGCGAGGAACGGCAAGACAAAGAGAGCAGCGACAGCGGCTGAGGCGCCAAGCGCCTGCAGTGCGGTAGTGCGTCCGCGCGTGCGCCAGACGAAGATTGCGGCCGGCGGAATGAGCACGACCGGGTAGACCTTTGCCGCAAACGCAGCGCCGAGCAATGCGAATGCGGCCACATCCCGCCTGGCCAACAGCAGCGCGAGCGCCGCGAGCGTGAGCAGCGCCGGCCATGCGTCGTAGGTGTTGAGCGAGATCGGCCCGAGCGCGATTGGCGACAGCGCGAACAGCAGGACAGCGGCCCAGAGACGAGCCGTCGAAACGCCCAGCCTCACGAGCAGGGACGCGACCAACAGGAGCGTCGCCACGCCACACAGCGCCATCAGGCACTTGAACGCCGCGTTGTAGTGCGCGGAGCCGAAAGCCGCCGGCGGTAGGAACACGGCGAGCGCCCCGGGTGGGTACTCCATGAAGAAGTCGCGGTACGGCACATGCCCGTCGAAGACCGCATTCGCGAACCCCTGGTACAGATGGACATCGCGGAACCGTGCGGCGCGGAAGAGCCCTCCGTCCGGGACGACGCACGCGGCGAGATAGATCGGGATCGCAACGGCCGCCGGCCGCAGCCAGAGCCTACGGGGGCGTGCCGGCGTCAGGGACCTGGGAGAAACCGTCGGCGCCGCCATTTCCCGAGTCCGTCGTCGGCTGCGAAGGCGCAGAGCCCGAGTAGCTCGGCGAGTAGTAGTAACCGCCGGTCAGGGCGTACTGCAGCTTGTGCGTGATCCAGACCGGCGAGATTGTCGGCGTGGGGAACTCCTTGGGGAACGGTGCGTAGTTTGCGGCCCGCTCCATGAACAGCTTCCAGATCGTCGCTGGGAAGGTCGGCCCTGAGACCGAGATGCCGTGCACGGACGTCATCGGGATCTCTCCCCGCGGATAGCCGATCCAGATCGTCGCCTCGAGCCCGGGGACGAAACCGCAGAACCACGCGTCAGCGTAATTGTCGGTCGTCCCCGTCTTGCCGGCCGACGTCTTACCGAAGTAGGCCCCGGTTCCAGTGCCGCTCCTCATGTTCTCCTCGAGGATCCGCACGACCTCGGCAGCGACCCAGTCGGGCACGGCGCGCTTGCGCTGCGGCACGCCCCAGCCCGCCTCGGTGTCGACCTTGCCGCCCGGCAGGATCACCTTGCGGATCGCCATCGGCTTCGAGTAGACGCCACCGGCGGCCAGGGTCGAGTACACGGAAGCCATGTCCATCGGGGTCACGACGCGCGACCCGAGACCCATCGACGGCACGTAGGCCCCCTCGTTCGTGCGCAGGTCGGTGCGAACGCCGAGCCGATAGGCGATGTCCGCGATGTTCTCGGGACCAACGTCGAGCGACAGGCGTGCGTAGACACTGTTGTCGGAGCGGAGAGTCGCATTCTCGATCGAGGTCGCCCCGATGTAGGTGTGGTCGTAGGTCTGGGGACACCAGGCGGTCGGCGGATTCGTGTCACAAGAACCGGTCTCGGTTGGGTCGTACTTGAACGGGGCAGAGAGGTAGGTCGTCGTCGACGGGTTGATGCCCTGCGAGACCGCGGTCGTCAGCACGATCGTCTTGAACGTCGACCCCGGCTGGCGGCGTGCAGACGACGCAAAGTTCACCTGATTCTTGGGGTTCCCGGGGCTCACCTCGGTCATCGCGCGGATCGCCCCGTTGCTCGGGTTGATCGAGACGATCGCCGCGGCGGGATCTGACGAATCGGGAAGTGTCCGCTTGATCGCGTTGAGCGCGATTCGCTGCAGCCGGGGATCGATGGTCGTGTACACCTTCAGCCCGCCGGAGCGAACCGTGCTGGAGCCGTACTGGCGCTGAAGCTCCTCGCGCACGTAGCTGAAGAAGTACGGCTCACGGATACGCGTATACAGCCGGCCTGCCTTGAGCTGGAGGTTGCGTTTGGCCACAGCGTTGGCGTACTGGGTCGACGTGATGTCCGCGTTTACAAGCATCGCCCGTAGTACCTCGTCCCGGCGGGCGATTGCCTGTGCCGAATGCTGGAACGGATCAAAGGCGGACGGCCCCTGCGGCAGTCCGGCCAGCAGCGCCGACTGGTTCAGTGTGAGCTTGCGCGCCGGCTTGGAGAAGTACGTCTGGGCGGCTGCCTCGATCCCGTAGGCGTGGTTGCCGTAATACACCTGGTTCATGTACGCGTTCAGGATCCACGTCTTCGACTTCTCGCGCGCCAGCTTGATCGCCAAGCACGCCTCGGTCGTCTTGCGCGAGAGAGTCTGCGACTTCTTCTTGATGTAGAGATTGCGGACCAGTTGCTGCGTGATCGTCGACCCGCCCTGCACGACTTTCCCCGCCTGGATGTCCGCGTAAAGCGCGCGCACGATCCCGAACCAGTCCAGTGCGCCGTGGTTGTAGAAACGCCGGTCCTCGATCGCGATCGTCGCCTTCGGCACCCAGGCGCTGATCTGATCGAGACCAACCGGCTGCCGGTTGCGTTCCGCCGGAATCGACCCCAGCAACGATCCGTCAGCAGCGAAAATGAACGAGTTCTCCCCGACCTCAACCGGGTTGAGCGAATCGAGGCTGCAGCTGTTCATCCAGATTGCCGCGCCGGTGAAGCTCGAGACGACCAGGAAAAGGACAGTGCCGATGAGGGCACCGGACACGAGCCTGCCGAGTCTCTTCCGGCGGTTCTTCACCCGTTGCCGACGCCGCTTCCTCAAGCGGTCCAGCAAGAAGGTGTCTGACTGCGACCGCTGTCCGCGCGGAGGCGGTGTCATGCGTAGACGCCCTCGGCACGCAGCGCGTCGTAGGCGCGGAGGCGGAGTTCGCGCTCGAACCGCTCGGCCGAAGGACGGTCGGTCGCCGGCACGCGCAGTACGACCGTCGCGTTGTCTGACAGATCGCTGACGAACACCTCGCCGTCACCGGCAACCGCACGCAGCCGGTCCATCACGGCACCGAGGTCTTGTCCTAGTGGAACCTGAAGGCTGATCTCGGCGACCTTCTCTCGGCTACGAATCGTGGAGTTGCGGATGGTATCCGAGGCCAGCTTCTCGTTCGGGATCACGAGCCGGTCACCGTTCTCGGTCCGAACGAACGTGTAGATGAGGCCGATCTCCTCGACAGTTCCCTCGATGTTCTCGACGACCACGTCGTCGCCGAGCCGGACCGGCTGGGTGAAAGCGATCAGCAGGCCGGCGACGAAGTTCCCGAGCGTGCGCTGGGATGCGAAGCCGACGACGATGCCGATCACCGCCGAGGACGCAAGCAACCCACCGGCCACCGCACGCACCTGTGGGATCACGAGCAGGGCGGAGAGAAGTCCCACGAACATGATCGTCGTGGTGACGCTCCGACGCGCGACGCGATAGCGAGTGATCGCTTCGGGCGGGAGATCGCGGCGGGCGATGCGGCGATCGATCAGGCGCGCCACCACCGTGGTGACGAGCAGGACCACGCCGACGACGATCAGTCGCTGCCAGAACGGCATGGGTCTCTATTCGACGGCAGGCTCGCCCTCCTTTGCAAGGCTCGACCAGCTGAACCCTTCGCCCCGGCGACTGAAGCGTCCCGGCCCGTGAAAGTGACTGACGATCACATCCGTGCCTTCGTCGTTTCCGAGTTGCCGCCGACAACTCCGGGTCGTAGTCGTTGACGTAGACGAGATCCGGATCGGCGACTTGTAGCTCGCGTGCCGACTCTCAAAGCGGCAATGGCTTCCGCCCGCCGAATCCCTCGTCGACTCGGTGCCAGTAGTGAATCTCGTCTTCGCCGAGCTTCCAGCAGAGCAGGACAACCTCGTCACCGCGTTTGGCGGGAAAGTCCAGCAGCCCTTCCTCGAGCGACTTCACCTCCGCGCCCGCGGCGTTGATGCGCTCAGCGCACTCGGAGATCGCCGCGGCTTCGCGCTGAATCGCATCGGCAGCCTCGTGCAGATCGCTCGGGACCATGTCACCGCCGTTTCCAGCGATACGCGTGACGAGCTCCGCCTGCTGGACCTGCGCCGAGGTGAGATTGCGTCGATGTTGAACCATCCGCTCGACAATTGGCCGCAGCTCGACAAGGGCGGCGTTGGCCTCTTCAGGCGTGAAGGTACGGGGCATTCGACCGTATGATCATGCGGCCGTGCGCGCGGGTCAAAGGCATGCGCTGGACATCTACCTCTGGAGCCGCGCGGCGATCTGGATCGCGGCGATCTTCGCCTTCTTCTTTTTCGAGCCGAATCGGCATCCGAATGCGAACCGCTGGGACACGCCGCGCCTGCATGACCTGGGCTACTTCACCGACATCTGGGCCCGCTGGGACAGCGACTTCTTCCTGCGCATCGCACAGAACGGCTACGACGGCGCATCCGCTGCATTCCACCCGCTCTACCCGGCGCTGATCGCGGTCCTCGGCCGCGCCTTCTTCGGCCACTACGTCCTGGCCGGTCTCGTCGTCTCCCTGCTCTGCTGCCTCGGCTCGTTCGTGCTCCTACAACGCCTGGCCGAGCAGCGCCTGGGTGCTGTAGGTGCGAGACGCAGCGTTCTCTACCTGGCCGTGTTTCCGATGGCGCTCTTCCTCCAGGCCGTGTACAGCGAGTCGCTGTTCCTCCTGCTCGTCCTCGCCGCCTTCGCACTCGCCGAGCGCAATCGCTTCGCGGGGGCGGGGCTCGTCGCCGGGCTCGCGATCCTGACCCGTGCGGCCGGGCTCGCGCTGCTCCCAGCGCTTGCCCTCCTGGCCTGGCAGCACCGCGACCGCCTGCGCGCTCTCGCCGGCATTGCGCTGGCAGTCCCCGTTGCGGCGGTCTATCCGCTCGTGCTCTGGCAGCAGGTCGGCGACCCGTGGGCGTTCACCGATGCACAGGACCGCTGGCACCGGCACCTGTCACGGGCCGGACCTCTCGGCGGGATCTGGGACGGTCTCGTCGCAGGGTGGCACGGCCTCGAGCAGTTCGTCGTGGGGCATGGGACACACGTTCCGGATGCGAATCCGATGCACGCCGCCGCCGAGAACGTGCAGGGGCTCGTGTTCCTCGCCCTCTTCCTCGTGCTCACTGTCATCGCGTGGCGGCGGTTCGGCGCGCCCTACGGACTGTTCGCCGCGTTGAGCCTCGCGATCCCGCTCAGCTACCCCAGCTCACGCTGGCCCCTGCTCTCCCTGCCACGCTTCGGGCTGGTCGTCTTCCCGCTCTTCCTCGCACTCGCGGCACTGACAGAGGACAGGCCGCGCCTGCACACAGCGGTCGTCGCCTGCAATGCGCTGTTCCTCGGGCTCGCCGTCGTCCAGTGGGCTCTGTGGCAGTGGGTCGCATGAAGGCTGCCGAACTCGACGCGGTCACCCTCGACGCGCACGGCACGCTCGTCACGCTCGCCGACCCCGTTCCGGCGCTTACGAAAGTGCTCTCCGCGAGGGGGATCGAGCGCACGCACGAGGCCGTCCTCGCCGGCTTCCAGGCCGAAGCCGCGCACTACGCACCGAAGGCCGGCGAGGGTCACGACGAAGAGAGCCTGGCGCGACTGCAACAGGAGTGCGCCGGCGTCTTCCTCGAGGCGATCAACGCGGATCTCGACCCGAAGGAGTTCGCACCCGCCTACGTCGACGCGCTCCGCTTCGAGGTCATCCCCGGAGTGTTCGACTCGCTCGAGCGCCTGCGAGCGCTCGGCCTCGAGCTCGCCGTCGTGGCGAACTGGGACGTTAGCCTGCGGCGGCTGCTCGGCGAGATCGGGCTCGACCGTTACTTCACCGTCGTCGTGCACGCCGCGCGCAAACCGGAGCCCGAGGGCCTCCTCCGTGCACTCGCCGAACTACGGGTCGAGCCGGCACGCGCCCTGCACATCGGTGATGACGGCACCGATCGGGTCGCCGCAGCCGCCGCTGGAATGCAGTTCGCACCCGCACCGGTCACCGCGGCGGTGGCTGCGATCCGATGAGGGTGCCGCTCGCACTCTGGAGTAGCTTCGTCGTCGCGTTCACCACGTTGAGCTACACACTCCGCTTCACCGAGGGCAGGCCGCCGAAGGACCTGCTCTACAAGTGGTCGACCGTCGCGGGAAACCTGATCGAATTCGCGATCATCGGGGCGATCGTCTACGGCATCGCAGGAACCGCCAGGGACCGGCGGCGAGTATTCGCGTTGCGCCGCCCGACCTCGTGGCGCACCGCCTTCCGGATCGGGCTCGGTGTCGGGATCGGAATGTTCGTCCTCACTCTCCTCCTGACTCCGATCCTCGAGCCTGGGCGTGAACAGGGCGTCACCCCGGACACCTGGCAGCCGAAGCACGTGGCGGCGTACGTCGCGAACGGGCTCGTGGTCGCGGTGGTCGCGCCGGTAATCGAAGAGCTGACGTTCCGAGGCCTTGGTTATTCCCTGCTCGGACGGTACGGGCGCTGGACGGCGATCATCGGCACCGGCCTTGCCTTTGCACTGGCGCACGGTCTGGTGAACGCGTTTCCGTTCCTCGCCGCGTTCGGTATCGGGCTGGCGTATCTGCGCAGCCGGGTCGACAGCGTCTATCCGGGGATGATCGTCCACGGGCTCTTCAACGCGGTTGCGCTCACCGTTGCCGTCTCGGGTAAACCGCAGGCGGATATTCTCGGCGCGTGCGCTGCAGTTTGGCCCGTGCTGTCGCCCTTCTGATCCTCGTTCCGGCCGCTGCAGGTTGCGGGACCAAACCCCGGGACGCCCCGTACACGGACCTCACGCGACAGGCGGGGCCGCTCGAGTTCACGCGCATCACTCGCGCTGTTTTCCGCAGCCGCGCCGCTCTGCTCGACGTGCTCGAGCGAAACAACCCGGGCCGCCCGATTCATCTGCCGAACATCGACTTCGGTCGCCACGAGGTCTATCTGGTCGGCGCCGGGCCGCGGTCAAGCACGGGCTACAAACTGGAGGTCGTGCGCGTTCGTGACCTGGGCGACCACATCGTCGTCGTCGTGCACGAGCGAACGCCGACTCTGGGCGATCCCGTGCGGGCCCGTGTGACCTATCCCTTCGTTCTGATCGCGCTTCCGCGCAGCGACGAGCCGGTGAAGCTCAAGTGGCCGGGGCGGCCGTGACCGACTACTCCTCTTCCGGCTCGATCGCGAACTCGTCGGGCGTCACTTCGTCGAGGAACTGCTTGAACTCGGAGACCCTCGACTCGATCTCTTCCTCCGTCACCTCTTCGCCCTCGAACTCGATTGCCGACTCCTCGATCACATCGTCCGCGGCGAAGATCGGCGCCTCAGCGCGGATCGCGAGCGCAATCGCGTCGGACGGCCTGGAGTCCACCTCGATCTCCGAGCCGTCGAGCTGGACGGTGATCTGCGCATAGAACGTGTTCTCGCGCAGCTCAGTCACGGTGATGCGCGTCACCTGAGCGCCGAGCTGGTCGAGCATGTCGGTCACGAGGTCATGGGTCATGGGCCGCGGCGTGGACGCGCTCTGAAGCTTCATGAGAATCGCGGCCGCCTCCGGGTGGCCGATCCAGATCGGCAGGAACTTGTTTCCCTCGGCAGTCTTGAGCAAGACGATCGGCTGCTTGCCGACGAGATCGAAGCTGACCCCGTAGATCTGCATCTCCTGCATGGCCCTGCTCTGATGGTAGCTCAGGGGTCTTGCGTCGAAAGCTCCACAAGGGGCACAAGGATGACCGCGCCGGTCTCCGGATCCTCGAGCTCGGCGCGCCTGTCGGGCACGCTCATCGGCTCGAGCCCACGGAGCACGTAGGCACGACCCTGGTAGGTGACGAGGTCTCCGATCTCCATTGCCGCAGTGACGTCGACAGACGTCGCTACCGCCATCGGCACTGCGGGGGCGCCGCGCTATCCCTAGTTGGAGCGTTCTTTCAAACGCCACTCGGCAACGTCGCGAATGCTGACGATGCCGACCGCACGTTCGCCGGCCACGACCGGTATGTGCCGGAAGCCTCGTTCGATCATCGTCTGCCCCGCCTCCTCGACCGATGCGTCCTCCGTCATGGTCACGGGATCCGGCGTCATCCACTCGCGCACGCGCGCCTCGCTCGAGTGAACCCGGCCGGCGACAGCGCGCATCAGATCGCGCTCGGTGAAGATGCCAATCATCCGGCCGAAGTCGGACACGACCACGGCACCGACTCCCTGATCGGTCATCTTCTGAGCCGCCTCGCCTATGGTGTCCTCCGGGGCGACCGAGAGCACGTCCTTCGTCATCACCTCGCCGAGCGTTGCCATGCGCGCGAGCATAGGGAAACCCCCCGCTACAATCCAGCCTCCCGTGGGCGATTAGCTCAGTTGGTTAGAGCGCCGCTCTGATAAGGCGGAGGTCCGTGGTTCGAATCCACGATCGCCCATTAACCGCAAAAAGTCCGGCCGCTCCGCGGCCAGGATGACTTTTCGCGGGGTTCTGCTCCCCGAGACGTCTCGTGCCGCGCTCGCGCATGTCGAGCGCGGCTGCGAAAATCGCGGCCCCAATGCGGTCCGCGTTCTGGCTCAACCTCGCTGTCAAGGGCTCGCTCGTCCTGCTCCTTGTCTTCGGGGCTTTATCCGGGCTCGAGCGGTTTGCTGGGAAGGCTTTCGGCTGGCGGCTCGTCGGCTACTCAATCGCAGCACTCATCGTCCCGGCCATCTGGGCCGCACATGGCCGGCGTTCGGCCTATCCGTTCGCGGCCGACATCCTCTTCGTCCTGCCGTTTCTCATCGACACGGTTGGCAACGCGCTCGACCTCTACGACATGGTCGATTGGTGGGACGACGCAAACCACTTCGTGAATTGGGCGCTCCTCAGCGGAGCGCTTGGCGCGGCACTGGCGCGCACAGATCAGGGGGGCGGAACTGCTCGGGCTCGTTGTCGGCTTCGGGGGAGTGACGGCGATCCTGTGGGACATCGGCGAGTACTTCGCCTTCATCCGCCATTCGTCGGAACTCGCGACGGCCTACACGGACACGCTCGGTGACCTGACGCTCGGGCTCAGCGGGTCGAC
>WNGG01007477.1_pt1 | contig 12102 bp, 5 predicted proteins | sample 5400661 | NCBI WGS metagenome assembly WNGG01 (sample SAMN13153372, study PRJNA577476) | soil metagenome | isolation source: 100 cm soil or saprolite under Garry oak tree replicate 1 | place: USA:California | collected 2016-06-15 | reverse complement strand
AGCCATCGCATGGGGCACCTGGCAACTGGCGATTGGGGTTCTGGAGTCTGATCGTCACGCAATTTCAGGGGGCATTCAATGATAATGCATTGAAGTTCCTCGTCATTTATCTCATCGTGGAACACGACTTCCCTACTGCCATGCGCGACAAGCTGGTTCTGCTTGTGGGCGCGCTGTTTGCTCTTCCTTATATTCTGTTCTCGCTGGCTGGCGGGTATCTCGCCGACCGGCACAGCAAGCGCTCAGTTACGATCGGGACGAAGATTTTTGAGATCGGCGTAATGATTTTTGCACTCGTCTCGCTCGCCGTTGGGAATCTTCCAATGGAGGCCGCCGCCGTTTTTTTGATCAGCACGCAGGGGGCGCTTTTTGGGCCGTCGAAGTACGGCCTTCTCCCGGAGCTGCTCCCGGAAAAGGAACTCTCCTGGGGAAACGGCGTCATCGAGCTTGGCACGTTTATTGCGGCGATCACGGCCACTATGGCCGCCGGATTTCTCGCCGTCGCGTTTCGCGGCCGGCAAATTTTGTCGGGCGTGATTCTTCTGGCGTTCACGCTGTGCGGACTTCTCATGAGCTTTGGTATTTCGCATGTACCTGCCGCTGATCCCGCGCGGAGATTCCGGACGAATCCGTTCGCCGATCTCGGCAGCCAGATCCGCATCATCGCACGAGATCGCGTGCTTGGGTGGGCTGTGGCGGGCAACACCTACCTGTGGTTTCTTGCCGCGCTTCTTCAATTTGTCATCGTCATCTACGGGCACGATGTTCTGCGCGTGGATGAAACGCAAATCAGCTACCTCCAAGCCGCAGTGGGCATCGGGATCGGAGTCGGAAGCCTCGCCGCGGGTTATCTCTCCGGCGGAAAAATTGAATATGGCCTGATTCCGCTGGGCGCCATCGGGATGACGGTCTTCGGTTTTCTTGTGTCGCGGAATGGCTTGGGCATCTGGCCCGTGCGAACGGATCTGGCGCTACTCGGATTTTTTGGAGGCTTCTACGCGGTTCCGCTCAATGCGCTCATCCAGCATCGCCCTACGCCCGAACAAAAGGGCGGCATCATTGCCGCGGCGAACCTGCTGTCGTTTGTGGGAGTGTTTCTCGCTGCCGGTGTCTACTTTCTGTTGGCCGCTGTCGTACACCTTCAGCCTGGCCGGATTTTTCTGGCTGGGGCGATCATGACGCTTGGGGCCACCTTTTACGCTGTGTTCCTGCTGCCCGATTCCCTGCTGCGCCTGGCGCTGTGGATGCTCACGCATTCGCTCTACCGGATTCGCGTCGAGGGGCGGGACAACATTCCGGAGCGCGGCGGGGCCTTGTTTGTTGCCAACCACATGTCCTGGGTGGACGCGCTGCTACTGATTGCTTCCACCGATCGCTCCATCCGATTTTTGATGTACGAGCCGATCTACCGCCAGCCTGTGATTCATCCCTTCGCGCGGGCGTTGGGCTGCATCCCGATTTCCTCCGAGCAACGGCCCCGCGACCTGGTTAATTCCCTGCGTGCAGCCGCCAGCGCGATCGAAGGCGGCGACATTGTCTGCATCTTCGCCGAAGGCCAGATGACGCGCATCGGACAGATGCTCCCGTTTCGCCGCGGCTTTGAACGCATCATGAAAGGCGTGAACGCTCCCATCATTCCGGTCAGCCTCGATAACGTCTGGGGAAGTATTTTCAGTTTTGAGCGCGGCCGCTATCTCTGGAAAATGCCCCGCCAAATTCCCTATCCAGTCACGGTGAGTTTTGGTTCGCACTTGCATCCGCAGGCTACCGCGTTCGAGGTTCGCCAAGCCGTTCAGGAATTGCAAACGGCGGCGTACATTCATCGCAAGAAACGAATGCGCACGCTGGGCCGGCTATTTCTCGATACCGCGCGGCGCCATCCGTTGCGGTTCGCCATGGCGGATGCGCGCGTCCCGAAAATGCGTTTTCACGAGGCGCGAACGCGCACCGTATTTCTCGCGCGGCGCCTCAAACCGCTGTGGCAAGGACAGCGGATGGTCGGAATCTTGTTGCCTCCATCGGTTCCCGGAGCGCTCGTGAATTTTGCCGCAGTCCTGTGCGGAAAAGTGCCCGTCAATCTCAATGACACCGCGTCAGGAGAAATACTTGCTTCGTGTGCGCGCCAGTGCGAGATCGAAACCGTGGTCACCTCGCGCGCGTTTCTGGAGCGCGTCAACATCGAGGTGCCAGCGAAACCGATTTTCGTTGAGGGCCTAGCCGCGCGTCCACGATTCACCGAAAAAATCGCCGCACTCGCGATTTCGTGGTTATTTCCCTCGCGTCTCGTCGAACGCGCGCTCGGCCAGCGCACGCCCGCCCGGCTCGACGACCTCGCTACCGTCATTTTCTCGAGCGGGAGCACCGGGGACCCCAAAGGCGTGATGCTTTCGCACTTCAATCTTGTGGCCAACATCGATCAAGTCTCGCAGACATTCATGCTGCGCGGCCGCGATCGTATTCTCGGGGTGTTGCCGTTCTTCCACTCGTTCGGATTTACGGTGACGCTCTGGCTGCCCGCGGCACGCGGCGTCGGCGTCATTTATCACCCCAATCCGCTGGATCTCGCGGCCATCGGGGAATTTGCGCGGAACTATGGGATCACGTTTTTGCTCGCGACGCCTACTTTCCTGCAGGCGTATCTTCGCCGATGCGCGCCTGAGGATTTTGGCAGCGTGCAGTTGGTCATGGTCGGCGCGGAGAAATTGCCCGAGCGGCTGGCCCAGGCTTTCGAGGACCGCTTCGGAATACGTCCGCTCGAAGGGTACGGATGCACGGAATGCTCGCCGGTGGTCGCAGTTAACACGCGTGATTTTCGCGCGCCGGGCTTCCGCCAAACCGGCGCGAAGCGCGGGAAGATTGGTCATCCGCTGCCGGGAGTGAGCGTGCGGATCGCCGACCCGGAAACGCTGGCCGCGTTGCCTCTCGGGCAGGCGGGCGTACTCCTCGTCGCTGGCCCCAACGTGATGCAAGGCTATCTGGGGAGGCCTGAAACGACCGCGGAGGTCGTTCGCGAAGGCTGGTACGTGACCGGCGACGTTGCCACGCTCGATGAGGACGGCTTCATCGAAATTACCGACCGGCTCTCGCGCTTCAGCAAGATCGGCGGCGAGATGGTGCCGCACATTAAGATCGAAGAGAAACTCCACGAACTTGCAGAGGCCACGGAGCAAACCTTCGTCGTCACCGGCATTCCGGACGAGAAAAAGGGCGAGCGCCTCGTCGTCCTCCACACCCTTTCCGATGATCTGCTAAAGTCCGTGCTGGAAAAACTCGGCCGCTGCGACCTGCCCAATCTTTGGCTCCCGCGCCCGAACCAATTTTTCCAAACGGCCGAGTTCCCTCATCTCGGCACCGGCAAGCTGGATCTGCGCCGCGTGCGCGACCTGGCGCTTTCGCTTTCCGCGCGAACCTAATTCTCTGCCCCGAAAATCGCCCACCTTTTCAAGGAAAAGTAGAAAGGTATTCAACGCAGCGTGGCGGAGGCGCAACCCTGGTTAGCTTCAGCGGCTAAACAGGTTGCGGAAAAATGTGGTTTCTGGCCTTCAGGGGTTAAAACCCCTGAAGAAAACGCAGCCTTTATGTCGTGCCTAAAGGCACGACCCACAAAACTTAAGAGTTTTTCCGCAGCCTGTAAAGCCGCTTCACGAAGGTCTTGTCACGGCCGGGCTGAAGCCCGGCCCTCCGAACTCATTGTGTTTGTTTTCTTCTTTCTCTTCTTTCTTTGTTTTCTCTGAGTTCTCTGCGCCCTCTGTGTTGAAATCCGAAACGCGCGACGACTAGAAGATTGCAAACTTCACGTGCAGGAATTTTTTCGGGTCCTTCCGGAAATCTCCAACCAACAGACGCATGTCTCCCGCGAGACCCGACATGTTGTCGTAGAACTTGGGGTCGCTGAAAAATTGACCTGCCGTCGTCTGATTGGAATTCAACCTTGCCGTCGCACTGGAAAGGTTCTCGCCCACCTGGCGGTACTGCACAAAGAGCGAGTCGTCGGTAGCGAGCTTGCCCAAGGTCCCTTTTCCCCCTCGAACATCCGCAATAAGCGCGTTGCCGTTATCGAGCAATCTTTTCGCGCTGTCATTAAGTTCCGGTTCATACAGGAGTTTACCCAGCGTGCCCTGCTTGTTTTGCACGGCTTCGAGCACGTTGTCGAGGCGGCCCGCCGCGGAATTCACATTGTTATACACTTCGTCGCTGACCATGAGTTTGCCGATCGTGCCTTTTCCATCCGACACATCGGCCATCAGGCGATCGAGATTCCCGAGCGAGCTGTTCAGATGTTTGTAGGCTTCCTCGTCCACCATGAACTTACCGAGCGAGCCGTGTCCATTCCGAACGTCATCCAGGACCGCGTTGGCCTTCTCCGTGATCGCGCTCAGATTCGTCATTAGGTCAGCGCTACGCTCGACGACGGCCTTAAGGGCTTTCTCTTCACGTCCGGCTATTTCATCTTCATTATCCAGTTTTTTGCCGACGAAACCCCGGTCGATATCCACGTAGCGGTTGCCAAGCAGCCCCTCGGTAATGAGCCCAGCAGAGGAGTCCGCACGGATGTAATCCTGGAAATCCTTCTGGATGCGCATATCAACCCGGATGCTACGGTCTTTCGCCGGCGGCTCTCCCGGCTTCGGCAGCGCGACCGCAATTTTTTCCACGTTTCCGACGTCAACGCCATCCAGGCGAACGGGCGCCCCGACGGTCAGGCCGTCCACTTCGGGAAGAAATGCGTGCAGCCGGTACTTCGGACCGAGTGCACCCGCTCCCGTCACGTAGAAAATTACGACCACCAAGAGAGCCGCTGCGGCCAGCACGAAGAGCCCCACTCGCAACTCGGTCCAGGTCAATTGTTTGTGTTGCGCCATTTTCGTCCCTCCTCAAGAATCACCACGCACAGCACCACCACCTATAATAGAAATCGTTGGAGATACTCGTCCTTTGAATCCGCAATCGTCTGCGGACTGCCCTCGAAATAAGCTTTTCCGCCGCGCAGAACGAGGAAGTTCGTCGCCGCACCCGAAGCTCGTGAACCGTTGGTGCTATGCGGCGCGGGCACGACGCTGCCCGTGTCGCCGTCAAAGCGGTAATTCGCAAGACCGAATGCATCCTGCAAGCGGTGCGTGGCGAGCAATGACGTCACGCCTTGCATGTCACGTAAGCGCAAGATCAGGGTAATGATCGTCTGCGAGGTCACCGGATCGAGGCCCGCCGTTGGAGAATCGTAGAGAACGACGGGGGGCCGGCTGACCAAAGCCCGCGCGATGGAAACACGGCGCCTCATGCCACCGGAAAGTTCGGAAGGCAGTTTGTCGATCGCGTGTTCCATTTCCACGAACCGCAGCGATTCCCTCACGCGCTGTTCGATTTCCTCATCATCCACGCGCTCCTCGCGCAAACGATAGGCCACATTGTCCGCGACGCTCAAGGAATCAAACAGCGCTCCCTCTTGAAATACAAATCCGATCTGCCCGCGGAAGACCAGCAATTCTTGTTCCGACATCTGGCCAACATCGCGCCCTAGCAATTGAACTGAGCCGGAATCGGGCCGGAGCAAGCCCGCGGCGAGCTTCAGCGCGAGCGACTTGCCCGTCCCACTCTCGCCGATCAAGACCTTGGTTTCACGGGCCGCGACGGAGAACGTGAGACCGGTCAGGACATCCCCCTGTCCGAAACCGATGCGCACGTCTTCAAAGGAGAGAACCCGCTCGCTCGCGGTGTCCAAAGTGGTCACTGGAAGAGGGCGATCGCGCCGTTTCCGCCGTGGCTTGCGCAATCGCTCTATGAGTATAAACGGAAACAGGCTTCGTCAGGTGCGGATTGCGCGGGATTAGAAAACGTGGCCGGCCAGGAACAGCATGACTTTCGTCAGGAAGAAATTGGCGACGAGGATGAATACCGAGGAGGCCACAACCGCCTGCGTCGTCGCGCGACCGACGCCCTGCGTGCCGCCGCGTACCCTCAACCCCTGGTAGCAGCCCACCGTCGAAAGGATGAAACCGAAAATGAGCGGTTTGGAAAGTCCTTGCATCAGGTCGGAAAAAACCAAAACTTTGATCGCGCGCGTCCAAAACGCGATCGCCCCGAGCCGCAATGTGAAGGACGACACGATGAAGCCGCCGATCAGCCCGGAGAAGTCCGCCATGGCCGTCAGCAGCGGGAGCATCAATACCGTCGCGATCACGCGCGGGGTGACCAGCTTGCGCGTCGGGTCCGTGCCCATGGCGCGCATCGCGTCCACTTGCTCGGTTACGACCATCGAGCCAAGCTCTGACGCAATTCCCGACGCGTTGCGTCCCGCAACCAAGAGTCCCGTGATGGTTGGCCCCAACTCCCGCACGAGCGCGAGCGAAACGGCATCGGCCGTCAACGCCGTTTGGCCGAAGCGCACAAATTGAGCCGCCGTCTGCAGCACCATGACGGCTCCAATGAAAAAACCCGTCAGGACCACAATCGGCAAGGACCCCACGCCGATGATGTCCATTTGGTCGAGAACGTCCGAAAGATAATAGGGTGGACGGAATAAATTAGTGATCGACTGCAGCGACAACAGCGCATAGTCCTGCACATGCTGAATGCGCTGCTTCAAGCCTTCCATAAGAGCGTCCGTTAGCGGAATGGGACTGCTCTCAAGAAACTTGGGATCGGTGGTCGCCATCGGTCGACGGAAGGTGCCCCTCACACATGGCAGGCCTCCAAGACAGCGTACTGGTCGTCACCGGGCGCGTCAAGCATCGTGAATGTGTTCAAACAAGAACTTTGCTCCCAACTAGAGATGAGTTAGTGTACGCGCATGGCCGACCCACCAGGTCATCCTCCGAATGAGCCGCTGGACGAGATAGGTGCGCTGAAAGCGCAGGTCGCGGCCTTGACAGCGCGCGTCTATCTGCTGGAGCGAAAAAGCGGCCTTGCTCCCGAGATGCCCCGGCAAGCAGTTCCTCCAGCACAACAGCAACCGCCAGCTCCGCCTCCTCCGGGAACGATGCTTGAAGCTCCTTCGGCGCAGATAGTCCATGGCCCACCACCACCTCCTCCGCAAACGCCGAAACCGCAGCCGGGCCTAGGCTATGGTTCGACAAAAGAAAACGCCGAACTTGAAAAAAAGATCGGGCAGTATTGGCTGAACCGGATTGGCATTGTCGCCATGCTGATCGGAGTTTCCTATTTCCTGAAATATGCATTTGAGAACAACTGGATCGGCCCGGGTGGACGAATTGTAATTGGTTTGCTCGCAGGGATCGGTCTGGTCCTGTGGAGTGAGCGCTTCCGCGACCGAGGGTATGCAGCGTTTTCCTATTCGCTGAAGGCGGTCGGCATTGGCACGCTGTATCTGTCCCTTTGGGGAGCATTCCAGGTTTACCACCTGATTCCATCAGCCGCGGCATTTGTGGCCATGGCGATCGTGACCGCGTCAACCATTGCCCTTTCATTGAATCAGAACGCGGAATTGCTGGCGAGCTTTGCGTTGGTCGGCGGTTTCTCTACCCCTGTGCTCCTTTCCACGGGGGAGAACCACGAAGTGGTGCTGTTCTCCTATGTTTGCCTGCTGGATCTCGCGATTCTTGCGATGGCCATTGTCAAACCCTGGCGGCGCCTGCTCTGGGGAAGTTTTGCGGGAACCATCATTCTGTATTCTGGCTGGTACAGCGAATACTATTCTCGAGACCAGCGGGCGCTCACAGTTTTGTTTGCGGTTTTGTTCGCGGCCCTGTTTGCCGTGATTCCGCTGGCGACTCGCCACGAAGAGTCCACGCGGTTTCCCGGACCCTCCATTACTCTGACCCTGCTTCCTCTGTTCAATGCAGCGGCGTTTTTCCTGGCGCTCTATACGATGTATGAGCAGGACACGGCCACGCTCACCTGGTATGCGCTCGGACTGGCGGCTGTCTACCTGGGCATGAGTGGCGCCTTCAAGACGCGTTTCCCCGGCCAGGATACAAAATTTATTAATTTGCTGCACGTAGCCATCGCTATCGCGTTCATCACGATTGCCATCCCGTTGAAGCTCGACGCTCAATGGATCACCATTGGGTGGCTTGTTGAATCGGCTGTACTGCTATGGATTAGCGTAAGAACGCGAACCGATTTTCTGCGCTACCTTGCGGTTGCCGCGCTGACTCTAGGTATCATTCGGCTGCTGTTTTATGACCACTTTCACACGGAAACTCTTGTTTTCAACGCGAGGTTTGCCACCTATGCGGTGGCCATCGCGGTTCTGGGAGGAATCGCAATATTTGGCGAGCGCCATGCCTCGGAGCAAGAAATGGTATTCATCCGTGTGGCTGTGGTTGGCGTGAATTTGCTGGCGCTGATCGCCCTCACCTGGGAAGCCTCCGGTTACTTCGACAGGCAGCAACTGGCATCCAGCGTTAGAGTCGTCGCGGATTATCGTCAGTTATCACTTGCCCGCGATTTCAGCTATTCGGCCATCTGGCTGACCTACGGCGCGGTCTTGATGACGATCGGCTTTCGGCAGCGCTCGGCGTTTGTCCGCTGGCAGTCTCTGCTGCTGATCGCATTCACGGTCGGCAAAGTCTTTTTCTACGATGTTTCCCAGCTTGGAGGCAGCTACCGGATTCTTAGCTTTATTGGTCTGGGAGCGGTTTTGCTCGGAATTTCTTTTATTTATCAACGCGACTGGCTGAAGCTTTCTCCACGTTCCTCGGACAAATCCGGCCAGGGGGCTTGATGATAAGGACGACTCTGGGCCTGTTGGCCGCGCTTTTGGCAGCAAGTTCTTCCACTTCTTATTTTAACTATCAGCGACAGCTACAAGCGATAAATTCCAGCGGGCAGCACTACGCCGTAGTGGATGAAACGACCTGGCAACATGCCCGCCCGGATTTGGACGACCTGCGGATATATTCGGCGGAAAAAGAAATCGCCTACAGACTGACAATCGAGCAAGGCAGCTCGGAAACCGAACAGAAGCAATGCCGCGTGCTGCAGCCGGGCACGGTGGGCGGGAAAACACAATTCCTGTTGGATATGTCAGGAATACCCGAGTACGACCGCATCGAATTGAAGCTTGGGACCAAGAACTTCGTCGCCCATGCCCGCGTGGAAGGAGAGGATGATCCGCACGGGACAAAGTGGGCCGTCCTGGGGACAACCACACTCTACGATTTGTCAGATGAGAGATTGGGCCACAACTCCACGCTGCAGATTCCTCTGACAACTTACAAGTATTTGCGAGTTACTGTTGACAGCCCTGTCAAACCTTCGGAGGTGCAGGGCGGGACGGCAGGAATAACGCGGGCGCAAAAGGCCGTGTGGCGGGACCTCAGGGGCGATCCAAAACAAACGCAGGAGGGCAAAGATACGATTTTGACTTTTTCTATTACAGGGAATGTTCCAGTGGAGCGCGTGATTCTTTCCGTCGATCCGGGTCAACAAAACTTCCTGCGCGGGATGGAAGTTCAAGGCGACAAAGAGCAGCGGTTTGGGACAGGCGAGATTAGGCGCGTTCACATGCAACGAAATGGGCAGAAGATTGATACCGAGCAGACGTCGCTTGATCTTCGCGGGACCTCTCGAGGAACCCTGAAACTAATTATTCACAATGGAGATGACGCGCCGTTGAAGGTCACGGGTGCGCGGCTCCAGCACTACGAGCGCCGGATCTACTTCGATGCCGATTCTGGAGCCCGGGCGCGGCTTTACTACGGCGACGCAAAACTCGAATCGCCGGTTTACGACTACGCTAAATTATTTCAGAAAGACGCGACCGCTTCTCAGGTCCCGCTGGGCGCCGAAGAAGCGAACGCCACTTATACTGGGCGTCCTGACGAGCGGCCTTGGTCGGAACGCCATCCGGCTGTTCTGTGGGTTGCCATCGTAGCGGCCGTATTAATTTTGGGCAGCATCGCACTGCGGTCGATGAAAGGTGCGACAACGTAGCAGGCCGCCGAAAGAGTGTATTGAAGCCTTCAGGGGTTAAAACCCCTGAAGGAAACGCGGATTTTATGTCGTGCCTGAAGGCACGACGCACAAAACGTGAGACTTTTTCCGCAACCTCTGAAGCCGCGACCCACAAACCTGGGCCCTCCTCCGCAGCCTGCTTGATTTCTTAATTGGCTGACTTGGCCTGGTATTGCTGACCTCCTTCCGGCCTGCGACTGCCTCTCGATCCTACTGGCGTTGTGATACGATCTCGACCGGCCTGCATTTACAGCAATACCGCGCCGCTCAAAATATGTCTTTGTGGCTTCGAAGCGGCGCTATTGCTCGCCCAGTAGAAATCGCGTCTTATGCGTCCCTCACAGATTGGCAAGCTGATTGTTCTATCGTTTCTGCTGGGGATCATCGCCTGGGCGGCCTCGACGGCCGCCAGTTTCCTTATTGAGTACAATTGGTGGAAAGAGGTCGGACAGGTTGACACCTGGATCGGCATGCTGTGGTACAGCATTGCCCCCGCGGCGGCCGGCGCCTTCGTTGCTTTCATCGCCCTATGGCTGGCTCATGCGTCCGGGCTGCGATTCGCCGGCATTCATCAGAAGGATTTCCGCCTCTATTCCCGTCTGATTCCCGTGGGGCTGGCGCTTGTAGCGATATTGTTCGCGTCGAACTCGATTGACTACTGGACAGTGATGCGCTACTTCGGCTCGCGCGGAATCGCGCTCGCTCCCGACGCTTGGAAGGACCAGGTATTTTCACGAGGCCTGCCGTTTTACCTTTTCAATCTCCCTTTCTATTCGCAACTTCTAGGTTTTGCGTTCGTGTTGGCGATTCTCTGCGCGCTGGTCTTCTGGGCAACAGCCCGTGGATGGCAGTTGGCCGAACGTTTCCGACACGGCAGGCTGCATGACGAGTCGGGCAGGACTCTTGTTCTTGGACCGAACACGCTGCTCCTGCCGGGGGCAACGCGCGCCGGCTTTGTCCGGATCATCAGCACAATTTTGTTGCTCGGATTCGTAGTCTGGGTTTTCCTGGGCAACTACGAGCTTCTGTTGAACTCGCACGCCTTCATGACGGGCGCCGATTATGTGGATGAAAAGGTCGCTCTGCCTTTGCGCTGGCTTCTCATTGTTGCCACGCTGGCGGCGCTGCCGCTCGTTTGGACGCGAAACTATAAGAAAGCGGCCGTCCTCGTCATAGCCTTTTTTGTGCTGCAACTGGCTTTGCCGGGCCTGGTTCAAGCTGTATACGTGCGGCCGAATGAGATCTCGATCGAACGGCCGTATATCGAGCGTCACATTCAGGCGACTTCGATTGCCTTCGGCCTGAATCGGAACTCCACGGAACGCCCCTTTGCGCCTTCTTCAGCGCAATCCGCAGTTGATCCCGTGCAGGATGCCACGCTGCTCGATAACGTTCGACTTTGGGACCTGCGCGCCTACAACGCAACGATTGGCCAGATCCAAGCCCTGCGCCCCTACTACACATTTCCTGAAACCGATGTGGATCGCTACTTCCCTAATGGCCGCATCAAGCAAGTGTTGTTGTCTCCGCGCGAAATCGATGTGAATCAATTGTCGGCTGAAGCAAGCCAGAGCTGGATCAATCCGCGTTTCATTTATACGCACGGCTTCGGCGTGGTCCTGTCGGAGGTCAACAAGATCACCCCCGATGGCCTGCCGGTCTTGCTCATCAAGAATGCTCCGCCCGAGGTCGGGTCGCCTGGGTTTCAGCTTGCGCGGCCGGAAATTTATTTTGGCGACAAAACGCAAGATCCGGTCTTCGTTCACACCGCTCGCGAGGAATTCGACTATCCATCCGGCGATCAGAACAAGTATTCGACGTACCAGGGCACGGGAGGATTTCCAGTTGGATCTTTCCTTTTGAAGATTGCTGCCGCAATTTCAGAGGGCGAGCCGAACATTATTTTCACCGGTTATCTCACCGGCGAGAGCCGCATGATGATTCATCGGAAGGTGCAGGACCGATTGGGGTATCTGGCGGGCTTCCTGCACTGGGATCAGGATCCTTACCTCGTGATCACGGATGACGGCAAATTGGTTTGGATGGTGGACGGCTATACGACTTCCCTCTCGCAACCGTATTCCGCGACGCTTCCTGTCGCCGGCCTCGAAGAAGGCGCAAACTACATTCGGAACGCGGTCAAGGCCACAGTCGACGCGTACACGGGGAAGATGTCGTTGTACGTAT
>WNGG01013069.1_pt1 | contig 12104 bp, 10 predicted proteins | sample 5400661 | NCBI WGS metagenome assembly WNGG01 (sample SAMN13153372, study PRJNA577476) | soil metagenome | isolation source: 100 cm soil or saprolite under Garry oak tree replicate 1 | place: USA:California | collected 2016-06-15 | reverse complement strand
CGCGACCGACTTCGTCCCGCTGATGCAGCGGATCCTGCCGATCCTGGTCGAGCGGCGCATCAAGGTGACGGCGAACGCGGGTGGCGTGAATCCGCGCGCCTGCGCCGAGGCGGTCGCCGCAGCCGCGCGCGGGCTCGGGCTCGCCGGGCGGCTGCGCATCGGCGTGGTAACGGGTGACGACCTGCTCGGCCGGCTGGACGGGCTGCTCGCCCGCGGGCACCCGCTGCACAACCTCGACACCGGTCGCCCGCTGTACGACGTGCGCGACCGCGTCCTGTCGGCGAATGCCTATCTCGGCGCCTGGCCCATCGTCGACGCGCTGCGCCGGGGAGCGGACGTCGTGGTCACCGGCCGCGTGACCGACACCGGCCTCACGCTCGCGCCGCTGGTTCACGCGTTCGGCTGGCGCCCCGACGCCTGGGACCTGCTCGCCGCGGGGACCGTCGCGGGGCACACGATCGAGTGTGGCGCCCAGGCGAGCGGCGGCAACTGCCTCGTCGACTGGGAGCGCGTCCCCGACCTGGCGAACGTCGGATATCCCATCGTGGCGGCGCAGCCGGACGGCACGTTCGAGATCACCAAGCATCCGGGGACCGGCGGCCGTATCTCGGTCGCGGGCGTCACAGAGCAGCTGCTGTACGAGATGGGCAATCCCGCCGAGTACATCACGCCGGACTGCATCGCGGACTTCACCACCATCCGGCTCGCGCAGGCCGGGGAAGACAGGGTTCGGGTGTCCGGCGTCATGGGCAAGCCGGCGACCGACAAGCTCAAGGTGTCGATCGCGTATTTCTACGGCTACAAGGCCGTGGGCACCCTGGTGTACGCCTGGCCAGACGCGTACCGCAAGGCCCAGGCGGGCGATCGCGTGCTGCGACAGCGGCTCGACAACCTGGGGCTCAAGTTCGAGGCGGTCCTCACGGAGTTCGTGGGCGCGGACGCCACGCACGGCCCGCTGGCGCGTCGCAGCGCCCCGCTCGACGAGCTTCCCGAGGTGCAGCTGCGAATCGGCGTGCGCTCTCCCGACAAAGCGGCGGTCGAGCGGTTCACCCGCGAGATCGCGCCGCTCGTCCTGAACGGCCCGCCGAGCGTGACCGGATTCGCCGGGGGGCGGCCGAAGCCCGAGGAGATCGTGGCGTATTGGCCCGCCCTCATCGACAAGAAGGTGGTGGAGCCGTGCGTGGAGCTGATGGACGTATGAAACGGCGGTCGAAGGCGATCAAAGGCGGTCGAGCGCGCTCGCAGCAGCGTCTCGTACAGCTCCTGGAGCTGGCACATGCGCGGTCGGGGGATAAAGGGGACACGGCGAACGTCGGGTTGATTGCCCTGAAGCCGGAGTATTATCCCATCCTGGTCAAGCAGGTCACGGCCGCTCGGGTGGCGCGGCATTTCCAGGGGATGATCACCGGAACGGTCGAGCGGTACGAGCTCCCCAACCTGCACGCGCTGAACTTCCTGCTGCACGGTGCGCTCGACGGCGGGGGCACGATTTCGCTCAAGACCGACGCCCAGGGCAAGGTGCTGTCGACCGCGCTGCTGCGCATGGAAATCGAGGTGCCCCGGTGAGCGAGCGCGTGCTGGCCACGCTGCAGGACGGGGTCCTCACCGTTACCCTCAGCCGTCCCGAGAAGCGGAACGCCATCGACACGCCGATGATCGACGCGCTACTCCTGATGCTGGAGCGCGCCGACCTGGACGGCGACGTGCGCGTGGTCGCGCTGCGCGGCGCGGGGACCGACTTCTGCGCCGGGATGGACTTGAACGAGCTGCTCGCGTCCGCGGACCGGACGGTCGAGGAGAACCGCCAGGCGGCCCTGCACTTCGCGGAACTGTTCCTGCGGATGCGCCAGCTGCCGAAGCCGATCGTGGCCCTGGTGCACGGCCGGGCGCTCGCCGGAGGCTGTGGGCTCGCGACCGCGTGCGACATCGTGCTCGCGGCGGAGTCAGCGCAATTCGGCTACCCCGAGGTGCAGCGCGGGTTCGTGCCCGCCATCGTGATGACGCTGCTCAAGCGCACGGCGGGGGAAAAGGTGGCCTTCGATCTCGCCGCCACCGGACGGATCGTCACGGCGAGCGAGGCTGCCGGTCTGGGTCTTGTTTCGCGGGTGTACGAGGACTCCGACTTCGAGGAGCAGGCGGGGGAAGTGCTCCGCGCCCTCGCCGCATCGAGCGCGTCGGCCCTCGCGTTCACGAAACAGCAGTTCTACCAGCTGGACGGAATGGGTTTCGAGGACGGGGTGCGGCTCGGAGCGGACGTCAACGCCGTGAGTCGGGCGACGCCCGATTTCCGGGCGGCCCTGCAGGCGTTTCTCGCCAAGTGACGCGCTGGTTCGTCCTCAAGGCGTGGCTCACCGGCTCCGGCCTGGCGGTCGGCCTCGCCGGGATGGCCACGGAGCGACGCTGGCTCGTGTGGATCGCGGTGGGCCTGCTCGCGGTCGCGTTTTTCCTCCGATTCGCCGAGCGGCGCGGGCCCGCGACCCCGCCTCCCGAGTAAACGGCGTCACCCCTGTCGCGTCGTCACGTAAGGCCGGCGGAGTGCGGCCCGGTGTACATTGCGGTTAGCGAGAACACGGAGGCGATGGTCGTGACGCAGTCAGGGCTGACGTCCGGCGTTTCGTTGCGCGCGCCGGGCGCCATCCTGCTCCTCTCCTGCTACGAACTCGGTCACCAACCGCTCGGCGCCGCGTGGCCTCGGGCGTTCCTCGAGCGGGCGGGCTACGCTCCGGACACGCTCGATCTCGCGGTGGAGCCGTTCGACGAGGCCAAGGTGCGGCGGGCCCGCCTGGTCGGGATCGCGGTCCCGATGCATACCGCGCTGCGGATCGGCGTGCGCGCGGCCGAGCGCATCCGGCAGCTCAATCCCGACTGCCGCATCGTGTTCTACGGGCTCTATGCCCTGCTGAACCAGGAGCATCTGCTCGGCCGACTGGCGGACGCGGTGCGGGGCGGGGAATTCGAAGGGTCGCTGGTCGCCCTGGCGGAACACCTCGAGGCAGGGGACACCGTGCCGCCGCGCGCCGCGCCGTCGCTCGAGCGGCTCGCGTTTCCGGCGCCGAGCCGGGGATCGCTCCCGGCGCTGTCGCGCTACGTGAGCCTCTCGCGCGACGGCCGCCGCACGCCAGCCGGCTACGTCGAGGCCACCCGCGGCTGTCTGCACCTGTGTCTGCACTGCCCGATCCCGCCGGTGTACGGGGGGCGGTTCTTCGCGGTGCCGCGCGACGTCGTGCTGGAGGACGTGCGGCGCCTCGTGCACGCCGGGGCGGGACACATCACCTTCGGCGATCCCGACTTCCTGAACGGGCCCGGCCACGCCGTGAAGCTCACGCAGGCGTTGCATGCCGAGTTCCCGGCCGTGACGTACGACTTCACCACGAAGATCGAACATATCGTCCGCCATCGAGAGTTGTTCCCCGATTTCGCGGCGACGGGGTGCGTCTTCGTCGTCTCCGCGGTGGAGTCGCTCTCGGACGTCGTGCTCCGGAACCTCGAGAAGGGGCACACCCGGGCCGACGTGACGGTCGCGCTCGACGTCGTGCGCCGCGCCGCGATCGCGCTGCGGCCGTCGTTCGTGCCCTTCACACCGTGGGCGACCATCGACGACTACCTGGATCTCGTCGCCTTCATCACGAGGGAGGACCTGATCGACCACGTCGATCCGGTGCAGCTCACGATCCAGCTGCTCGTCCCACCCGGGTCGCTCCTCCTGACGCGTCCCGCGATTCGACCCTTCCTGGGTGCGCTCGACGCGGCCGGGTTCACGCACCGCTGGAAGCATCCCGATCCGCGGATGGACGGGCTGCAGCGTGACGTGAGCGCGCTCGTTGAGCAAGCCGCGCGGGCCGGGGAAGATCCGGCCGTCACGTTCGCGCGCGTGGGGTCGCTGGCGTACGCCCGGGCCGGCCGATCCGGCTCCGGGGGCGCGTTTCGCGCGCCGTCGCCCGCGCGGCCCATTCCCCCACGGCTCACCGAGCCGTGGTTCTGCTGAGCGGAGCCCACCGAGAGCCAGTTGGGCTCTGTCGAGCGGGAAGCGGGGGGATGGCGCTGAGCCCGGCCGCCGGACACATTCACACCCTCATGACCGCCAGGCACGCCCAGCTCGCCCTGTGTCTCACGTGGATCGCCGCGGTTGCGAACCAGGCACCCTCTATCGTGGAGTATCCGCTGCCGCGGCCGCGCGCCTTCCCGCACGACCCCGCAGTCGGGAAAGACGGGATCGTCTGGTACACGGACCAGGCAAACAGCTACATCGGCCGGCTCGACCCCGCGACGGGACAGGTGACGGACTATCCCACGCCGACCCGCGCTTCCGGGCCGCACGGGATCATCGTGGCGCCGGACGGCGCGGTGTGGTATACGGCGAACTTCCAGGGGCGGATCGGCCGACTCGACCCCGCGACCGGTGCGATCAAGGAGTACGCCTTGCCCCCCGAAGCGCGCGATCCGCACACGCCGCTCTACCACGACGGGAAGATCTGGTTCACGGTCCAGGGGGCGAATCGCTACGGCTGTCTCGATCCCGCGACCGGTGCAGCGAAGATCTACCCCGTCCCGACACCCGGGGCGCGCCCCTACGGGCTCGTCAACGGGCCGGACGGCGCGATCTGGATGGCGCTGTTCGGGACGAACAAGATCGGCCGCATCAACCCCGCGGACGGCACGCTGCGTGAGTTCCCGCTGCCCGATCCCGCGGCACGCCCACGCCGCCTCGCCGTGGACGCCAAGGGAATTGTCTGGTACTCCGATTACACCCGCGGCCGGCTCGGCCGACTCGATCCGGCGACGGGACGGGTACGTGACTTCGCGAGTCCCGGCGGCCCGGGCAGCGCGCCGTACGGCATCGCGATCGGCAGGGACGGGCGCATCTGGTACGACGAGTCCGGCACGAACGAGATCGTGGCGTTCGATCCGGCGACGGAGCGGGCGCTCACGCTGTCGATCCCCACGCCGGGGGCGGTGGTGCGCAACATGTCCGTGGATTCGACCCGCGGCCGGCTGTGGCTCGCACTCAGCGGGACCCAGCGTCTCGGAAAGATCGAGCTCGCTCCGATACCGTAAGCTCCGTCCCGCCGTGTCAGCTTCCTGACAGGTTCGCCAGGTACCTTTCCGCCTGGTGCGCCTTCCATTCATTGTCCTGGGACTCGGCGGCGTGGCCGCGACGACGCCGCTCGCGGCACAGCAGCCTATCACGCGCGCGCAAGCCGTGGCGGCCGCGCTCGCCCGCGGCGCGCGCGCCGCCTTAGGGCGCGCCGACACCGCCGCGGCGGCGGGAGTGCTGCGCGGCGCGCGCCTCTATCCGAATCCCCTGGTCTCGGCGACGTATACCAAGGACGTGCCGCACTACCACGTGGTCGCGGATGTGCCGCTCGACCTGCCGTGGCTCCGCTCGGCGCGCATCGGCGCGGCCGCTGCGGCGCGGGACGCGGCCCGATTCGGCTTCGCGTTCGAGCGCGCCGTGATCCGCTTCGACGTGGATACCATGTACACGCGAGCCCTCGCGGCGCTCGCGCACGCGCGCCTGTCGCGCCACAACGCCGGCGCTGCCGACAGCCTCCTGAAGATGGCACAACTGCGGCGCGAGGTTGGTGACGTGAGCGAGCTCGACGTGCGGCTCGCGGCGGTCAATGCAGGACAGCTCGAGAACGTCGCGGTCGATGATTCGCTGGCCGCCGTAGAGGCGGCCCTGGCCGTGCAGCTCGCAATCGGCCTCCCGGCGGAGCAGGTGACCATCGTGCTCGCCGACTCGCTCGCTCCCCCCGTTCCCCCCGCTCCCCCCACTCCCCCCGCTCCCCCTTCCTCCTCCGACAGCGTGGCGCCGGCAGCGGGCGAGCCACTGCCGGTGGCGGCGGCGGCCGCGAGTCTGCGCTCCGCGGAGCGCGCGCTCACCCTCGCGCACCGCAGCGTGTTCGCGGCGCCGAGCTTCCAGGTGGGCGTGGAGCAGGGTGACCCGGCGCAGCGCGGCGCGCTGCCGACGGTGGGCTTCTCGCTGCCGCTCCCGCTCTTCAACTGGAACGGCGGCGAGGTGGCACAGGCGGCGGCGGCGCGCGACCGCGCGCGGGCCAGTCTGGAGCTCGTGCGGCGGGAAACTGCGGCGGAGCTGGCTCGCGCGCAACGCAGCTTCGCCGCGGCGGTGGTGCGATTCGAGCGGGACCGGCGCCTGCTGGCGAGTGCGGACCGCGTGGCGGCGATGTCGCTGGAGGCGTACACCGAGGGCGCCGTGGCTCTCCCCAGCGTCCTCGAGGCGCAGCGCAACGCCCGCGAAGCGCTCGGCCGCTACATCGACGACCTCGCGGCGGCGAACACCGCGGCGGCCGCCGTGCGACTCGTCACCGCTTCGGAACAGCCGTGAGACGCCCCCGCTCGCTCCTCGCCGCAGCGGCCGCGTTGCTCACCGCCTGCCACGGAGGGCGCGGGGGGCAGGGGGGGCGCGGTGGGGCGGAGGACGCGCAGCCGTCCGCCGGTGAGCAGGCGGTGGTGGGCGCAGCCACCGCAGAGGCCGCGATCCAGGCATTCCCCGAGGTCGTGCGCGCCATCGGCACCGTGGCGCCCCGGCCCGGCCGGTTCGCCGAGCTCGCCCCGCCCGGGCCGACGCGCGTGGCGCGGATCTGGGTCGTGTCGGGCCAACGCGTGGCCGTGGGGGACACGCTGATCGAGTTCGAGCGGGCGCCATTCGATGCGGCAGCGCAGAGTGCGACCACGGCGCTCGAGAATGCCCAGCGTGCCTCCGCCCGCGCGGCGCGGCTCGTCAAGGCGGGGATCCTGCCCCAGAAAGACAGCGACCAGGCGGCAGCCGACCTCGCCCAAGCGGAGCTGGCTGCGGTGACGGCCCGCCGGGCGCAGCAGCTCGCGACCCTACGCGCCCCGCTCGCGGGAGTCGTCACCCGCATGAACGCCGTGCTCGGCGCGTCGGTGGACGCGACCCAGCCCCTCGTCGCCATCGCGGACCCCCGGGCGCTGGACATCCTCCTCACCGTATCCCCCGCCGAGGCGGCGCAGATTCACGAGGGCAACCCGGTCACGGTGACCGCCGGAGAGGGGGCGAACGGCGAGGTCCTGGGGCAGGGAACGGTATCGGGCGTCGCTGCCACCGTCGATTCCGCGTCCCGCGCCGTGGTGGTCCGGGCGCGGCTCGAGCACCCCGGAAGGCCGCTGCGCATCGGCGAATCGGTGTTCGGGAGGATCACGACAGCGGTCCGTGCCCACGCCGTCACGGTGCCGGTCGCGGCGCTGGTCCCGACCGGCGGTGACGGCTTTCAAGTCTTCGTCGTGGACGGCGGCGGCGTTGCCCACGCGCGGCGCGTCACCGTCGGCGGGCGGAGCGAGGCGTTCGCGGAGATCGTGTCGGGGCTCACGGCTGGTGAGACCGTCGTGACGGCCGGCGCCTACGGCCTCGCGGACGGCGCGAAGATCGTCCGGGCCCCGCAGTGACGCTGTTCGACGTCCTCAGCCGCCAGCGTCGCTTCGTGTACCTGCTCGTGGCGCTGCTCAGCGTCGCCGGCGTCTGGGCGGCGTTCGTGCTCCCCTCGGCGATCTACCCGGAGCTCAACTTCTCCCGCATCAAGATCGTCGCCCAGGGCTCCACGCTCGGTGCGCGGCAGGTGGTGTTCAGCATCACGCGCCCGCTCGAGGAGGCGGTGAGCGTCGTGCCCGGCGTGACGCGCGTCCGGTCGCACTCGATTCGCGGGGCGAGCGAGGTCGCCATCAGCTTCGCCCCGGGCACGGACATGGGCTATGTCCTCCAGCTCGTGCGCGCGCGCGTCAACCAGGTGCAGGCCAGCCTCCCGCCCGATCTCGACATCGAGGTCGAGCGGCTCACGCCGTCGTTGTTCCCGATCCTCTCCTACAACCTCGAGGGCGGCGATCCCGCCACGCTGTACGACATCGCCCGCTACGAGATCAAGCCCCTGATCGCGCGCGTGCCCGGGGTCGGGCGGGTGGACGTCCAGGGCTCGGACGTGAGAGAGATCGAGGTCGTCGCGGACCCCGCCCGCCTGGCGGCGCAGGGATTGACGTACGCGGACCTGGCGGACGGGATCCGGCGGGCGGTGACCGTGCAGGCGGTGGGCCGCGTGGCGCAGGATTACCGGCAATACCTGATCGTCACCGATCAGGAGGCGCACAGCGCGGAGGACATCGGCGCCGTCGTGGTGCAGAGCGGGCTGCGGGTGCGCGACGTGGCGACGGTGGCCGTCGGGACGGAGGACCACGTCCGCATCATCGCGGGCGACGGGAGGCCCGCTGCCCTGATCAACGTGTCCCGCCAGATCGGAGGCAACACGGTCGTCGTTGCGGACAGCGTGGCGCGAATCGCGGCCGCGCTCAGCCCGACGTTACCGCCGGGCGTCCACCTCAAGCCTGTGTACGATCAGGCGGCGCTGGTGCGGGATGCAGTCAGGTCGGTGCGGGACGCGATGCTCATCGGCGCTGTGCTCGCCGTCCTGGTGCTGCTGCTCTTCTTGCGCCACGCCCGGATCACGGCGATCAGCGCGGCGTCCATTCCGCTCACGCTCGCCGTCACCGTGTTCGTCATGAGCACGCTGGGACAGACGTTCAACCTGATGACCCTGGGCGCGATGGCGATCGCGATCGGGCTCGTGATCGATGACGCCGTGGTGGTGACCGAAAACATCGCGCGCCATTTGGCCCTGCGGGGCGGGGGGGGCGGGGGCGGTGATGTCAGCCGGCTCGCGGCCATTCGCGCGGCGTGTTCCTGCCGCTGGGCCTGCTCCAGGGGGTCGTGGGGCAATTCTTCGCAGCGCTCGCCACGACGCTCACCGTGGCCGTGCTCGTCTCCCTCGTCCTGGCGCTCACCGTCATCCCGCTGCTCGCCGAGCAGTTCGTTACCACGCATGAGGTGGAGGCCGTCGCCGCGGGCCCCCTCGCGCGTGTCCAGCGGACGCTCGACGCGTTGGCGCCCCGCTACGAGCGTGTACTCGCCGCCGTGCTCGATCATCCCCGGCGGATCGGCCTGGCGGCGTTGGTGCTGGTGGTCGCTGGCCTCGCCCTGTGGCGTTTCGTGGGGACGGGCTTCCTTCCGGAGATGGACGAGGGCGCGTTCGTGCTCGACTATTTCACCCCCGGCGGCACGGCGCTGGCGGAGACGAACCGAGAGGTCGGCGTCGCCGAGAGCGTCCTCGCCCGGACGCCCGAGGTCACTGGAACCTCGCGCCGCACCGGCGCCGAGCTCGGCATGTTCGCCACGGCGCAGAACAGCGGGGACATCATCGCGCGGCTCACGCCGCGTGGCCGGCGCTCGCGGGATGTGTTTGCCGTGATCGACCAAGTGCGCGACGAAGTCACGTCCGCCGTCCCCCGTCTGCACATCGAGTTCATGCAGATCCTCGCGGACGTGATCAACGACCTCGCCGGCGCGGCCCGGCCGGTGGAGGTGAAGCTGTACGGCGAACGACTGGACACGCTCGAGGCCTACGCGCGACGGCTCGCGCCGGAGCTCGAGCGGATCAGCGGGCTCGAGGACCTTTACAACGGGGTGAGCGAGCCCACGGCTGAGCTGTTGATGCGCGTCAACGAAGCCGAGGCGAACCGCATCGGGCTGACGCCGCTCGACGTGGGCAACGCCGTCGGCGCGGCCCTGCTCGGCCTGCAGGCCGGCGAGATCCGGACCGAGGACCGGCCCGTGGCCGTGCGCGTGCGCGCGCCGGACTCGGTCCGGTTCGATCCCCTCCGACTGCGGGCGCTCCCCGTGCTCGGCGGCGGCGCCCGGCGCGTGACGCCCCTCGGCAGCCTCGCCGCGTTCGAGCCGGCCGACTCTCGCCTCAGCCTCGAGCGGGAGGACCAGCAGCAGATGATCGTCATGACGGCCGACGTGAGCGGACGCTCGCTGGGTGGCGTGATGGGGGACGTGCGGCGGGTGCTCGCGACCCATGCGCCGCCGGCAGGCATGCGCGTCGCGCTCGGTGGCCAGTACGCCAGCCAGCAGGATGCGTTTCGGGCGCTGTTGCTCGTGCTGGGGCTCGCGGTGATGAGTGTCTGCGCCGTCATGGTGGTGCAGTTCGAGTCGTTCGTGGAGCCGCTGGCGGTGTTGCTCGTCGCGCCGGTCTCGTTCGTCGGCGCGCTCGCGCTACTCCTGGTCACGGGAACGGCACTGAACGTCTCGTCCTTCATGGGGCTGATCCTGCTGGTCGGGCTCATTGTGAAAAACGGGATCATCCTGCTCGACTTCACGCGGCTCCGGATGCAGACCGAGGGCGCGGCGCTCGAGATCGCGATGCGTGATGCCGCGCGCGTGCGGCTCCGGCCGATCCTGATGACGACGCTCTGCACCCTCTTCGGTCTGCTGCCCCTGGCGCTCGGCATCGGGGCGGGAAGCGAGCTGCAGCGGCCCCTGGCGCTCGCCGTCATCGGCGGCCTGGCGCTCTCGACGCCGATCACGCTGTTCGCCGTACCCACCCTGCTCGTCGCGATTCGCGGGCGCGGGTACACGCTTCCCAAACAGTGATCATCGCGGTCCCCCCGCCCCCCCCGGCCCCCCCCCCGCCCCGGCCCGCGCTACGGGTCGAGAACGAGCAGGGCGAATGTCCCCGCCACGATGCTGGGCCGCGGGCGAGGGTGATCAGGAGTGGGAGCCGGGGGAGGTCCCAGGTCCGCGGTGACGGTGAACACCCGATGGGTCGTCTCGTCGAGCTCCAGGGTCCGGGCCCCGCGCTTGGTCGTCACGGTTGCCACGACGCGAAACTGACTGGGGCTGTCCTCGTGCACCACCGTCAGCGTCCCGTCGCCGTTCGCGGCGAAGGCCAGCTGCGTGCCCGGGTCGAACCGGCAGCCATCCACCCCCGCGCCAATGGGAGCCGTGGTGATCAGCTTCCCGGCGGTCGCATCCGAGATCGCCATGACCTTGTTGCGGCAGCCGCTGAACAGCCGATGATGGAGGCGGTCGATGGCGAGCCCGGTCGGAGACTCGCACGGCGCGATTGACCAGTGGCGCGTGACCCGCATGGCGGCCGCGTCGATTTCCACCACCGCGCCCTTGTCTTCGAGGTTTACATAGAGCTTGCCATCGCCGGCGGAGACGCCGAACTCCGGGCCCCCGCCGAGCTCGATGTCGCCGATCTTCTGGCCCGACGCCGGGTCGATGACGGAGGAGGAGTGCGGGTCCCCGTTGAAGGTGAAGACCCGCTTCGAGGCGGGATCGTACAGAATCGCATCGGCGTCCCCATCGGCGACCGTCCTCCGCAGCACCCGCAGCGTCTTCAGGTCGAACATCGTGACGGAGCTGTCGCGTCCGGACGTCGCGAAGCCGTGGCCGGTCTCGTAGGCAAACGCGACACCGTGGGCGCCGTTCAGGCCGGGAATCTCGGCCAGGAGCGCGCCCTTGTCGGGGTCCACGACCATCACCCGATTCTGCCGCGCGATGAACAGGCGATGGCCGGCGGTATCGAGCGCGACGTAGTCCCACCCACCGTCCCCGCCGAGCGTGACGCTGCGGGCGACGTGGTAGGATTGCGCGGCGCCGGGCGCCACCGCGGTGCAGGCCATCAGTAGCATGCTGAGCGAAAGCATTCGACACAGCCTGTTCATGGCCGCTCCTTGTGAAGTGGAACCATGGCTCGTTCGGCCTACGCGGCACTCGGGAAACTGATGGCGACGCGCGTGCCCGCTCCCGGGCGGGAAGTGAGCTCGATCCGCGCGCCGTGGATGTCGGCGATCCAGCGCGCGATGGCGAGCCCGAGCCCGGCCCCCTCGACCTCTCGCCCCGCGGGCTGCCCCCGCCAGAACCGCTCGAACACGAGCGGCAGTTGCTCGGGCGCGATACCGGCGCCGGTATCGGTCACGACGACGGCCGCCGCCCCGTTCGGCGCCGACACGTCCAGCCGCACGTGCCCACCGTCCGGCGTGTACTTGATGGCGTTGTCGAGCACGATGAGCAGCAGCTGTCGCACGAGTGCGCCGTCCGCGCTGATCTTGGCCTCCTCGAACGTGCCCACCTCCAGCTCGATCCGCTTGTGCACGGCCAGCGCGCGGACCGCGTCCACCGCCTCCGCCGCCACATCGTCCAGATACAGGGGCTCGCGCGCGATGGGCCGCTCGCCGGCGTCGGCCCGCGCGAGCGTCAGGAGATCGCCCACAATCCGACCCAGCCGCGCCGT
>WNGG01023166.1_pt1 | contig 12105 bp, 10 predicted proteins | sample 5400661 | NCBI WGS metagenome assembly WNGG01 (sample SAMN13153372, study PRJNA577476) | soil metagenome | isolation source: 100 cm soil or saprolite under Garry oak tree replicate 1 | place: USA:California | collected 2016-06-15 | reverse complement strand
CGGCGTCGGTGGGGTGCGGCTTGCGCGCCAGCAGCGCGGCGGCCGACATGATCTGGCCGGACTGGCAGTAGCCGCACTGGACCACCTCCAGATCGAGCCAGGCTTGCTGGATCTTCTTGCCGGCGGGCGTGTCGCCGATCGCTTCAATGGTCGTGATGTTTCTGCCGGTGACGGCGGCAACCGGCGTGACGCAGGAGCGGGTGGGTTGGCCGTCGAGATGGACGGTACAGGCGCCGCACAGCGCCATGCCGCAGCCGAACTTGGTGCCGGTCAGCCCGATCACGTCGCGCAGCACCCAGAGCAAGGGCATGTCCGGCGGCACGTCGACCTGATGGGACTGACCGTTGATTCTCAGCGTGACCATGATCGCCTAGAGGCTAGTGCATTGTCTGCGCATCGGCGCCGCCCCCGCCGGCGGCTCGGCGAAGTTGACGTTGCCGTTGCCTCCCAGGATCTCGACGTCCTGCTCGTCGAGCAGGCGGATCTGCACCTGGTGCTCGCCCACCTCGGTGCGCTTGCCCTTGAGGCGGAGCACCAGGTGCAAGCGCGGGTGCATCGCGGGAAACTGCTGCACCCAGATGTGCTGGAAGATCCCCAGGACGGAGAGCTTGCCGGCCTGGTCCACCAGGGCGTAGTCGGCGATGACGGCGAAGTCGAGATGCACGGCGGATGACGTTCATTTCCTCGAGAACGGAATCGACGCCCGCGTGCGCTCCCATTCCAGCGCCAATACGCCGCCGCCCTTCCCCCGCGGCTCGATCGCGATCGTGAACTGCTCCACGGGCTGCGTGAGCGGCTCCACCGTCATGTCCAGGCGGGCGAAGTCGTACTGCGCGTCGTAGTCGGTGCCCCACTGTCCCGTGTTCCGGTTGACGATGAGCTTCCACCCGGAGGGCGCGGGGATCGTCCAGAGACTGTACTTCCCGGCTGGTAGTCTCGTCCCCGCCACGATCAAGTCGGCGTCCGTTTCCAGCACGGTAGCCGCGTTGGCGCCGGTGCGCCACACCTGGTTCCACGGCACCACGCCGCCGAAGATCACGCGGCCGCGCGCCGAGGGCCGGCTGTAGCGCACGGCGACGGCGGCGCCAGCCACGGTCGCCTTCACCGAGTCGCCCGGTGACAGGGACCCGAGCGAGCGCGGCGCGAACGCCTTGCCCACGCCTGCGAAGTCGAGGCCCTGCACCCGCTGGACCGTGACCTGCATGGTGCTGCCGGCGCCGCTCAACCCCAACAGGGTGCCGCGGTCGTCCACGCGCATCCGCAGCAGGCCGAGGGGCCCGAGCCGGATCGTCATCGAGTCGCTCCCGACCCGGCTCAGCTCGACCGTCCACGGCTCGTCGTTGCCGAGTTGCAGCATCGCGGTGGTGTAGTGATCGCCGCCCGCGGCCCGCGCTCGGCGCGCGACTTCCTCCACCAGTCCCCAGCCCTGGTTGATGTAGGGCAGCGCGCCGGCGCCGACCTTTACCCGCTCGGTAAGGGTGCCGTCGCCGCGTGGCCGCGTGACGATGGCGCTGTCGCCGCGGAACTCGACCGTCGACCGTGACTCCTGCGGCCCCGGTCCGCCCGAGACGTTGTGCGAGACCAGCTCGAACCGCTCGAGGGCGCCTCCGGCGCCAAAGCTCGCCGTGTAGATGCGGTGCACGGTGCGCGGGCTGCGCACCACCTGCTCGCCCTGGAGCCGGTCGGCGGTGCGCGTGTACTGCTCGATCGCCAGCGTATCGTTGCCGAGTCGCACGACGAACTGGCCGCTCTGGGCGGCGAGCGCCGCGGGCCTGAGGAGCGCGGCGGCGCACAACAGGGGAAGTCTCCGGATCATGGCTGTCTCTCGGTGAGGGGCCGGTCGGCGAAATGGCGCGCCACGGCGGTGATGTCCAGCGCCGCGACGCGCTCGGCGGTGAACGGGCCGGTGCGGCCCCTGCCGCTCACGGCGAGGATGTTGCCCGCCGCATCCACGCGGACGCGCAGCGGAGGATCGGCGCCGATCGCGACCGCGAGCGAGTCGCCGGCACCGCCGGTCACCGTCGCCGCGACCGGGGCGAGGCTCGCGAGCGGCAGGAGCTGCGCCACGTACGGCGCGCGGCCCATCCGGCGGGCCTGGCGCGTGACGAGCTCGAGGAGCGCGTACGACTGGTTGACGAACGGGATCGCGCCGCCCGGAATGACCAGGCGCTGCGAGCGGCTCGAGTCGCCGATCACCAGCTCGATGACCGCGGTGTCGGCGTCGAAGCTCACCCGCAGCGTCTGCGGGCGCGCGTCCGGCGTCGCGGCCGGCCGGCCGGCGAGCTCGTAGCGCACGACGCCTCCGCGGCGGTCGAGCGTGGCGGTGAAATGGCGGACGGTGGTGACGCGCGCCGCCCGGAACACCTGGTCCCCGGCGAGCGTGTTGCCGCTCAACCGGTACTGCTCGACGAGCAGCGTGTCGTCTCCGAGGCGCACGACGAACGCGCCGTCCTGGGCCGCGAGCGGCGCAGCCGCGAGCACGAGTACGGTCGCGAAGGTCGCTCTCATCGGACCCGAATCGACTTCACTTCGTCGTTCTGCGCAATCTTGTTCACGACGTCCATCCCCTTCGTGACCTGTCCGAAAACGGTGTGGACCCCGTCAAGGTGCGGTTGGGGCGAGTGGCAGATGAAGAACTGACTCCCGCCCGTGTCCTTGCCGGCGTGCGCCATCGAGAGCGTGCCCGCGAGGTGACGGTGGACGTTCTTCGCCGTCTCGCACTTGATGGTGTAACCGGGCCCCCCGGTGCCGACCCGCCCCTTGCCGGTCTTCGAGTAGGGATCGCCCCCCTGGATCATGAAGTTCGGGATCACCCGATGAAACCGGGTGCCGTCGTAGAAGCCCGCGTTCGCGAGCTTCTCGAAGTTCGCCACCGTGTTGGGCACCTCGTCGGCGAACAGCTCCAGCTCGACCGTTCCTCTCGCGGTCTCGACTATCGCCTGCTTGTTCGGCATGCCGTCTCCCAACGGATGATCGTCATGTGAGCAGCTCCCGCAGGGCGTCCGGCGTGGTCACCGGGAGCGAGCACGTCGTCCCCACGCACACCGTGGCGGCCGGACGGTCGGCGCCTTTCCGAACGACGACCTTGCGGGGTCGGAAAACCTGGAGTGCGAGCAGATGCATGTCACACGCCGCTCCCTCGCCCGTTGGCCCCAGCACCTCTACCCGGGTAGAGGGATTGACCGCCCAATCCACAGCCCGTAGCAGTGTAGCGCCGTACAGCGAGAGGTCGGCGGCGGCGCCCGCGAATGCCGCGAGCTGGCGGTCAAGCAGCCGGCGCCATTCCTGGTCGTCGGTCAGCGCCCACAGGCGGGCGAGCACGAGGCCCGCCACACCGTTCGGCGAAGGCGTCGGGGAGTCCTGGATCGGCTTCGCCCGTGTCGCGAGGTAGGTGGTCCCGCCGGTCGCTCGGGCGGGCGCCACGTCGTAGAAGCCGCCCGCCGCGTCATCCCAGTGCGCGCGGCCGCAGTAACGCATGACGGCGACGGCGCGCGTCAGCCATTCCGCGTCGCCCGTCGCTTCGTAGGCGTCGAGGAAGGCGGCAGCCGCGTGGATGTTGTCCTCCAGCAGGCCGCCCGGCTCCGGACGCCCGATCACATGACCCATCCCCCGTCCCTCGTCCCACGCCTCGCGCCAGACCCGGTCCAGCACCCGGAGCGCAAGCTGATTGCACTCCGGCCGGTCCAGTACCGCGCCCGCGTGCAGAAACGCGGACGCCATCATCGCGTTCCAGTTCACGTAGGGCGTCGTGTCGACGTATGGTGCCTGCCGGGCGCCGCGCGCCGCCTTGAGCCGCCGCAGCGCGTCCCGCAGGATCGGCCATTCGTCGTCGCCCGCCGGGTCGCGCTTCCACCACAGCACGTTCTTGCGCGGGTTGTGATGCATTTCCCCGTCAGCCTCGACGTCGTACACGTGACGTATCACGTGATACGCCTTCTCGTCTTTCAATGCGTCTCGCACTTCCTCGGGAGTCCAGGTCCAGTAGTCGCCGTCGTCGCCCACCCCGACGTCCGCGTCCTGGGAGGTGTGGAACACGCCCCGCTCCCCGTCCGACAGCACCTCGAGCACCCAGGCCACGATTCCCCCGGCGACCTCTCGGAACAGCGGGTTGCCCAGGCCCGAGTAGCCGTTGAGATAAGCGTGCAGCAGCTCCGCGTTGTCGTACGCCATTTTCTCGAAGTGCGGCACGATCCAGCGCTCATCGACGGAGTAGCGGTGGAACCCGCCACCGACATGGTCGCGGATCCCGCCCTGCGCCATCGCGGTGAGCGTCTTCTCGACCACCTCGCGCATCCAGTCTTCCCCGGTGTCGCGCCAGCGGGCGAGGAGGAAGTCACACGCGGCGGGGTGGGGGAATTTGGGCGCGGTGCCGAACCCGCCGAAGCGGATGTCGAACAGGCGCGCCATCCGGCTCGCGGTCTCGTCCAGGATGGCCGGCGCGATCGCCCCGCCCTTCGCCTCGTTCAAGGACTCGGTCACGTGCTGCCGGATGGCTTTCGCATTTTCCGCCACTTTCTCGCGCTGCTGGCGGTAGATCCCCGCCACCTGCTTCAGGACGGAGACGAAGCCGGGCCGGCCGTAATGGTTGTCCTCGGGGGGGAAGTACGTGCCCCCGAAAAAGACCTCGCCCTCGGGGGTGAGGAAGGCGGTGAGCGGCCAGCCGCCCTGCCCGGTGAGCGCCTGCACGGCGCGCTGGTAGCGGGTGTCCACGTCGGGCCGCTCGTCGCGGTCCACTTTGATGCAGACGAAGGCGTCGTTGAGGAGCGTGGCGACCTCGGGGTCGTCGTACGACTCGCCGTCCATCACGTGACACCAGTGGCACCACACGGCGCCGATGTCGAGCAGGATGGGCCTGTCCTCCGCGCGGGCGCGCGCGAAGGCCGCCTCGCCCCAAGGGTGCCAGTGCACCGGCTGATGGGCGGCAGACTTGAGATAGGCGGAGGGCTCGGTCGCGAGGAGATTGGCCATCGAGTGAAATGTAGTCGGGTCCACGGATGAGCGCGGCTGAAAGCCGCGGCTCGGCCCTGCCGCTGAAGCGGCGTCAGTTCACTGACAGGCGCCGAGCCGCGAGTTCACTCGCGACCGCGCGCGGTCTCGAGGTATTTGACCACCGTCTGCGTCAGCAGCTCCGCGCCGATCGTGAGGCTCTCCTCGTCGATGTCGAACGTCGGGCTGTGGTGCGACGCGCCTTTCCCCGCGGGCGGCGCCGAGCCGACGAAGGCGAAAGCCCCGGGCACTTTCGCGAGGTAGACCGACATGTCCTCGCCGCCCATCGTCCGCACGCCGTCGACCACGCGCTCGTTCCCGACGATGTCCTGTCCGACGCTTCGCATCAGAGCGGTCATACGCTCGTCGTTCACCAGGGGCTTGGAGAGCCGGCGGTAGCGCACCTCGGCCGCGGCGCCGAGTGCCCGTGCGATCCCCTGCGCCGTGTCCGTCACGAGCTGGGGGGCTTCCTCGTAGAACCGGCCGCCGAACGTTCGCACGGTGCCGCGCAGATCGGCGCGGCCGGGAATGACGTTGAACGCGTGGCCGGCGCTCACCTGCGTGACCGACACGACGCCCTCCTCGAACGGATTGCGGCGGCGCGACACGAGGCTCTGGAGGGCCGTGACCACGTGCGCCGCGATCAACACGGGGTCGATCGCCTGATGCGGCGCCGCGGCGTGGCCGCCCTTGCCCAGGATCGTGATCTCGAACTGATCGACGGACGCCATCACCGGCCCAGGCATCAGGCCGATCGTGCCCGCCGGGAGGTCGTTCCAGAGGTGAATCCCGAACGCGGCGTGGACCGTGGGCGCCTCGAGCACGCCGTCCCGGACCATCGCTTCGGCGCCGTCCGAGATCTCCTCGGCGGGCTGGAAGGCGAACTTGACGGAGCCCGGGAGCGCCGTCGTGTGCAACCGCCGCGCTACCTCCAGGGCGATCGCGACGTGTCCATCGTGGCCGCAGGCGTGCATCTTGCCTGGGTAACGCGAGCGGTAGGGGACATCGTTCGCTTCCTCCACCGGGAGCCCGTCCATATCGGCGCGGATCAGCACGCAGCGGCCGGTGCCACCGTCGCGCAGGGCGACGACGCCGGTCTTGGCCACGCCCTTTTGCACCGCGTAGCCGAGCCGTTCGAGGCGCTCGGCGACGAGCGCGCTGGTGCGGCGCTCCTCGAAGCCCAGCTCAGGGTGTTGGTGCAGGTCGCGGCGCGTCGCGACGAGCTGAGCGCGGTCGACGGGCGGCAGGCTGATCATACCCGAGAGCTCGGGCACAGCTGATTCACCACACACTCCTCGCACTTCGGCCGCCGCGCGATGCACACGCGGCGCCCATGCAGGATCAGGGTGTGCGAGAACCACGTCCACTTGTCGCGCGGCACGAGCGCCATCAGGTCCCGCTCGATCTTCGCGGGGTCCTCTTGTTTCGTCAGGCCGAGCAGCGTCGAGAGGCGCTGGACATGGGTGTCGACCACGACCCCTTCGTTCTTGCCGAACCACGTCCCGAGCACGACGTTCGCGGTCTTCCGGCCCACGCCGGGCAGCTGGACCAGCTGCTCCATCGTGTCCGGTACTTCGCCGCCGTGGCGCTCCACCAAGGCCTGGGCCATCCCGATGATCGACTTGGTCTTGTTGCGGAAGAATCCTGTGCTGTGGATCTCCTGCTCCAACGCCGCCGGGTTCGCAGCCGCGTAGTCCGCGGCCGTGCGGTACTTCGCGAACAACGCGGGGGTCACCATGTTGACCCGGGCATCGGTGGACTGGGCCGAGAGGATCGTCCATGTTGACCCGGGCATCGGTGGACTGGGCCGAGAGGATCGTCGCGACGAGCAGCTCGAGGGCGCTGCGGTGGTGGAGGGCGCAGGTGGCGTCGGGATAGGCACGCCCCAGCCGCGCGACGATCTTGCGGGTGCGCGCCCTGAGCGCCGCCTGAGTCTCGACCCGGCGCCTGGGCAGAGCCCTGCGTTTCGTCTTGACCATCCCTCACCACGCTCCTGGAACCAGCCAGTGGGGCGTCCTGCGCTCGTCGTGCTCGCCCATCCCATGTCGGGCGGAACGTAATCCGGTTCCCGGACTGATTCCAGCAGCCGCCACGAGCCTTATCTTATCGGTCAATGAACGGCTACAACTTCAGTGATCGGGTGCGCAGGGTGCTGCAGATGGCGCGGGAGGAGGCCGCGCGGCTGCATCATCATTATGTAGGGACCGAGCATATCCTGTTGGCGTTGATCCGGGAAGGCGAGGGCATCGCGGCGGCGGTGTTGACCAACCTGAACGTTGATCTCGAGGAGATCCAGCAGAAGATCGAGGAGACGGTCAAGAAAGGGAAAGAGGCAGCTGCGGCGGGTCCTGACCTGCCGTACACGTCGCGGGCGAAGAAGGTGCTCGAGTTCGCGATGAGCGAGGTGCGCGAGCTGAACCACTCTTACGTGGGCACCGAGCACCTGCTGCTCGGGCTGTTGCGTGAGGAGAAGGGAATCGCGGCGCAGGTGCTGACCGACGCGGGTGTGAGCCTCGAGCGAGCGCGCGCCGAGACGCTGCGGCTGCTCGGCACCGAGATGCCGTCCGGCGCCGGACGGGCCGGACGGACCTTGAGCTCCTTCCGGGACACTCACGCCGGCGCAGCCATCTTCCACCTGGCCGCGGAAGAGGCACGGGAAGCAGGGGCGGCCGACCCCGGACCGGAGCACGTGCTGCTCGGAGTGCTGCGCTTCATGGAGACCGCACCCGCGGGATCCGCCGCTGCCGAGCTCGGTCCAGCGCCCGCACGAACTCTTCCGTCGCCTCGACGTGCGGCGCGTGCCCGGTCGCAAGCTCGATCACGCCGGCGTGCAGCAGGGCCGCCGTCTCGCGGGCCGATTCGAGCGGAATCGGGTCGTAGATGCCGTGGAGGACCAGGGAGCGGGGAGCGGCGTCGTTCGGGAATGTCCGCCGGATGCGGTCGCGCAGGTCATAGGCTCCCAGGCTCTCCCACACCGCGTCCTGGGTGCGGGCCGTGACGCGAAACGGGGTCATCTCGGCCGCCCGACTCGGGTCCCGGAAGTAGCCCGCGACGGATAGCGCGAACGCGAGGCGGCGATACTTTTCGGGGTCGCTCCGGGCGAGCCCGGACGCCGTGAGCTGGGCCCTCGACCGGGCGATCCACGGCTCGGCCATGCGCGCGCTGAAGCGGCGCTGGAACTCGTCCCGCCCCGCGGCCGTGACCGGGGCGGGCGCGACCAGCGCCAGCCTCTCGATCGCGTCCGGATGCTCGAGCGCGTACAGCACGGCGAGCAGGCCGCCCCAGGAGTAGCCGAGCAGCGTGACGTGGTCGAGCGCCCAATGCTCGCGCAGCGCTTCGAGGTCGGCCACCTGCTCGCGCCAGCCGACGGCCAAGTCCCGCGGGACGGGTGACCGTCCTCCGCCGCGCTGGTCGTAATAGTAGAGTGCACGGCCCCGGGCCAGCCGGTCGTACTGCGGCAGGAGGTAGTCGTGGTGAGCGCCCGGGCCGCCGTGCAACACGACCACGGGCGGACCATCCCCGGCGTGCCGGGTGTAGAGACGGACGCCGTTGACCGCGACCAGCGTGTCGTTCATCGCGTCACAAGTTAAACGGATGAAGCCGCTCCGCTTTCCGACCGCGCTCACGCCGCCGGTGCTCCGGCGACTCGGCCTCGCCGACGTGGTGATCCTGTGCCTCGTCGCCGGGGCGATCGCGACCGTGGTCGCGTTCGCCCGCGAGTTCGAGGCGCCGTTCCTGCAGGCGGTGCGGATCGATCTCCGTCCCGCGGCGCTGCCGCGCTACACGCTGTACTCGCTCATGCGCGGCGTGCTGGCGCTCCTCATCTCGTATCTCTTCGCGCTGGGCTTCGGTTGGGCGGCGGCGCGGTCGCGCGCCGCCGAGCGGCTGCTCCTGCCGCTGCTCGACATCCTGCAGAGCATCCCCGTGCTGGGCTTCCTTCCCGGGCTGGTGCTCGGGCTCGTCGCGCTGTTCCCCACGCGCAACGTGGGCCTCGAGCTGGCGGCGATCCTGATGATCTTCACGGCGCAGGCGTGGAACCTGGCGCTTTCCTTCTACAACTCCCTGAAGGCGCTCCCCGACCCGCTGCGCGACGCGTGCAAGGTCGCGGGCTGGCCGCCGCGGCGGACCTTCTGGCAGCTCGAGGTGCCGGGGGCCGCGCAGGGGCTCGTCTGGAACGGGATGCTGTCGATGGCAGGCGGCTGGTTCTTCCTGATGGTGAACGAGGCGTTCCGCCTGGGGGACCGCGACTACCGTCTCCCCGGGGTCGGCTCGTACATGAGCGTGGCGCTCGACCAGGGGAACGTGTCGGCGATGGCGCTGGCGATCCTCGCGATGACCGTGATGATCGTCGGCGTGGACCAGCTGTTGTGGCGCCCGCTGGTCGTGTGGGTCGAGAAGTTCCGGCTGGACGAGACGACGGGTGGCTCGGGGGGAAGGGCGTCGTCCTGGGTGCTCGACTTCCTGCGGCGGGCGCGCTTGCCGCGCCGCGCGGCGCGGCTGCGGCGGCGTGCCTATCTCACCGCGCGCCGCGCGACCCGCCCGCTCGAGGGTCCGCTGCGCGCCGCCACGCCGGTGATCCTGCGCGCGCCGCGGCTCGCGCTCGAGCATCCGGTCGCGCGCAAGCTGGCGGGCGCGCTGCTCGTCGCGGGAATCGCCGCGGTCGCGGCGCTGGGCCTGTGGCGGCTGTGGCTGCTGCTCGCGCAGCTGGGACCCCCGGAGTGGGGCCAGCTCGCGTCGTCGGCCGCGCTCACGTTCGCGCGGGTGATGGGGGCGGTGATCGTCTCCACGGCGTGGGCGCTTCCCGCAGGGGTCGTCATCGGGCGCTCGCCGCGGCTCGCGCGCGCGCTGCAGCCGGTGATCCAGGTGGTGGCGTCGTTCCCGGCGCCGATGCTCTTTCCCATCGTCGTGCTGCTGTTCGCACGCCTCGGCGTCGGGCTCGGCGTGGGGGCGGTCGCGCTGATGGTGCTCGCGGGCCAGTGGTACATCTTGTTCAACGTGATCTCCGCCGTGGCCGCGGTCCCCGAGCAGCTCAAGGACGCGGCCACGGTGTTCCGGCTGTCCACCGGCGCGCGCTGGCGCACCCTGTACCTCCCGGCGGCGTTCCCCGCGCTCGTGACGGGGTGGGTGACGGCGGCCGGCGGGGCCTGGAACGGCTCGATCGTCGCCGAATACATCGAAGCGGGCGGCACGCTGCGGGTGACCCGCGGCCTCGGCAGCCTGATCAGTGAGGCCACGGCACACGCCAATTTCCCGCTGCTCGCGGGCGGGATCGCGTTGATGAGCTTGATCGTCGTCGGTTGGAACCGGGTCGTGTGGCGCTCGCTCATGGTATGGGCGCAGACGCGCTTCGGGGGGGGCACATGACGACCGACGCCGTGCTGCTGGAAGCGCAGCATGTGACGCAGCGCTTCCGCCTGCCCAACGGACAAGTCCTCGAAGCGCTGCGCGACGTGGCCCTCACGGTGCGCGAGCACGAGGTCGTGGCGCTCGTGGGGCCCTCGGGGTGCGGCAAGAGCACGCTGCTGCGCCTGTTCGCCGGGCTCGCCCACCCGGCGGAGGGGACGGTGCTGTACCGCGGCCAGCCGCTCGACGGGGTGCTCGGCGCCGCCGCGATGGTGTTCCAATCGTTCGCCTTGCTGCCCTGGCTCACGGTCGCGCAGAACGTGGCGATGGGCCTCGATGCCCGCGGCGTGCATCGTGGCGCGCAGCGCGACGCCGTCGCCCGCGCCATCAACCTCGTGGGCCTCGAGGGCTTCGAGGCGGCGTACCCGAAGGAGCTCTCGGGCGGCATGAAGCAGCGCGTGGGCTTCGCGCGCGCGCTGGCCGTCGCGCCCGAGATCCTGCTCATGGACGAGCCGTTCGGGGCGCTCGACCCGCTCACCGCCGAAAACCTGCGCAGCCAGCTGGTGGATCTGTGGCGGGACCCCGCGACGGGAGTCAACACGTTGGTCGTCGTGACCCACAGCGTGGAGGAAGCGGTGTTCCTGGCCGGCCGGATCGTCGTGTTCGGCTCGAACCCCGGGCGTGTGCGCGAGGAGCTGGTGAACCCGCTGCCGTACCCGCGCCAGGAGCGGAGCCCCGAGTTCGAGGCGATGGTGGACCGGCTGCACGCGATTCTCACGGCGACGTTGCTCCCCGAGCCGGTCCCCGCCGCGCCCCAACGGCTCGTCCCCTTCCCGCGCGTGCACGTGTCCGAAGTCACGGGTTTGCTCGACCACCTGGTGATGCTGCCCGGGGGCAAGGGCCCGGTGTTCGAGCTCGCCGAGGACCTGGGCGTGGACTACGATCGCATGTCGGCGGTGGTGCGTGGCGCGGAGCAGCTCGGCTGGGTCAACACGCCGGGCGACATCGTGCAGCTCACCCAGACAGGCCGCGAGCTCCTCGCCATGGATGACGCGGCGCGCAAGGACGCGACGCGGGCGCGCCTTGCCAAACAGCCGCTCTTTGCCCGCTTGATTGCGATGCTCAAAGAAGAAGGGGCGGTGGAGGACGAGGAGGTGCTGGCCGACCTCACGATCTACTTCCCGTTCATCCCGGCGGAGTCGCTGTTCCACACGATCATCGAGTGGGGCCGCTACGCCGAGCTGCTGGACCACAATGTGGATGCCGGGCGCCTCGCCCTACTCGGGTCGCCGGAGGGAACGGCGGAAACGCGGGTAGAGTGACTAGAGCAGCACTGCCAGCGCGTCCGCGACCTGCTTCACGACCTGGTGGTGCGCGTCGCTGAAGCCGGCGGGAACGTCGGAATCGACGTCGAGCTGGCCGAGGATCGTCGCACCGCGGCGGATCAGCACGAGGAGCTCGGACCTGGTTTCGAGGTTGCAGGCGAGGTAATTCCCCACCGCGCGGACGTCGGCGACGTTCTGATCTTCCCCGGTCGTGACCGCCGTGCCGCACACGCCCGTGCCGACGGGGATCCGGGTATGCTCGGTCTCCCGCCCCGCGAACGCCTCGAGCGCGAGCGCGTCGCCGTGCAGCATGTAGGCGTACACGGACGTGTATGGAGCGCCCAGCGCGCGCAGCCGGTCGCAGGCGAGCTGCAACAGCTGGCGGCGGGGGGCGTCATGCAGGTGCGCCGCGCGCAGGGCGCGCACGATCGGGCTCGGCTCGATGGTGGCC
>WNGG01007469.1_pt1 | contig 12106 bp, 9 predicted proteins | sample 5400661 | NCBI WGS metagenome assembly WNGG01 (sample SAMN13153372, study PRJNA577476) | soil metagenome | isolation source: 100 cm soil or saprolite under Garry oak tree replicate 1 | place: USA:California | collected 2016-06-15 | reverse complement strand
TTCTGATGACGCTCGGCAAGGCTGGAATCGCCGGAGATGGCCCGGACACGTTCAATCAGCCGTCCGCCGTCCTGGTTGCGCCGAATGGCGATATCTTCATCGGGGACGGACACGGGGGAAATTCGAACGCCCGGGTTCTGAAGTTTTCGAAGGATGGCAAGTTCATCAAATCCTGGGGAAAGAAGGGGGCCGGTCCTGGCGAGTTCGAGACGCCCCACGCCCTGGCCATGGATTCGCGCGGCCGGCTGTTTGTTGGTGACCGGGGGAACAATCGGATCCAGATCTTCGACCAGGATGGAAAATTTCTCGAAGAATGGAAGCAGTTCGGCCGGCCGAGCGGGCTGTTTATCGACAAGAACGACACCCTCTATTTGGCCGACCATCAGTCGGACGCGAAGACCAACCCGGGGTTTCGGAAGGGCATCACGATCGGGAGCGCCAAAGACGGGAAGGTCATGGCATCCATTCCCGACCCCGACCCTGGGGGATCGCAGGAAGGCGTTGCGGCCGACGCCAACGGCAACCTCTACGGATCGCTGACCGGTGGAATGGCACTGAAGAAATACGTCAAGAAGTAGAGCGCGGGAACACGATTAGACGTGCGCAAGTAATGGCCCTCGCCACAGGGATCCTTTGTCCGCGTTTATCGCACGCGCAGGGTGGGGCCGAAGTACGACGTCGATTTGTCCTGGCCGAAGCCGTTCCCTGTGAACCCGTACATCGCAAGCGCCGAGCCGGGCGGCCGATGACCGCCCGTCTTGGTGGTGTGCCTCAGAAATTCAGGCGAGCATTGATAGTGAATGTCCTCGCACCGGTGACGGTGTCGGACTGCTGAAACGAGCCGGTTGGATCGGATGCCGTCATCCTGCCGAAGTTTGGATTGTTGATATCCAACGAAATCGGATCGCTCCATCGCGGCGTGTTCAGGATGTTCACGGCGTCGATACGCACTTCAAACACTTTGCTTTCCGCAATCCGTATTCGCTTGACTAGGTTGAGGTCGAGTCCGACATGTGACGGACCTTCGATCCAGGCACGTCCAAGAGTGCCGAGTTGTCCAGGGACCGGGTTGACCAGAATCAAGTTCCCCTGGACATCGGCAATCGCACGGTTCGTGAAACGAGTGTCGAGTCCCTGGTCCTTCGTTAGAATGCCAATGGCCGGATCGGTGACCTGCTGCAGGCCGGGGAAATACGTTGCGCCATCTGTCCCTGGTGTGACCTTCCCGATGTTTTTCGGAAAATTCCCCACCAGGATCGGCGTGCCGATAACATTTTGTGTAAACGACGAGGTGCTGGCCGTGATGGTCAGCGGGGCTCCCGAGGTCCAACTGAAAATTCCTCCCAACTGCCATTGTTCAACCAGCCGCGTCAGCCAGCCTGGACCGTTGGTAAGAAAAAGCCGGTTGGGCCCGAAGGGCAACTCGTATGTCCCGTTGCTGCGGATGGAATGCGTACGATGGAACTCCACGAGGGTTTTGTTGAGCGCGCGTTGTCTGGGATTCAGATACATTGTGTTCCCGTCATCAGTGTTTTCACCCAAGGTCTTGCTCCAGGTATACGACGTCTGATTCGTGAAACCGCTCGACAGACGTTTGGTGACCTGCAGGCTCATCGCATGGTACGTAGAATTGCCCGGGTTGGTATCCAATCTCACGGACAAGAACTGCGGATTGACCACAATGAAATTTTCCGGAAACAACTTGCTATTTCGGAGAAGACCGCCGGCCTGACCGGTAACGGTTGTGGACGTATTCAGGAAGTTCGCGAGTTGACCGACGTCCCCGTCCGCGATAAATGCTCGCGATAACGAATTCGCTCGCAACGCCGCCGATCCTGTCAACGTTGTCCCGTTGATTACGCCTTGTCCCAACGTGGCGTTTGTTCCTTGATTAAGTGTTATTCCACTCAACATCTGATCGAACAACTTTGCATTACCGCCCTGTCGCGTAATGTTGAATGCTTCGAGAATTCCGTTTTCGAAAATGTTCACGTCATTGAGAGGAATTCCGCCGAGGAGTTTCGTACCTTTGCTGCCGATGTAGCGAGCCTCCAGGGTTAGGTTCGACCTCAGCGAACGTTGGATTTCCAGGTTCCAGTTCTGAATGTAGGGGGTCACTCGATTTTCGTCCGATGCGCGCAGGGTCGCAGTACGTTGCGTTAAGGGTTCTACGGCGAGAGGTGCATCGGTCGGCTGAGGCACGGGAAGAGGAATGTTTGTTAAATTGAAGTACTGAGCTCCCAATCCCAGCCTCGTGAAATTCTGGGCAATGCTCTGAGATGAGGGATTGGTGAAATTCCAAGCCGCATTGAAGTTGGCCGAGCCCGGATAGCTCATCCCGTAACCTGCGCGCAGTATCGTCTTGTCCTTTCCCCACCACGGCAGTGACCAGCTGAAACCGACGGCAGGAGCAAAGTTGTTCCAGTCGTTGTTGTACCATTTGCTTTTTGGATTCGGTGAATTCTTGCCGGTGAACGCAAGTGTCGTCAACGAGCCACCGCTTGCATATGGATTCCACAACGCGCTGAGGTCCTTGCCCGAAATTCCAAACATTCCTTTGTTACCGCCGACTGGAAACGCCTGCAGACCACTCTTTTCCCAGGGCACACCGTAGAAATCGTATCGGAGACCGACATCGAGGGTGAGGGCAGGACGGATCTTCCAGTCGTCTTTGAAAAACGCGCCCCACTCATTCTGATGATAGTCCCTGGGGGTTTGGACAAATCCAGTAAACTGCTGATCGGTCGGCTTCTGGATGTAGAAGGTGCGTTGGACGTTGGAAACCGAACCGGAGAGGTCGAGCAGCAGTTGCTCCGCTGTCGTGACGTTGCGGCCCGTCAGGCCTGAAATATTGTTGAGTCCTTGCACGGCAACGCCTCCGGCCTGGATGGTAACCGTGGCGAATAGCAATTTCGGATCATCTCCAAAGTTGTAACCGCGTGATGATGTGAAGCGCACTTCAGCACCGGTCTTGAACGCGTGTTTGCCTTGAGTCCAACTCAGGCTGTCCGTAAATGTGAACACGGGGCTGGTCTGTCCACGGGTCTGACCTGCCTGGACGAAGTTGTCCGCAAACAGGATGTGTGTAGGGAAGAACAGTTCTCCATTCTTGCTGGGAAGATTCTTCCGGGCCTCGTCGCCGATCGCATCGGGCCGCTGAATGGCATTCCAGGTGAAATGTTTATTTCTGCGGCTTCCGAAGCGAAATTCATTCAAGATGGTGGGCGTCAGTGTCGAAACCAGCGAGGCAGAATAGAAAATCGGATCCCGCTTTACCGAACCGTCATATCCCCCTGGCCAATTCGCGATGCCCGTCTGCGTGGTCATCGACCAGTCTTTTTCCTTAGGGACGGCGCAAAAATAATTTCACAGATTGGGTTTGATGGAGTAGTTCCATTTGGGCAAGATGTCATGGGGCTGAAGTCGAAGCGAACCCAATTGTTCAGCAGTGGGTTCAAGTCCGGTGAAGTAGTGACGACGGTCTAGAAAAGCGGAAACAGTCAGGCCCGTTTTAGTGGAAGTGGTGCGAACGAAGTGCAGAATCTTCTGATAGCTGTCGAGAGGCTCGCCAGCCCAGTTCTTGGTGATTTCGGAAAAGAGACGGTGCTCAATGGGGTTCCACTTGGAAGTGCCGGTGGGATAGTGAGCAACAGTGACCGTCAGTTGAAAGGAATCGGCGAGTCGGGATTGGAGTTCGGTTTTCCAAGCACGGCAGCGATAACCATTGCTGCCGCCGGTGTCGGCGAGAATGAGAAGTTGACGTGAGCCGGCATAGTGGGAGCGACCCTGGCGATGCCACCAACCGGCAATAGCGCTGGCGGCGAAAGCAGGGGTGTCATGGGAAACGCCAATCGTGATCGAGCCGTGGTTAGCAAGAATGTCATAAACGCCATAGGGAATCGCCACGCCGATGGAATCGGAACGGAAATCGTGATCGTAGACATTCTGGGACTGCCGGTCCCAGCGTACGCCCGAGTTTTTGAATAGGCCGACCAGTTCGCGTTTTTTAGTATCGACGCTGATGATGGGCAGGTGACGGCGACGGAATCGTTCGCGCAGATCGGCAATATACTCGAATTGGAGATTCCGATCCGGGCTGGAACTGGTAGTGATCGATTTGTGATTCACGCGCAGGGAGTAATTCATATCGTGGAGTAGGCGCGCAACGGTATTGGGCGAGACGAGGATGCCGTGGTGGACGAGCGCATCGGCTATTTTTTCCGTTGTGCGGCGGGACCATTTCAGGCCGGTGATGGGATCGCCGGCTGTGTCGTGTTCGAGTAAGCTTTCGATGATCGTGATTATTTTGGGCGTTTTTTTTCCGTAGGGATGCGGCCTCCGCCGGAATGGCGTGTGCGTCCAGGAGGCGCGACATTGCGATCGAGTAGTTGTTGACGTCCGCGGGCGATGGTGTGCGGATCCAGAGAAAGAAAATCGGCAAGCACGGCATCTCCTCCGTGGCCCAAGCGGATCGATTCCAAACCGGCGTAGAGACGCCGCTGTTGTTCATCCAGCAGGCTGTAGAACAATAGAATGGCGGCTTGCAGTTCATGAGGTGAGACTTGAAGGGCGCTGGTCTCAGCGGCAACGGGAACAACTTGTGTCGTTTCGCACATCCGAAGTTGATGACGGTGCGTGTGAGAATCGGCGGCGGTGTACAGATACAGTCCACCGACTTCAGTGCGGCGAAGACGGCCCTTCTCATTTAACTGACGCAGGGCGTCGTGCACTTCAGCGTGGAGCGCATCGGCCAGTTCATTGGCGAAGAACCCTCGGGGTGAACGTTGGATAAACAGTTCAGCCGTTGTCAGCAACGTCCCATAACGGGAGAACCAGACGCCTTCGTGAGACCACAAGCCGCTGTCGTCAAACCGGGGAATCTCGGCCAGCGTGTAGTAAGCGCCACGGTGGGTGTAGCTGGAAAGATATCCGAGAGATTTGAGTTTTCGGAAGACGGTGAGATCAGCGGTCGCGCCGAGCGCGTGCTTCAGTTCAGCAATGGTCGCGATTTTCCGGTGGACCAGGTAGTGGCGGAGAATCTTCGGATCGAAGGTGGTAGGTCTCATAATGTTAGAATTCCGACTAACCTCCTCTATCGGTCGCAATTCTAACATAATAGAATTGTCGAGTAGTTATCTATGATTTACTCTTGTTTTAACCGGTATCAGCGTTGATTCAGGAAAGTAATTGCGAATGATTACGTTCTAAACAAATGTCAGATCAACGACTCTGGCAGTTAAGTTATTTTTGCGCCGTCCCTTAGTCCCGCTAAACGTCAGTTTGTGGTTCGAATTGAAGTTATGATCGATACGGACGTTGTACTGGTCTCGATTCGTATCCTGGCCGTCCCCCACTGAGGTGTCTTGACCCTGAACTCGCCTGAGCCAGCGATGGCCCGCCACGTTCAAGCCATCACATGACGGCGCGAGCGTTTGCTGGGCTGCCGTGCCGGTAGGGTTGAAAGCGGGTCCGCAATTCGTAAAGTCGTTTGGCAGCGGCATTCGATCAATCAACCGCCGGACCCATCCTGAAGGGTCCAATCCAAGCCTATTTGAATCCTTGCCAAACACGCTGACCGATTGAATGTCTCCCGTGGCGCCGACCGGCTTCACGGGATTGCCTATTTTGTCAACGGTCGGGGTGTTGGACAAAACGTTGCCGTTTTGGACGCCTGGGAAAAATCTAAAGAGACCCTGCCGCGCCTCTCGCGTGAGCACAGCGCCGGTAAATTGCTGTTTCGTAACATAACGCTGCCCGTCGAAAAGGAAGAAGAAGAAGGTCTTGTTTTTGATGATGGGTCCGCCGACGCGCGCTCCAAACTGATTCCCGTTCTTGTAATCCTTGTCGGCCCCGTTGAAGTTGTTCCCCCACGAGTTGGCGCTCAGCGCCGAGTTTCGGTTGGTCCAGAAGGCACTGCCGCGAAACTGATTCGTTCCCGACCGCGTGACCATTTGAACCTGACCGGAGCCGCGTCCCATCTCCGCATCGGCCGGCGCGACTATGACGCGGACTTCCTCGACGAGATCCGGACTCACGTACGTAGAGGCCGAAACGCCGACATCGTAGCGTCCGTCGCTGACCGGCACGCCGTCCCGAACCGTGTTGACCGAAACGGTTCTGGCTCCGGCAAAGCTGCCTCCCTGCGTTCCCGCCGTAGTTGCAACCAGATCGAGCGCATTACGCGTCGAAAGCGGCAGATCGCGCAACTTGTATTCGGGAAGTACAGCGCCGACGGAAGACGAGGTCGTTGCGATCAAGGTATCCGCAGCGACATTGACTTCGACGCTTTGCGCCTGCGTCCCGACCTGCAGCGCGAAGTTCAACCGCACCTGCTGCGCCACTCCCAACGTGACATCGTTATACATCTGCGTCTGAAAACCCGGCAGCTCCGCGGTGACTTTATAAGTTCCGGTCTGAAGGGACGCGAACTGGTAGGCGCCCGTTTCGTTGGTGACGACCGTGTTGACGATTCCCGTCTGCGTATTTGTCGCCGTGATCGTCACGCCGGGTATCAAAGCCCGCGTGGCGTCGGCTACGGTTCCCCCAAGTGTGGCATTCGTTGTTTGCGCAAAAGCGATCGAGACAAAAACAGAGCACGGCAGCAGTGTTGCCGCAACCAGTTTTTTCATGACTCTCCTCCATTCGCACCTTGGGACGTCTGAAACAATTTGTTTTTGGACTGAAGGTTTAGAAGGTGCCGCATAGTACTACCGCACCGGCAAGCAGTCAAACAGACACCGAGTGCCTGTTCCCTGTAGCGGCCGTCATCGAACAGCGGCACAAGGCCGGCATACATTTACTCAGTAGCCATGGTCGCCCAGGCGAACCTTGCCGCGGAACGTTCTGTGAACGTATGCTGTGTAAATGATGACGCCAATCATGCCGACGATATTCGCGATGAACGACGCGCGCAGGGCGGAAGGCGACGATGCGGCGTTGTCAGCGTTGAGGCTGTAAGCCGGATCGAGTGACGACGTAAGGAGATTCGGATAAACCGTGGAGGCGGCCGAACCCATGAGTGCGATGATGACAAGCGTTGACGAGCGGAACGCCAAGCGATCATGGTTTTCGTCCCGGCTCAGAATACCCCCGACAAGGCCCACCACTATAAGCAGCGGAAAAATGATCAAGACGGGGTGAGCTGCAAAATTGGAGCCACTGCCCGGTCTAACCGTAAATGTTGCGATCGTGGCCGCTACGACAGTCACGGTCGCCACCGGAGCAAGTATCCGAGACCATCTTTGGGCACGCCGGGATAGCTCGCCTTCAACTTTCAATCTCAAGTAATTGACGCCGTGCCACGCCAGCACAGCGACGCTCAGCATTCCCGTAAAAAGCGAATAAGGATTGAGGAGCAGCGCAAAGGTGCCTTGAAAATATCCGTCCTGTCCAATTGGTAAACCGCGCACCACATTTCCGAGAGCTACTCCCAACAGAATCGTAAGCAGCAGACTGGCAATGCAGAATCCGGTATCCCACAGGTTCTTCCAGAGCGGGTTATCGATCTGTCCTCGAAATTCGATCGAGATGCCGCGCAAGATGAGCAGCCAAAGGACCAGCATCAGCGCGAGGTAAAACCCGCTAAAGCTGGCAGCATACAGACGCGGGAACGTCGGGACCATCATTCCACCAGCGGCGATGAGCCAGACTTCGTTCGCATTCCAGATGGGACCGATAGCATTCAATGCGACACGACGATCGTGCTCACTTCGGGTGATCCAACGATGAACAGCTCCTACCCCCAGGTCAAAGCCGTCGAGGACCGCATACGCCGTCAGCATTGCCGCGAGTGTCCAGTACCAAACGATGTTCATTGGGTTGTTCGCCCTGTTTCCTGTGGCCCGGAATCAATGGTGCGTCCCACCAGAAAGACAAAGAGCAGGCTCAGCATCGCATAAATTCCGGCGAAGCCCAGCGTTGTGAAGATCGTTTCTCCCGCAGCGACGTTCGGCGATGCGCCGTCCGATGTTTTGAGCAAGCCGTAAACGAGCCAGGGCTGTCGTCCAACCTCTGCCACAACCCATCCCGCTTCGTTCGCGATGAATGGAAACGGCACCGCCATCATCAGCGTCCACAGGAACCAGCGGGAGCGATGAAGACGCCCAGCGCAGAGCAGGATAACACCGACGATCATTTGCGCGATGAAGATCGTCCCCAGTCCAACCATGATGTGGTAGCAGTAGTAGGTCAATTCGATGGGAGGCCAGAGTTCCTTTGGATACGAATTGAGCCCGTTGACGGTCGCGCGGAAATCGCCGTACGCCAGGTAGCTCAAAAAATCCGGAACGTAGATCGGATCGATCAGCTCACGTTGTTCGGTATCGGGCATTCCAATGATGGCGATTGGTGCTCCCTTCTCGGTTTCAAACAATCCCTCCATTGTGGCCAGCTTGATCGGCTGGTACGTGACGACATTCCGCGTGTTCAGATCCCCTGTCGGGAAAAGTTGCGTTACCGCGAAGATCGCTCCCGCCATGACTCCAAGCGTCACCGAGAGACGGGCGAAATCTTGATGCCGACCCGACAGCAAGTAAAACGCGCCGATACCCGCGATGACGTAAGCCGCCGCGAGCAGCGCACCGTTGATCGTGTGGAAGTACTGCCATATCGCATATGGATTCAACATGACGGCCCAGAACGATTCCAGGCGCAACGTTGCGTTCGCCGTATCGATCGCGTAGCCGACGGGATGTTGCATCCACGCGTCTGTCGCGACGATGAAGTATCCGGACAATAGTGATCCCGCTGAAACGCCGACTCCGGCCAACCAGTGCAAGACTCGACTGACGCGCCGTCGTCCGAAAAGGAATAGACCGAGAAATCCCGACTCGAGAAAAAACGCGTAGACCCCCTCCAACGGCAACGTCTGACCGAACACACCGCCACCGTACGCGGAGAAGCGGCTCCAATTCATGCCGAATTCAAACTCCAGTGGAATTCCGGTGACTACACCTATAGCGAAGTTGATGGCAAAAATCTGGGCCCAAAAATCAGCGGCTGTGCCGTAGTGCTCGCGTTGCGTGACGAGGCCCATCGTCGAAAGGACGGCGATGAAAAATCCCAGCCCCATGGTCAGGATCGGAAAGATGTAATGAAACATCACGGTGAATGCGAACTGCACGCGATCGGCAATCACTGCATCGGCCATGTGTGTTGGGCTCCGCACAATAGATATTAAGCGATTATCTACTGCGTAATTCCAAAACGCTCGACATCAGGGTGAGCAACCGTCGCATTAACGCGAAACGTGTGTTTAGATACCGACTTATCGTATCTTCGGATTCATGGCCACGGATCGGGGCGTTTGGCTGATCGGGATTTTCAAAATCTTCAAAGGCGTTCTGTTGCTCGCTTCCGGCGTTGGTCTGCTGAAGTTGCTGCACAAGGATGTCGCTGACCTTGTTATTCACTGGATCAACGTACTGCATGTAGATCCAGATAACCGTCATATCCACGACTTGCTAATTAAAGCCTCTATCGTCAATGAGCGCCAACTGAAACGACTCAGCGTTGGAGCGTTTTTCTACGCAGGGCTGTTGCTGACCGAGGGTTCCGGTCTCCTGCTAGGAAAGCGCTGGGCGAAATATTTCTCGGTGATCGTCACAGGGTCATTCATACCGCTGGAACTGTGGGAACTTGTTAAGCAGTTCAACGTGAACAAGACGATCGTCATTGGAGTGAACATAATTGTTGTTTGGTACTTGATCCTCAGGCTCAAACGTGAATGAAAACCTCCTCTTACTCAGAAACGAAAGGGACCTTATGACCGAAAACGCGAAATCGGGGCCGCTTTGTAAAGAGACACCGTCGATAAATGATTTCCCCTGAAATCAAGCGGGTATAGAGCCTTGGGCATTTGACGGATAGCATATTTTCCTTAAGAATGAATTAGATCTCAGTTCATCGGGCCGACGGAAAAAATCCGGGGACCCACTCTGACCTACATTCGCCGATACAATTAAATGCCCTTTCATATATGGCGGGTGTAATTCCCGCCGAAGAAAACAATGGTATGAGCTTCACGGTTGAAAAAAAAATAAACCAACTTGGGGACAAAACCCTCGGAAATCTTGCACCTCATCTTCCGATCGATCTGCCACCGATCACCAATCCGCAAACGGATATTCCAAACATTGCGAAAGACGAGAGACTTGTTCGGTTGATCCATGAAGCTGTCCAGCGTGTTCCGACAACGCACACCTTGTATTTAGGCGACGCACGCTCGATGTCTGCCCTTGGTGCGGAGTCGGTACATCTGATCTTGACCTCGCCGCCCTATTGGACATTGAAAGAATATCGGGATTCCAGAGGACAACTTGGCCATGTCAGTGACTACCAAACCTTTCTTTCAGAGCTCGACAAAGTTTGGGAGTACTGTTTCAGGGCGTTGGTTCCGGGCGGACGATTGATCTGCGTCGTCGGTGATGTTTGTTTGTCACGGAGAAAAAACGGTGGAAGGCACACGGTAGTTCCCCTCCATGCATCGATCCAAGAGCATTGTCGTGTTATTGGTTTCGACAATCTTGCGCCGATCATCTGGCACAAAATCTCCAACGCTGTCTATGAGGTTGAGAACGGTTCCAGTTTCCTTGGAAAGCCATATGAGCCAAACGCTGTGATCAAGAATGATATTGAATTCATCCTTATGGAACGCAAACCGGGCGGATATCGAACACCGGACGTGGCCACAAGAATTCTCAGCGTCATCGGGGCAGAAGATCACAAGAAATGGTTTCAACAGATTTGGAACGGCGTGACAGGTGCGTCGACAAGAAATCATCCAGCTCCATTTCCACTGGAACTGGCCGACCGCCTCATTCGCATGTTCAGCTTTGTTGGGGATACTGTCCTTGATCCCTTTATGGGGACAGGGAGCACAACGTTAGCTGCCGCCAAATCGGGTAGAAACAGCATAGGAGTGGAGATCGATCCACATTACTTCGATTATGCAGATAAGCGGATTCGGACTGAGACAGGCTTGCTATTTGGGGAAACTACAATTCACAAGCGTCATCTCGCCAACAGTACATGACCTTGGATCCGGCCCAACTGGATACGAAAGTTAGAGAAGCCGTTCGCTATTTCTGGTCAACACGGGAAGCGCAGTCACGCAGGCAAGGAGCAGGGGGCGGCACCCGTGATGCCGGAGCTCGTTCTGCCGTTACGGGCGGGGCGCAGATGAACGGCTTCTTCAGTCTGGTAAGCGATATACTTCACACGAACGGTGTTCCGCAGGCGCACGTTTTAACTTCTTCACGAATGGAGCTTCCTGGCTGGTTTCGCTCTGAGAAAAAATGGGATCTGTTGGTAATCGCGGAGGGAAAATTGTTGGCCGGCATTGAATTTAAATCTCAGATCGGCCCGTCTTTCGGAAATAACTTCAACAATCGGACGGAAGAAGCTATCGGTAGCGCGACCGATCTTTGGGCTGCCTTTCGGGAAGGCGCTTTCAAGCCATCAGAACGGCCTTGGCTCGGATATTTGATGATGCTGGAGGAAACAGTAACGTCGACTAGGCCGGTCCGATCATGGGAGCCGTATTTCAAAGTCTTTCCAGAATTTAAAAACGCTTCCTACGTAAAGCGTTACGAAGTGCTCCTTACCAAGCTCGTACGCGAGCGGCTCTACGATGCGACGTGCTTCTTACTCTCTGATTCCAAGAAAGGACCAAAGGGTGCGTACCGTGAGCCGAGTCCCGAATTGAGCTTTTCAAATTTCATTACTTCGTTGCTTGGTCGAGCGATCGCAATTACCAAGGGCAGATGAAATGCGGATTCAAGTTGTGACCCTGAGAGTGGTTGTTCCACTAAACGACAAGGATCAATATGAAGCGATTACTGATGCGGACGAAATAGCCGGGCTCCTATTCGAAAGTTGATTAGGAGCTACGCCTGATTGCAGGCTCAGAAAAATCCTCAACTTCACGATGTGCGCCCGCACGTCCACGTCGACGTGTGTCCACTCCTTCGAATCCCGTCCAAGTCGAACCGACAGTTCCAACAATTCCTCCCTGAATTTCGCCATTCCCTCTCACGATCCACTGACCAAGGCCGGCTTTGCGCAGTCGAGAACCCCTCTCTCAGCTCAATATCAGACCGCTTCTCCT
>WNGG01007466.1_pt1 | contig 12109 bp, 10 predicted proteins | sample 5400661 | NCBI WGS metagenome assembly WNGG01 (sample SAMN13153372, study PRJNA577476) | soil metagenome | isolation source: 100 cm soil or saprolite under Garry oak tree replicate 1 | place: USA:California | collected 2016-06-15 | reverse complement strand
TCACGCGCCGGGCAGTGTGCCGGCCGGCAGCGATTGCGCGGCTCGGGCGAGATACCAACGACAGCCGGAAGTGAGCGGGCACCGATCGCACAGCGGCCGCGCGCGCTTGCACACCTCTTGTCCGTGGCGTCGCAGCAACAGGTGGGCGCGGATGAGCCAGGAGAAATCGGTGGGCAGTTCAGGTGCCGAGGCCTCGACGGCCGAGCGGTACTTTCGCGGGTAGTCCGAGCTCTCCCGCCCGTACCCGAGTCGCACGAGCACCCGCAGCGCGTTCGAGTCCGGCCCCAATCCCACCCCGCCGCGGCAGAACAGCAGGATCTTGTCGGCGCCTGGGTCGCCGATGCCGGGAAACCGCTTGAGGATCTTCCGCGCCTCCGCGGGCGACCGCTTGACGAGCCGCCGCAGGGTCACGACGCCGACGTCGAGCGCGATGTCCGCGGCGGTACGGAGCTTTTCAGCGCGGCGCAGCGCCAGCATCCCGCCATCCCTGATGACGTCGGCAAGTAGCGGCAGCGGCGTGCGGAGGATAGCGTCGGGCCTCGTGCCCACCGTTCGCTTGAGACGCCGGAAGACCGTGGCGCGCCGCTTGTCGTCGACCAGGTAGGCGCAGTTCTCCAACAGCACAAGCTCGAAGGGGTCTGCGGGCGGAGGCATAGGGCGGCCGTAGCGCTGCTCGAGTCGTGCGATGCGCTCTTTTAGATGGTGTCGAGTCCGAGTCGCCACCCATCAAGCCTGCACGCGGTTCGCATGGTGCGCCAGGCATGGATCGGTCGTGCAGCTCGGTTGGTACCGGGCGCCCAGCGCACAGTCAGTCGCGGTCGACCCGGCACGCACCGAGTCTACTTGCTACTCGCCCACGTGAGCAGTCATCCTGGTCTACGGGTGCTGGTTCCGAGCGATTCCCAAACTGCGGGAGGAGGAAATGGAACGAACCCCTCGATTCGCGGTGGCGGCGTTGGGCGCGGTCACCGTTAGCATTGTCTTCGGCGTCCCTCGAAACCCGAGTGCCACTGAGCCCGCGCCGCTGAGTGGGCAGGCGGCGCCGACGGTCATTTGGCATTTCGATTCACTCCCACCGGGGCGGCCGCCAGCCGGCTTCTCGTTCGGCCGGACCGGCGGCGGCCGCGTGGGTCATTGGATCGTGCAGTCAGCTCCAGACGCGCCGAGTCCGCCGAACGTCCTCGCCCAGGTCGACAGCGACCGCACCGACTACCGGTTCCCCGTCGCGGCAGCTCCGTCGCCGCCCTTCACCGACGGCAGCGTCTCCGTGAAGTGCAAGCCCGTATCGGGGCGCGTCGACCGCGCCTGCGGCCTCGTGTTCCGGTACCAGGATGAGAACAACTACTACCTGAGTCGCGCGAATGCGCTTGAGGACAACGTCCGCTTCTACTACGTGAAGAACGGACGCCGGATCCAGCTCGCCAACTGGAGCGGCAAGGTCACATCGGGTGCTTGGCACGAGCTGCGGGTCGAGTTCCAAGGGGATCATATAGACGTGTACTGGGAGGGCACGAAGCGGATCGACGCGCACGACCACACGTTCAGTGGTCCCGGTCGCGTCGGGGTGTGGACCAAGGCCGACTCGTATACCTTGTTCGACGACCTTACCGCGAGGCCGCGGGGGCAGTGACCGGGCAGCAGGCGGGTTCGAAGGATCCACGGAGACCCACGCCTTGCATGAGACCATAGCTGGCCTGATCGCGTCGTTCGGCTACGTCGTTCTCTTTCTCCTAGTGGGCCTCGAGAGCCTCGGGATCCCGCTCCCGGGCGAGACCGCCTTGGTCACCGCCGCGGCGTTTGCCGCGCTCGGGCACCTCTCGATCTCCGCCGTCATCGCCACCGCGGTCGCCGCGGCCATCATCGGCGACAACGGCGGCTACTGGATCGGGCGCGCAGGCGGCATCGCGCTGGTGCGGCGCTATGGGCGCGTCCTGCACCTCAACGAATCGCATCTGGCGCGGGCACATACCTTCTTTGAGCAGCACGGCCCCAAGACGGTCTTCATCGGCCGCTTCATCGCGCTGCTGCGCACCTGGGCCGCCGTGCTTGCAGGGGCGGCCCGCATGCCGTACGGCACCTTCATGCTCTATAACGCGCTCGGCGCGGTGTGCTGGGCCGTGATCTTCGGCTCCCTCGGCTACGTATTCGCCCGCAATCTGCCGCAGCTCGAGCACTACATCGGTCAGGCCAGCCTAGCCGGCGTCCTGCTCGTTGCTCTGGTCGTGGGGCTCGCGTTCGGGTGGCGCTGGTTTGCGAGGAACCGCGCCCCGCTGGTCGAGCGTACCCAGCTCGTCTGGCAACGGGTCCTCGCGACACCGGGGCTCCAGCAGCTCCAGGTACGCTATCCGCGCGCCTGGACGTTCGTCGCCCGACGGTTTGCGCGCGGGGAGTACCTCGGGCTCCACCTCACCATCGGGCTCGTCATCAGCGTTGCGGGGCTGTGGCTGTTTGGTGGGATCACGGAAGACGTCATCCACCATGACCCGCTCACCCAGTTCGACGTGACGCTCCTCAACTGGGTGCATGGGCGTGCCACTCCGGCTGGGTACGCCGTCTTCAATGCGATCAGCCTCCTCGGCTCGCCGGTGACGCTGAGCGTCTTGGCGCTCGGCGTGGGCCTCCTCCTCGCGGCCCGGCGTCAGTGGATCCTGCTCGGCGGCTGGCTCGCTGCCTTCGCCGGCGGCGGCCTGCTCGATGAGGTGCTCAAGCTCGTGATCCAGCGCCCGCGGCCACCCTATGCCGGCGCGTTCCTCCATCACTACAGCTGGAGCTTTCCGAGCGGCCACGCGATGGGCTCGCTGATTGGCTATGGCATGCTCGCCTACATGCTTAGTGTTCTCTGGATCCACCGCCGGAGCGCACAAGTCCCTGTGGTGCTGGGTGCCGCCCTGCTGATCGGGGCCATCGGGCTGAGTCGACTCTACCTCGGGGTGCACTACTTCAGCGACGTGGTGGGTGGCTACGCCGCAGGGCTATTGTGGCTCTCCGCGTGTATCTCTGGCCTCGAGGTCGCGCGCCGCTGGCGCGCCGGGGCACGGCCGGCGGCCGCTCCACTGACGCCGGGCTGATGCTGCCCGTGGGGCGTCGCAGGCGCCGGCCTCATTGCCTAAGTTCTCTAGTGAACGATTTCAGAGGAATCTCTCGCGTGCATCGTGTCCTTTTCGTTGTACTCGGCTTGGTCCTAGCCCCCCGGCCGATCCTAGGACAGGAAGCCGCACGCCTGTACTCCGTCACGTGGGGTGACGCGGCATCAGTGGCAACCGCCGGTGTGCTGTATGTGCTGCCCGCGGCCCTGGGACTGCCCCATGGCGCCCCATCCTGTGCTCCCTGCGATCCAGGTACGCTTCCAGGCGTGGATCGCTGGGCGCTGCGGTCGGTCTCCGCGACAGGAGACGTCGCGAGCGACGTGGTCCTCGCTGGCGTCGCGGGGTTCACGGCGTTCGCCGGGCTACATGGTCTACCGGCCCAGCAGTGGCGCGGCAACTTCGCGGTGTTCGCGAGTGTGGCGAGCTGGACCGGGGCCACCACGGAATGGCTCAAGGTGCTCGTGCGCCGCAAGCGACCAGTGCTGTACACGACCGATGCGGTAACGGCGGCGAGCGATCCAGAGAATCAACAGTCCCTCCCCTCTCTGCACGCGTCCCTCGCGTTTGGGGCGGCGACGTCCTACCTGGTGATCGCGCGGCGGCAGCACCTGCCGCACCGGACGCGGAACACCATCCTCCTTTTTGCGGGCGCGGTAGGTGTGGCGGCACTACGGGTCGCGGCCGGCAAACATTTTCCAACGGACGTGCTGGCTGGCGCTGCGCTCGGCAGCGGGATCGGCTGGCTCGTCCCGACCATTCATCCGACCCAGCCCTGATCCGCGGTGCGTCCCCGGGCGGCGGCAGACCCTCTGGTCCTGCTCGTTCGCGAGCCCTATGATGCACCTGTCCACGCCCCCCGAGCGACCGCCTGGCTGATCTCCTCGCTCATCTGCAAGCCGCCCTCGCCGGCCGTTACACGATCGAGCGTGAGCTCGGCCGCGGGGGGATGGCGACGGTCTACCGCGCACGAGACCTCAAGCACGATCGCCTGGTCGCCCTGAAGGTCCTCCATTCTGAGCTCGCCGCCACCTTGGGTCCTGAGCGGTTCCAGCGCGAGATCAAGGTGGCCGCCCGCTTGCAGCATCCTCATGTCCTGACCGTCCTCGATTCCGGTGAAGGGGCCGGGCAGCTCTGGTATACAATGCCGTTTGTAGAGGGCGAATCGCTGCGCGAGCGGCTCACCCGGGAGCGGCAGCTCCCGCTCGACGACGCGCTCCAGATCACCCGGGAAGTGGCGGATGCCTTGGGGTATGCGCACAGCGAGGGGATCATTCATCGCGACATCAAGCCCGAGAACCTCCTGCTCAGTCACGGGCACGCGCTGGTGGCGGACTTCGGCGTGGCGCGCGCACTCCAGAGTGCGGCCGGGGAAAGGCTGACCGAGATGGGGATGGCGGTCGGCACGCCGGCCTACATGAGCCCTGAGCAGGCAACTGCGGACCGGGAACTGGACGCGCGGAGCGACATCTACAGCCTTGGGTGCGTGCTCTACGAGATGCTCGCGGGGGAGCCGCCGTACACCGGCCCCAGCGCTCAGGCCGTCATTGCGAAGCGCTTCAGCGAGCCGATTCCGCACGTCCGCACGATGCGGGAGGGCGTGCCGGAGGCCATTGAACGGGTGGTCACCAGGGCGCTAGCGAAGGCGCGGGCCGATCGGTACAGCAGCGCAGCAGAGTTCGCGGAGGCGCTACGGCCGACAAGTTCAGAGCGTACCGCGGGCACCGACCGCTTTGCCCTCCGCCGCTTCCTGCGCCAGCGGCCGCTATTCGCTGCGGTCGTGGTCGGTTTCCTGATCGGTGCCGGCGTGCTCTTCGCCTGGAGCCGAACGCGGGGCGGCGCAGAAGGCGCGGGCCCCACGCGCCTCGCCGTGCTCCCGTTCGAGAATCTGGGACGGCCGGAGGACGACTACTTCGCGGACGGGGTGAGCGATGCGGTTCGCGGCAAGCTCACGGCCCTGCCCGGGCTCGCTGTGATCGCCCGCACCAGCTCGATGCCATACCGCAACACGCCCAAACCGCCGCGGGACATAGCCCAGGAGCTGGGCGTGCGCTATCTCTTGACCGGCACGCTGCGCTGGGCCAAAGGGCCCGCCGGTCGGAGCCGGGTGCAGGTAAGCCCCGAGCTGATCGAGGTCAAGACCGCTGGAGCCCCGGAGAGCCGCTGGCAGCAGCCGTTTGACGCTGCTGTCACCGATGTGTTCCAGGTCCAGGCCGACATCGCGAGCAAGGTGGCCAATGCGCTCAATGTCGTGCTCGGCGGGGCCGAACAACAGACGCTCGCTGCCCGCCCCACCGAGAACCTCGCGGCCTATGATGCGTACCTGAAGGGCGAAGCAGCCTCGCACGCGCAGGACTGGCCGACCAGCCAACGCGCCGCCGACTTCTACGCACAGTCAGTCGGACTCGACTCCACGTTTGCGCTCGCCTGGGCTCGACTCGCGGAAGCGCGCGCAGCCATCTACAGCGCTATCAGACCAACACCCCCGCAAGCTGAGGCAACACGGCGGGCGCTGGAACACGCCCTCAAGCTGGCACCGGACGCTCCCGAGACCCAGCGCGCAGTGGGGTTCTACGAGTCCGAGGTGCACGGCAACCCGGCAGCGGCTCTGCAAGCTCTTGAGGCCGGGCTCGCACGCGCTCCGACCCACACGGGCCTCCTGATCGCTGCGGGCGGCATGGAGCGCGAGCTCGGCCGCTGGGACCAAGCGCTCGCGCGGCTCGAGCACGCCCAGGCGCTGGACCCGCGCTCAGTACAGCTGGCGCAAGGTCTCAGCTACACACTGCTCTCCCTCCGGCGCTGGCCCGAGGCACGCGCGGCTGCCGAACGAGGGCTGGTCATCGCACCCAACTCGCTCGGCCTAGTCGCCGCAAAGATCCTAAGCTACCTCGGGGAAGGGAACCTCGCGGCCGCGCAGGCCGTGCTCGGGGCCGTAACGACGGCCGTGGACCAGGCGGCGCTCTTAGTCGACCTGGCTACATCGAGGGATGTGGAATGGTTCCTGGACGACGCGCAGCAGCGGCTGTTGCTCTCCCTCCCGCCGAGCGCGTTCGGGGACGACCGAGCGCAATGGAGCGAGGTGCGCGCGGAGACCTACTGGTTCCGCGGAGATCGGGCGCGCGCCCGGGTCTACGCCGACTCGGCACGGCGCGCCTTCGAGGCACAGTTAGCGCACACCCTGGGCCGAGCCGCGCCGACACACACCTTGCGCCGGGCATTCCTCGGCGTGGCGCTTGCCTTCCTCGGGCAGCGAGCTGCTGCGATCAGAGAGGGACAGGCTGCCGCCGCCCAACTGCCGGTGGCGAGCAGGGGCCTAGATCGTGCCTATATGCAGCACACGCTAGTGCGGATCTACATCCTCACGGGCGAGCTGGACAAGGCCCTCGACCAGCTCGAGCCGTTGCTCCGAATCCCCTACATTCTCTCGCCCGGGTGGCTGCGGATCGATCCGAATTTCGCGCCGCTGCGCGGCAACCCCCGCTTCGAGCGGCTCATCACGCAGTAGGAGCCACCACCTGAGCTGGTCGCGGACCGGACGCGGCGTCGCGCAGCAGCTCGCGATTCTTTATCAGCATGTCTACCCTTCGCGCCAAAGGGGGAGAGCCGTCGACGACTTGATGCACGTACAGGGGGTCTAGTTCCTGCGGCAAACATTCTGGCAAAGCACCTTCCAATCATGGGACGCAGAGTGAGTCGGCTCCACGCAGCGGATGACCAATCCGCGGACCTCTTGGTCTCGACAATTCCTCGTCGTGAAACGCTTGTAAACGCTCGCACTGCTCCTCGCACATCGGATTCTCTTCTCACCGCTCATCACAAGAGTCGACCAGAACTCTCTGCAAGCATTTTACAAGCGTTTCTCCGGACATGAGCGGACATGGATGTCAGACCGACAGGGCGCCGATGCTCGTCGGGACGCCACTTCCGGTCATTTTGTCTGTTTTCGTTGCCCTGGGGCCGGCGCTCTGGATCAGGTAAACCAGGTTCGAATCCTGGAGGGGCAACTGACCGTGATCGCACGCGTCTCACGATGCTTCCATGTGACGCAGAGGCGATACCTCAACGGATGCGAACGCGATCTGGCTCGACTATCCAAAGATGGCCGGGGAGCTGCTCGCGGTCGGCAACCCGAAGCATCTCGGCCACGAGTGCCGAAATCCTGGCGATGCTTTGTGTCGGGGTCCGAAGCACCACGATCCCCTGTAACTCGGTGGGAGAATACAGCCCCAGGTCTGCGAAGCCGAGATCGAGGGTGACCAAAGTCCGCCGCTCTTGCTGACAGGCTTGTAGAACCTCAGCATCCGGATGGCCGGCAAGGTTCTGGTTGGGTACAGTGTCAACGTCGTGGCCGGCTTGCTCTAGTAGCGTGACTGCATCACGCGGCAGGTTTTCGTCTAGCTTGAAGCGTAGTCTGGCCACGGAATGGCCTAGACCGGGATCGGTACTACCCGTTCGCGTGCAAGGTCGGCGGCGTAGGCGAGTGCGGCGCGGATGTGCTCTGGTCGGAGTGTGGGATACTGCTCGAGGACTCGATCTATAGTCTCACCGGCGGCGAGGTTGTCCAACACAATTGAGACTGGTACACGCGTGCCTTCGAAACATGCGGTACCGTGCATGATCTTGGGATCAACCTTGATGTACTTCCGCCAGTCCATAAACGCATCCTTGAAAGCTGCTACGGTTCCGATCAATCTAATCACTGTCACCAAAGCACGCTAAGAAGTCCCCCAAACGCGCTGAAAACCTTCAAAGCGGCGGCCATTGCAGCCATCCCGGGGCTGCATGCGGATCAACTGCGCTTCGTCTCGGCGTACGGCGCCTGCGCGAACCGAATCCCCATCGCCCGCAGCGCTTCCTTGCCGCGGATCGTCAGGTCCGTGATGAAGTCGAACTGCTCCCGGCTCTCCTTCACGTAGGCTTTCAACTTGTAATGCGTGCCCCAGGGCTTCTCCTGCACGATCACGGCGACTGGTGTGTCGGCCTTTCGGTAAGAGCTGCTGACCGCGATCTCCGTCAACCGCCGTTGAGCGGCTGCGGCATCGTGGTCGGGATGCAGGTAGAAGTCCGCTACGCACAACAGGCTTCTATTGCCACTGGTGGCGTTGGAGATGCTGCGCGACCAGAGCGTCGAATGCGGAACGATGACCTCGGTGTCGTACGGTGTCATGATCCGCACGGCTCGAGAGTCGATCGACTTGACCTCACCGTAGATCCCGTCTACCTCGATCCAGTCGCCCGGCTGATAGGTGTTCTCCAGGACGGTCGCCAGTCCAGCCACGAGGCTGCTCCCGTAGTCCTTGAGAGCGAAAGCCAGGGCCAAGCCAACGCTTGCTACCAACGTCACGACGTTGCGCAGGGTTGGTTCGACCAGAATCGGCACCGCGACAACCACGGCCCCGACCCCGAGCACGAGGCGCGTGAGCGGGATCAGGCGCAGGATGGCGAGGCGCAGACGGGGCGGAGCCTTCTCGGCGGCGTAGCGGAGCGCCCAGCGAACGAGAGATGACAAGAGCCTCGCGCTGAGAAGCACGGCGAGAACGAGCAGCACGTGCTCCCACGTGAGCTTGTAGAAGACGCCCCAACGATCAAGATCTTCCCTCATCGTGGACACGCTCATGTGAAAGGGGTCTGCCATGCGGTCAGGTGGGCGCTACTTCTTCGTAACGCGCTCTTCCTTCAGCACCTTCTTCGAAAACCAGAACACCAGCCACGCCACGATGAGGAAGTCTGCCCCTGCCCCGAGTACAGGGCCGAGGAGAAAGTGTACCGAACCCATGTCGAGCGTTGCCGTACGCCATGCCCCGCCGGGGATGAAGAACGTCAAGATCGGCATGAGGACGCCGTCCACCAGTGCCGTCACCAGCGCGTTCGCCTTACTCCCGATGATCACGGCGATTGCCAGGCCGATCACGCCGTACTGCTTCAGGAACGCCATGAACTCGCCGCGCATCGTGGCTCCTCTTGGTTGGATTGCGACTGGCATTTGTGCCATGTCGGCGTCTCTCGAACGGTCCCACGGTGCAGGCTCCACGATAAACAATTCCCTCGGTGCAACAGCGGAGCTAGGGTGAAAATGCGGCACGGAGGGTCGAAAGGGCGACACTCCTCGCGAACGAATCCCGAACGCGCTTGCGACTTGCCCCTGTCCCCAGCATGATTGCGGTCCCGCCAACGCCAAGGACTGCCACGCCCCGCTCGTCGCTGCCTCTCGCCACCATCGTCCTGTGGTTCGTCGCCTGGCCGACCCGCGCACCCGCTCAACTATATGCCGGCCTCGATGCCGCCTTCGCCTCGCGCTACGTGTGGCGAGGCGTGACCCGGGTCGACGGCGCGGCGCTGCAGCCGGAGGGATACCTCGGCCTCCAGCTCGACGACGGCTATCTGTCTGCCGGCGCATGGGGGAGTTACGAGTTGAGCCGCGCCGGGCCCAGTGGTCTGTCCGACCTCGGACCCGGCCGGACAGGATTCGGAGAAATCGATTACTGGTCCCAGTACGCGCGAGCCCTCGGCTCGGTACAGACGTCGCTGGGATTCATCCGCTACACCTACCGCGGCACCATGCCCGGCCCGAGCCGCACCAGCGCGGCGAGCACCAGCGAGGTGTACGGAACCATTCAGTTGAGCCGGAAATACCTTGCGCCGCGACTCGCTGCCTATTGGGACGTTGATCGCGTGCGGGGACTGTATCTCGAGTCGAGCGGCACCCTCCCTATTATGGCGAACCCGCTGGGAGAGCCGTTTTGGGCGCTGTATGTTCGCGGCCTCGCCGGTTACAGCCTGGGGCAGGAGGTGAACCCCGCACAGCCCGACCAGGTCGCCAACTTCGCGCACCGCGGCGTGACTCACGTGGACCTCTCCCTCTCCTTCGACCTCCGACCCGGGCCGCTCACCCTGCATCACGAAAGCCACGCCCAGTGGAGCGTCGATGACGCCACGCGACGCACCAGTGCCGATCCCGCGGACGACCGGAGGGTCAAGTTCTGGTTCGAGCTTTCCGCGAGCTGGACTCCCCGGGTGCTCAAGTGGTGAGCGCAGCCTGCAGGGGCGTCGTCGTGCCGGCAGTCCTGCTGGCAATCGCGGGTTGCTTTCAGTGGTATGAGCAGCCCCTACCCGTCCCCTTCTCTGAGCAGCCGAAGCCTGTACCTAGCGGCCTGTTGCGGGCCGGATTCGGCCGGGCGGACATCACCCCGCCGCCAGGAGTGGGACTTTCTGGCTATGGGCCGGAGGGGAAACGCGCGGCTGGATACCGGCTCCGCCTCTACGCCCGAGCGCTCGTGCTCGAGGACAGGGCGGGGGAAAAGGTGGCAATCCTCGTCGCCGATCTGGGGCACGTGTCTCCCAACCTGCACCGGCTCACGGCGGAGCGTATCCGGGAGTCCACGGGCATCGGCGCGGACCGGCTGATCGTATCGGCCACGCACACACACGCCGGGCCGGGCCACCACTACGCCGAGCGCGAATACAACCAGGGCAACTCGCAGGTGTCCGGATACGATCCCGCCATGGTCGATTTTCTGGTCTCCCGCTTCGCCCGGGCGCTCCTCGACGCCTACCGGCAGCGACGGCCCGCGCGCATCGCGTGGGGCATGACACCGGTGTGGGGCCAGACGCGCAACCGCAGCTACGACGCCTTCCTGCGCAACGAGCCGACATGGGCGCCGCCCTCCCAGCCGCCTGATGGCCTCGACTCGACGTTGGTCGCCGTGGATCCCACTTGGACGATGATCCGCGTCGACACAGTCGGCGGCCCGGGCAATGACCAGCATTACCCAGTCGGCGCGTTCAGCATCTTCCCGATGCACGGCACCGGCAACCCGGCCGCCAACGAGCTCCTCGATCCCGACATCCACGGAATCGTGGACCGCGTCGTCGAGCGACACATCGACTCGTTGAACCGGCGGCGCCCGTCGTCCGGCACGGAAGCGGTGCATCTGTTGGCCAACGGGACCGAAGGCGATGTCTCGCCCAACTGGCCACTCGATAGCAGGTGCCGGACCCCGGACCTGCGCCCGACGCTCGGCCCAGGCGGCCCGCGGGCACCACCGGCGCCGTGGGGCTGGCTTGACCCGCCGAGGACCCACGTGGCACGCTGCCTGGCGACCGCGCGCACCTACGTCAACGCCGTTGGCGATACGCTCGGCCGCCGCGCCGCGGCGCTGTTCGATTCGCTCGGCGGTCGGTTGACCGATACCGTGTCGATCGGCGTGGCGTTCCACGCGCTGTCGTTGCGAGGCCACGATGGGCTCTGCCGCCACCCCGAACTGGGGACGTCGGTGGCCGCAGGGGCCAAGGACGGCCCCACGCGGGTTCGCGGCTGGAAACTGTTCGGCATGTTTCCGATCGGCCTCGAGGAAGGAGGCAGCGCGGCGAAGAAACACCCCAAGGGATGCCAGCAGAAGAAGCAGGTGCTGATGGCTGCTCTGCACATACAAAGGCGGGTCATCGGAGAGCACGGACTACCCGAGGTGGCCCAACTTTCATTGGTGAGGCTCGGAGACCTGCTCCTCGCCGCGGTGCCGGCTGAAGTGACGACGGTGGCGGGAGCGGCGATCAAGCGCGCCATTCAGGACAGCGCACGGGCCAACCGCTTCCCCGCCGACAGCGTCGCCGTCATCGGTTTGGCGAACGGATACATCCAGTACGTCACAACCGCTGCCGAGTATGCCGTCCAGGACTACGAAGGAGGATCTACCCTGTACGGTCCCGAGTCCGCGGCCGTACTGGCTGGGCAGCTCGGCGCTCTCGCGGGTGAGCTCGGGCGGTTGGCTGGGAGGAGCCCTCCGAACCCGGTACCCCCGCTCACGGCCTACCCCGGGGAGCCGAAGGACATCCTGCCCCGTGCCGACGCCGGCCACCCGCCGGAGCGAATCGAGCGGGAGTTTCTCGCGCTTTCGTGCCGCGGCGACACCGTGGTAGCGCGTTGGCTCGATGGATATCCTGGCCGGCTCACACCGGCTGACACCCTGGTCTTGCGGATCGAGCGGTACTGGGACCGCGAGTGGCATCCCGTCGCCTGGGACGACGAT
>WNGG01007465.1_pt1 | contig 12111 bp, 10 predicted proteins | sample 5400661 | NCBI WGS metagenome assembly WNGG01 (sample SAMN13153372, study PRJNA577476) | soil metagenome | isolation source: 100 cm soil or saprolite under Garry oak tree replicate 1 | place: USA:California | collected 2016-06-15 | reverse complement strand
GTCGCTCGGCCTCGACTTCGGCGGCCAGCCGGGCGTCGAAGAGGGCGGCGCATCGCACGAGTCCGGTGAGGCGACTGAAGTCCCCGAGGTCGATTCGCCGTTGGACGGCGAATAGACCCGAAGGTACGGTGTGAAGGCCGGGCACAGCCCGGCCTTCACACATTAGTTGGGGTGGTCGGCTGTGGTTCCCGACCGTGCGGGCGCGCGAATGCTTCGCGTTCGCGCGGCGCATGAGTTCGCCTCCCCCTAAGACCGCTGCGCGTGTCTTAGCGGGAGGCTTTTGATGTGGTCTGGTGGCGAAGGCTCCCGTTTCGTGGGGTCAGGTCTTGCATTTCGTCACCTTTCTCGCCTTGACCGAATGCAAGACCTGACCTCAGCGGTTAAGCAAAGCTGACCGCTTGGGTATTAACGGTCTGCGGCCGATGACTTAGCCATGCGACGCCGCCTCCTCGTATCGGTGACGCTCGCTGCGCTCGCAGCAGGCTCCTCGGCGTTGGCGGCGGGGAATCCGGCTAACCGCTTGGTTCTCACCCAGCAGGACGTCGGCCACGGGTACGTGTACAACGCCCCCTTCTCTCACCCCGACAGCCTCGCCGAGCTGAGTACCGGTGCGAGCGCCCCCGTGAAGCGCGAGCTCGCGAAGAAGTGGCTTGCCGGAACGGCGCGTGGCTTCAACTCCGTCACGGCCACGCGAAGCCTCGTGAGCACTGCCGACATCTTCCGGACGTCCGAGCTCAACCTGATCGTGCGCTCATTCGAGCGGCGATACTTGTCCTTAAGCCGTGGGCGACTGCTGCGCGTGCCGGCGGGCGCGCCGGGCACACACCGGTTCTTGGTCCGAGGGAGGATGCAGTCGTTCGTCGCGCTCATCTATTTCTGGCAACACGGGCGCGACATCCTGACCGTCTGGCAGATCGGTACGCCGGCTGCACTTCGACCGGGTGAGCTGTTCGCGCTCGCGCGACGCCAGGACGCGAAGGCTCGTTGAGCTTAAGGAGAGGGAGCCTGGGGTCAGGTCTTGCATTTCGTCAGGCCCGTCGTGTTGACCGAGTGCAAGACCTGACCTGGTTCTCTTTGGCTGACGTCGACCGGACTCGGATTCCAAGTCTCAAGTCATATGGATCCGTGCCGATAACCAAGCCGTGGGACAGAGCGAAGCAGTCGCAGCCTGGGAGGACGAGCGAGGCACTGAGCCAGCTTTCGTGCCCGCATGCGGCAAGTGTGGACGAGTCGACTCGACGCTCCGAGCTTCCACGTTCACATACGCGCTGAGCGCGATGGTGATCACCCTCCGTCGCCGCGGTTCGAGCGGCATGTTCTGCAGTTCGTGCCGCCGGAAGGAGGCGATCAAGTGGTCGCTGCTCACAGGCGTGCTGGGCTGGTGGGGGATCCCCTGGGGCCCGATCTTCACTGTCCAGTCGATCTTTCGAAACTTCAAGGGCGGCGCCCAGAACAAGGACTTGAACGCGAGGCTGCTCAGGTCGACTGGCCAGACACTCGCTGACCGAGGCGAAACCAGCGAGGCGATACGTGCGCTCGAAGAGGCAACAAGACTTCGAAGAGGCAACAAGACTTCGCAGCGATCCTGAAGCCAGTGCGCTCCTCGGTCGCGTCCGCGGCTACTGATTGTTGATCGGTCCCACTGACCGAATGCAAGACCTGACCCCCACGGTTTGAACCGCGGGAAGCAGCACGCGGCCGAAGCCGGAGCGTAAGCCAGGCGAAGCCGGCTTACGCGGAGGCGAACTGATGCGCCGCGCCAACGCGAAGCATTGGCGCGCCCGCACGGAAGCGAACAATCGCTCATCAGCCAAGAGCACGCGGGCTGTGCCCGCGTGCGTTCCCCGCGAAGCGGCGTTCCTTACCGGTCTGCTGCTTGCAGCAGACCGAGGCACATCTCGTCGGTCGTGCCTTCGCCCCACAACACGTAGCGCGGCTTCAGCAGCCTCCCGTTCACGAGCGGTTGCTTGATCGCCGAGTTGTCGAACTTGCAGGTGACGCGGATCGTGTCGCCGACGTTCGCGTCCACCGGCTGCGCGAGGTAGTAGGCGTCCTGCCAGTGGAAGTTCCAGCGCGGGATGTGCAGGAGTGTCTGGCCGTTCAGCTCAACGCGGATGTCGTAGCCGCGTATGTGCATGTGGCCTGCGACGCCGTAGATCCGGAGTGGGCGCGTGACGCGGCGGTCGCAGCCGGTCGTCAGCGACTTCACGCTTGCCGGCGAGCTCGGGTAGTCCGAGAGCGACTTGCCGCAGATGTAGAGCAGGCCCGCTGGGATCAGCGCCGCGTTGTAGCCGTACTTCTTGATCTCCTGCTGGACGGCGACGTCGCGCGAGCAGAGCGTCGAGTGGACGCCTCGCGGGCACGGCAGCTCGACGGGCGCCGGAACCAGGATCGTGTTCAAGGGCGTCAGGTGCGTCTCGGCCGCAGGCGCGAAGCGGAGCACCGCTTGCGAGCGGTCGCGCTTCGCCTTGTGGATGAGGTTGTAGTGCACCTGCATCACGATCGCGGCGCCCGCATGCACCAGCACGCCCGTGCCGGCCGGCAGGTCGTTTGTCGCATGCCCCGGCACCCACGCGCTGATCCACGGCGGGGCGCCGAGGCGATCGTTCGCCGCGGAGTCGGAGGTCGGATGCGTCTCCGACAGGCCCGGCCCGCCGAAGCAGGTCCAGCCGTTCCCGCCTGACGCGTCGTTGAGCCGCCGCGCGTCGACGGCGTTCTGGCCCGCCGCCTCGAACAGGATCACGTGGTGGACGATCGTGGGCTGCTGCGGCTTGATCACCGCACTCGTCACGAACGCGTCCTGTGTCAGGTGCGGCTCGAGCAAGAAGCAGTGGTAGTCGTCCAGGCCGCCGACGGCCGCCTTCGGCAAGTACCACCTCGCCGGAGCCAGCGTCATCGTCGTCCCCGGCGCGTTGCTGCTCGAGCCGACAGGCTTGACCGGGCGGCCTGCTCCGATGCGCGCTCCGCCCCGGACCCAGCGTGCGATCAACGACTTCTCGGCCGGGGTCAGGATCCGCCGGGACTGGCCGAGGTACGCGGGCGAGTCCGGCCCCGGCATCCACGGCGGCATCCTCCCGAGCTCGGTCATGACGAGGATGGCGTCCGCATGCGCGGCGGCCGAGCGTGCATTCCTCAGTGAGAAGGGCGCGATCCCGCCGGGTGTGTGACAGCCGGCGCACTTCTCGGCGAAAACCGGTGCGAGGTCGGCCCACGTCGGCGCGGCTGTCCGAGCGACCGTGGGTGTGTCAGCAGAGCCGGCCGCGATTGCCACGGCGCCGACGGCGATCGCAGCGGCAGCGCCGAGCGCGAGGCCGAGCCTCCTTCGCTTCACGAATCAAAGCTAGCGCGTCTGTAAGGCAAACGTAAGCGCGCCTGGACGCCGCCGGTCTCCGGGCTACTCTGTTGCCGGTGAAAAGGCTCGGGGTCGTGGCTGCTGCGCTCGTCGCTCTGGCGCTCGCCGGAGGAAGAGGCGCACCGGCGCAGGAGCTCCAGGCGAACTGCGTGTTGCCGTCGCAGACGCCGGTCTGGCTCGATTTCGCCGACGGCTCGGTGCCGTTCTGGCAGGAGTTCGCGAAGCCCGGGATCGTCGCGCTCGCGTCGAACCTGATCTTTCCGCCGAGGCTGCGCGAGGCCGGAGCGCAGACGGCGTACTTCGACCTGTACCTGAACCGGCGCGTGGGAACGCCGAGTGCGCCCGCGGACCCGGCGACGATCGTCGACAAGGCGAACAAGTTCTACGACTACGCGGCGCAGTCGATGGACTGCTCGAACCCGGTGATTGCGGAGAACGAGCTCTTCGGCTCGTGGCTCGCGGTGCCGTGGTCGCCGACGAACGAGCGGTACCGCGCGAACGTCCTGCTCTTCCTGCAGACGCTGCGGGCGCGGGGGGCCCAGCCGTGGCTGCTCGTCAACGCCAAGCCGTACACCGCCAGCACGGCCGGAGACTGGTGGCGCTCGGTGGCGGATGTCGCAAGCATCGTGCGCGAGGTCTATTTTCCTGCGCCGCTGATCTACCGGCAGGGGCCGATCCTCGGCAGCCGGACGCTGCGGACGTCGTTCCGGAACGGGATCCTCGACTTCACGAAAATCGGCGTTCCGACCTCGAAGCTCGGGCTCTTCCTCGGCTTCCAGACGACGAAGGGGACCGGCGGCCGTGAGGGACTGGCAGCGAAGCCGTGGTTTCAGACCGTGAAGTGGCAGGCGCTCGCTGCGCGCTATGTCGCCAACGAGATGAAGTTCAACTCGATCTGGTCGTGGGGCTGGGCGGAGTGGTCGACGATGCCCGGCGAGCACGACCCGGTCAAGCCGAAGGCAGCGTGCGTGTATCTGTGGACGCGTAGCCCGAAGCTCTGCAACGGTCCTGCGGCGGCAGGGAAGGGGTTCAACAGGTCGCGGACCGAAGGCCAGCCGATCCTGCCTGCGGGGTTGCGTTGCCGGCTCGGGAAGACGGCCGTTCGCTGGTCGGCGATCAATCCGATCCTGAAGCTGACCGGCGACTCTGAGCTCGCGTTCTCGAATGCGTTTGCGCGGGCGGTCGAGCAGCAGGCGGTACAGGTCACGTACTCGGACATCCTCGCGGCGGAGCGCTCAATCGTCGCCGCGCGCTTCGGCGGCTCGCGCGCTGCGTACAAGGCGGCGATCGCGGAGGCGCACGCGAACATCTCCGTCGCACGAAGCGTCATCGGGGATGAGCTGAGGCGCGCGCGGATCCAGAGCAAGTTCCGGGTCGGCGCCCCGAATGCGGGTGCGATCGCGCAGTACCACGAGAACTTCGGCGACCTGCAAGCGCGCCTCGTCGAGGCGAAGTCGGAGACGGAATGGCTCGGCGGGCGCCGCTCGGGCTACGCGCTTGCGTCGACTGCGCCGCCGCAGCTGATGAACCTGTCCTCCGGCCGCTGGTCGGCGCTCTGGTCACCACTCGGAACGGTGCGCGTACGACCGCTCGGCCCCCCGCAGCCGCTCGGCTCGGTGCCGCTCGGGAACGTCCGGCCGACGATCCGCTCGGCGCTGATGGACCAGGCGCGCGGGGAGCACTTCCCGGTCTGGCTCACGGCGGCGCAAAAAGCCGCATTCCCGGAGGCGATCTGCTGGCGCGACCAGTTCCCCGAGCTCGGGGAAGTGGATCTGACGAACTACCTGCCGTTCCTGGCGCTCACGCAGTAGCGCGCAGCAGGAAGCCGCTCTTGCCGGGGCGGATCTCGACGTTCGTGAAGCCGGCGAAGAGCTCCATCAGTCCGTCGCGCGTGTAGTCATAGATGGGGCAGTTATTGATCACCTCGTAGCGCAGCTTGCGAAGCGGACCCTTCGTCCACGTCCAGCGGGGGAAGCTCGAGACGACCGAGCCGCCCGGGGCGATCAGCTCTCCCATGCGTCGCACGTGTGCCGGTGCGTTCTCGATGTAGTCGAAGTAGCCGAGCGCGAGGATCACCTCGTAGGAGCCCGGGATGGCTGCGCGCAGGAAGTCGCCCTGGATGAGCGTTACCTTGTCGCCGTCGAAGCGCTCCAGGCGCTGTCGCGCGAGCTCGAGCATCGAGTCCGAGAGGTCGACGTCGACGTAGCGTGACGCCCCCTGCTCCAGGACGAGCTCGCCGATCCGCGCCGAGCCGCCGCCGACGTCGAGCACGCGCGGGCCCTCGTACTGGCCTGCGATCTCCAGCGCGAACTCCCGGCGGTTGAAGAGGCCGGGGCGGAGGGCTCGCTGGAGTGCGTGCTCCTCGTCGTAGAGGTGGTCAAACGAGAACGCCTTGCGGCGAAAGTGTTCGCGTACGCGTCCCGTAGAGTCGGTCGAGGTCGCCATAGGCTTGATCGTACGAGACGAGCCGATGTGTCTGCGCGACCCGGCGCAATCGCCTCTCGACGAGACCACGGCCGGCGTTACGCCAGAGGACGACCCTCGCGGCCGCCAGGCGCTGCTGGAAGGACGCACCCGGCGGAAGCCCGGCGCGGAGGCCCGGCCCGAATTCGTACGGGTGGAAGTAGAGGACTGCGAGCTCGCGCAAGCCGCGCGGGGGCAGCACGCGCCAGTAGCTCCCGCCTCCTGCCACGGGAAGCTCCCAGAGCTCCCCGAGCCGGTACGGCTCGATCGGGATGTCACCCAGGCGATCGGGCACGCGCGGCGTGTCGTACTGGCTCGAGTCGTAGCGGAAGCCGGCTTCGGTCAACTCGTGGTACGCCCAGGGTGTGCCGCGGTTGATCGAGAACGCAGGCGCGCGGTAGGCCACCGGGCGGCGGCCCGCGGCGCTCTCGACCTCGGCCGCGGCCCGCTCGACGTCGGCGCGGAACTCGTCGCGCGCCTGTTCGTACACGCGCGCGTGCGTGTAACCGTGGCAGGCCGGCTCATGTCCGCGCCGGACGATCTCCGCAACGAGCTCGCGATGGTTCGCGACGGTCATCCCGAGCAGGAAGAAGGTCGCCCGAGCGCCGAGCTCGTCGAGGAGATCGAGCAACGTCGCCGTCTGGCGTTCGAGCGCGGGGTGGGACGTGTCCCAGTCTGCGAAGCCGAGCCGCCGGTGCACGACCTGGTGCCAGTCTTCGAAGTCGATCGAGAGCAGCAGCCGCGGCTTGTCCACGCCGGCGACTGTAGAAGAAAGGCAGGGGTCTGACCCCTCAGGGTCAGACCCCAGCAGTTTGGTTTACGCCGGCCCGAGGCGCGGCGCGTTGGCCGAGACGACGCGGCCTTTTCCGGCTTCCTTGGCGCGGTACAGCGCCTCGTCGGCACGCTGGAAGAACGACACCGGGTCGTCTTCGGGGCGCAGCTCGGCGACTCCCGCCGAGAGGTACAGCTTCCCGGCCTGTCCCAAGGGCCGCGTCGAGACGGCGTTGAGGATGCGCCGGTAGAGCTGATCGGCGTCCTCGAGCGACGACTCCGGGAGGATCACGGCGAACTCGTCGCCGCCGACGCGGCAGGCGATGTCGGCGCTGCGGACGACATCACGCACGCGCTCCGCCGCCTCGGCCAGCACGGCGTCGCCGGCGAGGTGCCCGATCCGGTCGTTGACGTCCTTGAAGTCGTCGAGGTCGAAGACGATCAGCGACAGCTTGCGTTCGTAGCGGTGCGCGCGCGCACACTCGCGCGCGAGCGTCTCGTGGAAGTAGCGCCGGTTGTGGAGACCCGTGAGCGCGTCCAGGTCGGCGAGCTGCCGCGCCTCGCGGAACCGCCGCGCGTTCTCGATCGCGGGGCCGGCCCGCAACGCCAGCGTCTCGAGTTGCCGGACGTCGTCGTCGGAGTACTGATGACCCTTCGTGCGCGTGAACACGGTCAGATAGCCCAGGGTCTGGGTCTCGCCCGGCAGCGGCACCGCGAGCCCCGCGTGGATGATCCCCCCGTGGCCGTCTTCGGTCTGCCGGTCGACCTCCGGGTACGTGTAGGACATCGTGATCGAGCGCGCCAGCCGGCCGTCAGGCGGGCCCGTGATCGCATGCCGCTCCGCTTCCTCCACCGACAGACCGAGGGTGGCCACCAGCGGCTTTCCGCTCTGCATATCGGGCAGCATCACGAGCGCCGCGTCGGTCCCTTGGAAAGCCCCCGCGGCCTCCAGCGCCCGCGAGAGCACCTCATCGAGATCGATCGAGCCCGCGAGCTCCCCGAAGATCCGACTGCGCCGGCCCTCTTCCTCGGCGCGCTCGAGGGCGCCCGCCAGCTCGCGCCCGAGCTCGTCCATCCGGTCGTTCAGGCTCGCAACCACCTCGGCCACGCGCTCGTCCGTCCTCGTGTCCGAGCGCCATCTGACGACGAGCAGGGCCAACAGGAGCACGACGAGAGCGCCCAAGCCCACGCTGATCCCGGTCAGAAGTGTCGTCATTGAACCGCCGCAGAGACGAATGAACCCGCCGACTCACTGTAGTGGCCCTTTGTCACTATCACTAGTGTTTGTAAATCGGAAAACCCATCCGGCCCAGACACCCGAAAAACGCGCGAGAAACCCCTCTGGGTGCGCTTTCCAAGCGGGTTTCGGCGTTTGCGAGGGCCCCTCCGTTCGGGTACCATGCTTCGTCCGGTTGGCAGGGCCAGCGGCCCCGCCGACCGTTGTTGTGTGAGAAGAGACAAATCGGAGGTTCATTGCCCACCGTCAATCAACTCGTCCGCAAGGGCCGCGTCACCGCCAAGGCCAAGGTGAAGACCCCTGCGCTCGCCGGCGCGCCGCAGAAGCGGGGCGTCTGCACGCGCGTGATGACGCAGACCCCGAGGAAGCCGAACTCGGCTCTCCGCAAGGTCGCGCGCGTCCGGCTGACGAACGGCGCCGAGGTCGGCGCCTACATTCCCGGTGAGGGCCACAACCTCCAGGAGCACTCGGTCGTGCTCATCCGCGGTGGGTCGACGAAGGACCTGCCGGGGTATCGGTACAAGGTGATCCGCGCCGCGCTCGACGCCGCAGGTGTCTCCGACCGCAAGCAAGGCCGGTCGAAGTACGGCGCCAAGAGAGGGAGCTGATGCCCCGCCGAGCCGAAGTCTCGGTCCGGCCGATCGCGCCGGATCCCGTCTACAACTCGCCGCTCGTCACGCAGGTGATCAACAAGGTGATGAGCCGCGGCAAGAAGTCGACCGCCGAGCAGATCGTCTACGACGCGCTGGACCGGATCGCCGAGAAGACCGGCAAGCCGGCCGTCGAGGTGCTGGAGCAGGCCGTCAAGACGGTCACACCCGTCTTGGAGGTCAAGAGCCGCCGCGTCGGCGGCGCCAACTACCAGGTTCCCGTCGAGGTGCCGCAGCGCCGTGCCCGGACGCTCGCCGTCCGCTGGCTCGTCGACTACGCGCGCGAGCGCCGCGAGAAGGGGATGGTGGACAAGCTCTCCGCCGAGATCCTCGACGCCCTCAACCAGCAGGGCGGCGCCTTCAAGAAGAAGGACGACGTCTACCGGATGGCGCAGGCCAACAAGGCCTTCGCGCACTACAGGTGGTGACCGGCATGGCTGTCGACACCAAGAGCCAGATCGCGCTCGAGCGCGTCCGCAACATCGGGATCATGGCCCACATCGACGCGGGCAAGACGACGACGACCGAGCGGATCCTCTACTACACCGGCCGCACGCACAAGATGGGCGAGGTCCACGAGGGCGCCGCGACGATGGACTGGATGGCGCAGGAGCAGGAGCGCGGCATCACGATCACGTCTGCGGCCACGACGGCGTTCTGGCGGGACTACCGTATCAACATTATCGATACGCCCGGGCACGTGGACTTCACCGTGGAAGTGGAGCGGAGCCTGCGCGTCCTCGACGGCGCCATCGCCATCTTCGACGCGGTCGCGGGCGTTCAGCCGCAGTCCGAGACGGTCTGGCGCCAGGCCGAGCGCTACAGCGTTCCCCGCATCGCCTTCATCAACAAGATGGACCGCACCGGCGCGGACTTCTTCGCCGCCGTGCAGTCGATGGTCGACCGTCTGGGCGCGCACCCGGTGCCCGTCCAGCTCCCGATCGGCCAGGAGGAGCATCACCGCGGCGTCGTCGACCTCGTCGAGATGCGCGGCATCGTCTACCAGGACGACCTCGGCCAGAAGTGGGAGACGGTCGAGATTCCGGCGGAGCTCGCCGAGCAGGCGCAGGAGTACCACCACCAGCTGATCGACTCGATCGCGGAGTTCGACGACGAGCTGACGGAGACGTACCTGATGGACGAGGAGTCCGTGACGCCGGACATGATCCGCCGCGCACTCCGCAAGGGCACGCTCGCGAACAAGATCACCCCGGTCCTGCTCGGCTCCGCCTTCAAGAACAAGGGTGTCCAGCCGCTGCTGGACGCTGTCGTCGACTACCTCCCGAGCCCGCTCGACGTGCCGCCCGTGCACGGGGTCGACCCGCGCACGGAGCACGAGCTCTCCCGCCGTCCGGCAAACGACGAGCCGTTCTCGGCGCTGGCCTTCAAGGTCATGTCCGATCCCTACGTCGGCAAGCTGACCTACTTCCGCGTCTACTCGGGGAAGATCAAGGCCGGCGAGCGCGTGCTCAACACGACGACCGGCAAGACCGAGCGCGTCGGCCGCATCCTCCAGATGCACGCGAACCACCGCGAGGAGCGCGAGGAGATCGGCGCGGGCGAGATCGCCGCAGGCGTCGGCCTGAAGAACACGACCACCGGCGACACGCTCGCGACCGACACGGCTCCGATCAAGCTCGAGTCGATGACGTTCCCGGACCCGGTCATCTCGGTGGCCGTGGAGCCGAAGTCGAAGGCCGACCAGGACAAGCTCGGCGCCGGCCTACAGCGGCTGACCGAGGAGGATCCGACGTTCCGCGTCCGCACCGACGACGAGACGGGCCAGACCCTGATCGCCGGCATGGGCGAGCTCCACCTCGAGATCATCATCGACCGGCTCAAGCGCGAGTTCAGCGTCGACGCGAACGTGGGCCGTCCGCAGGTCGCGTACCGCGAGACGATCGGCAAGCCGGTCGAGAAGATCGAGGGCAGGTTCGTGCGCCAGACCGGCGGCCGCGGTCAGTACGGCCACGCGATCATCAACGCGAAGCCGATGGATCCCGGCGACGGCTACGAGTTCGTGGACAAGATCGTCGGCGGGAAGATTCCGAAGGAGTACATCCCGGCGGTCGATCTGGGCATCCAGGAGGCCATGGAGTCCGGTGTGCTCGCGGGGTACCCCGTCGTGGACATCCGCATCGAGCTGATCGACGGCTCGTACCACGACGTCGACTCGAGCGAGATGGCCTTCAAGGTCGCCGGCTCGATGGCGTTCAAGGAGGCGATGAAGCGCGGGAAGCCGAAGCTGCTCGAGCCGGTCATGGCGGTCGAGGTGATCACGCCCGAGGACTACCTCGGCGACGTGATGGGGAACCTCAACTCCCGCCGCGGCCGCGTCGAGAGCCTCGAGCCCGTCGGCAACGCCCAGGTGATCAAGGCCGTCGTCCCGCTGGCGGAGATGTTCGGCTACGCCACCGACCTGCGCTCGATGACGCAGGGCCGGGCCGAGTTCACGATGCAGTTCGACCGTTATGAGGAAGTTCCGCAATCGATCGCGACCGAGCTGGTCTCGAGCGAGTCGTAAGTCAAGGAAGGAGAGGCATGGCAAAGCAGAAGTTCGAGCGCACGAAGCCGCATCTCAACGTCGGGACGATCGGTCACATCGACCACGGCAAGACGACGCTGACCGCGGCGATCACGAAGGTGCTCGCAGACAGTGTCGGCGGCACGACCGAGGTGCGGTCGTTCGAGTCGATCGACAACGCGCCGGAGGAGAAGGCGCGCGGCATCACGATCAACACCTCGCACGTCGAATACGAGACGGCCAACCGTCACTACGCGCACGTCGACTGCCCCGGGCACGCCGACTACATCAAGAACATGATCACGGGCGCCGCCCAGATGGACGGCGCGATCCTCGTCGTCTCCGCGGCCGACGGTCCGATGCCGCAGACGCGCGAGCACATCCTCCTCGCCCGCCAGGTCGAGGTGCCGTCGATCGTCGTCGCGCTGAACAAGGCCGACATGGTCGACGACCCCGAGCTGCTCGAGCTGGTCGAGATGGAGGTGCGCGAGCTGCTCTCGAAGTACGAGTTCCCGGGCGACGACATCCCCGTCATCCAGGTCTCGGCGCTGAAGGCGCTCGAGGGCGACGGCGAATGGGTGCCGAAGATCCTCGAGCTGATGGAGGCCGTCGACTCGTACATTCCCGAGCCGGAGCGCGACGTCGACAAGCCGTTCCTGATGCCGATCGAGGACGTGTTCACGATCACCGGCCGCGGCACGGTCGTCACCGGCCGAATTGAGCAGGGCAAGATCAAGTCAGGCGACGAGGTCGAGATCGTCGGGATCCATCCGGAGACCGAGAAGACCGTCGTCACCGGCCTCGAGATGTTCCAGAAGACGCTCGACTTCGCCCAGGCCGGCGACAACGCGGGCGCGCTCCTGCGCGGTATCAAGCGCGAGGAGATCGAACGCGGCCAGGTGCTTGCGAAGCCGAGCTCGATCACGCCGCACACGCACTTCAAGGCCGAGGTGTACGTCCTCTCGAAGGACGAGGGCGGCCGTCACACGCCGTTCTTCAACAACTACCGCCCGCAGTTCTACTTCCGCACGACGGACGTGACGGGCGCGATCAAGCTCCCGGAGGGCCAGGAGATGGTCATGCCGGGCGACAACACGAACATGGAGGTCGAGCT
>WNGG01011166.1_pt1 | contig 12112 bp, 15 predicted proteins | sample 5400661 | NCBI WGS metagenome assembly WNGG01 (sample SAMN13153372, study PRJNA577476) | soil metagenome | isolation source: 100 cm soil or saprolite under Garry oak tree replicate 1 | place: USA:California | collected 2016-06-15 | reverse complement strand
GACCTTGGACCCCATACATGCGAAGAAGTGGCCGAACTCTGCGGCGATGTATCCGCCTCCCACGATAGCGATGCTCTCCGGCAATTGTTTCATTTCGAAGGCTGAATCGCTAGTGTGGTAGCTGACCTTGTCGAGACCCTTGATCGGAGGTATGGTCGTCTTCGAGCCGATGCAGAGGAATATCATCCTCGACTTGATCTCAGTGCCGCTGACCCTCATAGTGTAAGGCGCGGTGAATTCTGCTGGCGCGTGCCAGTAGTCCATGTTTTTGGAACTGGATAGCCCCTCCCTTATCTGATCGATGTCTGTGTTGATGAGCTTCTTCATTCTCTCCATTACGAATTCGAAGCTAATCTTCCTGATCTGGGTATAAATGCCCAAGTCCCGAGCCTCCTCGATCTTCCGAACCAGTTCCGCGGGGTAGAGTAGAATCTTGGACGGTATGCAGCCCCGGGTAAGGCAGATGCCTCCAGGCTCGTCTTTATCGATGACCGCGATGCGAATGTTAGGATTCTCCTGAATCATTGGATCGACAATATTCATCGCCGATCCGGACCCAATAATGATAAGGTCGTACTCTCTCATGCAAGTCGAAATAGTTTGGATGCAGATAAGCATGTGGAGAAGTGTCCGCACAACTCTCCGGTTAGAACATGCCCCCAGTCGCAGGCTAAGTTATGAGCAGACCAGAACAGACATGCTTGCGTAGCGGAATTGGAAGACCTCCTCACACTAGCGCTGAACCTGATGGGAACCTTCGCTTTCGGCCTCAGCGGTGCGATTCTAGCGGTTAGGAAACAGATGGACCTTTTCGGCGTCCTCGTCCTCAGCGTCGCAACTGGTCTCGGCGGCGGAATCATGCGGGATATCATCCTCGGCCACACTCCACCAGCGACACTGACCGACTGGCGGTATCTAGCCGCCGCCGGCTTGGCAGGACTCTTAGTATTCGTCTGGTACAGTAGGGTGATTCACCATGGCAGGTTCATCATCGCTTTCGACGCTGTCGGACTGAGCATCTTCACGGTCACTGGGACGACTATCGCAATCAGTGCCGGTCTGAGCCCCGCTCCCGCGGTTTTGCTGGGCATGCTCACAGGCGTGGGCGGTGGCGTGTTGCGGGACGTTCTAGGTGCGGAGGTCCCGCTGATCTTTCGGAGCGAGATCTACGCGGTCGCATCAATACTGGGAGCGGTAATCATCATCTTAGCCAGTCAGACAGGGCTCTCCGGAATCCCTGCGGAGACTATCGCGGCTATTGCGACCTTCGGCCTCCGCATGATAAGCGTTCGAAAAGGATGGAGGATTCCGCTCGCCATGCCGAAACCGGACTCGACCTGCTAATGACTAGGAGGACCAGGATTCACGACTTTGTATCTGACGACAAGGTCAGGTCCATACCTTGCACTACTGAGCAGTTTCAGCTTAACACCATCTCTGACACGGGGGGCTCCCGTTCCCCCAACGAGGCTAGTTGCGCCGGTTCCACCCAGAATTCTAGGCGTGATGGCTACAGAGATTTCATCCACTAGACCGTTGCTGACCATGCTCCAGTTCAAAGTCCCTCCCCCCTCGAGTAGCATCCTACGAATTCCAAGCATTCTGACCCGTCTGAGCAGAAAGGTCAGCGATACCTGTGGACCCTTTCCGCAGACAAGCACAGTAACTCCCCTCTCTCTCAGAGCTTCGATTCTCTTCCTCTGCGCCGTAGACGTGACCGCAATTATCGTCGGAACGTCTCTTGCCGTTCCAACCACGTAGGAGGCAAGAGGGGTCCGGGCATTGCTATCTACAATTATCCGATACGGCTTGTGTCCTTCGACAAACTTCACCGTAAGCTTCGGGTCGTCCACAAGCAACGTTCTGAGCCCAACCACAATTGCATCGACCGAAGCCCTCAGTCGATGAACCCTCCTCATATCAGCGGCCGAAGACATTCGAGAATCGCCAGTGGGCGTGGCGATCTTTCCATCAAGACTCATTGCCGCATTTAGAATTACATATGGGCGGAAAGCCTGGGCGACTGGCATTACTACCGGTTATGGATCAACAAGTGACAGCTAAAAGCCCGAACTTAGGTTAAGCTCTGGACGCGCCTCAAACTGGGTGCAGCCTGCGTTTGTAGGATGACGACTGATTAATTAGTCTCGGAATCCGGCGCGTCGCCTGCGGGATTCTTTGCGACGAGAGGGAAATGCAACCGTGGGATTCTTCTCGACGATTCCTCGAAGAGTTACGTGGCTCATATTCGCCGGACTCTTCAACAGCATCGGCATAGGATATCTCCTGGTATATCTGACCGCTTTCTTCCCCGAGATCGGGGTTAGCCCCGGAGTTGTCGGACTTCTCTTGGGACTCGAGGGGGCAATGCTGTTCTTGTCCATACCCCTTGGTATTCGTTCCGACTATGATAATGATGGCACTAACCGTAGAGGTCCCACTCCTCATCGTCGCCGCTCTCTTGTTCGGAGTCGCTGAGTCGGCGTTCCTATCGACCTGGAACGCCATGATTGCTGATCAGACAAATCTGGCGAATCGGGACGCAGCCTTTTCCTTCTCTTTCATCGTATCGACTGGAGGCGTGGCTTTCGGCTTCCTACTCCCTTTTTTCCTACCCTTAGTGGAGCGGCTTACTGGAATGGGCTCGGTCCCAATCCATCGGGACTTCCTGATCTTGGTTGGCATCCTTTCTCTGTCGACACCGTTAATGGTTTACACTATCTTCAAGAACTATAAGGAGACGGTAAATCCGGGAAAGCTGATCAGAGGCCCAAACTTCCGACTACTCCTAAAGTTCTCCGGCATAAACGGTATCATAGGCCTAGGTGCCGGGTTCATCATCCCTCTGATTCCTACATGGCTCTTCCTGAAGTTTCAGCTATCGGACACAGTGAGCGGACCCGTCCTAGCCGTTTCCAGTCTGACAATCGCGATGGCCGCAGTGTTGAGTCCTCGAATCTCCGGGAGACTCGGAGTGCTTAGAGCAATACTAACGACCCAAGGGCTTTCCACAGCGTTCATGCTGAGCCTCGCCCTCGTTCCCACTGCAGCCCTGGCTATCAGCCTGTACATCATTCGCGCAGCCCTGATGAACATGGCATCACCTTTGATAGATTCGTACCTGATGGGAATAATGACACAGGAAGAGAGAGGCCTCGCGAGCGCAGTAAACACGGTTATCTGGAGACTGCCAAACAGCGTCAGCACAATAATCGGGGGTGTCATTCTTGCCGCAGGAATATTCGACTTGCCATTCTACCTAGCAACAGCTCTCTACGTGTTCGCCATCGGCTTGTTCTACAGCCAGTTCAAGAACATACATCCAAACAGCTAATCCGAGAATATGAACTGCCCAGTGCTTGGACTTGGCGCGCCTAACTGGGGCATTTCGTTTTGCATATGGAAGAAACTGTCAAGCTCTCAGACTGCTCTAAACCGATTCTTGCAGAATGGACTACTCCTTATCCCGTAAAGGCTTAAGTCAATTCATTGTATTCGTCCATGTGAAAACTGGGAAGCTATCAGCCCAGTCCAAATGCGCTTGCCAAGAATCACGAAGGGTGGTGATACAAACATATGAAAAAGGTCATTCCACTGGTCATTATCGCTCTGCTCGCTATTCCAGCCTCGGTGACTTTCGGTAGCACTCGGAACATAGCAAACATGGTAAAACCGTCTATCGTTCTGGTCCATGGAGCCTGGGCCGATGGCTCAAGCTGGAGCCGAGTGGTCGGCCTCCTACAAGTCCAGGGCTACACTGTCTATGTGCCTCCGAACCCGCTGCGTGGACTTGCCTCAGACTCGGCCTATATCGCAAGCTTCCTCCAGAGCATCACCGGCCCAATAATCTTGGTCGGCCACTCGTATGGGGGCGCCGTCATCACCAATGCTGCTACTGGGAATCCAAACGTGAAAGCGCTGGTATACGTAGACGCCTTCGCGCCTGATGAGGGAGAATCGCTCGCATCTCTCTCCAGCGTCCCGCCTCCGCCCGGCCAATCACCATCATGCCTCGCAGGAGACCCAACCAAAGTGCTCAACTTCGTACCGCTGACCGGGGGAGACGTCGACTTGTACGTCAAACCGAGTCTCTTCCCGTCGTGCTTCGCCAACGACCTTCCACCGAGTGAAGGCGCTGTGCTAGCATCTACTCAACGCCCATTGACACTCAGCACACTCTCACAGACCTCAGGCGTACCGGCGTGGAAGACAATTCCATCCTGGTACCTCGTCGGAACCATCGACAATGTCATTCCGGCCTTTGCGCAACTCTTCATGGCCCAACGCATCAACGCCAACATCATCCAGGTCAGAGCATCGCATCTGTCGATGATCTCTCATCCCACCGCGGTCGTCGGTTTGATAGATCAGGTGACACTTTCCATCCAGGGCAGTCTCGATGCAAGCTCACAACAAACCCCCGTACCAGCTACAGCCTAGGAATAGCACAACGAACCGGTGCGGGAACGAAGGCTTTCCATCGGCTCTCGCATCTACATCCACTGATGGGGTGCGAGAAGTTTTTTTGGAATACCGAATTGGGCGTGCTACCTGCTGGAGTTCTGGGGTTTCCTGCCTATGTCTTTGGCCTAGGCGGTTGCTGTGACGAGTTTTTTCTCTTCCTTGAGGAAGCTCAATAGTGCGGGGTTGACTTCTTCTGAGTGTGTCCATGCGATGTTGTGTGGTCCATTCTTCACGACGACGAGATGTGCGCCTTGGACGAGTTTGGCGGTTCGTTGTCCGGAGGCAGGGAATGGAACAATCCGGTCGGCATCGCCATGAATTACTAGGGTAGGTACGTTGATGCGAGCTAAGTCTTTCCGGAAGTCTTCGTACCAGGTTGGTACGCACGCCAGAGTGGCGGCTGGGGATGAGCCTACTGCCACGTTCCAGCTTGCCTGAACCGCTTGTTCGCTGACTCGTGTGCCGAGCAGTTGGTCTGTGTTGTAGAAGTTTTTGAAGAATTCGGTGAAGAACGCGTACCGGTCCGCGACGATGGCTTTCTGGATGCCATCGAAGGCGCTGCGGTCCACTCCTTCAGGGTTGTCCGGGGTCTTCAACAGATACGGGGGTACGGATCCGGCGAAGACTGCCTTGGCTATTCCTTTCGATCCATAGTTGCCTATGTAGCGCGCGACCTCTCCTCCTCCCATAGAGAAACCGACCAGCGAGAAGTCATTTAGACGGAGATGGGAAACTAGCGTGTGCAGGTCCTCGGCGAACGTGTTGTAGTTGTAGCCGGTGGTTGGTTTGCTGGACTGACCGAAGCCTCTCCGGTCGTATGTGATGACTCGATATCCAGCATCGAGTAGGACCGGGGTCTGCCTCTCCCAGGATGCACCGTTCAGCGGATACCCATGTATCAGAACAACGGGCTTTCCTGCACCATGATCCTCGTAGTAGAGATCAATATTCCCAGAATTTTCCTTACCGACATCAACATACGGCATTAAGAATCACTCGGGCAGACTTGATTCGTGCTTTAAGATTATGGGTTCTGCGCTTGGTCTGTCCCTAGCCGATTCTGGCGCAACCAAGAGGGGTTCCGTAAAGGTCGATGGCAAATGCTGGCTTCGGTCTCCAATTATCAACTGTTCTTACTTGGCCGCTTCTAGGGCCTTGACAAGTTCTTTGGCTGTGGCGGCTCCCTCATGCCTCAATCCGTTCACGTAGAACGTGGGGGTCCCGTTCACTCCACTCCGGACTCCGCCATTGAAGTCCTCCTTTATCCTCGACTGGTGCGCGTGTTGGGATAGGTCGTGTTGAAACTTCTGAATGTCCAGTCCGAGTTTCCTCGCGAATCCGAGTGCCACCTTCGGATCGCCAAGTGTCTCCTGGTGTTCATAGAGAAAGTCGTGCATCTCCCAGAACTTTCCCTGGGCATTGGCCGCCTCAGCGGTTTCCGCAGCATTCAGAGCGTGCTCATGGATTCGGCTCAGGGGAAAGTTTCGGAACACGAATCTCAGTTTCGAGCCTAGCTGTTTCTGTATCTTCTTCACTTCCGGATAGGCTGCCCCGCAGTACGGACACTGGTAGTCGCCATACTCAACCAGCGTAAGCGATGCTGCCAAGGGTCCTTGTATGTGGTCGCGTCCCGGATCGACTGGAACTACGAACCGAGTAGTCTCCGGTTCCTCTTCTACCGTTTCGAATCTAGTCTTGCCGGTTGTTCTACGTGGAACAGTTTTTGTTGCCGCCAAGATCTTCGTCTAGCCCTGCACAACTGGTTGGTTTCGATTCAGATTCTCCAGCGCAAGAAGGATGCCGTCAGCTCCCGGGTTGACGCCGTCGGGTGAAAGGTGGCTCCAACGGATTACGCCTTTGTCGTCTATGACAAATAATGCTCGTGCTGCTTCGCCGATCTTCTCCTTGAAGGCACCGTATTTTCGAGAGACCGTTCCTTTTGGCTCAAAATCGGCTAAGACGGGAAAGTTTAGTTTTCGGTCTTTCGAGAATGCGAGATGAGACCAGATATTATCAACGGAGATTGCTAAGAGTTCCGCGTTATGTTTTTTGAACTCCGGCATTACTTCTGCGTAAAGCGACAGTTGGTCGGTACAGACCGGGCTCCAGTCGGCAGGATAGAATGCGAGTACGACTGGTTGTCCCCGAAAATCGCTCAGCGACACCTTCTGGTCCGGCGTACTGTTCAACGAGAAGTTAGGAGCTTTCTTGCCCGCCACAAGAATAGATCCGCTCGCTTTCATGGCACTTACTGACTTGCCTAAACGATTTTTCGATGCACGAGTTCGCAGTCGTTTCCTGCTCGGTTGCACCATACTAGTTTTCATCTAACCCAACCTTCTCCCATGAGAAATAACATCCCAACCGCTAACCCGCTTAGCGGGTAAGTACTTATTTCTTGACTGGGTTTGAATCGACCGGGTCAGGCTGGATTAGGTAGTATCCGACAAGACTCTCTTTGGTTCGGGAAGTACATTGTAAAGGAACGGAGTTTGTACTGACGGAGAGTAAGCCTAAACAGATGTGATAGAGTTAGATACTAGTCCTACCGATGCTTGTGACTCGTCATCCATTTCTTCTCTTCGCGGTTTGGAGTCAGCTTGCACCCTGAAGACCAGAGGAAGGTCCTAGCGGTCGATGGTCCAACATGCTGAAACCGTTCTTGTACACCCTCTAACAAGCGCTCTTCATCCTTTCCGAACTTGTCAAGGTACTTCTGAAAAGAGCCGAACTCCTTCTCTAACTTCAAGAACTCGCCCGCATTGTGCACTGTGGCCTGGATCTTTTTCTCGTTCCTGACGATTCCCGCGTCGGACATGAGCTTCTCCACGTCTTTGTCAGAGAATCGTGCTACCTTGCTTATCGAGAAATCGACGAAGGCCTTCTGGAAGTTAGGCCACTTCTTCTCGATCACCTTCCAGTTGAGGCCTGCAGTGAATAGTGATCTAGTCATCCGCTCGAAGTATTCATCGTCGTTCTTAGGCGGTTTAACGTTCCAGCTAGGAGACACAGACAATGTTGAGGCATTCAACATATTTATGGACTTTGAATTCGCTCCGCTCCAGGGGGCTCCAAGGCTTTTCTACTGAAGGCAACCTAGGACCTTTCGAGCATGTCAGTCACAAAATCTCCTAGTACAACCGTTTCCCCAAGAGAGGTTCTGAGAAAGTACAAGACCATAGCGGTAGTAGGAGCCAGCAAGAATCCTCAGAAAGACGCCTACACTGTTCCTCAGTTCATGAAGGATCACGGTTACAAGATTATTCCGATAAATCCGACAGCTGATGAGATCGTTGGTGAGAAAGCCTATCCAAGCCTCATGGACCTGCCGTCAGATCTGGCAAGCAAGGTAGAACTTGTGGATGTTTTCCGGCCAAGCGAAGAGCTCCCGCAAGTTGCTCAGCAAGTGGTGGATATGCATCGCAAGTATGGAAGACCCTTTGTCTTTTGGGCCCAGCTTGGGCTCGAGAACGAGGAGGCTAAGCAGATCCTTTCAAAGAACCAGATTCCGTACATTATGAACGCCTGCCTCAGGATCGTTCAGAGAACGTTATAGCCCCGATTCAAATGACTAAGAATCCGAGAACTAGATTTATCTTCACAGTCGAATAGCATTCGGGTGTGAACAAACTCTCTCCACCAAACGGTGTATACGTTGTCACGGTCATAGCGCTTATACTCGGCATTAATTCTGTTCTCGGAGGGGAAAGCTGGATCACGAACTTGGGTAGGGAGTCATCATCGGCATTCGCGTTGTTCGGAGTCGTGTCCTTACTCGTCGGCATCCTAGATATTGCTGTTGCAGCTGGGTTCTTTTGGGCGAGATCGTGGTCATGGGCATGGGGAATTCTAGCTTCAATAGTTACAAGCGTCCTTAGTGCGCTGGAAGTGAATGTCCTAAGTCAATCACTCTCGGCTGGCTTAGGAGTGAACGCTGTAAACATTGCCTGGATAATATTTCCATTAGTGATCATTTACTACCTAACTAGGACCACTGTCAAAGCTTACCTCAGGCAGTCTATCGGTTGTTAGCATATTGAGTAGCTATCAGAGCTAGGTTGGGATACGTTCTCCAACAACCCACACCGTAGTCGCTAGTGGACTAACCCAATAACTAACACTCGTGATCTCGACCCGAGCTACGCTATTCCCATCGTGTTGCCTATGCCGGCAACGATCACCGTGTCTCCGGGCTTTGTCCGAGCTTCGATCGTGTTCTTGACGCGGCGAATAGTCTCGTCTACTGCTAGTCGGACCTGTTGGGTCATCTGCGAGATCGCTTCCTTGTTCGACATCTTCACCACGATGGCGATCATCGGAATACGCCGTTTGGAAGCGCTCTGTTCGATGTGGTACCGGTCTACTCCGGGACCGCCAATTGCCGCTCCGACTCCTTCGGCTACCTCTCCGCTTGCTTCTCCTTCGAACTTGAGAGCAGCATCGACCGTTACAATCAACGACGGTGACTTTTCCTCTATCAGCTTCTCAACCGCGACGCCGGGCTTCCCAACGCTCCCTCCAGGACCTTTGGCCCGTATTAGGACTAGGTTTCTCCCGTCGATGCCAGTCTCGTACATTATAGTGTCTTGTTCGATCTCCCGGGGTTGAATGCCCTCGGCCATCTTGCTAGCTATGAGAGGTCCGATACCATCACCTATTGGTTGGCCTTTCTCGAAGGCGCTGATCGCGGAGCTGTAGGCCTCCGCTTCCTCCATTATCTGGGGCATGGCCATTTGGAGCTGGTAGAGCGCAAGGATTCCTCCCTGCTTTCTCGCGAGGAGGTAGAAGTGGCGTACGACTCGGTACATCTGGTCGAGTCCGATCGAGATCTCCATCTGATTGGATAGGGTATTGACTTCGGCGTCAGTTGCTCCTGTAGCGATGGTCTTTACCTCAGTTCTCAGATTGTCATCGTAGGTGTCAAGTACATGCTCGAGTTTCCCGACTATTCCGGCCGGGTCCATGTTCACTGGTTGGATAGCGAAGGAGCCTGTCAGGCGATCTATGCGTGTCTCGACGGCCTTTCTGTCTCCCTTGAACCTCAGGGCAGAGTTTAGTACGCTGTTGTGGGCTGTTGTGCGAAGTTTCTCGAGCTTGCCCAGGTTCCTCTTTACGCTTACCAGCATCATACTCATCTGGATGCGCTGGCCGTAGAACATTAGGATGAAGAATGATGCAAAGTATGCCAGTTGGATGATGCTGCTCAGATTGCCGCCTAGATCGATGCCGATAAGCGCCATTAATTGATCAATAGCCCTGTGTGAGATATACGCGTTGCTCCGACAGGAGTCATCTCAAAAAGTGACGGATTATCCGGGTTTATCATCTTATCGCCTTGAAATCGCGGGAATTGGAGACTCTCTGAGAGATAGCCTTGTAGCTCGTTTGTTTGTCATCCGAATGAACCGGATTTCAACCTCTTCTCTTATCGCATGTTTCGAGAGGGCTGCAAGCACATCTTTCATCTGATTGATCTCTTGGGATCCAATGCCGATTATCACGTCTCCAACTCTCAACCCCGACTCGTAGGCTGGTCCTCGGGCATCTACCTCGACGACCAGGACGCCAGAGTCCGCGGGCAGGTCATACCTCCGTGCCAAGGCCTCGTTGAGTGTTGTCCCGTAGATTCCCAGCCAGGGTCTAACGACCCGGCCCTTCTCAAGCAGCTGTTGCATCACCCATTTGATCGTGTTGACGGGAATCGCGAATCCTACGCCTTGGGCGTATGGGATCATCGCCGTGTTCATTCCGATAACGCTCCCGCTGATATCGGCCAAGGGTCCGCCGCTGTTTCCGGGATTAATGGCCGTGTCTGTCTGGATCAGACCTTCAAAGATGAAGTCAGCTCCTGGCAGCGGTCTTCCTAGGGCGCTTACAACGCCCAGAGACACGGTCGGTGCTCCCTGGAATCCAAGCGTGTTTCCTATAGCGAGTGCGAACTGTCCAACCTTGAGTTTCTCGGAGTCCCCGAGTGAGGCTGCAGGCAGATTCTCAGCTTCTATCCTTACCACGGCAATGTCGGTTGAGGGATCCGATCCGACGACTTCCCCCACGAATGAGCGTCCATCCTTGAGGTGAACCTGAACCCTAGTCGCACCATCGATCACGTGATTGTTGGTAACGACATAGCCCCTAGGATCGATGATGACCCCGGAGCCTTTTCCTTCGATTGGCACGACACCGTATGCAAAGTTGCGGGTTACCCTCACGCTGTCGATGCTGACCACGCTTTCGCTTAGCTTCTCGACTGCTCCAGTTATCTGACCCTCAAGTGATGTTAATGTAGACATTGTCTAAAGCCCCCAGCTCGTCCTTGCAACGGGCTTAATCCTGACATACAGATAATCATCTTCCTCTCGTGATTCTGCTTCCCCAGTAATTTCTACTCCTCTTGGAGCCCATCTGATAGGCGAGTCCACGTCGTCCACTAGAAGGGTTACCCGGCCGTTTTCCGGGATTTCTTTGAATCGTTGGCTGTACTTGAGGTTCCAGCCGCTTAGGTAGAAGTAGGATCCGTCGAATTCGAAGAGAACCGGCATTATGTGAGCTTGCATGTCTGAGCAGACAAATGCGAGCCTGCCAAGGCTTCTCTCCATCAAATACCTGAGTTCTTTCTCGCTGAACCCCATGGTCGACGTCTTCCTCGTCCTCTGTGTCATCATGTTTCTCTAACAGACGATCCGACTGGTCATGCTTATATACTTGGTAGTCGTCGTGAACCAAGTAGGTGCCGATTACTTGAGTAAGTTAACTCAGGTTGACCAAGACCTTACGAAGGAGCAGACGGAAGAGTGTCTTCTCGTCCACTCTGCATGGAATGACCTTACCAAGGTTTGGACCCTTCCTGTTATCCACGCTCTAGGCCTCAAACAGCCTGCACGGTTCAACGAGCTGAAACGTAGAATCCAAGGCATCAGCGCCACCAGCCTCGCCGAGAGACTGAGCGAACTCGACCAGAGAAAGGTGGTGGAGAGGAAAGTCTACCCCGAGACCCCACCTCGGGTCGAGTATGCTCTGACGAAGAAAGGGGTGGAACTATTGGATATCCTCGACAGCCTCGCAAAGTGGGTCATGAAATGGGACAAACCGTCAAACAACTCCGCTCGTACCAGCGATGAAAAGGTCCGACCTATAGCCCGCGCAAAGTAAGGCGCTAATTCGATCCTTCACTCAGACTTTTCGGCTGTCCGACCAAATCAGAGAGCCGGTTGATCCTAGTAGATTTCTATGTGGTCTTCTTTGAATCCCATCTTGACCAGCTCATCCTTGATTCTGGTCCGATGGTCGCCTTGGAGCATTATCACACCCTCTTTCGCCGTACCTCCTGTGGCTAGTCGTCCTTTCAGTCTGTGAGCTACCTCGTCAAGCGAACGGCCCGTTTCGGGCAACCCTTGGATAATGGTCATTGGTTTTCCCCATCGACGGAATTCGACCCTTACAACGAGGTGTGTCTCGCTCTTGTCCAGCTCCTTTAGAGCTGCATCAAAATTGAAATCTTCGCTCAAACTGTCCATCTTTGCCAACGCAGATGATGGATTAGTTCTTTTCGGCCGCTTCTAAAAACTGGTTGAGATACTCAGCCAAGAGTCCTCTGTACTCGTCTTCAGTAATGCCTTCTCTGAGGTTCCCTAGTAGCTTTCGGAAGAAG
>WNGG01007461.1_pt1 | contig 12113 bp, 10 predicted proteins | sample 5400661 | NCBI WGS metagenome assembly WNGG01 (sample SAMN13153372, study PRJNA577476) | soil metagenome | isolation source: 100 cm soil or saprolite under Garry oak tree replicate 1 | place: USA:California | collected 2016-06-15 | reverse complement strand
GGCCGCGGTCGGGAAAGCGGCCGCGGCGTCTCCGATGTGGCTCGAGGTCCGCTCCGCCCTCCCCGAGGGCTCCGGGCTGGGCTCTTCGGCGGCGGTCACGGTCGCGACGCTGGGGGCCATGCACGGCCGCCATGGATCCTTCGACCCGTCACACATCGCGCGGGAGGCCTTCGAGGTCGAGCTGGCGGTGCAGGGCCGCGCGAGCCCGATCGACACGACGACGGCGACCGCGGGCGGCGCAATCCTCGCGACCCCGGAGAAGGACGAGGGCCTCCTGTGGTCCATCGAACGGGACGGGCGCCGGTGGTTCCTACATCATCGGAAACTACCGCCGATGCGTCTCGTCGTCGGGTTCACGGGCGTCAGCGCCCTGACCGGTCCGCTCGTCGCGGGAGTCCGCGAGCTCGTCGACGCGAAGCCCGAGGCGCGGCGTTGGATTGAGGAGATCGGAGAGATTACCATCCAGGGACTTCGTGCCCTCCAGGCGCGAGACTGGGCCCGGGCGGGCGCGCTCATGGACCGGGATCACGAGTTGCTGAACGCCCTCGGCGTCGGCCACCCCTTGCTCGACAAACTCGTCGTGGCGGCGCGGCCCTCGTCGCATGGGGCGAAGCTCACCGGCGCGGGTGGGGGCGGAAGCATGATCGCCCTGACGGACCACCCAGAGGAGACCGCCGCCGCGATTACGGCCGCGGGTGGCCGCGCATTCGTCGTCCATGCGGAGTCGAAGGGAGCCATGATGCTCGCATGAATGGGCCCATTTCGAGTTGTGGTTCGAGAGTCAATGTCTCGGGGGGCGCTTGATTGGCGCGGCGGCATCACAAGGTCCTGGCGCCGAAGGGTACGGTCCCGCGACCCTCGCCCGAAGGACCGTCTCCTACGCTGCTCATCGTCCACGCGGAGGAGCTCGTGACTTTGGCGGGTGACGCCCGACCCCGCCGCGGGAAGGAGATGCGCGACTTGCGGGCAATCCCGGACGGCGCCCTGTACGCCGTCGAAGGCGTGATTCGTGACGTCGGCGACTCCCGCACATTGGCGGCGCGGTACGAGAACGCGGGCGAGTTGATCGACGCGACGGGCAAGACCATCGTGCCAGGGTTCGTCGACGCACACACCCACCTCGTCTTCGCGGGCTCGCGTGAACACGAGCTCGAATGGAAGGCCGAGGGCATGAGTCACCAGGAGATCTCCGCGCGCGGCGGCGGGATCCTCCACACCGTGTCGGAGACGCGGCGGGCCTCCGAGGAGGATCTGTACGCGTCGGCGTACGCGCGGCTCGACGAGATGCTCGCGCACGGATCGACGACCGTCGAGGCGAAATCCGGATACGGGCTCACGGTCGAGGAGGAGATGAAGCTCCTGCGCGTGCTGGACCGCCTCCAGGAAAGCCATCCCGCCACGATCGTGCCGACGTTCCTCGGCGCGCATGCGATCCCGCCGGAGTTCGAGCGCCGGGCCGAGGCGTACGCGGACCTGCTGACCCGCGAGGCGCTGCCGTCCGTTGCCGCGAAGACGAACGCGCGGTTCTGCGACGTGTTCGTGGAGGACGGATACTTCACCGGCGAACAGGCGCGACGGATGCTGTCGGAAGCGGAGCACCTCGGGCTCTCCGGCAAGGTCCACGCGGACGAGTTCGCGGACGGCGGCGGCGCCGCCTTGGCGGCGGAGACCGGGGCGGTCAGCGCGGACCACCTCGTGCACGCGAACGCGGACGGGATCCGGAAGATGGCGGAGCGCGGGACGATCGCCGTTCTCCTGCCTGCATCGAGCCTCGCGTCCCGCATCCCGTTCGCGAAGGCCCGCCACTTCGTGGAGATGGGCGTTCCGGTCGCCCTCGGGACGGACTTCAACCCGAATTGCTGGACGGAATCGATGGGGCTCGTCGTCTCCTTGGCGGCGCACCAGCTGGGCCTGACGCCGGCGGAGGCGCTGACCGCCGCCACGATCAACGCGGCGTACGCGGTCGGACTGGGCCGCGAGGTCGGGAGCCTCGAGGTCGGGAAGCGGGCGGACCTCCTCCTGCTGGACGTGCCGGACCATCGCCATCTCGCGTATCGGATTGGCGGCCGTGTGATTTCGTCCGTCGTGAAGGATGGCCGGGTCGCGTGGCAGGCGCCCGCCCCCTCACAATAACGTATTTATTCACCGCGTCCCATGCGGCGCGCCGAAGGGATGGGATGGGCAGAGGCTCTCCTTCGCGTACCCATGGGTTTCTTCCGCGTCGCCCCGCGGCGTCGGTAGGCGCGGCCCGCTCCCCTATCCCGTGGCACGCGTTGTCCGCGGCGCAGGCGCTCGCGAAGCTCGGGACATCGCCCGATGGTCTCTCCGAGGAGGAGGCCGCCACCCGCCTGGAGACTGCGGGGCGGAACGCGCTCCCGGAGGCGAAACGGACGGGTCCTCTTCCCCTCGTCGCCCACCTCGTGCTCAGCCCGTTCGTCGTCGTCCTGCTCGGCGCCGCAGTCCTTTCCGTGGCGGTGCAGAATTACCTGAGCGCGTTCGTCATCGTGCTCGCGGTCGCCGTCAACGTCGTGATCGGGTTCATGCAGGAGTTCAAGGCCGAGCGAGCGCTCGGCGCCCTCCAGAGCCTGAACGTCCCGAAGGCCCTGGCCCTCCGCGGCGGTGTGCCCCGCGCAGTCCCCGCCGCGGAGCTCGTCCCCGGCGATCTCGTCCTGCTCGAGTCCGGGGACGCCGTGCCGGCCGACGGCCGGATCGTGGAGGCGCACGGATTGGAGACCGAGGAGGGGCACCTCACCGGCGAGTCGATCCCCGTGCCGAAGGCAGCCGAGTCCGTCCTCGCGGACGCCTCGATCGCGGACCGCCACTGCGTCGCGTACATGGGGACCCTCGTCGTCGGCGGTCATGGCACCGCGGTCATCACTGCCACGGGGGCGGAGACGGAGATGGGAAAGATCGCATCGACCCTGCAGTCCGTCCACACGGACCTCTCCCCGCTCATGCAGGAGGTCCGGTCCTTCAGCAAGCTGATCGCGCTCGTCGCCTGCGCGGTCGTCCTCGCGATTGTCGCGATCGGGTACGCCCGCGGCCTTCCGTTCGGGGAGGTCCTCCTCTTCGCGATGGGCGAGACGGTCTCGATCATCCCGGAGGGCCTTCCGGCGGCCGTGTCGATCGTCCTCGCCGTCGGTGTCCAGCGGATGGCCCGCCGCCACGCGGTCGTACGCCGCCTCTCCGCGGTCGAGACGCTCGGCGCCGCGACCGTGATCTGCACGGACAAGACCGGGACGTTGACGGAGAACCGGATGCGCGTCTCCCGCGCCTACCTGCCGGGCCGGCGGGTGGACCTCGACCTCTTGGCGCATCAGGCGGATGGCGGGGTCGCCGAGGCGCCGCTCGCGATGATCGGCCGGATCTCCTCCGTGTGCAACGACCTGCGTGAGGAGTTCGGGGAAGCCGGGCTCGAGGTCAAAGGCGACCCGACCGAGGTCGCGCTGTTCCTGTTCGCCTCGCAGATTGGCACGCCCGTCGCGGAGAGGGGAAAGCGGCTCGCGGAGATCCCCTTCTCCCACGAGCGGAAGTACATGGCCGCCGTGTACGAGGGGATCGGCGAAGGCCCTCAGCTGTACGTGAAGGGCGCCCCGGAGGTCATCCTCTCCCGGTGCGCCTACGGCCTGGAAGGCGACAGCGCGCTCCCGCTCGACGCGGAGCGTCGCGGCGCCTACGAGGAACGGGCTTCCCAGATGTCGGGCCAAGGGCTTCGCGTCCTCGCGTTCGCGTACGCAGAGTTTGGCGGCGCGGCGGAGACCTTCGGGGATGAGGACGTGCACGACCTCGTGTTCGTCGGATACGTGGGCCTCATGGACCCGCCACGGCACGGGGTCGCGGAGTCCGTCCGCCGATGCCACGCGGCAGGGATCCGCGTCGTGATGCTCACGGGCGACCACCGCCTGACCGCGGAGGCGATCGCGCGACGCCTCGCGATCCTCGACGAGGACCATGCGCAGGTCCTCACGGGCGACCAGGTCGACCGGATGGACGAAATGGCGTTCGTGAAGGAACTGAACCGGACGAACGTGTTCGCACGGGTGTCCCCGCACACGAAACTGCGCGTCGTTGAGTCCCTGAAGGCGCAGGGCAACGTCGTGGCGGTGACCGGGGACGGCGTGAACGACTCCCCCGCCCTGAAACGGGCCGACGTGGGAATCGCGATGGGCGTCTCCGGGACGGACGTGGCGCGGGAGGCATCCGAGATCGTGCTCACGGACGACAACTTCACGAGCATCGTCGCCGCGGTCGAAGAGGGCCGGGTCGCCTTCCAGAACATCAAACGGGTCGTCGCGTTCCTGTTCACGACGAGCCTGAGCGAGGCGGCCGTCTTCGTCACGTGCCTTGCCCTCGGGTTCCCCTTGCCGCTCCTCGGCGTGCAGATCGTGTGGATGAACATGGTCACGGACGCACCCGTCGTCCTGTCCCTGAGTCTGGAGCCCCGTCACCCGCAGATCCTGACCCGGCGCCCGCGGCCCTTGAATGCGGGTCTCATCTCCGTCGAGGTCCGCCTCCTCATGCTCGTCCTCCTGTCCGTGATGGTCCTCGGGACGATTGGCCTCTTTGCCTTCAAGCTGAACGCGGACGGCATCGCGGGGGCACGGACCCTCGCGTTCACGGGTCTCGTCCTGTTCACGCTGTCCAACGCGAGCAACTGCCGAAGCCTCGGCGAGCCGTTGTCCCGGGTGGGCCTCTTCTCGAACAAATATCTCGTGGTCGGGATTGCGGCGGCGGTTACGCTCCAGCTCTTGGCGGTTTATCATCCCGTCATGCAAGCGCTCTTCGGCACGGTGCCGCTCGGCCCCTGGGACTGGCTCGCCCTCCTCCTCGTCGCCCCGTGGGTCATCGTGGCGGCGGAGATCGAGAAGCGCCTCCTGCGGAGGGCGCGGAAGGGCCGGGTCGTCGAGGCGTAGTGGGGGAGGCGAACCGCGCGCTCCCTGGATCTAGCGGAACGAGAGGTCAATACGCCTACGGAGGCGAGATGCTGGCGCCCTCGAGACGGGAATGGGCGCGCACGGTCATCCCGTCCCCGATGATGCTCGAGACGAGATGCGCGTCCTCCTCGATCGTGCAACCGCGCGAGAGGACGCTGTCGATGACCTCGCTCTCCCTCCCTACGCGCGCATCCTCGAGCACGACGGATTGGCGGATCGTGGCGCCCGCATCCACCGCCACGCCGTCGTACAAGCACGCCCCCTCGACGACGGCGCCCTTTCCGATGCGGACGTTCGAACCGAGGTAGACGGGGCCGGACAAACGAACGCCGGGCTCGAGCGTGAGGCCTTTGCCGACGATTGCGGGGCCGAACGGGTCGACGCCGAGCAGGCGCTGTTCGCGTCCTTCCCTGCGCAGGACTTCGAGGCTCGCGCGGATCAGGTCCTTCGGGCGGCCGATGTCGACCCACACGCCCTCGATCCGCATCCCGAACAGCGGAAGGCCCTTCGCGAGGAGAGCCGGGAACACGTTCTTCGAGAAATCGAACGGGGCGTCGTCCGGGACGAGGTCGAGGACCTCGGGCTCCAGCACGTAGATGCCGGCGTTCACGAGGTTCGAGAACGCCTCCTCCCGCGTCGGTTTCTCCTTGAACTTCTGGATCCGGCCGTCCTTCCCGAGGCCCACGATGCCGTACTCCGTCGGGTCCTCGACCTCCGTGAGGGCGATCGTCGCGATCGCCTTCCGCCTGCGATGGAATTCGATCAACGGCCGGACGTCGAGGTCGACGAGGACGTCCCCCATGGCGACGACGAACGTTTCGTCGATGAAGTTCGCGACCCGCTTCACGCTCCCCGCCGTCCCCGCGGGAGTGCTCTCGAACGTGAACAGGATCGACGCGTCGTAGCCCAGCCCGTCCCCGATGCTCTTGACGAGCGCGTCTGACATATAACCGGTCGTGATGATGAGCTCCCGCACCCCGGAATTGATGAGGGACCGGAGGACGAAGTCCACGCAGGGGCGCCCCGCCACGGGCAACAGCGGCTTCGGCCGAGACTGCGTGAGCGGTTTGAGCCTCCGGCCCTCGCCGCCTGCGAGGACGACCCCTTTCATCCGCGGATCTCCACTTTCCCCTTCTTCAGGAGCGCCTCGACGGCCTTGTTCGCGAAGTCGTCGAGCTTCTTCTCATCGTACAGTTCGCGCCGCACCTGCAGTCGCTGCTGTTTCAGGATCTGGCGGGCCTCTCGGATCTCGGCCTGCGCCGCGCCCCGGATCGTGAGGACCTTCTCCCGCATCTCCATCGCCAGCTGGTGCTGCGCGTCCGCCTTCGCGCGGGCCTCGAGGTACTCCTCGTGTTTCTTGTTCGCCTCCGCGATGAGGACCCCGAGGTTCTGGACGAGTTCCGTGATCTTGTCGTGCATCGCGTTCGCCTTCTCGGAGAAAGCGACGACCTGCGCGTGCTCCTCGTCCGCGCGGGCGAACAGGTCGTCGATCGCCGCGTCGATTTCCTTCGCCTCCTTGAACACCTGTTCCTCTTCGCCCTTGACCTTCTCGAGCTCGCGCATCTCGCGGACCTTCGCCTTCAGGTCGTCGAGCAACTCGTTCTCCTCGGAGAGTTTCATGGGGATCGTCTGTTGCTCCATCTCGATGCGGGCGACTTCCCGCCGCAGGGTCGCGAGGTTGCTGCCCACGCGGCCCTTGACCTTGCCGCGCACCTTGCGTCGGAGTTCGATGAGGCTCTTCGCCTTCGCCTGCAGCTGGTTTCGCGCGGCCTTGTGCTTCCGGAGCGATTGGACGAGCGCGCCCTGGTCGTCCTTTATGGTGCGGAGCTCCGTGGCGCGCACGCGTCGCTGCTCGTGGAGCTGATCCCGTTCCTGGCGGCGCGCGCTCGCCTCGTCGTTGAACAGGTTGCGCCGCTCGATGACCTGACCGAGCTTGATCTCCGCCTTGTCAAGCTCCGTAGGAACCTTCTTCCGGACCATACCCCGCCCCGAAGGATGTGCAGAGACGTTTCAGGGGATTTAACCCTTCTGACGGTGGGCACGAGTCGTACCTTCGAGAGGGCCCACGGGGACCGAACGCCCCATGTCCCGCCGATGCCGCGAGCTATCTCGCCCGGCCAAGCGCCAAGACAGAATTCACTTTCCGGGAGCGAGTCCGTCCGCGAGTTCGCCGAACTGCTCCGGCGTGAGCTCTTCGGGCCGTTTTCCCCGATGCGGGGTCTGCGCGAGGCGGGCCTCAAGCCCAGCCTTCGATGGATCGAATCGCGTCCACGACAGGCGAAGGGCGTTTTCGATCGTTTTTCGTCGGTGCTGGAACGTGGCATCGACGACCGCGTCGAAAATCGACCAGTCAAGGACGACGAAGGGCGCCGGCCGCGGTTCGAGGAGCACGATCGCGGAGTCGACCTTGGGCTGGGGCCAGAACGCGGAGCGCGGGACTCGTTCCACGATTTCCGCGCGTGTCCGGACGTATGCCTTCACGGACAGGCGGGAGTAGTCCTCGTCGCCGCGTCGCGCGACGAGGCGACGCGCAAACTCCTCTTGGTACATGAGGACCGCGCGGTCGAACCGCACGTCGAGGAGCCGGAACGTGATAGGCGACGAGATCTGGAACGGCAGATTGCTGACGACCTTGTCGAACGGCGGGAGGGGAACCCGGACGGCGTCGCCCTCGATGATCTCGAGCGCTCCATCGAAGTCTCGCAATCCGCTCGCCAGTTTCCGGTCCCGCTCCACCGCCACGACCTTGCCTGCCTTGCGGAGGAGCGGCCTCGTGAGGACGCCCAGGCCCGGGCCGATTTCGAGGACGGTGTCCTTGGCGGTGACGCCCGCGTACTCCACCTGGCGGTGGGCGACCCGATCGTCGAGGAGGAAGTGCTGCCCGAGGCTTTTCGTCGCGCGCACACCCAGCGCCCGGAGTCTGTCGCGCACTTCCGCAGCGTTCACGACGACCGGATAGGCCGGTCCGCTTAGAACGTTCGGCGCGCGAGGAGAGGTTGATATACGGAGGGAGAAATCGGATGGCGTGGATTTCGGTGAGGTCGTCACCGCCCTCCTCCGGCTCGAACCTTTGACGTGCTGGGTGGTCGGAGCGATCATCGGCGGCGCGCTCGCCGCACTCGTGGGTCTCATCGTGTACCAGCGGTACATCATGGGGAAGAAGCCGACCCAGCACCTGTGCAACTACTGCGGTCACATGGTCACCGCGGTCAGCGACTGCCACCACGCGCCGGTCAAGGAGCGGTTCCTCCACGGGACGTGCACGGATTGCAAGAACGACTGCCGCCTGGTCTGCCAGCGGTGCAAACGGCCCCTGTGAAGGGGCGTTGGGGCTTCCCGATAACCACGGGCACGGACACAACCTTTATACTGGTTGACGTACCATGGGTGCCGCCCTCGACGGCAACCCTCCCGCGTGCCTACCCTCTGGCACGGGAACCCGGAGGCGATCCGCGTGCCCGCGACATCCCATGTCTGTGCAAAGTGCAGCTTCGAGCATCCGTGCTTCTTCGCCGAGGGGGACATCGTCTCCCTGAAGGAGGACCTGGTGAACGAGCCCGCGCCGTGGACCGGGATCGTCCTCGACGTGGACCGCGATCCCTCCGGACGCGTCTACCGCGTCCTCTGGGGACCGCCCCCGGGCCCGACGACGCGGGCCGCGTCCCTCGCGGAAAAGCACTCGGGAGCGCATCGCGGGAACGAGCTCCAGAGGTTCCTCGTGCCTCTGATCGCACCGTCGCTCGAGTTCCGTGGCGGCGGTGGTGGGAAGGAAGGGCTCTCGCATCGCTTCTCGCCGCCATCGGTCCCGTGACGCCCTAGCGTCGTCCGATCACGATCCCGACCATCAGGATCGCGAACACGAACACCGTGATCAGGACGTACGTCCGGTCCTTCTCCCGCGCGAAGTAGAAGACGCTCAGAAAGACGCGCGCGACCGGGGTCAGGATCAGGAGAAGGATCCCGAGGCCGAGGAACCCCGCGGGCTGCCCCGCCGCCAATTCCCCGGGAATCTCAGTCGGGTGCAACCCGTCCGGGGGCATGGGCCGCCCCGTCGCGGCGAGGGCGAAGCCGACCAGGATGACCGTGATCGAGAGGACGACCCCGCCACGCAGCACGTAGAAGATCAGTCGGTTGATGTCGAAACCGGATCGCGCCGCCATCAGAACACCTTGAGACCCCGGAGCGCCATGAGCACGCCGATGACCGCGAGGAAGGCCGCGAACGCGAGGCGGATCTGCTTGGGCGGCGTGCGACGCATGAGGCGCGTGCCGAGCAGCGTACCGCCGGAGACCCCGAGGACGACCGTCCCGGCCATCCCGGGGTCCATGAGGCCGCCGAAGTAGTAGACGAACGCGCTCGCGGCGCCGGTGACCCCGATCATGAAATTGCTCGTCGCGACGGCCGCGCGGATGGGCACGCGCATGATCAGGTTCATCACGGGGACCTGGATGATGCCACCGCCAACGCCGAGCATCCCGGAGACGGTCCCCGCCACGGCGCTCGCCGCCAGACCCGTGGCGGGTCGCTCGACCCCGTATTCGTGGACTCCGTCCTCATCGCGGTAGGTGTTCCGAAGGTGGAGCTTGGCGGCGAGGCCCCGCACGGACGTCGAGGTCTTGTCGTCCCGGGCCCACTCGTGGACGCCGACCATCGAATACGCGGCGTACAGGACCGCGACCGCAAACAGGATCGCGAGGAGGTTCGAGCTGGCGTACAGCACGAGGAGCGCGGCGAGGACCGCCCCGATCGTCGTGGAGATCTCCAACCACATCCCGAGGCGCAGGTTCGTCATGCGGTCCCTTACGTAGATCGACGCGGCCCCGGAGGACGTCGCGATCACCGCCACGATGCTCACCGCCGTGGCGATCTTCTGATCGACGCCCAGGCCCAGCGTGATGAACGGAACGATCAAAATCCCGCCGCCAATCCCGAGGAACGCGCCCGCGATTCCTGCGAGGAACGCGACGAGGAGGAGGGCCAAGATTCCGACGAGCCCGACCGGCATCGCGGCGGGCAGGAACGCCGTGGATATGAGCGTTGGGCCCGTATCTTTATACGAGATCGTCCTTAGCATCGCCTCCGGATGACGCTCGCGCTCCCGACGATCAAGCAGCGCCCGTGCGGCTCCATGGCGGTCGGCGCAATCCCCGAGGGATGCCGCCTGTGTGGCGAGGGCGCGAAGATGGTCCTCTTCGTGACGGGCCTCTGCTCGTACCACTGCTTCTACTGCCCGGTCTCGGACGAGAAGATGTACAAGGACGTCGTGTTCGCGGACGAGATGCGCGTGACCCGCGACGAGGACGTCCTCGCGGAGGCGCGTGCGATCCGCGCGAAGGGCGCGGGGATCACGGGCGGCGACCCGATGGAGGCGATCGACCGCCTTTGTCATTACCTCCGGCTCCTGAAGCGCGAGTTCGGGCCGGACTTCCACACGCACTTGTACACGATGACGACGGACGCAGACAAGATTCGCCGCGCGGCGGAGGCGGGGCTCGACGAGATCCGATTCCACGTCCCGCCAGGCCTCTGGCGGCACGCGGCAAGCTCGGGATTCGTGGGCGCCGTGCGTCTCGCCCGCGACCTCGGCATGGCGGTGGGCCTCGAAGTCCCCCTGCTCCCGGATCGGAAGGCCGACCTCGTGGACCTCCTCCGCTGGGCGGAGTCCGAGGCGCTCGACTTCGCGAACTTGGACGAGCTCGAGTACTCCGAGGCGAACTGGGCACGGATGCGCCGGTCCGACTACGCGATGAAGCACGAACTCTCGTACGGCGTGAAGGGCGCGGACGAGGCGGCCGCGGAGATCCTGCAGGTCGCCTGGAAGATCCCGGTCCACTACTGCACGTCGGGATACAAGGACGGCTGGCAGCTCCGGACGCGGCTCCGGCGGCGCGCGGAGACGGTCGCGAAGCCGTACGACGAGGTGACCGCGGACGGAACCCTCGTCAAGGGCGTCATCGAGGCGGACGATTTGGCGGCGGTGGAGCGCGCGCTCCGGCGGAAGTACCGGGTGCCGAAGGAATTGGCGGCTGCGGTCCCGGAGCGGAAGCGCGTCGAGGTCGCGTCGTGGGTGCTCGAGGAAATCGCTGCCAACCTGCCGTGGCCCTCGTTCGTCGTGGAAGAGTATCCGACCGCGGACGCCCTCGAGGTCGAGCGGCAACGGCTCCCGGGACGGTAGGCAAGTTGATGGCGCGAGGGAGATTCTCCCGCCCACGCCCTCCGGCTCCGTAAGCGACGTCGGCGAATGGGAACGGACGCACCCGCGGTTTCGCCACCTGCCCGCCCACGTCGCCCTCCTCCGAACGGGGAAGGTCCTCGCGATCGGCGGTTCCGGGAACGACCCGATGAACGAAGGCCGTCCCCTGCCCGCGGAGCTGTTCGACCCGTCGACGGGCCTCGTCGCGGAGGTGAACCAGCCCCTCGCGGGGGACCTGTTCTGCGGGGGACAGGCGTTCCTGCCGGACGGCCGCCTCCTCGTCGCGGGCGGCACGCGCCGGTACGACGGCGTCCTCGGGCTCCCGGCGTTTCCTCCGTTCCGCGGCCTCCGCCAGTCGTACGTTTTCGACCCGGGCACAGAGCGATGGTCCCGGACCCCGGACCTCCGGCATGGGCGGTGGTACCCCACCCTCGTCGGACTCGCCGACGGACGCGTGCTCGCGGTCGCGGGCCTCACGTCGCACTTCCCGTGGGCGTTCCTGCGCGTGATCGAGGTCTTCGCGCCCGGCCTCGGATGGAGGAAGCTCCCGCACGCGAACCGGTGGATGCCCCTGTACCCTCGGCTGCACCTCCTCCCGGACGGACAGCTCTTCTACTCCGGCTCGTACAACACCCACCTCACGTTCCCGTTCGTCCTGTGGGGTTTCCCGACCTCGACCCTGGACCCGTTGACGGGACGATGGCGCGCGATCGGCCGCCCACGGGAGTCCGAGCGCGAGGAGGGGGCGAGCGTGCTCCTGCCCCTCGACCCGCCTGCGTATGGGGCACGCGTCCTCCTGATTGGCGGCGGGACGCCGGGCGGGAAGACCGCGACGAACGCTGTCGAGTCGATCGACCTGGCGGCGCCGACGCCGCGATGGACGCCGGCCCCGCCGATGGCGTACGCGCGCTACTTCTGCTACGCGGTGTTGTTGCCGGACGGGAACCTCCTCGTCCTTGGCGGGCGGAACGGGAAGATGGCGCACG
>WNGG01032918.1_pt1 | contig 12115 bp, 13 predicted proteins | sample 5400661 | NCBI WGS metagenome assembly WNGG01 (sample SAMN13153372, study PRJNA577476) | soil metagenome | isolation source: 100 cm soil or saprolite under Garry oak tree replicate 1 | place: USA:California | collected 2016-06-15 | reverse complement strand
CTGTGAAATATCCGCCGATGAAGTCTTCTCGGCGTCGAGATAAGTGTAGCTCGCCGAGAAAACAAGATCGACAATCGGTTGCGCGCGCAATTCGGTTTCCAATCCCTGGGTTATAGCCGCGCCGAGATTGAGCGTCTGGAAAAGTCCGTTGAATCCAATCAGGTTCGACAAGTCATTATGAAAATAAGTCGCGCCAACCGTGACTTTGTTTTCCCAGAGCCTTTGCTCAAAGCCGGCATCCCAACCGAGATCTTTCTCGGGCTGTAATCCGAAGTTGTTTCCGAAAATTTTATCCTGGCTGCTTGGCGGGCTAAACCCGGTCGCGACGCTCGAATGCAACGTGGTGTTCGTCTTGTCGATCTTGTAACTGCCGGCAAACCGATAAGTCCAGACGTCGCCGAATTGGTTGAAATGATCGAAGCGTCCGCCAGCGACGAAGATTAAGTTTTCGATCGGCGTCAAAGTCGCTTGCAAAAACCCGGCCGTTTCCTCCGTGTGATCGCTGACAAATGTCGGTTGTGGTCCGAAGATCTGAAGAACGAACGGGCGCTCTTGTCCCGCGTTTACGCGACTGTAGAAAAATCCTGAAGTGAGCGTGAGCCACGACGCCGGACGCAAATCGTTTTGATAATCGATCGTTGTCCGCTCGAAAAGAGCGCGCGTCGGCCCGACGAAGCCGTCCTCATTCGGATCGTTCAACTGGCGCTCATGGTCGTAGCTGAAAATGATTTTGTGTTCCCACCAATCGTTTATTCGAAGATCGACATGTGGCGCGATGAGCCAGCGTTCGGTCAAAAAATTGTCGATCGGTTTCGGATTAAAGATCGTATTGGGATTTCCAGTGTCGCTCAGCGAATACGTGAAGAGACTTCCGATTCGCAGTTGCTCGTTAGGCGACCAGCCGACGTCCGCGATCGCAGCCGTGTTTCGATATTGATTGTTTGGGCGCGCGTTGTCCGTGTCGAGCCGGCTGGCGCCGAATGAATAATCGAACATGTCGATCTTGCCATCGCTCTGCACGCTTTCGCGAAACATGCCGTACGATCCGCCTTCGGCCGCGAATGTTGCTCCCGGCGTTTCTTCGCCTTGTCTTGTGAAGATTTGAATTACGCCAGCCAGCGCCCGCGGACCATACAATATGCTTTGCGGACCGCGCACCACTTCGATCCTCTCGATGTTGTCCGTGGTCAGGTCGGCGAAATTGAATGCACCTTGCAAACCTTGGTTGACCGGAATGCCGTCGAGCAACACCTGCGTGTGCTCGCTGCGCAAACCGCGTGTGAAAACCGAAGTTAGTTGCCCGGGCGTTCCGGTTTGCACGACAGACAATCCAGGAACTTCACGCAGCGCGTCGCTCACGCGTTCGATTTGTTTTCGATCAATATCTTGTGAGTCAATCACGCTCACACTCGACGGCGACTGATCGAGTGGAATCTCTGTGCGCGTTGCCGAAACAATTACGGGCGCAGCTTCCGCTTCATCTTGACCGTTCGTTGTCGATCTTACCGCGTCTTGCGCTCGCATCGCAGATGCGGCGCTGAATAAACTGAATAAAACAAAACATATTGGGCGATTTCGCATAACAAGTTACCTCCAACTCCGAGAGGCGGACTTGTTTGTCCCGCAACCGCGAGGCGCATCGCCCAGCTCTCATTCTTCTTTTTGCGAAGAAGTTTTTTCGCGCGTAGCGCTGCAGAAGGTCGGCGGTCACAGACCGCCGCTGCAGCGCCCAGGCACGAATGAGTTGGATCGGACGAATATTCTGGCTCCTGGCTTTTGGTCCCGCGTCTGCGGGACGCACCTTCTTCCCGCCTTCACCCCCGGAAAAGTTTCGGGGATTGGCCCATGGGAAGTCGTATCCAGTTACAGCAGCGCAACTGCTCCCGAATTGCACGGGATTTCTCGCGCCGATCCACTTTTTCAAGCTCGCAAAGAACTGGATCAACAACTACCTGCTTGCGCTTGGCGGCTCAAGATTTATTTACCGACGAGCTACAAACCGCCGGCCTAGGCTCTACATTTTATTTAAACGTGCTCTCACCTGATTCCAGTCCTAATATTGCTGTGACCGGTGGCGCCGGATTCATCGGTTCGAATCTCACGCTCGCGCTCCAGGAGAAATTTCCCCAGGCAAAATTAACCGTAATCGACGATTTTCGCTCCGGCGACTTCAGAAATCTCGCCGATTATCGCGGCGATTTCATCGCTCAAAACCTGGCCGCGCTCGATTGGCGCGAACAATTTGGCGACGAAAAGTTCGGCGCCATTTTTCATCTCGCATCGATCACCGATACGACGTTGCACAATCAATTCGTGCAGGTGCACGACAACGTCGAAAGCTTTCGCCGGATCCTAAAATTCGCCCGACCGACAAGGACGCGAATCGTCTACGCGTCGTCGGCATCGACCTACGGGTCGGCTGGCGAAGCGAGCGTGGAATCTAACGGTGCCGCGCCGGCCAACATCTATGCGTTTTCAAAAACAATCATGGACAACGTCGCGATGCGCGAAGCCGCCGCGTCGCCCGAATGGGTCATCATCGGCTTGCGTTATTTTAATGTTTACGGACCACGCGAAGCGCACAAAGGCGTGCCGGCGAGCATGGTTTATCATTTGTCCAGGCAGATGAAAGCCGGGCAGCGGCCGCGCATTTTCAAACACGGTGATCAAAAGCGCGACTTCGTTTATGTGAAGGACATCGTCGAAGGAAGCATTCTCGCGCTCGAGGCGAATGAAAGCGGGATTTACAATCTTGGCTGCGGCCAGGCCCGCTCGTTCAACGATCTTGTCGATGTTCTAAACAAATGCCTCTGCACAAATTTTGAGCCCGACTACATCGACAATCCGCACGCCCATTACCAAAACTTCACCGAGGCGGACTTGAGCAAAGTGCGCAGCGCGCTTGGTTACGCGCCGCAATTTCCACTCGAAGAGGGCGTTCGCGATTACATGAAATGGCTGTATCCGGAGGAGAAAACATAAAGCGGTCTTATAAGAAAGAGCCGTCATCCTGAGCGGAGCGAAGGATCTCGCAAACGCTGGTTGATCACGCTCAGAAGTTGCGTAACCAAGACTTCGTAGGTGAGATCCCTCACTCCGTTCGGGATGACAGCAATATGAAACCGAAAAAATCCGATCTCCTCGTCGAAATTGTCGAGCACATCGATATCAAAGAGCACAACGTCGTCCCATTGGTCGAAGCGATGAGCAAGACGGCCTTCTCCGCGCGCGATCTCGGCCGGGCCGCACAAATTTACGACGCGATGCTGCGCGAGAAAGATTGCGCGATCATTCTCTGCCTGGCCGGTTCCATTTTTTCCGCCGGCTTGAAAAATGTGATTGTCGATCTTGTCCGCCATAACATGATCGATGCAATCGTTTCCACCGGCGCCATTATTGTCGACCAGGATTTCTTCGAAGCGCTCGGCTTCAAACATTACAAAGGTGAGATCAACATGGACGACGACGTGCTGCGCCGGCTCGCCATCGATCGGATTTACGACACTTACATCGACGAAGATCAATTGCGGGTTTGCGACTCGACTTGCGCGGAGATCGCAGACAAACTCGAGCCACGCCCGTACTCATCGCGCGAGTTCATTCGCGAAATGGGAAGGCATTTGGCCGAGCACGCGAAAAATCGAGACTCAGTTGTGCTTGCTGCCTTTGAGAACAATATGCCGATCTTCGTGCCGGCCTTCAGCGATTGCAGCGCCGGTTTCGGATTGATTCACCATCAATGGCATCATCCCGACAAGCATCTCAGCATCGATTCGGCGAAAGATTTTCTCGAGCTGACGAAAATTAAAATCGATTCGAAGCAGAGCGGATTATTCATGATCGGCGGCGGTGTTCCGAAAAATTTCGCGCAAGACACCGTGGTAGCGGCCGATTATCTCGGTTTCGATGTCGGCATGCACAAATACGCCGTGCAAATCACGGTGGCCGATGTGCGCGACGGCGCGCTCAGTGGATCGACCTTAAAAGAAGCGAACTCGTGGGGAAAAGTCGATCAGGGCGCTGAGCAAATGGTTTACGCGGAAGCGACACTTGCGCTGCCGCTCATCGCCGGGTACGCCTGGCATAAAAGGGGGTGGAAAAATCGCCCGGCGCGAAATTATGCCGAGCTTCTCGACAAGAGCTTGTAGAGGCGCTTGTGCCAAGCGCCTGTCATTGGCTCGGTGCTTGACACAAACATCGCTACATTAACCTTCCCAATAAAACTTGGTCGGCCGATTAATTTCCGGCGGAAGGCTTTTGTGCACGGGGCAATTGAGCGCGGCTTGTTCGAGCGCTTCGCGATGCGGTGAACCTTTCAGGAGCGGAATGTGAACTTCGGACGGCAGCCCGACGATCCGACGCGGCGCGTCCTTCGACATTTCTTTCTGCACCGACACGGTCATTCCGCGAAGATCGACGCCGAGCTCATCCGCCTTCATTCCCATGATTGTGCTCATGCAGGTCCCGAGCGCAGTGGCGACCAGATCGGTCGGCGAAAATGCCTCGCCTTTGCCTTTGTTATCGGTGGGCGCATCAGTCGCGATCTTCGACTGCGATGGACCGTGCGTCGCATCGCAATGCAAATCGCCGGTGTACCTAATGGAGACGTTAACCATGAAGAGATTATGTGGCGCGATCGCAGGTTACGCAACGGGTGCGTCTTGTCATTCCGAGCGGAGTCGAGGAATCTCTCATTGTTAAGCAGATAACAGCAAGAGATGTCTCGACCCATTCGACTTCGCTCAGGGCAGGCTCGGTAGTGGTACAGTTTGAACCATCTTGGGATAGTTTCGCCTGATTTGGTGCTTTTAAATTATTTAAATGGACATATCTTGGACGCATGCCTAAGCGTTCAAGCAAACAGGAACCGGACGACCTGAATCAGCTGGCGGCGGCGATTGTGGCTCAGACCACGAACGGCGATGCGCCAGCAAACATAAACGGGAAAAATCCCGCTGCGGTCGCGCTAGGAAGACTCGGCGGTCTAAAAGGCGGAAAAGCACGAGCAGCGAAATTATCTAGTGCGCAGCGGAGTAGGATCGCAAGACGGGCTGCGGCTCAAAGATGGAAAAAATGAGGAGGCTAACCCTCGCCTTTGAAAAAGTGGACGATTTCAGGCGGTGAAAAGATGTAGAGATTGCTCATCCCGCAAATATCAACGAGCGCCAGCGTTAAATCGCCCCTCTTCGCAAGCAGTTCTTCTTTTGTGGTAATGAACAGCGGGCAATCCATATAGGCCGCTTCAATCAACGCGAAAAGATCACCGCGATTTTTCTCCGGCAAAATTCCTCGCTCTATCACGCGCTTAACGTGGATTTCAGTGACCTCTGTTTCAGTATCAGTAAACGAAGCTGAAACAACATCCCATGTGGGAAGGGCAAATAATGTGTTTTGAGCTAATGCTCGCGTAAACTCTGGGGCATTTTCCTCAAGTCTTTCCAATTCCTGCAAGACCGTCGGCGTCGCTCTAAACAGAAATTTTGCCTCGCGCAAAAGACCGTGCGCTTGGACGCAATCGGGAATGATCGCCTGTATCCCTAGAAGGACTTTAGAGTCGAGTGCCGCAAGTCGCTCTGGCACTTTTCGCGCCTCTGATTTTTGCCCTTGCAGCCGATTCTAACTCGGACTTTTGATCTCGCGTCATCCGACTAACCTCTTCACGAGCCTTGTCGGCCTCACGAGACATCTCACCCACTTCTGCGGACGTTGCCCCAGTTCTCGTTTCGTGTCGTGTGTTCATTGGTTTCCTTTTCTCAGTTGGATAGAGAGCAGCAATTAGACCTCTTTTCAGGGAGATTTGTTCATGCCGCTGCCGGAGCCTTGCGTAATTGTTGAACTACGTAAAGATCGAAATTCAATAAAATATACTTAAATTTAGTAATAACTCATGAAATTTATTGACTTTTTCTCTCTTGACACTGCTTGACCGCTCAAGCATATTGTCCGTAAATTGAGTATTGAGGAGCAGAAAGCGGTCGTTGCCGCGTTGGTCGAAGGCAATTCGCTGCGCGCCGTTACGCGCATGACTGGCGTGCATCGCACAACGATTATGAAACTGCTTTGCGATCTTGGCCGAGTCTGCTCCGAATATCAGGACAAGACTTTTCGCGATCTCAAATCGCGTCGGATTCAGTGCGATGAAATCTGGAGCTTCGTAGGCGCAAAGGAAAAGAATTGCACGGCGAAGATGAAGGCAAAGGGCGCGGGCGATATTTGGACGTGGGTTGCACTCGACCCTGATAGCAAACTTGTTCCTTGCTGGTTCATCGGTCAACGCCATGCCGGTTGCGCGTATCATTTCATCCACGATTTGAAGGCACGCCTTGCCAATCGCGTGCAATTAACCACAGACGGGCACGGCGCTTATTTGAGTGCCGTTGAGGATGCATTCGGTGCGGAGATCGACTACGCGCAACTTGTGAAGATTTACGGCGCAGAGCCGGAAGGGTCGGAAGTCCGCTATAGTCCGGCGGTCTGCATGGGAACGCGCAAAGCTCTAATCAGCGGCGCACCCGATTTTAACCACATTTCGACCAGCTACGTTGAACGTCAGAATTTGACGATGCGAATGTCGATGCGCAGGTTTACGCGCCTGACAAACGCATTCTCTAAAAAGGTCGAGAATTTGGAACACGCGGTTGCGCTTCACTACATGCACTACAATTTTTGTCGGATTCACCAAACCTTGCGTGTAACGCCAGCGATGGAAGCGGGCGTGAGCGACCACGTGTGGTCGCTGGACGAAGTGATCGGTTTACTCTAGCCCTCAGACATAGCCTGATATTATTCTCGTCAGATGAATCAAACATGGAAAACAAAGCTTTTTGGCGATAATCGGCATAGCTTAATGTTGGCCGTTCACCGATTGGCCTTTTGCTCATGGCCATATTTTTTGTTTTACTCGGGCACTTCGGACTCGCATGGGCGACCTACTGCGCCAGGCTGGTCAAGATTCTGGATTCTGGGAAAAACGAATCGACAGATTGACCCATTTGGCTCGGCGCTATGCAAACTGTACCACTACCGCAGGCTCGCTCGACTTGACAAAGGCTGTTACCTTTGTGAGAAAATCGGGCTCTCCTGAACCTTGCCCGCGTGCTGGGCAAATTCCTCGCGAAAAACGCGAGTAAGATCGACATCGTGCAGGACGATCATGTCGGTATCGTGTTTTTTGCGATTGTCGTTCTGCCATCCTTCATTCCACCAGCAGAAACCGACGATCGCCGGCCAGCGATTTGAAAACAAATCTTCGAGCGCCGACTTTGCCCAGCGCGCAACATTCACACGGCGATTATGCAAATCGCACCCGAACTCCGCGATGATGATCGGCTTGCCCGGCGCGATTTTCGTGAGGCGCGGGTAGGTTTTGCGCAACTTGAAGCGCAAGCTTTCTGTTCCGTCCCGCGTCATCGGCGTAACTGGCCCGTAGCTGCTGAGCGCGACCCAATCGCAATAGTTTTCCCCGGGGAAATAATTTTCGAACGCATTCCATTTCCGCTCTGGCTCATCGAACCAGTTTACGTGCCAGACCCATTGCAAATTGTCCGCGCCTTCCGCGCGCATTAGGTCGACAATATGCCGATAGGCCGCGACGTAGCGTCGTGGGCCCGCGCCAGCGCCGCCGTTCCAGCATCCGTTCCAGCTAAACCATTTCCCGTTCGGCTCGGTCCCCCATTCAATCAGAATGGGCGATCCGAAGTTTTTCGCGGCGCGCGCCCATTCGTGAAGGTCGACATCGAACTCGCCGGCGATGATTTTCTGAAGGGAAAAGATTTTCTCCGCGTGCTTCTGATCGACATCGGAACGCAGCATCAAACGGACATACGGAGTTTTCCCAAGGTCGCGGATCCAGGCGCACGTCGCCCCGGGAAATTCGCGCGACTCGAACCAGTTATCGGAGAAATAAATCCAAGCCGTCTTTTTGCCAATCGCCTGTTCGTAACGCGCGACATCTTCCGGCGTGACATCATGCTCGGTTGGATCGTGTTTATCGGTGCCAATGCCGTCCCAATAAAAGCCGTGATAAAGTTTTCCGCCTGGCGGCGGAGCGACACGTGCAGTTTGCGCGTGCAAAGTCACCGCGCAACCCACGAGTAGGACGAAAATTCTCTTCACCGGACAATTGTAGGGCAGGCGCTCCGCCTGCCAAATCGGCCACCTGCGCGGTCGCCCTACAACATGGGTTTACCCGAAGCGCGCGGAAGCATGCATTCCACCTCGAGGGACACGCGCTGTCGTGTCAATCGCCTTTTTGTGTTCTGGAATTTCTTCAGGTTGCGACCGCTTCGTTCCGCATTAGCCTGAAGCATGCACAAAAATGTCACGGGCAAAGATCTAACGAAGGAAGCGCCGCGCAGTCCGCGTATTCGAGTCGGCGGCTACGCCATTCTCGGGCGCACGATTGATAAATGCCGGGCGCTGGTGGCGGGAAACATTGGCGAATATCATTTCGACTGTCCGCTCGATAACATGCTCTTCGGGTTCAAAGGTGTGAAGGGCGACGATTTCAAGGCGCAAATCGAGAAGGGTGCGAGCGATCAACAGATGGCCGAGTGGCTCGATCAAAACGGCGAGAAGAAAACGCCGGACGAAATCAAACGCTGGGGCGATGAAGTGGTAGCGACCAGACCGTACGACGACCCCGAACGGCGCGATTGGTTCGTCGAGCAGGTGAAGCCGCTCGGACTCGATCCGGCCAAAACGACTTTGTTCGATTGGCTGGAAGCCGACGATAAAGCCTGCCACGCGATGGCGGCGTAACGCGGAACGTTGTTGTCGATCTTACGTCTTGATCAGCGGCGGCGGAATGTCTTCGGTCGGGCCAACGTCAACGCCGCTGCGCAGTTTGCTGTGCCAGACGCCGTAGAAGAAATAAATACAAAGGCCGATCGCGAGCCAGACAAAGAAGCGTATCCAGGTTTCGATCGGCAGACTTAGCATTAGCACTCCACAAAAAAGTACGCCGAGAATCGGGAACAACGGAACGAAGGGCACACGGAATGGACGCGGGCGGTCAGCATTCTTGCGCCGTAAAATAATCACACCGAGGCAAACGAGAACGAAGGCGAAGAGCGTCCCGATATTGGTGAGATCGGCCAGCGAGCCGATGTCGGTCAGCATGGCAACACCACCAACGGCCACACCGGTCCAAATGGTGGTGATATGCGGAGTCCGAAACCGCGGGTGAATTCTTGCGAAATATTGCGGAAGCAAACCATCGCGCGCCATCGCCATGAAAATGCGGGGCTGACCGAGTTGGAAAACGAGCAGGACAGAAGTAATGCCTGCGAGCGCTCCGGCACTGATGAGCGCCGTTGCCCAGGGTCGATCGGAGAATGCGGTCGCGACTGCCGCAGGATCGCCGAGGTAAGTGGTATACGTTCGCATGCCGGTAATAACCCCAGCCATTAAGACGTAGAGCACCGTGCAAATGATAAGGCTGGCGATGATTCCAATCGGCATGTCGCGCTGCGGGTTTTTTGTTTCCTCCGCAGTCGTTGAGACGGCATCGAATCCGATAAAGGCGAAAAACACGATCGCAGCGCCGCTCATCACACCTCCGATTCCAGTCGGAAGAAAAGGATGCCAGTTGGTCGGGTGAACCAGGAAAGCACCGAATGAAATCACAAACACGACAACGGCGACCTTGATGATGACGATGGTCGTATTCGTCCGCGCGCTCTCACGAATTCCGTAGATCAAAAGCGCCGTCACTGCCGCGACAATGAGAAGCGCTGGGAGATTCAGCGCGATTGCGTAGCCGGCAACAGTTGGAAGGGTAGTCGACGAATAGTTTGCGAGCGCGTCGCCGCCCTGCGCGACAATGCCCGTCGCTGTTGTGTGATCGTTCACCAGCCAAAGCGGGAATTTCAGACCAAAGAGGCTGCCACACAGTCTAACGAAATAGCCGGACCAGCCGACTGCGACCGCCATGTTGCCAACTGCGTATTCAAGAATGAGGTCCCAACCGATGATCCAGGCGACAATTTCGCCAAGCGTGGCGTACGAATAGGTGTAAGCCGATCCCGAAACCGGAATCATCGCGGCGAGCTCGGCATAGCAAAGAGCGGCGAATCCGCACGCGATCCCAGCTATCACGAACGAAAGCATAACAGCCGGACCTGCGCCCGGCCGGCCAAAGACCAGGGGCGCATGGGTGATCCACGACTGAATGAAATTCAGCACCGGTGTCTTCCAAATCGACCCGACGACTTGCGCTTGCTCGCCCGCCGCCGCCGTTCCGGCCAGCGCGAAAATACCCGTCCCGATAATGGCGCCGATGCCGATGCAGGTAAGAGCGAACGGGCCGAGTGCACGCTTCATTTGGCGCTCGGGCGCTGCTGCCTCAGCAATCAGATGGTCGGCGCTTTTCGTTCTGAAAAGTTGGAAAGCCACGGCGCGAGATCGTGTCATCAACAGCTTTGGCTGGTCAATCTTAAGTTTCGATGTCGATCTGGTGAGGTGGATCGATCGCGCCTGTCGATCCTGGCGCGAATTTAGCTGCTAAGGTCGACATGCTCGAAACCAGCTCGGCAAACCTGATTGGCGGTCTGGTTTTTGGGTCGATCGGTTTTGTCGCCTTCATTTACGGCAAGCGCATGAATTTGTGGAAGATCATGCTTTGCGGACTTGCCCTGATGATTTTCCCTTATTTCATCGCCGATGCCGTAATCTTGTACGCGATCGGGGGGTTTGGAACAGCCGCTCTTCTCTTTCTGCGCGAGTAAAAAAGACATTCTGAATAGACGTCTGGACTTCATTTTCCTAAGCTGGCGTCGCGATGTCCGACGAACCAGCGAAGCTTATCCTGGGTGACACGGCGATTTTGGCGCTAGAAGAACACCCGAATGGCAAAAGAGGATTTTTCGGTCGCAGGAGACGCCAGCGCGCACCGCTAACGCATTGCGAGAATTGCGGCGCGCAGTTGACCGGACGGTATTGCGCGCAGTGCGGGCAAGCGGCGATCGATTACCGCCGGTCATTCCGGCATGTGATTGTTGATGTCCTGGATTCGTTTTTGAATTGGGACTCGAAATTTTTCGCGACTTTGGGTCTGCTGATTACGCGCCCGTGGCGGTTAACGAATGAATTTCTGGCAGGGAGACGCGTGCGTTATGTGCATCCGCTGCGGTTATATTTGCTCGCCAGCATTCTCTTTTTCCTCGGCGTGAATCAACTGGCCAAATCGGCGCATCTTCGACCGAATACAAACTTCAAGCGTGAAGAGTTGCCGCCGGAAGCTCGTGCAAAATATGACGCCGCAATGGCAAAAGTCCCGGCAGCAGACAGGGAAGATTTTTTCAAAACTACTGATAAGGACAACTCATCGAAAAGCGCTTTTGAAAAATCGGTCGAAGCGCGCGCGAAAGAGAAATTCGGGGAAAACGGTGCAAACGCCCAGGCGTTTCTCATCACCCTGATCAACAATCTGCCGGGAATGATGTTGTGCTGCATTCCGCTCTTTGCCTTCGTGCTTAAAATTTTGTATCTGCGTCGCCACATTTTCTACATCGATCACCTCATCTACGCGCTGCACATTCACACTTTCGCTTACGTGGGCATCATGCTGATCGGTTTTGCCACAATGGGTTTAAACCGGACCGCGCCAAATTTGGTTGGCTGGATGAGCGCCATTCTCTGGACGACGTTTGCGGTGCAGATCTTTTTGTCGATCCGCCGCGTTTATCGGCAGGGCTGGTTCTTTAGTCTGATCAAGTTCTGCTTTGGCGGCGTTGCTTATTTAACGGTGCTTTCCATTGCGCTCTTCGCCACTTTCCTGGTCACGCTGGCATTGCCATGAAGATCGGGGCAAAGTGCGGAAGATGAAAATCTGCCGCTTCGTCCTGGCTTTTTTGTTTGCCTCGACGGGAATTGCCACTGTCGGCGAACGTCACATCGCTTTTGAGCGGGACGACGCGGTTTGGATCGCAAACGTGAATGGAACCGGCGAGAAAAAAATTGCCGACGGGATTTTTGCCGCCATTTCGCCGGACGGCACTCGCGTCGCGTTTGTGAGCGTCGAAAAATCCGGGACGAGCAGTATGCGGCGCATTGCTGTCGTAGAAATCGCCGGCGGCAAAGCGACCATCTTCAAAGATGTGCCAAGCGACAATTC
>WNGG01007459.1_pt1 | contig 12115 bp, 10 predicted proteins | sample 5400661 | NCBI WGS metagenome assembly WNGG01 (sample SAMN13153372, study PRJNA577476) | soil metagenome | isolation source: 100 cm soil or saprolite under Garry oak tree replicate 1 | place: USA:California | collected 2016-06-15 | reverse complement strand
CTCTTCGCGGTCATCGGAATCCTTTCATCGGGCGTCGGGCGCGGCGGGGCGAATCCGATCGGCGTCGTGGCGGTCTCTCAGTTGCTGACGTTCATCTTGGGGATCCTCGCGATGAACTGGGCGTTCTACGAGCGCGAGAACATGTGGATCGTCCTGACCTCGGCGCAGGGCCCAGGGGCCTACTTCCGCGGCCTCATGCTCAGCTTCGCGCTGATCGGCCTCGGGGTGACGGGCGCATTCCTCGCCCTCCTGGCGGCGACCCATTCCCTCCGCCTCCCGATCGACAGCCTCGCGCTCTCCATCGCGTCTCCGATCGGCGGGGGATTCGTCGCGGCGGCGGTCCTCACGCGCATCAAGCTGAAGCCGTCCGCGCTGTCGCTCGCGGCCCTCGGGATTTTCTTCCTCGTCTCGTTGGGCGGCATCCTCGGCGGGCTCGCGGCCCAAGGCGTCGTCCTCGCCGCGGGAGCGATCGGGGTGCTCGCGGAAGCCGCGCAAGCGACCGTCCTCGTCGGGTTCCTCGTCGCCTTCGCGGCATTCGGCTTGTGGACGGTGACCCGGCTCGCGGCCACATTCCGCCTCTGAGGTCTCCCGAGGAATCCGCCAAAACGTTCATGTAGCGCGGGTTCCTCGGACCGTCGGCCCAGGAGAACGGCCCCGATGTCTTCCGAATCCATCACCGTACCCACGCCCGCCGCGACTCCGGCCAAGGCCCAACGGACCGAGGACCGCATCGTTGTCGCGCGTCGCCTCGTGAAGACGTACGACAGCGGCGGCGGGGCCGTCCAGGCGCTCCGCGGCCTCGACCTCGACGTCCGAAAGGGAGAGATGGTCGCCGTGATGGGCCCGTCCGGGTGCGGCAAGACGACCCTCTTGAACTGCCTCTCCGGGATCGACGAGTTCACGTCCGGGGAGGTGTGGATCGCGGGCCAGCGCCTCTCGACCTTGAGCGACAACGGGAAGACCGATTTCCGCGCGATGAAGATGGGCTTCATCTTCCAGAACTACAACCTCTTGCCGGTCCTCAAGAGCGTGGAGAACGTCGAGCTGCCGCTCCTCGTCCGTGGGGACGATCCAAAGGAAGCGCGTCAGAAGGCGCTCGACGCCCTCGCCGCGGTCGGCTTGGACCAGGTGGCGATGAAGAAACCCGCGGAGCTCTCCGGAGGCCAACAGCAGCGGGTCGCCATCGCACGGGCCCTCGTCAACGAACCGGACATCGTCTTCGCGGACGAGCCGACGGGGAACCTCGATTCGGAGACCTCCCAGGAGGTCGTGGAGTTGATGAAGCGCTTGCATGCGAAGAAAGGGCTCACGTTCATCGTCGTCACCCACGACAGCGCGGTCGGCAATCAGATGCAGCGCGTCATCGTCATGCGGAACGGCGTCATCCTGAAATCCTTCCGCCCGACGCCCGCCTGAGGCGATCGCATGGATGGCGCGATCACGCTCCTGCTGGTGGTCGGGGCGATCTGCCTCGTCGTCCTCGCCTGGGCGGGTCGCAAACGCTTCCCGCTTCGGATCGGCGCGGGGAATTTCTTCCGCCGGAAGACGCAAGTCGCGATCGTCGTCGCCGGCCTGCTCATCGGGACGGCAATCATCACCTCGTCGTATGTGATCCAGAGCACCTTCGATTACACGGTCAAGGTCGCCGTCTTCCGCGCCCTCGACGAGGTCGACGAGGTCGTGTTCGTCGCATCACCCGAGGGAGGGCGGCTCCCGTTCTCCGCGCAGGTCTACGACAACCTCTCGACGCACCTCGGCGACATGCCGGACGTGGCCGGAGCCGCGCCTCGATATCAGTTACCCGGAGCCGTGGTTGACACGACGTCCCAGCTCTTCGAGCCGACCGCGACGGTGATCGGCTTCGACTCGGGACGGGACCTCGGCGATTTCGTCCGGGCCGATGGTTCGAGATGGAACGGCGCCGGTCTGGGTCCGACGGAGGCGATCATCAACGACAAGCTCGCGACGGCCGTCGAGGCGAAAGTCGGGCAAGGCCTCGTCGTGAGCATGGGTACGCCTCGGGGGAACGCGCAGATGTCCCTGACCGTGAAGGAGATCGTCCGCGACGAGGGGCGGGGGGCCTGGAATGACAACGAGAACCTGTTCGTGCCGCTGGGCACGATTCAGACCGCACTGGGCGAGGCCGGTCAGATCAACACGATCACGGTGGCGAACGTCGGCGGGGTGACGCACGGCTACCTGCGCTCGGACGAGGCGGTGCGGGAAATCGCACCCTTCCTGCCGCAGTCCCCGACGTTCACGATCTCGAAGGCGAAGGCCGACTCGATCGACGGCGCGACCCGGAACATCGACCAGCTGAGCCAGGTCTTCGTCCTCCTCGGGTTCTTCACGGTCATCGCGGGCGTCCTGCTCATCATCAACATCTTCGTCATGCTCGCCGAGGAGCGGAAGGGCGAGATGGGGGTCGCGCGGGCCCTCGGGATGCGGCGTACGAATCTCGTCCAGAGTTTCGTGTCGGAGGGCCTGCTGTACGCCCTGCTGTCCTCCGCCGTCGGCACGTTCACCGGCCTGCTCGTCGCCGGCGTCATCCTGTGGGGGTTCTCGCAGGTCTTCGGCGCATCGGCGTTCGGCGGCACCGGATTCATCCTCACGTGGACGGATTCCGATCTCATCAACGGATTCGCGATCGGCTTCCTGATCACGATGGCGACGATCGTCATCGCCTCGTGGCGCGTGTCGAAGCTGAACATCGTCCGCGCGATTCGGGACATCCCGGAGCCGGTTCCGCATCGTTCGACGCGACGACAGGTGGCCGCCGGGGCGGCGATCGCGGTCCTCGGTGCCGTCGGGTTCGTCGTCGCCCTTCTCCGGGAGAATCTGTTGCTCCAGGATCTCGGCCCGGTCGGCTTGGCGTTCGGAGTTGCCGTCCTCACGATGCGGGCGCTCCCAGCACGGGCCGTCTTCACGGCCGCGGGCGCGTTCATCGTCGGATGGGTGCTCAGTCCATGGAAGTTCTTCAGCATCGCGAACGCGGATATCACGCTCTTCATCGCCGCGGGCCTGATGCTCGTCCTCGGCGGTCTGCTCGTCGTGCTGTTCAACAGCGACTCGATCTTGGCGGTCGCGACCCGGCTCGTGCGTCGCCGCACGTGGCGACCCGTCGTCCGGACGGCCATCGCATATCCGATGAACAAGAAGTTCCGGACCGGCGCGACGCTCGCGAGCATCGCGCTCGTGATGTTCACGATCGCCACGATGTCCGGGATCCAAGCCGAAGTCAGCTCCTCGATCACGGAGACGAGCCACCGCGAGAGCGGCGGCTTCGAACTGCTCGGGGCATCGGGCGTGCCGATCCCGAACTGGGACGCGGCCTTCGCCGCGTACAACGCCACGTCCACGAACGTCACCGAGAACCACGGGATCGCCCAGGCTCGGGTTCGAATCGCGAGCAACCCGAACCTTTCCGGAATCCAGCACAACAGCTCGCTCATCGGCGTGCCGGCCAATTGGATCCCAGAGTTCCCGCTCCAGGCGCGAGCCCTGGACTACGGCGACGACAAGGCCGCATGGACCGCCATCCAATCCGATTCCGGCCTCGCGATCATCGATGGCACCGTGGTCCCGAACAACTTCGGTCCGAACTTCGGGAGTTTCTCGGCGGTGCTTGGAGACGTCTTCCACTTCCGCAACATGACCGGCGCGACCCGGAGCGTGCGGATCATCGGGATCCTCTATGAGCAGTTCGCACAGGGTCTCTGGGTGTCCTCTTCCGCGGTGAAGGCCGATTTCGGGATCGATGCGGCGAGCCTGTTCTACTTCAACCTCCGCGCGGGCGTCGATGTGACGAAGGCGGGCCATGACCTGGAGCGGTATTTCATCGCCTACCAGCTCATCACCGTGGACATCCAAGCGGTGATCAACTCGATCCTCGAGACGACGATGGGCGTGTTCAACCTGCTCCAAGCGTACCTCGCCCTCGGGTTGATCGTCGGGATCGCGGGCCTCGGCGTCATCACGATGCGCAATGTCGTCGAGCGGCGGCAAGAGACCGGTGCCCTTCGCGCCCTCGGCTTCCGAAAATCGATGGTGCTGAAATCCTTCCTGTTCGAACTCTCGTTCATCGCGCTGACCGGAATCGCGATGGGCGTCGCCCTCGGCGTCGCGCTGTCGTACGACCTCTATCTGCGCTTCTTCGCGAACCAGGCCGCGTTCGTGATCCCGTGGGACCGGTTGTTGCTCCTGGGAGGGATCGCGTTCATCGGGGCGGTCCTCGCGACCGCGAGCCCCGCCATCCGCGCCTCGCGCATTCCACCGGCCGAGGCGTTGCGAAGCTTCGAGTGAGGCGTCTCGCGGGACGGATCAGTAGACGGCTTCCTTCTGGCGTCGGTCCAGGGCGAGGAGCCGATAGTGCTCCGGCTTGTGGTCGAACTTGATCTGGCAATCTTCCCCGCAGAAGTAGTAGGGCGTCCCCTTGTACCAGATCATCCAGTACGCGTTGTGCGGGTTGACGGGCTTCCCGCACACCGGATCGACCGCCATCGTAGCACCGGACATCCGACCGAAGACGCGAACGGATATGAAGGCTTCGACATCGGCGGCGCGCCCGCCACGCGTTTATATCCGGAGGCCTCCTTCGCGGGACTGTGACGGCGCCGATGCGCGTCGGGGTCATCGGGGTCGGCTCGATGGGCCAGAACCACGCCCGCGTGTACTCGGAGATCGCGGACCTAGTCGGAATCGCGGACCCGGACGTCAAGGCGGGCGGCGCCGCATCCAACCGTTTCAATGTCTCGTACTACACGGACGCCGATCACCTTCTGAAGGAAGAACTCGACGCAGTCAGTGTGTGCGTGCCGACCGAGCACCATGCGAAGGTCGCCCTGGCCGCGATCAAGGCGGGCGTCTCCCTCCTCGTCGAGAAGCCGCTCGCCGCGACGGTGGCCGATGCGACTCGGATTGTCGACGCGGCGAAAGGAACGGGCGTGACGCTCGCCGTGGGACACATCGAACGACACAATCCAGCGATCGCGGTGGTGAAGCGGCACCTCCAGGAGGGGCAATACGGCGATCTGGTGACCGCGACGGCGCGGCGCGTGAGTTCGTTCCCCGGCCGGGTCCGTGACATCGGCGTCGTGATGGATCTCGGCGTCCACGAGATCGACATCCTTCGCTACCTCGTCGGCGCGCCGGTGGAGAGCGTCTTCGCCTTGGGAGGCCGGAAGATCCACGCGGCCTTCGAGGACCACGCGAACATCCTGCTTCGCTTCCAAAACGGCGTCCATGGTTTCGTCGAGGTGAACTGGCTCACGCCAATGAAGGTCCGCAAGCTCGCCCTAACGTGCCTCAAGAACTTCGTCGAGGTCGACTACACGGAGCAGTCCGTCACGGTGAGCTCGAGCACCCTGGGCCCCTTGGATCCGTTCAATCTCTATCAGATCCCGCTGGAACACCACACGCAGAAAATCCACGTCCGGAAGGAAGAGCCGTTGAAGAGAGAACTTGAAGATTTCCTCGATGCGGTCAAGCGGAAACGGCCGCCGCTCGTCTCCGGGGAAGACGCGCTCGAAACGCTCAAGGTAGCCATCGCCGCGACGGACTCCCATCGAACAGGGAAGCTCGTCCCGCTCCAGTGAGCCGCGTCAGAACTGGCCTTTCCCGATGCCCCGGTACACGAACCCCATCTTGACGACGTCGGGGCCGGCGTAGACGTTCCGACCGTCCACAAGCGCCAGATGCCGCATGCGACGGCCGAGCGCCTTAAGATCGAGTTTTCGATACGCGTCGTGGGCGGTAACGATCGCGACGCAATCCGCGCCCTTCGTCGCGGCTTTCACGTCGCGCAAGACGGCGTAACCTCGCTCCGAGCGAGCGAACGGATCGTGGATCGCAATGTCGGCGCCGCGGCGCCGGAGCTCCTGGATCATCGTCTTCGCGGGCGAGTTCCGCGTGTCATCCGTATTCTCCCGGTACGAGAAGCCGAGGACCGCGATGCGAGCTCCCTTGATCTTCCGACCGGCGGCCGCGAGGGCCTCCTCGACGAGGCGCGCCATCCTCCGCGGCATGAAGTCATTCACTTCGCGAGCGGTCGGGATGAGTTCCGGTTTCGACTGGACCGCAGGGGACACGAGGAGCCACGAGTCCTTCGGAATGCAGTGGCCGCCGACGCCCGCGCCCGGGATGAGCATCATTCGATACGGGCACGTGTTGACGAGATCCCGCACGCGATAGGCGTCCACACCGAGCTCCTCGCTGATCAAGGCCACCTCGTTCGCGAAGGCGATCTGCACGTCCCAATACGCGTTCTCCGCGGTCTTCACGACCTCAGCGGTCGTCCAGTCCGTCGGGTGGATCTCGGCCTTCACGAAGCGCCCGTAGAACGCGAGGGCCTTCCGCGCCGAGACCGCGTCGTTTGCGCCGAGGACCCGCGGCAATTCCGTGAGATGATGGAGGAGCTTCCCCGTCGTGAGTCGCTCCGGGCAATGCACGAGATACAGATCTCGCCCCACCGTCCGCTTCGAGCCTCGCTCCAGCGCAGGTCGCACGACGCCCTCCATGGTCCCTGGTGCGAGCGTCGACTCGATCGAGACGAGTGCCCCTCGCTTCAGGATGGGGGCGATTTCGGCGAGGGCAGCTTTCAACGCCTTGTAGGATGGATCGTGCGTCGTGGGATCGATCGGGGTCTCCACGCAGACCGCGACGACATCCGCACCCGATGCCGCGGAGGCCTCGAGACTGGCCCGCAGATGACCCTTCGACACCTGTTCCTTCAGGAGCTCCGCGAGGCCGGGCTCCTGCCCCTGAAGCGGGCTTTCTCCCGCGTTGACGGCCTTCACCTTCTCTAGGTCAATGTCGACCCCAATGACGTCCGCTCCCGTCGCGGCGACGGTCGCCGCCAAAGGAAGGCCTACGTAGCCCAGGCCAATGACCGCGACTCTCACGGAGCGCTCGGAAGGGACCGCCGCGCATAAAGGTTTCAATCCGAAGCGCAAGTTAGAGAACCGGGACCGGGGCCGTTGTTATCCGCGTGAAGTCGAACGCGACGATCATGGAATTGCGGGACCGTCCGAAAGAACGCGCTCGCCCTCGCTCATCCTCTCCAGGAGGCGAGCAGGGTCGTTTGGCACAATATCATTATATGCGGTGCGTCCGCTCTCACAGTCCGTGAAGATCGCGAGCGTCGTCGGCGCACGCCCGCAGTTCATCAAGGCCGCGCCGGTGAGCCGGGAGATCCGCCAGCATCACGAGGAGATTCTCGTCCATACGGGCCAGCATTATGACGAGAACATGTCCGACGTGTTCTTCGAGGTCCTCGACATGCCGCGACCGGACTACAACCTCGGCGTCGGAAGCGCCAGTCACTCCCGCCAGACGGCGGAGATGATGCACGGTCTCGAGGACGTCTTCGAGCGGGAGAAGCCCGATCTCGTCCTGGTGTACGGCGACACGAACTCGACGCTCGCCGGTGCGCTCGTCGCGTCGAAGATGGGGCGGCCGCTCGGACACGTCGAAGCCGGTCTCCGGTCGTTCAATCGGTCGATGCCCGAGGAGATCAATCGGGTCGTCTCGGACCACCTCTCGGCGCTCCTGTTCTGTCCCACGCAGACCGCCGTCGAGAACCTCGCGAAGGAGGGCATCGGCCGCGGCGTGCACCTGGTCGGGGACGTGATGTACGATGTCGCGCTGCAGAGCGCCCAGGCGGCCCGCTCGCGCGACATCCTCCAACGCTTCGGGGTACAGAAAGGCGAGTACATCCTCGTGACGCTGCATCGGCCCGCCAGTGTGGACGACCGCGCGACCCTCGAGGGCATCGTCGACGCGTTGCTCCGATCCGGCCGGACCGTCGTGTTCCCGATCCACCCGCGCACGCGGAAGAACCTGGAGGCGTTCGGCCTGTGGGAGCCGCTGCGGGCGAAGGTGAAAGCGATTGAGCCCGTCGACTACCTGGATTTCATCGCGCTCCTGATGGGCGCCTCGAAGGTCGTCACGGACAGCGGCGGCGTGCAGAAGGAGGCGTATTTCTTTGGCGTCCCGTGCATCACCCTGCGCGACGAGACGGAGTGGATCGAGACCGTCGAGGACGGCTGGAACGCCCTCGTGGGGACGGACACGGCCGACATCCTCGATGCGATCGAGAAGTTCAATCCGTCCGGCACGAAGTCGAAGTCGTTCGGGGACGGCCACGCCGCGGAGAAGATCGCCCTGATCCTCGACAAGTTCGTGTGACCCGCGGCTGTTAAGATGGCGTCCGAGATGAGAGGGCCGTGCAGCCGGTCTCCGTCGCGGCGATTGGGGTCATCGTCCTCGCCACGGCGTACGGGTTCGTCCGGAAGGCGCCTCTCTCCCTGATCTACGCCGTCGCGATTCTCGCGGTGTTCGCCCTCCAGGTTTCGTCGTCCGCTCTAGGGTTCGTCCGCCTCTCACCCGTCACCTTCGAACTCGGACTGTTCGCCGCACCCGGACTGCCACCCGCGCCGTGGTCCTGGATCACGTTCGAGTTCGTGCACGCGTCGGAGACGCACATCTTCCTGAACCTCCTCGGACTCATCTTGATCTCGCCGACGCTCGAGGAGCGAATCGGGAGCGCGCGGTGGGCCATCTTGTTCTTCGTCGGAGGGGCGACGGGAGCGCTCGTGTTCCTGCTCGTTCATTTCGGTGACGCGATCCTGCTCGTCGGAGCCTCCGCGGGAATCTTCGCGGTCTTCGGCGCGTACGGGCGGCTCTACCCCCGAGACCGGATCGCCCTGTTCTTGCCGATCCCGGGGATCCCGACGTTGCCGGTGGTCGAGGTCGTCGTGATCTTCCTCGTCCTGGAAACCCTCCTCGGACTCCTGGGGCCGCTCGGAATCGCCTGGGAGGCCCACGTGGGCTCGCTCATCTTCGGGTTCGCGGCCTCGCCCGTGTTCATGCGCCTCCCCTTGCGGGGCGGTCGCGGTCGTCTCATCCCGGTCAAAGGAATCCAGGACCTCGCCACGACTTCCGAACTGCAGCGCATCCTGAAGGAGGCGGAGGAGGCGGACCTGCCGGAGACGCGGGAAGCCTGGATCGAGTCGTTCGTCCGAGCGGCTCGATGTCCCCGATGCGCCGGCCCTCTGCGACGGCGATTCGGGCGCATCGTCAGCGACTGCGGATGGCATCGGCGTCTCTAGGCGCCGCAAATCCTTTTCCCCATCCCTGCGTTCGACACGACGATGGCCGCTCCGAGCGCCCTCGTCCTGAAGTGCGAAGCGTGCGGGGCGGAGGCTCCTCACCGCGTGCTCCGCGGCAAGATCGGAGGCAAGGACGAAATCGTCTTCGAAGGGACCGTGAAATGTCCGAACTGCGGCCGCGTGTCCACGATCGTCACCCGGGAGCCGAAGCCGATCCAGATCCCGCTCATCGTGTCGTGGCTCGACAAGTCGGAGCGCACGTCCCTGGAGTTCTCGCCGGACGAGAACGTCGCGGTGGGAGAGGCGCTTGACCTCGGAGACTCACGAATCGAGGTCACCGCGGTGGAGGCCCAAGGACGCCGCGTCGCGGCCGCGCGGGCGAAGGATGTGGCCACCGTCTGGGCGAAACGGGTCGACCGGGTCCGGGTCAAGTTCTCCGTCAACAAGGGAAACCGGACCGTGCCGCACGAGGTCCTCGCCGCGCCGGACGAGGAATTCGAGATCGGGGAAATCGTGGATCTCGGAAGGGACCGCGCGGTGGTCCACCACATCCGCACCCGGCAACGAACCGTCCGGCAGGGCCGGGTCCGCGCGGACGACATCGTCCGCATGTACGGGCGCATCGTGCGGGAGCGGTTTTCCCGGTGATTGACGGGACGCGGTGGCCTTGGCGAGGCAAAGCGTTATCGTCGCCCGAGGGATGGTCACTCCCGCAATGATCACGCTTCTCGGCGTGGGCCATGTCTTCGACATCGGGGCGGCGATCCGAGCGGAGGTCTTGGCCCGCCGACCGAAGGTCGTCGCCCTGGAGCTCGATCCGATCCGGTATCAGGCGATCATGAGCCGCGAGCCGAGGCGGCGAGGCTGGTCCGTCCTCGGGTTGCTGGCGCAGTTCCAGGTCCGGATCGCGGACCAGTATGGGGTTCAAGTCGGCGACGAAATGGTCGCCGCCGCACGGGCCGCGCAGGAAGTCGGGAGCGAGGTCGTCCTCATCGACGAAGACTCGCGGGTGGTCCTCCGACGCGTGTGGGGAGAGATGTCCTTCCGAGAGCGTATCCGGCTCCTGACATCCGCGCTGGGAGCCTTTTTTACCCGCAAGGAGAAGGTCGAAGCGGAACTCCAGCGCTTCTACCGGGACGAACAGAGTTTCCTGAGCGAGTTTGCAGCGGAGCTCCCGACCGCAAAGCGTATCTTGATCGACGAGCGGGACGTGGCGATGGCCCGAACGCTACATCAGGTCGCGGAATCCCGCGGCGATGTGGTGGCGGTCGTCGGGGAAGGTCATGTCGAGGGCTTGCTTCGCCACCTGGCCGGCGTGCCGATTGAGGTCGTCCACCTGGAGCAACTCCGGTCGGCGCCGGCGGGACCGAACGCAAGCGTGAATGTTTCCGTTCACCTTTGACGCCGCGGCCGCCGTGGGATCCACCGAGGGACGGATTCACGGTAGGCAAGGTACTCCGCGCCGAACCGCGATTCGAGGGAGCGTTCCTCGTATCGAACGATCAGGTTCGCGGGAATTCCGAGGAGGAACACGATCAAGACCGCTCCCGGGGACCCGACGACCACGGCCAGTCCGAGAACCGCGAGGAAGTGAGACCCCGCGATCGGATTTCGAGTCCACGCATACGGCCCCGAAACGACGAGTCGGCTCGGCGGCAGTCTCGGGTTCGGGGTGCCGCGGGCTCCCGCGAAGAGCGAGAAGCACCAGGCGAGGCCCGCGAATCCAACGAACAGAAACGCGAAGCCCGCAAGACGGAGAGCTACCGGAAATGTAGGGAGGCCGAGTCCACGGTCGATCGTCAGACCTGCGAGAGGCACGCCCAGGTAGAGCGCCAGGAACACGAGCGAGATCTCCGCCCAGGCCACGATTCGGCGGTCCATCGGGCTGCGGACAGGGGTTCTTGTATTTCGGATTTGGCTTGTAGTGTGTCGACTCCGGCGCCGCAGACCCGCCGCGAATCCTTAAGGGCGGGACTCGGATGGCAGCAGGCTGTGGCGGTCCCAGATCGCGCGAAGGAAGCGACGACCCAGTTCCTCAAAGCCCAGTTCCACCGATATTACGATGCATCCAAACCGACGGTTCCAGACCGTTTCGGGCGGCGCGAGTTCGGCTTCATGTTCTGGACCGCCGGGATCGTTCAACGGCACCTCGGATTCTCGCGGGAGGAGGAGCTCCGATCGTTCCTGTCGAGCCGGGTCCCGGCGCACGTGTACTACTCGAGCGCGTACTACGAGACTCCGAACGCGCCGACGATGGAGGAGAAGGGTTGGCTCGGCGCAGACCTGATCTTTGACCTCGACGCAGACCACCTCCCGAACGCCGCGAAGATGTCCTATCCGGAGATGCTCGAGGCGATCCGTCTCAAGATCCTGCATTTGTACGACGACTTTCTCGGGGCCGATTTCGGCTTTGAGGAAAAGGCGATGCGAATCGTGTTCTCTGGCGGCCGCGGCTATCACATTCACGTCTTCGACGAACGCGTTTGGCCCCTCGGTTCGCACGAGCGCCGCGAGATCGTGGACTGGATTACGGGAAAAGGCCTCGACGTCGGCGCGGTCTTCCGCGAATCGGCATTCGACAAGAAGGAGTTCCAGGGACACACCCGCGTCAAGAAGCGATTCGTCGCCCCGGCACAGGATGAACCCGGATGGCGAGGCAAGATCATGCGCGGAATCATTGCCTTCGCCGCGAAGCTGGAGTCCATGCAACCGGGCGAGGCAATCAAGTTCTTGACTTCGTTCGAGCACGTGAGCGACGCCGACGCGCAGGATCTGTACGAGAACCTGTTCAAGCCGCGCGGCACGAAGCGCGTGATCCGCGGCGTGGACCGCCTTCGAGAGGGCCAGCTCGAATCCCTTTCCGATCGGAGTCGCGACCTGCTGATTCGGCTCGTGCAAGACCTCCAGCCGGTGCGCTTCGAGGAACTCGGGGGCGTTTCTCTCGAGGGAATCGTGCAACGCGCCGAGACCGACGAGCCGGTGACGTCCGATATCAAGCGCCTAATCCG
>WNGG01020471.1_pt1 | contig 12116 bp, 12 predicted proteins | sample 5400661 | NCBI WGS metagenome assembly WNGG01 (sample SAMN13153372, study PRJNA577476) | soil metagenome | isolation source: 100 cm soil or saprolite under Garry oak tree replicate 1 | place: USA:California | collected 2016-06-15 | reverse complement strand
GTCGAGAGGGTAAAGGCTCGGCTGCCCGTTCGGGAGGTCGAGCACGAGAACAAGGTGCGCGGGCTAACCCGGCTCGAGATCCTCGACGAGAAGCACACTGTCGACGGCTTGTGCGCTCTGGCGGATGTCATTTTTGGCGAGGGGGTGGTCACCCCGGATCATGTCTTCTATCTAGTCACCGGTACAGCCTGCGCGGCCGAGGAGCCCGGCGAGGTGCGCGTCGGCGCGGATCCCGAGCCGGACGTATCGCACGAGCGGTGCGACGGCCGTGGCGTTCGGGTGGCCGTGCTGGACAGCGGCTGGCTACCGAAGGCAGCTGAGCAGCACGACTGGCTGGGCGGCGTCGATGGCGTGCCGGAGGATCCCGCCAGCGGCGACCCGCCCAGAATCGTGGCCTACTCCGGCCACGGGACTTTCGTGGCAGGCGTCGCGCGGACGATGGCGCCGAGGGCGGACGTCTGGGTCGGCAAGACCTTCAGGAAAGTGGGTGCAGAGTACGAATCTGACCTGATTAGGCAGGTTTCCGACGCCATAGTCAGGCGCGGCGCGCATGTCATTTCGCTCAGTTTCGGAGCCAATACCCGCAAAGATGTAGCTTCACTGGGTTTCGAGATAGTCGGTGAGCGACTGCGAAGCCACCCCCATGTGGCGATGGTGGCGGCCGCGGGAAACGATGGGTCGTACCGCCGATTCTGGCCGGCGGCGTTCGGATGGGCGATCGGGGTGGGCGCCCTCGACGCTAGCTGGCGCCATCGAGCGGACTTCAGCAACTACGGGCCCTGGGTTGACGTTTACGCACCCGGTGAACGGCTCGTTAATGCCTTCGCGAACGGAGAGTATGAGTGCACCGAGCCGCCACATGTGGGTGAGTTGCGCAACTTTCATGGCATGGCCCGCTGGAGCGGAACGTCATTCTCGACCCCGCTCGTCGCGGGGCTCATCGCTGCGCGTATGTCGGAATCTGGCGAGACTGGGCCGCAAGCCGCGCGGGCGCTCCTGGAACGAGCCCAGGCGCTACGCGGCGTAGGCCCAGTCATCTTCCCTGGGCAGGCTTGCAAAGACCGCTCCGAGTGCTGCTGTGATGCGCGATGTCACGACTGCTCATGCCCGTGCGGCGCTCGCTGCTGCCGCCATCCGGGCGCGTGCCGGTAAGCGTGCATACCGTGCGGCCGCGGGCACCGAGGCCCAACTCCAGCGTCGATCACCCGCGGTGGCGGATGGAGCCAATGGCGTGATAGCCGAGCGCCGAGTCTGTGCTCAATGCAATGTCGGGGTTCCGGGTCCTCGCTCGGCACAGATCAATGGTTCTCGCGCCGGGCGGCATGATCTGCTCCTGCTGGACACGTTATCCATGGCTACAGCCTCGGCCAGGGTGCTGGCAGCGGATAGTCACGGTCGGGCCAGGCTGCAGCTGCGTGATGGTGACAGTCGGACCCGGCCTGGCCACCGTCACGGTGCGGACCGGCTGCGGCACCTTGACGGTCACAGTTGGTGTCGGCTTGCGGCCGTGCCGCGGGCTGGTTGTACCGAGAACTACAGGGACCGTGATCGCGACGATCAGCGCCAGGCCGAGCGCCGCGACGATCGTCAGCAAGCCCTTCGACAGCGGCCGGCTCCGCGCTCTTTTGCGGTGGCTCCTGCCAGGCCGCTCAGCTTGCGGAGTTATCACGCGGTTGATGGTAGACCGGGGCGTCGCGCGCCGAAGCGATATTGCGAGCGGCCAACCCCCGCTCTGCCGCCGCCGCGACCCGGTGACTGCTGACGACCTCGCCGGGGTCGGGTTCGTGGCGTGGCCGAGGGCGGAGCACCGGCGAGGAGAGGCTCTTGTCGTGGGCGGACGGGATCGCCCTGGCGTGGGAGGGCCCTGGTCGGCGCCGGTGATCCGCTCCGCCAACCGTTGCTGAATGCATAGTGGAGGATCTGTCGCGGAGGATCTGAGCAAATATCCGACAGATGCGTCATCGGCTGCGCGCCCTCGGGCGTCTATCTTTCGGGGATGTCGCTGCGGGAGGAAACATGAGTCATATGCCACGGCGGCTATTCAAGGTCGCTGCGATGATAGTTAGCGCGCTGGCGGCAGCAGGCGGTTCGTCGGCGGCCGCGAATCTGGCCGCCCACGCTGCGGCCACAACGACGAGTCCGTGGGGCCAGACAGATTACAACGCGGCCCAGAGCCGGGCGAACCTGGCCGAGACGATACTGACCCGCGCGAACGTGGCGCAGGCTGTGCACCTGCGCGCGATCACAATCGGGTTGAAGCCGCCCTCGCAGGCGTGTTCTCAGCAGGTCGATTCCCTGGCACTGCCCGGCGGCAGCGTGTATGTCGCTGGCGGTGGTTTCGTGGCAAAGTACGGCGCAGCTACCGGGCACCTTCTCTGGCGGCGGAGCACGAGCGTCTCCTCGCAAGACCGGCTCGACTCGGTCGCCGTCGGAGACGGCCTGGTCGTGGTCGGCGGGAGTGACTGCGGTTCGGCGAGTGACCCGCGTGGCACGATGCAGGCGTTCAATGCCATGACCGGGGAGCTGGCCTGGACCAGGCCCGTCACTGCGAGTGCGGGCGCCCTGGACACGCTTGTGGTGTCCAGCGGGCTCGTCATCTCCGCGGGCTTCTCCGAAGGCGGCGGGCCGCAGCTCTCGGTCCGGCGCATCGGCACCGGGGCTCTGGTCTGGAAGTCGGTGAGCGACGCGTCCTGCAGCGGCCGGATGCTCGTGGTCGCGCAGGTCGTCATCACGGGCGGCGACTGCAACGCAGGCACCCAGGCCATCATCGGCCGCAGGCTTGCCAGCGGGGCGAAGGTGTGGCAGCGGGCAGGTGTGTGGCAGCTGCAGCGCGGCGACGCGTCCTCGCTCGCCGGTCACCACCTCTTCGTTACCAATCCGAAGGGCACGATCGTCAGCTTGAACCCGCTGACCGGCAGGACGCAGTTCGCGCTGTCCGGAGCCACCGCCGTCCTGGCCGTCGGCTCCGGCCAGGCCTACGCTGTCTGCGGCTCCAGTGTCTGCGCCTACAGTAAGTCCGACGGCAGCCTGCGATGGAAGGTGAGCGCCGGGTTCACCCCCGCCCTGGCCGCGGAGGCAGGCGGCGTGCTCTACCTGGACGGGGGGACCGCGCTGAACACCGGTAACGGCAAGGCACTTGCGACGCTCTGGACCGGCCGATCCGCGAGTTCGCTGGCGATCAGTGACGGCCGGATCGCGGCGGTCACAGGCCCGCCGCCGTTCACCAGGACGAAGGTGATCGACCTGTACGGGCTGAAGGGCTCCTGAGGGTCCTCGGCTTCTAGCGCGCCGCCGCCACCTCCGCGGGCTGCCCGGCGGCATCGCGATCGCGTAGAGATCGAGTAGCGGCGGATCGGGGACGTCGACAAGGCGTCCGTTCTTGTCCAGGGCTGCTCACCGCCGCCGGGCATCCCGGTCGCGCGCCCGGGATAACAGTCTGGCAAGTCAGCGCCGCAGGCGGCGGGCGGCTATGCCAACCGGCCGGGCGGCACGCGCGTCCACAATATGAATCGCGCCAGGAGGGCTGACGCGGCCGGGGAGAATTCTGGTGGCTGTCATGCGAGGTGTCCGGACCAGGTATGCGCTCGCGGCGGCGCTCATATCTGCGGTATTGCTCGTCGCGCCGGGCATCGCGACTGCGGCCATGAGTGCCACAGCCCGGACCGGGCTTCCTGTGCCGGCACCAGGTTCGCTGCGCTGGACCAGCGTCCACGACGGAAGCGCCTACTCGGTAGTTGCCGATCCGAACGGTGATCTGGTGTTCGTCATCGGGTCAAGCCTGGTCGCCTACGATGCCGGCACCGGCAAGCTCGCATGGGAGTTCCCTCGGGGCGCGGGCCTGCTCGGGACCGTGAGCCCGGACGGTAACAGGGTGTTCGTCACCAGGACCGTCAGCGGCAGCGGGAGCACCGTGGACATCTCCACCATCGCCGTCGACGCCGCCACCGGCAAGCAACTGTGGGCGCGCCGCTAGAACGGGCGCGCCAACCGCAATGATGAGGCAGGCTCGATAGCGGTAAGCCCGGGTGGCGGCCGGGTATTCGTCACCGGGTCCAGCCAGGGGCGGACCTCAGGCTTTGACTCTGCCACGGTCGCCTATGACGCGATCACCGGCAAGCAGGTGTGGGCCAGCCGCTATAACGGCCGCGCTAGCCGCGGCGACCACGCCAATGCCGTGGCGCTGAGCCCGGATGGCCGACGTGTGTTCGTGGCAGGGACCAGCGCGGGCCGGCACTCGGGCGAGGACTACGCCACCGTGGCGTATTCGGCTGCGACCGGCACCCCGCTGTGGGTGAAGCGGTACAACGGACACGCAATCAAGGTGACAGCGCCGGCCGGGTAGGGGTTAGCCCTGACGGGCACAGGGTCTTCGTGACGGGGGCCAGCCAGGGCAGGACATCGCACACGGACTTTGCCACCGTCGCCTACGCCGCGGCCAACGGCGCCCCGCTCTGGGTCAGGCGCTTCAACGGCGGAGCGAACCTCGACGACTATCCCGCAGCACTGCTCGCCAGCCCGCGCGGCGGCACCGTCGTCGTCGCCGGGACGAGTCGCTTCCAGACCGATGACTATGCCGCCGTCGCCTATAACACCGTGACCGGCGCGAAGAAATGGTTCGGCCGATTCAACGGCGACTTCCACGAGGACAGCATGCGCGGGGCGGCGATCAGCCCGGACGGCAGCAGCCTCTACCTCACTGGCTACGCGCGGATCTTCACCGGTGGCGGGGGCGAGGAACTCGTTGCCTTCACTGTCGCCGTGAATTCCGCCACCGGCACCGAGCGCTGGCGCAGACTCGACAGCGGGCGCATCACCGACGTGATCGGCTTCTCGGCAGCCGTGAGCCCCGGTAACGGCACCGTCTACGTGAACCTGAACGATTTCACCACGCTCGCCTTGCAGGCCTGACGTCCCGCCCGGCGCAAGCCGTTCGCCGCGGCCCTGACCAGGGCGTCCAGGGAATGACCGGCGCTTCGGGTGGACGGCCAGGACAGCGGGCGCAGAGCGGTCACCGCCATGACAGGCAACTGGAGAGCGTGGCGGGACTTCTCGGTCTTCGCGTCGCCATGTGCCCAGACCGATCGCCAGACGCAATGCTCGGCGGGATGGGCGGGTCGGGGCGGGCTGCCGTCGACGGCGACGTGATCCCGATGATCAATGTGGCTTGCGCCGCTTTTGAGCATTGCCTGGGGCACGCGCAAGGAGTTGCAGGCCGCCGAGGAGGAGGCCGTGCGCATCCTGGAGCAGATCGCGAACCGGCGCCGCAAGATGCCGGCTGTCCGGATCGAGAAGGACTACCTCTTCGAGGGCCCTGGCGGCAAGGCGAGCCTGCTGGACCTGTTCGAGGGCCGCACGCAGCTCATCGTGCAGCACTTCATGTTCGACCCGGCGTGGGAGGATGGCTGCCCGGTTTGCTCCTACCAGGCCGATAGCGTCGGTCCGCTAGCCCACCTGCATGCCCGCAACACCACCTACGCGGCGGTGTCACGGGCGCCGATCAGCAAGATCGAGCCATTCCGGCAGCGGATGGGCTGGAGCTTCCAGTGGTACTCCGCGCATGGGAGCGACTTCAACTACGACTTCCACGTGACGCACGACGAAAGCGTGGCGCCTATCGAGTACAACTTCCGGACCGCGCAGGAGCTGGCCGACAGGGGCGAGGCCTGGGCCGCCCGGCCCGGGGAGCAGGGCGGCGTTAGCGTCTTCGTCCGCGACGGCGACACCGTGCTGCATACCTGGTCCGGCTACGGTCCGGTGATCTATTTGCTGTGCGAGACCGACATCCTCCTGGACCTGACGCCGCTGGGCCGTCAGGACGAGACCGTCGAGTTGCTCCACCACGACAAGTACCCGGACGATGCACGATGACCGGTCAGCCTGAGGATCAGGAATTGGTCAGTCGGCCGGGGTCGGCATGGCGGCACGGCTGCGATTCTGGCGCGGGGCGACTGGGGCCGCGTATGTACCTTGACGGTTACGTAACAGGCTTGGTACATTCATTGCATGGAAGCTGCGCTGCGGGCACTTGCGGACGAGAGTCGGCGGACCATGCTGGAGACGCTGGCGGCCGGTCCGGCGAGCGCGGGTGAGCTGGCGGCGCTGCTGCCGATCGCCCGGCCGGGGGTATCGCGGCACCTGCGGGTGCTGCGGGAGGCGGGGCTGGTCGAGGCCCGCCGGGACGCGCAGCGGCGGGTTTACAGCCTGCGCCCGGAGCCGCTCGCCGAGATCGATGACTGGCTGGGCCGGTACCGGGCCTTGTGGGAGCGGCGGCTGGATGCCCTGCACACCGAGATAGCCCGCGGGAAGCGCGAGCGAAGGAGGATCAGATGACCGGCAACGCACGTCCGGGCAGCCGCATCCTGGGCAGCCTGCGATCGGCAGACGGCAACGGCGTCGTGCGGATCGAGGACCGCTACCGCACCGGTATCGACGATCTGTGGCTGGCGCTGACCGATCCTGGCCGGCTGGCCCGCTGGTACGGCCAGGTGGCAGGCGACCTGCGCCCCGGCGGCGAGTTCCGGCTCTACCTCGAATCCAATGACTGGGACGGCACGGGCCGCGTCGTAGCGTGCGAGCCGCCGCGGCGGCTGCTGGTGATGACCAGGGAGGCCGACGAATCCTGGCGCAAGGGCCGCGGCGCGGCGCCGTTCGACGAGGCCATCGAGGCCACGCTGACCGCCGACGGCGACCACACCATCCTGGTCATCGAGGTACGCGGCGTCCCCCTGGACAAGGTCGCCTTCTACGGCGCCGGTTGGCAGATCCACGCCGAAGATCTCGCCGCCTGCCTCGCCGGGCGTGAGCGCGCCGACACCGAGACGCGGTGGGCCGAGCTCGTCCCTGCCTACCAGAACCTGGCGGCCAACATCGCCTAGTTAGCTCCCTGTCTTCCCCGACAGGCGCAGCGTCCAGTCAGGCAGCGCCCACCGTCCTTTCCCAGGTAGGCCAACCAAGTCGCCGGCGTCATCCGAGAGGAACGAACATGACTGAGCTTGTTGCTGCTGATGTCTGCGTCAGCCACAGGCTCTGACCCACGAGCGCGATCCACGTGACAGTGACCCACCTAGCAGGAGGACTGGACATGACCGGCAATCGGATTGAGGGCACGGAGGACCAGGCGCTGCTGGCCTTCCTACATGCGCAGCGCGAAGCGGTGCTTGCCATAGTGGCGGGGCTGGACGAGGAGGCGTGGCACCGCTCGATCGTGCCGTCGGGCTGGACGCCAGCCGGGCTGGTCGACAACCTGGGCGGCGCCGAGTGGCACTGGTTCCAGGGAGTCGTGGCCGGCGCAAAACCCGAGCCGTCTCCTGGTGACGAGGACCTGCCCCCCTATGACCCCACGGCAGCGTTCATCAGTGACCTGACCTCGGCGGAGATCATCGCCTTCTACCGTGACCAGTGCGCGCAATCGGACGCGGTGCTGACGGTGACGCCATTCTCGGCGCGGCCACGCGGCAAGCACGGCGACCCGGACAACGAACCGCCGGACGTGCGCTGGGTCGTCTTGCACATGATCGAGGAGACCGCGCGACATGCCGGTCACCTGGACATCGCAAGGGAACTGCTCGACGGGCAGACGAGGCTCGGGCCGCGCTGATCAGCCCGGCGCTGCCCTGGCTGCGAGCCAGCCTCGTAGGCCGGGAAGGGGGTCCGCCTTTCCAGCCTACGGCGCCTTCGGGCTGTGCCCAGTTGACTCGAGCTCCAAGACCCCTGCGATAGATGAGCTTAAGGAGCAGCACAGGCGCCCTCCTACGGTGACCAGATTGGACGGCACAGCCACTACGTTTCCACGAGCGAGCAGTACCTGGCCGGGCGGAGCCTGGTCTGGACCTCTTTTGCGCCGACCGCGGACGGCCTGGTGCTGCGTCCGTTCGGTCTGGGCCTGACCAGGGCCAGCCCCAGGATTGGCCGCTCCGGAATTCCTCGGCCAGCGCGCAGCGCCCGCCCGCCCTCAACGGTACGCACGACGGCCGCCGTCAGCGGTGCACGGCCTTGATGTAGAGCCGGTCGGGTCCTTCGGTCAGCGGCACGAAGTGGCTGTTGAAGTAGGCCTTGAGCTGCGGTGTCCACGGAATCCGGCGGTACGACACAGTAGTCAGCCAGGCGTATTGGGCGGCCCGGAAGGCCGACATCCACGCCGCTTCCGCGGCCGGCGAGCTGCCGGCGTCAGTCTGCGGGTTCCGGCCGTTGGAAAGCGCGTAGTCGGTACCCAATCCATCGATCATGAGGGAGCACCCCGGCACCGTGGAAACGAACCGGTCGATGGCGATCGTGGACGAGGCTTGGTCGGTAGCGACACAGGCGCCGGGCGGGATCAGCCGCTGGGCAGCCGCAATTTCGTTAGCGGGCACGCTTGTGTGCTCGCGGGACTCGAGGATTACCTGGAACACCGTCAAGACCACGACGGTGGCGGCGGCGGTCGTCATGACGGAGCGCCGCAGCCACCCGAGCCTGTTGCGGGATCCCCCGGCGGGCAGGGCGGCGAGCAGCCGCGCCGCCGGGAGCGCCATCGTCAGTGCCAGGAATGGCGCGAGGAAGGCCGCGTAGTGGTAGTAGAAGTCGACCGGCCACAGGAATGCCGCCACCACTAGCGCGCAGCTGCCGGCCGCGAACCGATCCAGCGCAGGTGGTGGGCTGTGGGCCAGCCGCGAGCCGAGCACGGTCACGGCGGCGATGGCGAGGACGACCACGATGGCGATGATCACCAGCGCGGGAGTGGTCAGCTCGGGGAAGTGGGCCAACCCCAGCATCTGCTGAAGCCGGTACCCCTGCGGGATCCGCGCAATGTCGCTGCGCACTAGCTGAGCGACGATCACGCCACGGTAGAAGGCCGTAGGCGCGCTGAGCGCGAACGGCAGGACGGGCACGCAGAAGCCGAGCGTGACCCCGGCGGCGTAGGCAGATGCCTGGCGCGGGCGGCGCGCGGTCAGCACCAGGATCACTAGGACCGGCAGGATGGCCCAGACCTTGACCGCCCCTGCGAAGCCGAAGAGTACGCCGCCAAGGAGGAGCCGCCTGGAACTGCTCGCGACCTGGTCGCCGTCGAAGAGCACCAGCGCGCCCAGCAGGCAGAACAACACCAGCCATGGCTCCAGGAGCACGGTCCTGGCCGCCAGGATGCTGTCCGGGAAGATCGCGAGCACCCCGCAGGTCACCAGCGTCGCAAACAGGCCGCGGTGCCGGGTGAGCAGGCCGGCCACTGGGACCGGCGCCGCGCTTGCGAGAGCGGTGATCACGCGGGCCACTGCCATCCCGATGTCGGTGCCGATGGCCTTGGTGGCCAGCGCGACCGGGAACATGAGCAGCGTGATTCCGGGCGGCTGAACCATGACAAAGTCGCGGTAGGGCAGCGCGCCGTGCACGAGGCGGATCGCGCTGCCGAAATCCGCCCCCTCGTCGTACTCGTTGATGCCCAGCAGGAAACCGGGCCGGCTGAGGTCGTACAGGCGCAGCCCGACGGCGAGCAGGGTGGCAGTGAAGATCACCGCGGTGAACGCCAGCGGCCGCGGACAACCGGGCGGCCGCGCGTCAGCCACCGCGGAGAGCCGGGTGCCGGTTGCTGTCACGCGCGGTTCCTTTCACGCGGTGGCGGCGGCGACGGCCGCGTGGCAGCTGGGACAGCCCCAACGCCGCCGCGCACGGGCCCGCCAGCGCCCACGGCACCCCACGCCGCAGCCACGCTCGCCACGATCGCCAGAACCCAGCATCGCCTCATCTGCACCTCTGCGACATTCCGGAACGGCACGCACCGGCGGCCCTGCTCATCCCTGCTGGGCGCACCCGCTGGTGCCGGCACCCCGCCAGTCACGTCTATGCAAGAGACGCATCACAGGTGCATTCCGCTGCTCGCGGGCCGTGTGCCGATTCAGCCCGTACGACAGGCACCGGACCGAGGCATTCTTCACGTGCGCACCCGGACCCGACAATGTTGGCGGCGACTCCGCTCTAGGCAGTCAGTAGAGCCGCGGCTCTTGCGCCGCCCGATGCGAGGGCTTGCCGTTGGCGTCAGCGGTGACACCTCTGAGCACGCTGACATCGGGCCCGAGGCGGGCTCGAGGAAACAGCATGCCCGCGCTGCCCCAGAGGGCGCCCTAGTGGTCGATATCCACGAGGTCGAGGGCGTCCGGGACAACCTACGGGCCTCGGGGAATGCCATGCCCATCCACTCCAGCCATGCAGCGATGGCGCGGTGCTCGCGCTGTTCAGCGGCACCGAGTTCGAGTTCAGGCGATTCTGCCGTCATCGCGGGGGCGGACGCGTCTGTGCTAACTCACCGCGGCTGGCGGCTAGCCTGGCGGTTCATGCCGTTCGGCAGCCCAGGTCGGATCTTCAGCGACCTGTACGGCATCTCAAGCCTCAGCCCGTCCCGCTCCTTCGGCAGGCCGTCGGTCAGGCGATGCTGACTGGGGCCGATCTGGACAGGGGGCGCCCCGCCGCGTCATGTGGCTGGACAGCGAAGTAAGGACCGGCGCTCTGCACCGCGAGGGCCGTCTCAAAGCCTGCGCGGCGCGCCGAAGCGACCTCGGACAGTGACGTCTGTGTTTTTCCTGCGTAGATCGTCCAGGATGTGACCTGTGTGGCGCCGTTCCAGCTCGCGTAGACCGTGGCGCCGCCGGCCCGGTGCCGCGCGGCCGCCGCTGGGAGCTCGGTGGGATGGCCGGTCCAGTTCTGGCTAAATGCCCGGTAGGACGAGTCTCCCTTTTCGATGTCACCGTCGAGCAGGAGCCTGCCATCGGCTGAGAACTCCGAGAAATGCGGCTCGGTGCCCCAGCCGACAAAGACCTTGCCGTCGCCGAGAAGCTGGGTACTGCCCATCGCCCCGGCGAGGAATGTCTGCCCTGGGTTTATATAGGCCTTGTCCAGTGTGGCCCGCATGGCGTTGGAGTCGAGGCGGAGGATTAGTGCCCTGGACTGCTTCTCGTTGACGGCAGGGCCGTTGGCGGCGTTGTCGAAGATCGAAAGCCGGCCGTTGCTGTGCGGGCGTACATGGTGCTGCCACCAGAACGTGCTTCCAGGGCCCATCGTGAAATCGGACTTTTTGCCGTTCAGCCGCCAGACGATCTTGCCGGTCTTCCTGCTGAGCTTGTAGACAGCGCAGGTGTTCCGCGCCGAGACCAGCAGGTCCCCGTCCTGGTCGACGGCGAGGGAGTTGAGGTGGCAGTAATTGTAGGGCCTGTCCACGGTGCCGACGCCGCCGTCGCCGACGCCGCGCTTCTGGTAAGACTCGGTCACGTGGACCGGCGGGTGGTCGCCGTTCCAGCTGTCCCACTCGAACAGCAGCCTTCCGGTGGCCGGTGGCGATGTCGATCTCCTGGATAACCCCGGTGATGATGTATCCGCGGGACGGGCCGCCGACAGCACCTAGGTCGACGCCCGAGTGCCGCCGGTAGATGGTGATCAGCGCGGTGTCTTGCGGGGTGTCACGACGAACTCGTGGAAGTCGGCGAGGTCACCGTTGACGGGCTGGATCACCTGCAGGATCTTGTACGGGGAATCGGCGATGATGAGCTGGCCCCTGCCAAAACCACCCGTAACCAGGCCCTGATACCAGGTCAGTACGGGATGTCCCTTGTACGTCTGGACGCTGAAGTTCATCCGGTGATGCACGGCGGTGTTCGGGCCGAACCAGACGAATTCCCCATGCCGGTCAATAATTATCGTGCCGCCGTGCCCGGGACCTGAGTACGGGCATTGAGGAAGATGTGCCGGGAATCGCCGCCGAGGCCATGCCGGATAATGGTGATGCGCGGAGGCGTCAGGTCGGGACGTGACACAAACGGCGGCCCGGCGGGCTCAGGTCGCCAGAACCGGTCTATCTGCGCCTGGCCACTCACACGGACGGCGCGTTTGCCAGCCGCCCCGAGTCGGCAACCGTCGTTTTGGTGTCGCTTAGCGCGCGAAGCAATAGCCTGGGCGCTGAGGCAGGTGTTGTGGCCCCGCTGCCCGCTGCCTGGTGTTCCCGCCGAATCAGGTTCCCGTGGATCCGCGAAACGGGCCAGACCACTGAGTGTTGGTCATTGAGGTTGCACGGGGCGGATAAAACATCTCGCGGGGCTCTGTACTGGTTAACCGATCCAGTGATACCGTGCCGACGGCGTCTAGCTTGGTTTAGGGGT
>WNGG01012784.1_pt1 | contig 12116 bp, 8 predicted proteins | sample 5400661 | NCBI WGS metagenome assembly WNGG01 (sample SAMN13153372, study PRJNA577476) | soil metagenome | isolation source: 100 cm soil or saprolite under Garry oak tree replicate 1 | place: USA:California | collected 2016-06-15 | reverse complement strand
GCAGCGACCGGCTGAGCGCCTCCACCGAAGGACGCAGGCGGGCGACCGCGCGCTCGAGCCGGGCTCTCAGCGGGTCAGACGCGGGCATGGCGGACTCTCACCTGGGAAAAACGGTACGTGCGCCTGCCGCTTCGAGATTGGGCCGGAGTGATCCGTAAGCCGAATCCTGTTGCCGCCGTTTTCGGCGGCCGATGGTCATTCCTCTACCCGCGCGGTTACCCGCGCGGGCGGCGTCCCGGACCCGCGAGACCTGCGACATCTGCGGTCCCCGGCCCGGGGGCCAAGCGACCTACCCGGGAGCTTGCGGGCGGGCCACCCGTGAGCGCTCCCCTATTTGGCCTTGCTCCTTGCGGGGTTTGCCGAGCCGCCCCGGTCACCCGGGGCGCTGGTGGGCTCTTACCCCACCGTTTCACCCTTACCGCGACGGAAGGACTGGCCTCCCGTCCCGGCGGTCTGTTTTCTGTGGCACTTTCCTTCCCGTCACCGGGACTGGGTGTTACCCAGCGCAATGCCCTGTGGAGTTCGGACTTTCCTCTCCCCGGGGTTTCCCCCGGGCAGCGACCATCCGAACCACTCCGACCCGCCGTGATCTTAACAAAGCCGCGGATCGCCACGCAACAACGCGTGCTACGATACAGCCCCGCGCGGTTCGGAGACCGGATGCCCGGCGACATCACTCTCGAGAAAGACATCCCCTGCAGCGTCGAGGCCGAGCGCTCCGTCCTCGGCGCCATCCTCATCGAAAACACCGCCATCAACCGCGCCCAGGAGATCCTCAAGGAGGAGGATTTCTACCGGGAGCCGCACCGGAAGATCTTCAAGGTGATGTCCGATCTCTCGGAGAAGACGACCGCGATCGATCCGGTCACCGTCAAGGAGGAGCTGTCGCGTGCCGGCGTCCTGGAGGCGGTGGGCGGTCCGGCCTATATCGCGTCCCTTCTGGACGGGGTGCCGCGCTCGGCGAACGTGGAGTACTACGCCCGGATCGTCAAGGAGAAGTCGATCCTGCGCAATCTCATCGTGGCGGGCGGCCGGATCGTCTCGACCGCTTACGAGGCCAGCCAGGATCCCGACGACATCCTCGATCAGTCGGAGCGCATGATCTTCCAGATCGCCCAGGACCGGCTGCGCGAAGGGTTCGTCCCGATGAAGACGATCGCCGACCAGAGCCTGAAGGCGATCGAGGAGCTCGCCGAGAGGCGCGAGCTGATCACCGGTCTCGCCACCGGGTACCGGCTGCTGGACGAGTACACCTCCGGCCTGCAGGCGGCCGATCTGATCGTGCTGGCGGCCCGTCCCGGCATGGGGAAGACCTCGTTCGCCCTCAACATCGCTCAGCACGTCGGGCTGCGTGAAGGGAAGCGCGTCGGCATCTTCTCGCTGGAGATGACGCGCGAGCAGCTCTTTCTGCGGATGCTGACCGGCCTGGCCAGGGTCGACAGCCACCGCCTGCGCACCGGACGACTGACCAAGGAGGAATGGAAGCAGCTCACCCGGGCGTTCGGCGAGCTGGCCGCGGCCCGCGCGTTCATCGACGACAAGGCGGGGATCTCCGTCCTCGAGATGCGCGCCCAGAGCCGTCGACTGAAGATGGAGCAGGGGCTCGATCTGGTGGTCATCGACTACATGCAGCTCATCCGGAGCCGGGGACGCTTCGAGAACCGGCAGCAGGAGATGGCGGAGATCTCCCGCTCGCTGAAGGAGCTCGCCAAGGAGCTCAACGTGCCGGTCATCGCCGTCTCGCAGCTGTCGCGCGCCCCCGAGCAGCGCGGCGAGAAAGGCCGGCCGCAGCTCTCGGACCTGCGCGAATCGGGGGCGATCGAGCAGGACGCCGACGTCGTCCTCCTCCTGTACCGCGAGGAGATGTACAAGCCGACGGAGGAAAACCGCGGCATCGCCACGGTGATCATCGGCAAGCAGAGGAACGGTCCGACGGCCGAGTTCGACATGGCGTTCATCCGCGAGTACACACGCTTCGAGGATCTGGAGCGTCAGCCCGGGTGATGGCGAGCCTCGACACGCACCGGCCCACCTGGGCGGAGATCGACCTCGGCATCCTGGCGGCCAACCTCGGGGCGGTGCGTCGGCGCGTCGGCGGCCGGCCCGTCCTGGCCGTGGTCAAGGCCGACGCGTACGGGCACGGCGCCGTCGAGGTGGCGCGCGCCCTGCAGGAGGACGGAGTCGAACGGTTCGGTGTGGCGATCCCCGAAGAAGGGATCGAGCTGCGCCGGGCGGGGATCCGATCTCCGATCCTGGTGCTGGGCGGATTCGCCCCGGCGCAGGCCGACCTCCTGCTGCAGCACGATCTGATCCCGGCCATCTACCGGCGCGACCAGGTGGAATCGCTGTCGTCAACGGCGGCTCGGCGGGGAGTGGTCGCGGCGGCTCATCTGAAAATTGACAGCGGGATGGGCCGTCTCGGTGTTCCCGCCGAGGAGGTCACGGCGTTCCTGGACATCCTCGGCAAGGCCTCCTCGATCCGGCTGACGGGGGCCTTCTCCCACTTCGCCGTGGCCGACGACCCCGCCGACCCGTTCACGCGCGAGCAGACCCGCCTGTTCCAGGAGGCGATCGGGGCCATCCGGGCCGCGGGGCTGAGGGCGGACGAGATCCACCTCGCCAACAGCGCCGCCATCATGGACCATCCCCCGGCCTGGATGACTCTCGTCCGTCCGGGCCTGATCCTTTACGGATATCCCCCGTCGTCCCGGATGACGCCGCTTCCGGTCCGCCCGGTCCTGGCTCTCAGGACCCGCATCATCTATATAAAGGATATCCGCCCGGGGACCACCCTGGGTTACGGGCGCACCTATAAGGCGCTCCGCCCCGCCCGGGTGGCCTCTCTGGCGCTCGGCTACGACGACGGGCTTCCGCGCCTGGTGTCCAACCGCGGCCACGTCCTGGTTCGCGGCCGTCGGGCCCCCATCGTCGGTCGAGTCAGCATGGACCTGACGACCGTCGATGTGACGGACGTCCCCGCGGCCGCGCTGGGAGACGAGGTCACGGTGATCGGCGCGTCCGGAGAGGAGACGCTCGGCGCCGACCAGGTCGCCGAGTGGGCCGAGACGATTTCCTGGGAGGTTCTGTGCGGGATCGGCTCCCGTGTGCCACGTCTCTACGTCAACGAAGCATGGGGCCGCAATCCCCATGTGCCCTGCGGGTTCGCGGCGGCGCGGGGCCGTCTGCGTCGTTGCCGCTCCTCCGCGATGACTCACATCGCGGTCGTCGCGGCGCCTCGCAGCCGACCCCGCGGCGCCGCGAACGCGACCCATGCTATTACTCGGACAGGCTCCTAGTCTCGGCCGCGCCGAGACGCTATCATGATCCTGATGTCATAATGTCATAGGTCCGTCTGAACGGCCCGTCCCGGGCCGCAACGAGGTGAACGCCGTGGGAACATACGTGCTCCGGACGCTTCTCGTCGTCCTGTCCATCATCCTGGGCGCCCAGATCCGGCCCATCACGCTCGAACCGCTCGACCTGACCGGTCTCGCCATCGGCGTCGTGTGCGCCGGGCTCATCCTCGGTCTCGAATACGTGCTGCGCGGTCTCGAGATGAACGCCCTTCTCGGCGGTCTCGCCGGTCTCCTGGTGGGGGGCGCGGCGGCCGGCGTCGTGGTGGCGCTCCTGCCCCTCGACATGTTCTCCTTCGCGCCGGCGATCGCCATCCAGGGATTCATCGTCCTGCTGTTCGGATACACCGGAATGGCGATCGGCGCCGTGCGCGGCGAGCGCTTCTCGCTCTCGAGCCTTCGCGCGGCCTGGTCCGAGGGCGGGCAGAGTCAGAACTTCAAGATCCTCGACACGAGCGTGATCATCGACGGCCGCATCGCCGACGTCTGCGAGACCGGATTCCTCGACGGGACGCTGGTCGTTCCGCAGTTCGTGCTGCGCGAGCTGCAGTACATCGCCGATTCGCAGGATTCCCTGAAGAGGAACCGAGGGCGCAAGGGACTGGACATCCTGCAACGCATCAAGAAGGGCCCCGATATCAAGGTCGTGATCTCCGAGGCCGAGTTCCCCGAGATCAAGGACGTCGACATGAAGCTCATCGAGCTGGCCAAGCAGCTCATGGGCAAGATCATCACCAACGACTTCAATCTCAACAAGGTGGCCGAGCTGCGGGGCGTCCAGGTCCTCAACATCAACTCCCTCGCCAACTCCCTCAAGCCGGTCGTGCTCCCGGGCGAGTCGATGAAGGTGTTCATCCTGAAGGAGGGCAAGGAGGCCAATCAGGGGGTCGGGTACCTGGACGACGGCACCATGGTCGTGGTCGACAACGCCAAGCGGCACATAGGCCGCAACATCGACATCACCGTGACGTCCGTCCTCCAGACCACGGCCGGCAAGATGTTCTTCGGCAAGTCCGACACGGCCGAGGAGGCCACCCCCATCGATCGGCCGCGCAGGACAGGCGCTTGAAGCGGGCGCTGTCCCTTCTCCTGCTCGCCACGGCAGCGGCGGGCGCGCCGCTTCTGGCCGCCGACACGGCGGCCCCCGCGCACGCCTACCTCGTCCTGCCCTTCGAGAACACGGCGGAGGACCGATCCCTCGACTGGCTGTCCACCGGCCTGGCCCATGCGCTGGAGGAATACATGCTGGGTTTCGGCCAGCAAGTGATGGACGACGAGGAGCGCTCGGTCCTCCTCGAGGGGAGCGGCATCCCGTCCGGAGCGCCCCTCGCCCTGGCCAGTGCCCTGGAGCTCGGACGCAAGACTCTGCAGCGACCGGGCGGCCCGCGATCCGACCGCCTGGTCCTCGGGCGCTTCAACCTGGACAAAGGGGACATCACGGTCGTCGCCCGGGTCATCGACATCAAGCAGGAGAAGGCCCGGCCCTGGGTGCAGCGCACGGGGCGTCTCAAGGACCTCCTGGAGGTGAACCGCAACCTGGCGGTGGCGCTGGCGCGCGACGAGAAGATCGCCCTGCCGGACAGCCGCTCGGATCTCCTCCGCCAGCAGTCGGAGGACGCGCCGCTCCTGGCGTTCGAGACGTACTGCCGCGCCATGGCCGAGAGCGATTCGAAGAAGCGGCTGCAGCTCCTGCGCAAGGCCCTGCAGCAGTATCCGGGCTATCCGAAGGCGGCGTACCAGGCCGGCTCGCTCCTGACTCGCGAGGAACGCTGGGAGGACGCGTCGGCGGTCCTGGGAAAGGCGTCGTCCGACCCCTTTCCCTACGAGTCCGACTTCCACCTGCTCAACGCCCTCGTCGCGTTGCGTCGCAAGGACCCGCAGGGGGCGATGTCCGAGGCGCGCCGCGCACTGTCGATCGCCGACACCGCGCGCGGCCACCTGCTGCTGGGTCGGGCCCTGCAGGCCACGGGCGACCGCGCCGCGGCGCTGGCCGAGCTGGAGAAGGCCAAGACCGCCGATCCCACCGATGCCGAGATCGACGATCTGCGCCGGGCCCTCAACGAGGGGAAGAGCGAACGGAGGACCCCGTGAGCCTGTCCGATCTCGAGATCGCCCGCCGGGCGAAACTCGTGCGCATCGAATCCCTCGGGGAGTCGCTGGGCCTCCTGCCCGACGAGCTGGAGCCGTACGGCCGCTACAAGGCGAAGATCTCGCTGCAGGCGATCGAACGCCTGAAGGACCGGCCGCCGGGCCGCTATGTCTGCGTGACGGGGATCAACCCCACGCCCCTGGGCGAGGGGAAGACGGTGGTCACGATCGGGCTGGCCCAGGCGCTCCGGAAGCTCGGGAAGCGCGCCCTCTCGACCCTGCGCCAGCCGTCCATGGGCCCGGTGTTCGGCATCAAGGGGGGCGCCACCGGCGGCGGGTATTCCCAGGTCGTGCCCATGGAAGAGATCAACCTGCACTTCACAGGCGACTTCCACGCGGTCGCCGCGGCGCACAACCTGCTGGCTGCCCTCATCGACAACCACCTGCACCACGGCAACCGCCTCGGTCTCGATCCGGAACGAATCCTGTGGCGCCGGAGCCTCGACCTGAACGACCGGGCGCTGCGCCGCGTCCGCGTCGCGCTCGGCGGCGGGTCGAACGGCGTCGAGCGGGAGAGCGGCTACGACATCACGGCCGCCTCCGAGGTGATGGCAATCCTGTCCCTGTCCCGCAGTCCGCGCGATCTCAAGGAACGGCTCGGACGGATCCTCGTGGGGGTGGACCGCGAAGGACGCGGGGTCGTGGCCTCGGCGCTTTCGGCCCAGGGGGCGATGGCGGCGATCCTGAAGGACGCGATCAAGCCGAACCTGGTGCAGAACCTCGAGGGCGGAGCCGCGCTGATCCATTGCGGTCCGTTCGCCAACGTGGCGCACGGCAATAATTCCATCCTGGCGGATCTCCTGGCGCTGAAGCTGGCCGATTACGTGGTCACCGAGAGCGGCTTCGGGTCGGAGATGGGGGCCGAGAAGCTGTTCGACATCAAGTGCCCCGTCGCCGGCCTGGTCCCCTCGGCGGCCGTCATCGTCTGCTCCGTGCGCGCCCTGAAGCTGCACGGCGGCATTGCGATCACCGGCAGGGACACGTCGGCCCTCAGGAGGCCGGACCCCGCCGCGGTCGGGCGCGGGTGCGAGAACCTGCGCAAGCATATCGAGAACGTGCGCACCTTCGGCCTGCCGGCCGTGGTCGCCGTGAACCGTTTCGACGGCGATACGCAGGCGGAGATCGACGAAGTGATCGGCAGGGCGGGCGCCGCCGGCGCGACCGCGACGGTCGCCGCCGACGTGTGGGCGCGCGGCGGCGAGGGAGGTCTCGAGCTCGCCCGGGCGGTCGTGCGCGCCGCCGAGTCCGGCGCCCAGTTCCGGAGTCTGTATTCCCCCGACCTGTCGATCGAGGAAAAGATCGAGACCATCGCCCGCACGATCTATGGAGCCGCGGGCGTGACCTACACCGACAAGGCCAGGGAGAGGATCGAGTTCTGCCGGCGCCAGGGGCTCGGACGCCTGCCGATCTGCATGGCGAAGACCCCCCTGTCCCTGTCGCACGACCCTGCCCTCAAGGGGCGCCCGGAGGGGTTCGTCCTGCCGGTGACCGACATCCGCGCCGCCGCGGGCGCCGGGTACGTCTATCCGCTGGTGGGGAGCATCATGACGATGCCCGGCCTGCCTTCGGTACCGGCGGCCGAGCATTTCGACCTCGACGACGAGGGACGGGTCAGCGGGCTGTCATGAGGGCGTGGCGGCCGGACGGCGAATCGTCTCAGCCCCTTCGTCCCTTCGTGTAACGCGCCACGACGAAGGCGTCGTAGGTGCTGAGCAGCCAGGACAGCGCCGTCACGAAAAGGATCCCCATCCCGACCTTGATGGCCTTGTCCAGGATGAGTCTCTGCGGCTCGATGTCGACCAGGATGCGGAACAGGGGCGACATCAGATACATCGTCATCAGATAGCCCTGAAGCAGGAACGAGAACAGGAAGAAGACCGCCTTGCCGAGCTGCCCGTTGAGCAGCTGCCCCCATCCGGGAACGCACAGCGACGCGAGCCCCGAGACGAACGGCTGGTGCAGCCCGTCGAATCGCCCGCCACGGCTCTCGGCCCCGCGGTACGCCTGCGCCACGTTGTAGATCATGAAAAAGATGACGCAGAAGTCGATCGACGAAGCGTAGAGCATCAGCTCCCATTCGCTCACGAAGAACAGGTGCGCGAAGGTCCTGATCCGATCCCAGGTCATGTACATGAAATAGTGGAACGCCAGGATGAGCACCTCGCTCAGGAAGAACAGCGCCGCGAGCCTGCCGTCGCCGTTGTAGAGCTGGCCCAGTCCGCAGATGAACAGGGACAGGGTGGACGCCGCCGCGGGGTTCCGTCGCCCCCGGCCGCGCGTCACGGCCGGCCTCTCGACCACGGTCTCCCCGGCCTCCGCCTGCCGCTCGGCCGCCCTGGCCGACTTGCTGGCGGGCACGGCGCGCGGTCCCCCGCCTTTCCCCTTGCCCTTGTCGCCGGGCTTGAGGATGTCGTCCTCCGTGATCACGAAGACCTCGTCCTGGTTGATCATCTCCCGCCCTCCATCACCGACCGGAACGATGTCCTGCCCGTATCCAAGTTGCTCCCTCCGGCCGACGCGCGCAACCTCGGTGAGAAGAGCAAGGGGCGTACCAGAACGTGTCCAATCCAGCGAATCGGGCTAAACCCCGCTCCTCGCGAGGCTTCGCCGCGGGGGCCGGGGCGCTGGAGCGAAAGACGGTCGGTCTCGCGGGAGGCTATGCGGCAAAAATGGTAAGGGGGATCACGGAACGGTAACCAACGCCGATGGGTCCCGCGAAGATCTAATCGTGTGTGCGGCCCAGGAGACCGGCCAGGGCGCGGAGGTCGTGCACCAGGCTGGCGAACTCCTCCGGAAGGATGGCCTGCGGACCGTCGGAGAGGGCCCGGGCCGGATCGTTGTGGACTTCGATCATGACGCCGTCGGCCCCGGCGGCGATCGCGGCCCGGGCCAGGGGGGCGACCTTGTCCCGCCGGCCGGTGCCATGGCTCGGATCGACCAGGATCGGCAGGTGGCTGAGGTGCTTGACGGCCGGAACGATCGCCAGGTCCAGCGTATTGCGCGTGTGATCGGCGAAGGTCCGCACGCCGCGCTCGCAGAGGAACACCTGGTAGTTCCCTTCCGACACGACATACTCCGCGGCCATGAGGAACTCGTCGAGAGTCGCCGACATGCCCCGTTTCAGGAACACCGGGATCTTCGATTTGCCGGCGCGCTTCAGCAGGGAGAAGTTCTGCATGTTCCGCGCTCCGATCTGGACCGCGTCGGCGTGCTCTTCCACCATCGCCAGAGATTCCTCGTCGACCGCTTCGCTGACGATCGGCAGGCCGGTCTCCTCCCGCGCGCGCGCCAGGATTCGCAGCCCCGCCAGCCCGAGCCCCTGGAAGGAGTACGGCGACGTGCGCGGCTTGAAGGCCCCGCCGCGCAGCAGATCGGCGCCGGCCTCGCGCACCTTGTGCGCGATCGCCAGCGTCTGGGCCTCCGACTCCACGGCACAGGGGCCGGCGATGATCGTCAGACGCGGCCCTCCGACCGGTCGTCCCCCCACCCGGATGACGCTGTCGGCCGTCTTCACCTCGCGGCTCACCAGCTTGTACGGCTTGGTGACCCGGATCGCCTGCTGCACCCCCGGCAGGATCTCGAACTCCGCCGGATCGAGGGGACCGTGGTTGCCGGTGATGCCGATGGCCGTGCGCTCCGCCCCGGGGATCGGATGCGGCCGCAGGCCCAGGGCGAGGATCCTGTCCATGACCGCCCTGATCTGCTCTTCGCTCGCGCCTTTCTCCATCACGATCAGCATGTTCGCCGATTCTCCCGGAAGTCCCGGATGATACGCCTCGGAGCCCTCCTCCGCAACGGGAAGTTGCCTGTTCGGTTGACAATAGCGCGGATCGCCCCGTATACTCTCGCGTTCGCAAGGCAAAGCCATGAGGCGCCTGAAGCGGCGCCAGTCCGGGCTTTCAAGTGAAGGCGCGTAGCTCAGGGGGAGAGCGCTACCTTGACACGGTAGAAGTCAGCGGTTCAAATCCGCTCGCGCCTACCACTCCCGCCTTTCACTGCACATGACCCCGGCCCGGGCGAAACCAGGGACAGGATGGGGCGCCACGATTGAAAGGACAGAGCGCCGTGGAGACCGTGGAAGTGATCCTGCCCGGCGGGGCAGTCCGCGCGTTCCCGCGCGGCACCCCCCTGAGCCAGATCGCCGCGTCCCTGGACGCCGATCTCGCGAAGCGCGCCATCGCCGCGGTCGTGGACGGGATCGCCAGAGACATCTACCTGCCGCTGGATCGGAGCGCCCGGGTGGAGTTTCTCACGCCCGATTCGCCCGGGGCTCTGGAGATCTTCCGGCACACCACCTCGCACCTTCTGGCGAACGCGGTCAAGGACCTGTTCCCCGAGGTGAAAATCGGCATCGGCCCCGCGACCGAGGAGGGCTTCTTCTACGATTTCGAGCGCGCGGAACCGTTCACACCCGGGGATCTCGAGCGCATCGAGGCGCGCATGCGCGACATCAAGTCGAAGGACTTCCCGATCAGGCGCGTCGAGCTGCCGAAGCAGGAGGTCCTCGCCTACTTCCGGTCGCTGGGCGACAACCTGAAGGTGGAGCTCGTCGACGAGAAGGGCGGCCCGGTGGTCTCGTGCTACAGGCAGGACAAGTTCATGGATTTCTGCACCGGCCCGCACCTGCCCTCGACCGGCCGGATCGGCGCGTTCAAGCTGCTGTCGATAGCCGGCGCCTACTGGAAGGGTTCCGAGAAGAACCAGCAGCTGCAGCGGATCTACGGCACGGCCTTCGCGACCGAGGAGCAGCTCCAGGAGCACCTGAGACTGCTCGAAGAGGCCAAAAAGCGCGACCATCGCAGGCTCGGGCCGGCGCTCGATCTGTTCAGCGTCGAGGAATCCGCCGGGCCGGGGCTCATCTTCTGGCACCCGCACGGCACCCTCGTGCGGCAGGTCCTGGAGGATTTCTGGAAGGACGAGCACAGGCAGAGGGGCTACCAGCTCGTCACCACGCCGCACATCGCGCGCGACGAGCTGTGGCGGATATCCGGTCATCTCGATTACTACAAAGAGAACATGTACACCTTCGAGATCGAGGAGTCCGGCTACGTCATCAAGCCGATGAACTGCCCGGGCCACTCCCTGATCTACAAGTCGCGGCTGCGCTCGTACCGCGAGCTGCCGATCCGCTACGCCGAGCTGGGAACGGTGTACCGCTACGAGCGATCGGGGGTCCTGCACGGCATGATGCGGGTGCGGGGATTCACGCAGGACGACGCCCACATCTACTGCACGCGCGATCAGATCCTGGACGAGATCAAGGGGGTGCTCGATCTGGTCATCTTCTTTCTGAAGACCTTCGGGTACGAGCGCTACGAGGTCGATCTGTCGGTCCGCGACCCCTCCCATCCCGAGAAATACGCCGGGGACGATGCCGGCTGGACGATGGCGGAGGACGCGCTGACGCAGGCCCTCGGGTCGCGCGGCCTGCCGTACACCCGGCGCGAAGGCGAAGCGGTCTTCTATGGTCCGAAGATCGACGTGCGGATGTTCGACGCCATCGGCCGCCCCTGGCAGGGGCCGACCGTCCAGTTCGACTTCAATCTGCCGCAGCGCCTGGGAATCCAGTACGTCGCCCCGGACGGATCGCAGACGCCGGTCGTGATGGTGCACCGCGCCATCTACGGGTCGCTCGAGCGCTTCATGGGCGGGCTGGTGGAGCATTACGCCGGCGCCTTCCCGCTGTGGCTGGCCCCCGTGCAGGCGGTGGTCCTGCCGATCACCGACCGGACGCGCGGCTACGGCGGCCGGATCCTGGACGTCCTGCGCGCCGCGGGTCTGCGCTCCGCCCTCGACGATCGCAACGAGAAGATCGGCGCCAAGATCCGCGAGGCGCAGATCAAGAAGATCCCCTACATGCTGGTCGCGGGCGATCGCGAGGAGCGGGACGCGACCGTGGCGCTGCGCAGCCGCAAGGAGGGGGACCTGGGTCCGATGGGCGTCGAGGCGATCCGTGACCGACTGGTCAGGATGAACGCCGGGCGCGAAATCGGGCCCTGAACGGTTTACCCGGTCAACCGAACGCTGGGCCCCTCGTGGACGGGGGCGGGAGGAAGAACACCATCGAGAAAAAACTAAGGGTCAACGAAAAAATCCGGGCCCGCGAAGTGCGCGTCATCGGGCCGGACGGGGCGCAGCTCGGGATCATGTCCCCCGATCAGGCCCTGCGGATAGCCACGGAGGGCGGGCTGGACCTGGTCGAAGTCTCCCCCGACGCGGTTCCGCCGGTCTGCCGCATCCTGGACTACGGGAAGTACCGGTATCAGCTCAACAAGAAGGCCCAGGAGGCCAAGAAGAAGCAGAAGACCATCCAGGTCAAGGAGGTGAAGTTCCGCCCCAAGACCGACGAGCACGACTACGAGTTCAAGAAGAACAACATCATCCGCTTCCTCACCAAGGGAAAGAAGGTGAAGGCGACGGTCATTTTCAGGGGCCGCGAGAACATGCACCGCGACATCGGGTACAGGATCCTCACCCGCCTGCGACAGGAGGTGGGCGATTTCGGAATCGTCGAGAACGAGCCGCGCCAGGAAGGTCCGTTCCTCGACATGATCCTGGCGCCGAAGAAGTGGTCCGAGAAGGCGCCCGTCCCGGCGCCCCCCGGCAACCCGGCGG
>WNGG01007455.1_pt1 | contig 12118 bp, 13 predicted proteins | sample 5400661 | NCBI WGS metagenome assembly WNGG01 (sample SAMN13153372, study PRJNA577476) | soil metagenome | isolation source: 100 cm soil or saprolite under Garry oak tree replicate 1 | place: USA:California | collected 2016-06-15 | reverse complement strand
CAGCCGTTGCCGCGCATGCAGGCGCGGTAGACCTTCTCCATGTCCGCGCCCCGTGGCGCCCGCTGGGCGTCGCCGGCACAGCCGGCGCTGTCGTGCTCGAAGTCGGACTGGCCGCGGCCGGCCTGGTGCCAGTAGTGAGGATTGACGGCACAGCCGGTGGCGAGCGCGGCGGCGAGGACCAGGGTCACGATGCGGATCATGCTCATCCTCCTTGTTCCAGGGTTCCCAGCTCAGGGCCGCAGCCGCATGAGCAGCAGTAGTGGCCAGCCGAGGTATTTCGCGGCTTTCGGCGAGCGGGCGGCCAGGGCATCGTCGACCGCGTGCTCGCTCATGTGCTCGAGGGCCAGCCCGCTCCGGACGGCCCCCATCACGTAGTCCGACAACTGGTTCGCGATGCTGGCGGGACGGACTTCGCGCCCCGTCACCGGATCGGTGAAGCGGGCCTGGATCCCGCGCAGCATCATTGCAGGATGAAACGACGAGACGAGCACGAACCCGTCGCCGCGACACACGCGCCGGCACTCCGCGAAGAAGGTCGCGACGTCGGCGAGGTGGTCGAGCACCAGGAAGCTCAGGACGCGATCGAAGGCGCGATCCGCGAACGGCAGCGGCCGCGTGAGATCGTGCGCCACGAACCGAACGCGCCCCCAGCCGGGCTTGGCGCGCGCCTTCGCGACCATGCCCTCGCTGAAATCCACGGCGGTCACGCGCGCGCCCGCCGCGGCGAGGCGGAGCGTACGACGGCCCGTGCCGCAGCCGAGATCGACGACGTCCAGGCCGCGGACGTCGCCGAGCAGCGGAGCGAGGTGCGCGTCCTCGAGCAGGACGAGCGGGTTGTCCTCGTCGTCGTAGATCGCCGCCCAGCGGTCGTAACCCTCGCGCGTGGGCAGGTGCTCGATCAGATCACGCCCTCGGCGCGCAGCGCGGCGATCTCGTCGCGCGACATCCCGAGCAAGCCCGTGAGCACCTCGTCGGTGTGGCGCCCGAGCGCCGCCCCCGCGTGCGTGATGCGGCCGGGCGTGCCCGAGAGCTTCGGCACCACGGCCGGCTGGGGCAGCGCGCCGATATCGGAGGGCACGTCCACGATCATCTCGCGGGCGCGGACGTGCGGGTCCGCGAAGATGTCGGCCATGCTCATGATCGGCGAATGCGGGATGTCGTGCGCGTGCAGCTCGTCCATGGCCTTGTCGAAGGAGCGCGCGGCGAACCAGCGCCCGGCCATTTCCAAGATCACGTCGATGTGCTGCGGCCGCTCGGTCGCGCCGGCGAAGCGCGGATCGTTCGGGAGGTCGGGCTGGCCAAGCATCACGCACAACCGCTCGAAGAGGTGCTGCGCGGGCGCGGTGAAGACGATCCAGCGATGGTCGAGCGTCTCGAAGGCGCCGCCGGGCCAGCCGGCGTGCTGCAGCCCCCCACGCTCGCGCACGACGCCCTGGCGACCATAGAACGTCGTCGTGTACTCCATGATCCGGAACGCGGACTCGTAGAGCGCGGCGTCGATCCACTGCCCCTCGCCCGTCGCGTCGCGGTGGCGTAGCGCCGCCATCACGCCGAACGCGGTGAAGAGCCCCGTGAGGTAATCGGGATAGACGGGCGTGGGCCGCGCGGGCGGGCGGTCGGCGGGGCCGTTGACGTACCACGTGCCGCCGAAGGCCGAGGCGATGGCCGCGTAGCCGGGGCCCTGGCGCAGCGGGCCGGTCTGGCCGAACGCGGTGATGCGCGCCATGACCAGGCGCGGGTTGAGCGCGCGCAGCGTCTCCCAGCCGAGGCCCCACTTCTCCAGCACGCCCGGGCGAAAGTTCTCGAGCACGACGTCGCACTGCGGAACCAGCCGCCGCACGATCTCCTGGCCCTTCGGCGTGCGCAGATCGAGCGTCATCAGCTTCTTGTTGCGGTTGTCGACGGCGAACCAGTAGGAGACGCCGTCCTCGCTCGGGCCCAGGCGGCGCAGGTCGTCGCCCTTGCCCGGCATCTCGGTCTTGATGACCTCGGCGCCGAACTCCGCCATGAGCGTGCCGCAGAACGGGCCCGCGACGACCTGCGCGAGCTCGAGCACCCGGATGCCTTCCAGCGGCCGTCGCGTCTCCATGACCGCGTGAGTCTACAACTTCCGGGCGAAGGTGTACTATCCCCGGCGAGGAGGACGACATGCCGTACACGCGGATCTCGGCCGACTGCCACATCGACCTGCCCATGCTGCCGCCGGACCTCTTCACCGCCAACGCCTCGGCGGCCATGAAGGACCGGATGCCGTACGTCACCGAGGGGCCCGACGGTCCTCACTGGACCTGCAAGAAGGGCGGCTCCTTCGGGCTCGTCTGCGGCGTGGGACCCGGCGGGCAGAAGCTCGTGCCCGGGCAGAACCACCGCGTGGACGCCATGGCCGCCACCGGCCTGTACGAGGACGGCAAGAAGGGCGTGCTGCGGCCCTCGACCCCGGCCCTCCGCGCGAAGGACATGGATCGCGACGGCGTGCAGGCCGAGGTGATCTTCGGCATCCTCGGTGCCGCCACGCGGCTCGGCGACCACGAGGCGGCCACCGAGATGTTCCGCATCTACAACGACTGGCTCGTGGACTTCTGCAAGCACGACCCCACGCGGTTCATCGGGCTCGCGTGCCTGCCCTACGGCGACATCGACGCCGCCGTGAAGGAGATCTATCGCGTCGGCCGGCTGGGTCTGCGCGGCATGGAGCTCTCGTGCTCGTGGGACATGGAGCCCATGTGGCATCCGATCTGGGAGCCGCTCTGGCAGGCGGTGAACGACGTGAACCTCCCGCTGCACTTCCACACCTTCCCGTCGGTGCCGCCCGGCAAGATCGACGAGCAGAGGGGGATGATCCGTCGGGCCGCCTTCTTCACCGCCGTCTCGAGCTTCCAGCTCAACCTGATCAGCATCCTGTCCGCGGTCATCGGCCGCGCCGTCCTCGAGCGCTACCCGAACATCCGGATCTCGTTCGGCGAGAGCGGCATCGGCTGGATCCCCTACGCGCTCGATCGCATGGACTACGAGTGGGAGGACCGCTTCCGCGACCTCGGGCTCACGATGAAGCCGAGCGACTACTGGCGCCGCCAGTGCAAGGCGACGTTCCAGTACGACCGCGTCGGCACCCGGCTGATCGACGACATGGGCGTCGAGACGCTCATGTGGGGCTCCGACTACCCGCATCCCGACGGCGTCTGGCCGGAGTCGTCGAAGTACATCGCCGAGCAGTTCGGCCACCTGCCAGCCGACGTCACGCACAAGATCACGTGCGAGAACGCGGGGAAGTTCTACGGACTGATGTAGACGGGGCGCGGTGATGAGCCATCCTGTGTCAAGCCCGAGGCGCGCCACGGCTCCGCCGGGGCGTGTCCGAGCGATGGCCGGGGGAGTCCGAGGGGGGCGTAGCCCCCTTCGCTTGCCCGATCTGAAGGGCCATCTCGGGGCCCCCCACGACGATCGATGAGCCTCCTGCGCCCGAGCGAGCGCGACCTCACCGTCGACGGACGGCGCCTGCACCTGCTGGACTGGGGCGGCGACCGCCGCCCGCCGCTGCTGCTGCTGCACGGCTTCACCGGCCACGCCCACGCCTGGGACACGCTCGCCATCGCGCTGCAGCCGCACTTCCACGTGATGGCGCTCGACGCGCGCGGCCACGGCGACAGCGATCCCGCCGACGTCTACGACTCGGCCGGCTCCTTCCGCGACCTCTCGAGTGTCGTCGAGCAGCTCGGCCTGCGCGCGCTCACGCTGATCGGGCTCTCGATGGGCGGGCGCACCGCGATGTACTTCGCGGCCAAGCGGCCCGAGCTGGTCGAGCGAGTCGTCGTCCTCGACATCGGCCCCGAGGTCAGCAAGCGCGCCATGGCGCCGTCGTCGGGGCCGCCGGAGCCCGAGACGTGGGAGTCGATCGAGCAGGCGGCGCGGCATCTCTATCGCGGCAACCCCTATCCCGGCATCCATTACTACCGCTGGGTGGCGTCCTCGAGCCTGCGCGCGCGCGACGACGGCCGGCTCGTCTGGAAGTGGCACCCGTCGATCAAGGAGCGTCGCGTGATGGGCGACGTGGACTGGTGGGCGATCGTGCGCGAGATCAAGCCGCCGCTGCTGCTGCTGCGCGGCGCCGAGAGCACCGTGCTCGACGCCGACGTGGCCGAGCGCATGGCGCGCGAGCTGCCGCGCGGCACGCTCGTCGAGATCCCGCGCGCCGTGCACACGCTGCACGAGGACAATCCGGAAGCCGTCCTCGACGCGCTGCGCGCGTTCCTGAAATTCTGACGACAGCGAGGCGACCATGAAGATCATGTTTTTCGACGAGTTCAAGCTGGGCGTGCTGAAGGGCGATGCCGTCGTCGACGTCTCGCGCGTGGTGCAGGACATTCCGCACCTGGGGCCGCAAGACGTCGTCCGCGGCGTGATCGAGCGCTGGGCCGAGTTTCGCCCGAAGCTCGAGGCCGCGGCCGCCCGGGAGCGCGGCGTGCCGCTCGACCGCGTGAAGATCCGGCCGCCGCTGCCCAAGCCGACCAACGTCGTCTGCATGGCCGTGAACTACATGGAGGACGGCACCCGCAGCGAGCCGGCGCCCATCAACGCCTTCCTCAAGTCCCCCTCGGCGATCATCGGCGACGGCGACACGATGGTGCTCCCCGACGTCCCCGCCACGATCTTCGAGGGCGAGGCCGAGATGGCGGTCATCATCGGCAGGCGGGCCTCGCACGTCTCGGCCGCCAACGCGATGAGCTACGTGTTCGGCTACACCAACTTCATCGACGGCTCGGCGCGGGGCCTGCTGCCCGCCGGCAACACGTTCTACCAGATGAAGTCGCGCGACACCTTCGCGCCGCTCGGCCCGTACCTCGTCACCGCCGACGAGATCGCCGACCCGCACCAGCGACAGATCAGGCTCTCGGTGAACGGCACGCTGAAGCAGAACTTCAACACGAACGACATGGCGCACAAGATCCCACGCTGCATCGAGTGGGTCACCTCCATCCACGCGCTGGAACCGGGCGACGTGCTGGCCACCGGCACCAACCATCGCGGGCTGAGCGCGCTGCAGGACGGCGACGTCGTCGAAGTGGAGACGGAGGGTCTGGGGAAGCTGCGCTTCAACATCCGCGACGCGCTCAAGCGCACGTGGGACCGCGAGACGCGCCTGGACCGGCAGCAGAAGGGCCAGGAGGGGACGACGCCGCAGCTCAGCGGCAAGCACGCGCCGGCGAATCGCTGAGGGCCCGCCGCCGCCTTGCTTCTGTACCGGCCGGTTGGGCTCAAGGAGCTTCGACTCATCGCCGAGTCGGGGTTTCGAGCCTTCCCGCCGCGGCTTGCCCACCAACCGATTTTCTATCCGGTGCTGACAGCGGAGTACGCGCGGACGATCGCCCGCGATTGGAACACGAAGGACGCGGCCTCTGGCTACGCCGGCTTCGTCACCAGATTCGAGCTCGAGGATGAGTTCGCGCGGCGATATCCGGTACAAACCGCGGGTGGGCGCGCGCACCAGGAGCTCTGGGTGCCGGCAGACGAACTCGAGGACTTCAACAAGCACATCGTCGGCGGCATTCAGGTGATCGAGGCGTACCCGGGGTCGCGATTCGCCGGGACGATCGACCCCAAGACCAACATTCCGGTCGACCTTCTCGAGTGACGGATGCCCGGCGCGCGTGGCTAGACGGCGACGCCGCGGCGGGCCAGCTCGCGCTCGAGATCGAGCGGGCGCGTGCCGGCCGGCTTGCCGTCGGGCACCGTCCAGAAGAGCTCGAACTCGAGCCCGTCGGGATCCTTCGCGTAGAGCGAGAGGCTCACGCCGTGGTCCGACTGGCCCACGAGGGCGCCGGCCTGGATCAGCACGCGCCGCGCTCGCGCGAGGTCCGACAGGGCGCCCACCTCCCACGCCGCGTGGTACATGCGCGCCGAGCGCTCGTCGGGCTCGCGCAGCCCCGGCTGCTCGAAGAGACCGAGGTTGTGATCGTCGCCGCTGCCGGAGATTCTCAGGAACGCGGCGTTGGGATACCGGTGCGCGACCTCGAAGCCGAGCACGTCGCGATAGAAGCGCTCGCTGCGCTCGACGTCGGCCACCCAGAGCACGATGTGCTGCAGGCGCTTGAGTCCGACGCCGCTCATGGCGCCAGCGTCTTGGCGACCTCCGCCATCGACGGCGGCGTCGCCGTGTCCTTCCAGCCCGCGAGCCGCCGGTAGATCTCGCCGGCCGCCTCGTGGAAGCCGTCCGGCAGCCCGGCCGCCTCGAAGGTGGCGGCGATCTCCTCCATCTCGCCGACGAAGCGCCACGCCTTCTTGATGTTGGCGGAGACCGCGCGCTCCGAGCGCGCCGTCACGTCGGGCTGCGAGCGCGCCCACTCCGCGACGAGCGCCGCGTCCACGCCCTCGTGCGCGGCGAGCGCGCGGATGGCGAGCAGCAGCGCCTGCGAGCCCTTGTTCCACCCGGCGTAGGCCATCTTGATGGCGGAGGCGGCGCCGACGGGGCCGTCGAGCACGATGGCCTCGAGCAGGCTGCCCTTGAAGTGCGCGGCGACGTCGGCGGCGCCGGGGCCCGAGAGATAGAGGCGCGTGCCGCCGGCCTTGCGCGCGGGCGGACCGATGATGCCGCCGTCCACGAAGCGCGCGCCGCCGGCTGTGATGATCTCGCCGACCGCGCGCGTCGTCGCCGGCGCGATGGCGTTGCCGTCCACGAACGTGCCGCCGAAGCGCGTCGCGGCGACCTCCCGCGCGACGTCCGGCGCGCTGGCCGGCGGGCACACGGACAGGATGATCTCGCTCTCGCGCGCGAGCCGTACCAGCGTGCCCACGTCCTCGAGCCCGTCGGCCTCGGCGCGCTTGCGCGTCGCCTCACCGCGCCCCGCCGACGCCCAGACCACGCGCGAGCCCCCCGCCCGCGCCGCCGCGGCCACCGAACTGCCCATCTCGCCCGGATGCAGGATCCCGATCGTCGTCACTTCAGCCTCCTTGGCTCGTTCCAGCCTACGCCGCGCGTCGAGCGCCGCCAAGCACCCCGCGCGCCCGCTCGGCGGCCTGTACGAGGCCACCGGGCAGCAGCAGCACGATGCCCACGAAGAGCGCGCCGAAGATCAGCAGGTGGATGTCGACCCAGCGCAACGCGAGATATTCCTTGAGCACGATATAGAGGATGGCGCCGAGCACCGGCCCCTGGAGCGTGCCGACGCCGCCGATGAACGTCATCAGCAGCGCGTCGAACGTCCAGTGCGGCCCGAACGGGTGCGACGGGTAGTAGCTGATGTGGTAGTAGGCGAAGAGCCCGCCCGCGAGCCCGGCCAGCGCCGTCGACAGCGCGAGCGCCGTCAGCTTCAGCGAGAGGGCGCCGACGCCCGACGACTCCGCGGCCTCCTCGTCCTCGCGGATCGCGCGCATGCCGAGACCGAGGCGCGAGGTCGCGAGGGCGGCCACCGCGATCACCGACACGGCGGCGAGGCCGAGGGCCAGGTAGAAGCGCTGGGTCAGGCGGTAGCTCGCGATGGTGGCCGCGGGCAGCGTCGAGATCTCCGGCAGCACGTTGCCGACGGTGGTTCGCAAGATCTCGCCGAGGGCCAGCGTGCCGATGGCGAAGTAGGCGCCGCGCAGCCGGAACGCGGCCACGCCGATCACGAGCGCGAACAGGGTGGCCGTCCCCGCGCCGGCCGCCATCGCGAGCAGCACCGGCGCGCCCTCCGTCCACAGCATGCGGGTGACCAGCGCGCCGAGGCCGAAGAACGCCGCGTGGCCGAGGTTCACCTGCCCGGCGTAGCCGGCGACGATGTTCCAGGACTCCGCGAGCGTGATCGCCAGCAAGATGAGGAAGACGAAGTTCAGGACGTCGTCGCGCGGCGCCGCCAGCGGCAGCAGCGCGAGGAGCGCGAGCGCCGCGAGGATCACGATGGCCCAGCGCCGTTCGTGGCCGCCCGCCGTCATCGGCCGAAGAGCCCACGTGGGCGCACGGCGAGCACGACGACGAAGATGACGAGCCCGACGATCTCGCGGTAGGGTCCGCCGAACGTCGCCGCGCTCGCCGCCTCCGCCAGGCCCAGCACGAGGCCGCCGACGAAAGTGCCGAGCATCGAGCCGAGCCCGGCGAGGACGACGACGATCAGCGCCTTGAGCGTCCACTCGAGCCCGATCGACGGGCTGACGGAGTACGCGACGGTGACGAGGGTGCCGGCGGCGCCCGCGAGCGCGGTGCCGAGCGCGAAGGCGAGGAGATAGGCGCGGCGGATGTCGATGCCGGTGAGCAGCGCGGCCTGCCAGTCCTCCGCCGTCGCGCGGATCGCCTTGCCCCAGCGCCAGCGTGAGAGGAGGAGCTGGAGCGCGCCGATCAGAACCAGCGCCAGCGTCAGCGTCGCGAGCCGCACGAGCGGGATCGACAGCTCGCCGACGCTGAGCACGGCCCCCCCGTACGACGTGGGGATGGAGCGCTCGTCGGCCGTCCAGAGGCGCACGGCCAGCGCGTGCAGCGCCAGCGCCAGGCCGAAGCCGATCAGCAGCGAGTTCTTGATGCGCGTTTCCTCGTGCGCGCGCACGACGAAGCCGAAGAGCCCCCAGTAGAGGAGTGCGCCGAGGAGCAGCGAGCCCGGGATCACCAGCACGAGCGAGGCGAACGGATCGACGCCGAAGAGCGCGGCGAGCCAGAAGGCGCCGTAGCCGCCGAGCATGATCAGCTCGCCATGCGCGACGTTCAGCACGCGCATGACGCCGAACACGAGCGAGAGACCCGCCGCGGCCAGGCCGTAGAGCCCGCCGATCAGGAGGCCGAGCAGGAGCTGCTGGGCGAGGACGCTCACTGATGCTCCCCCTGGGGGGACGGCGTGCGCACCGCGAGCGGGCCGAGGTAGGCGCGCCGCACGTGCTCGTCGGCCATCAAGCTTGCGCCGCTTCCCTCGCCGACGATACGCCCGCCCTCGAGGAGGTAGCCGCGGTGGGCCAGGCTCAGCGCCGCCGGCACGTTCTGCTCGACGAGGAAGACGGTGACGCCGGCGCGGTTGATCGCGACGAGCGCCTCGAGAATCGCCGCGACGAGCCGCGGCGCCAGCCCGAGCGAAGGCTCGTCCAGCATCAGCAGGCGCGGGCTCGCCATGAGCGCGCGCCCGACGGCGACCATCTGCTGCTGGCCGCCCGAGAGCGCCTGCACGGCCGTCCGCCGCCGCTCGGCGAGCACCGGAAACAGCGTGTAGACGCGCTCGAGCCCGGCGCGCCGGCCCCCCCACGCGCGCGACGCGAAGGCGCCGAGCTCGAGATTCTCCTGCACCGTCATGCCGCCGAAGAGCCGGCGGCCCTCCGGTACCAGCGCGACGCCGCGCTCCACGATCAGGTGGGCGCCGAGCGTCCGGAGGTCCTGGCCGTCCCAGCGGATGGCGCCGCTCCGCGGGCGCACGAGACCGGCCACACAGTTCAGCAGGGTGCTCTTGCCGGCGCCGTTGGGACCGAGCAGCGCGACGATCTCGCCGGCGCCGACCGAGAGCGTGACGCCGAAGAGCGCGCGCACATCGCCGTAGCCGGCCTGCAGTCCGTCGATCTCAAGCACGCGTGCGGCGCTCCACGGCCGCGCCGAGGTAGACGTCGACGACGTTCGGATCCGCCGCCACCGCCGCCGGCGGGCCATCGGCGATCTTCTCGCCGGCGCTGAGCACGATGATGCGCCGCGCGAGATCCATGAGCGCCCACACGATGTGCTCGACCATCAGCACGGTCATGCCGCCGGCGACGAGATCGCGGACGAGTTCCATGGCCGTCGCCGTCTCCACGGGGTTGAGCCCGGCCATGAACTCGTCGAGCAGCAGCAGCCGCGGCGACGTCGCAAGCGCCCGCGCGAGCTCGAGCCGCTTGCGGTCGATCAGCGTCAGCCGCGCGGCGGGCTCGCCGGCGCGCGGTTCGAGGCCGAGCACCCGCAGCAGCCGCCGCGCCTCGGTCACCGCCTCCGACGTCGTCGTGCGCGCGCGCCCGTAGAGCCGGCCGACCAGGACGTTCTCGAGCACGGTGAGCCCCGCGAACGGGCGGACCAGCTGGAACGTGCGCGCCACGCCCGCGGCGCAGACCTCGTGCGCCGGCCGCCCCGCGATGTCGCGGCCGGCGAGACGGATGCGGCCGGCGTCCGGCGACAGCGCGCCTGCGATCAGGTTGAAGAGCGTCGTCTTGCCCGAGCCGTTCGGGCCCATGATGCCGAGCAGCTCGCCCTCGTCGAGGGCGAAGCTGACGTCGCTGACGGCCCGGACACCGCCGAAGCCCTTCGACAGCCGCTCCACCTCGAGGAGAGGCATGCGGCCGCTACGGCCTCGACGAGATCAACGCTTCGCGAACGGCGGCGCGGGATAGGCGAGCGGAGCCGTGGCGAACTCCTTGGGCCACACCAGCTCCTGCTTGCCGTTCTGCCATTGCAGAAATGCTTGCTGCACGATACCCGTGCCGTCGGGCCGGAACTTCACGGGCCCGATGACCGTGGTCATGTCGGTGGCGGCGATGGCGTCGCGCACCTTCGCGTGGTCGAGACTGCCCGCTTTCGCCACGGCCGCGGCGGCGATCTGCACGCATGCGTAGGACGGGCCGCTGATCGGATCGGTGGCGCGCCCGTACTTCTTCTCGTGCGCGTCGTTCAGCTCCTTCACGCCGGGCGCCTTCACCGCGTGGTGCCAGCCGGCCGCCAGGACCATCCAGTCGCCGTCCTTGCCGAGGTTCTTCGACCAGACGATGGCGTCGGGGGCGCGGATGAACAACGCCAGCTTCGGGGTGTAGCCGAGCTCCTTCATCTGCTTGACGATCGTCATGCCGTCGGGCGGGGTCGGCAGCGCGAACACGCCGTCGGCGTTCGCGGCCTTGGCTTTGAGGACGAGGTCGGAGAAGTCCTTGGCGCCGGGCGAGTACTCGCCGACGGTGGCCGTGTAGCCGGCGGCCCGGCCCGCCTCCGTCCATGCCGTCGCCATCTCCTTGCCCCAGTCGGTCTTCTCCTGGAAGATCACGACCGTCTTCGGCCGCTCACCGGCCGGGATCAGTCCGAGCAGGCCTTGCGTCGCCTGGCCGATGTCGGGCGACTTCCAGAACGGCGAGAAGAGGTACTTGAAGCCTTGCTGGTGGACCTTGTTGAGCGCGAAGGCGACACCGAGGTAGGGAATCTTGTTCTTCTCGGCGACCGAGGCGGCGGCCGCGTGCAGGTCAGAGCCGAAGCCGCCGAGGTAGGCGACCACGCCCTGCGCGGCGAGGCTCTCGAGCCGCGCGACCGTCTTGGTGGCGTCCGACTCGTCGTCGAGGAGGATCAGCTCCAGCGGCATCTTCTTGCCGGCGACCGTCACGCCGCCCGCCGCGTTGATCTGCTCGACGGCGATCTCGTACCCGGAGCGCACCTGCGCGCCGCCGGCTCCGTAGCGGCCGGTGAGCGGGACGACGGCCCCGAGCTTGATCGTTTGCGCCGCGGCGAACGACGGCCAGAGTCCCAGCACTCCAAGCACCAACGCGGCGAGCACTCTCATCGATGTCCCTCCAGTGGGAATCGGTTCATTCGGTCGACGACCAGATGTCGGCGACGGTGCCGTCGCCCGTGAGCCAGAACGAGTAATAGCGCGTCTCGTCGGCGTTGACGGCTCGATAGTGGCATACGCGGCTCACACGGGCGCCGTGACGCTCCGTGCCGCGTGACGAGGTGTCGTCGCACGTGACGAACGCGAACGACTTGAGCGTGGCGAGCCGCTCGCCGAGTACGGTTCGACCGAGCGGTGAGAAATACGACGCCGCGAGTGGCAGCACCGTCGGATCGGGCTCGTTCTTCGCGATCCGCTCCAGCGTCTCGCGCAACCGGACCGTGCGCGCGGGATCCGCGTCGGCCTCGGCCTTCTGCGGGCCGACCAGCAGGCCCTTGACGTACCGGCCGGCCACACCGTAGGTCAGCCCCCACGCATTCACCCGCGGTGCCGGATCGCCGCTGGAGCGGCCGAGGTTGGTGAGAACGACCACGGTCACGCCATCGTTGGGAAAGCGCGAGAGCTCGGTGCCGGTGATGCCGGCGTGGGAGATCCAGCGATGGCCACGGCGGTCGTCGACGAACCAGCCGAAGCCGTACGGATAGGTTCCGCCGTAGTTCAGGCGCACCGGCGTCCACATCTCGGCGAGCGTCGCGGGCGCGAGGACGCGGCCGGCTGCCAGC
>WNGG01007453.1_pt1 | contig 12119 bp, 8 predicted proteins | sample 5400661 | NCBI WGS metagenome assembly WNGG01 (sample SAMN13153372, study PRJNA577476) | soil metagenome | isolation source: 100 cm soil or saprolite under Garry oak tree replicate 1 | place: USA:California | collected 2016-06-15 | reverse complement strand
CGGCGAGGCCGGCGACCACGCCGGAGATGAGCCCGCCCCCACCCACCGGCACCACCACCGCGGCCACGTCGGGGAGGTCCTCCACGATCTCGAGCGCGACCGTCGCCTGCCCCGCCACGATATCGGGATGGTCGAACGGCGGCACGATCGCCAGCCCTTCGCGGGCCGCCAGGCGCTCGGCTTCCTGCTGCCGGTCCTCCGACGTGCGCCCCGCCGGCACCACTGCGCCGCCCCATTTCTTCACGCCGGCCACCTTCACCGCGGACGCGTTCTCGGGCATCACCACGACCGCCCGCAGTCCCAGCAGGTGCGCCGCGTAGGCCACGGCCTGGCCGTGATTGCCGCTCGAGTAGGTGATGACCCCGCCGCGGCGCGCCGCGTCGGGCAACCGCCGGATGGCGTTGTACGCGCCGCGGATCTTGAAGGCACCGATCGGCTGGAGGTTCTCGAGCTTGAGGTAGGCCCCGAGCGGCTCGACGTAGCGGAGCGGCGTCCGGGCCGCCACGCCCGTGAGCGCAGCGGCCGCTTCCCGGACGGCCTGGGGCTCGACCACCCTACCGCTTCTTGACGCGGGCCTTGCGCCGGCCCGCGGGAGCAGCCTTCGCCGCGGCACGGGGCGCGGCGCCATCGCCGTCGTCGTCCCCCTCTCCCTCTGCTTCGCCCTCCGCGGCTTCGTCCTCCTTCACCACGCGGGCGACGTCCACGAGCAGGTCCCCCGACCCCAGGTTCATGACCTTCACGCCCTGCGTGTTGCGCCCGGAGATCCGGATCCCCTCGACCGGCACGCGGATCATGATGCCCTTCTTCGTGATCATCATCAGCTCGTCGTCCGGGAGCACTTCCTTCAGGGCGACGATATCACCCGTCTTGTCGGCCCGCTTGAGCGTGATGATGCCGCGTCCGCCCCGGTGCTGCACCCGGTACTCGTCGAGCTCGGAGCGCTTGCCCATACCCTTTTCGGTCACCGTGAGGAGGGTGGACTTGCGCCGCACCACCACCATGTCGATCACGCGGTCCTTCTTGTCCAGCTCGATGCCCTTCACGCCCGTCGCCGTGCGGCCCATGTCGCGCACGTCCTTCTCATGGAACCGGATGCTCATCCCGTGCCGCGTGGCCAGGACGATGTCGTTGCGCCCGTCGGTGACCTGCACGTCGATCAGCTCGTCACCCTTCTCGATGTTGATCGCCCGGATGCCGACCGAGCGGGGATTGCCGAACTCGGAGAGCCGCGTCTTCTTCACGACGCCGTTCTTCGTGGCGAACAGGAGGTATTGGTCCTCGGAGAACTCGCGCACCGGCACGAGCGAGGCAAGCCGCTCGTCGGGCTTCATGGCGATGCAGCTCAGGATCGGCTTGCCGCGGGCGGCCCGCGCCGCCTGCGGGATCTCGTGGACCTTGAGCCAGTAGCACTGCCCCTGCTGGGTGAAGAACATCACGTAATCGTGGGTCGAGGCGATGAAGAGGTGCTCGACCCAGTCGTCGTCCTTGGTCTGCGCGGAGATGACGCCCCGGCCGCCGCGCCGCTGCCGCCGGTAGGCCGTCACGGGCAACCGCTTGATGTATCCCGCGTGCGACACCGTGATCACCATGTCTTCTTCGGCGATCAGGTCCTCGATCGAGAACTCCCCCTGGTCCGCGACGATCTCGGTGCGGCGCTCGTCCCCGAAGCCGTGTGCCAGCTCCGCGAGCTCGTCCTTCAAGATCTTCATGCGCCGGGGCTTCGAGCCGAGGATCTCCTTGCACTCCTTGATGAACTTGCGCACTTCCTTGAGCTCGTCCTCGAGCTTCGTGATCTCGAGCGCCGTGAGTCTGGCGAGGCGCATGTTGAGGATCTCGGCCGACTGCTTCTCGGACAGCTTGAAGCGCTTACGGAGGGCGGCGTCCGCCGTCGGCACGTCCTTCGCCTTGCGGATGGTCTTCACCACCTCGTCGATGTGATCGACCGCGATCTTCAGGCCCTCGAGGATGTGCTCGCGGTCCTGGGCGCGTCGCAGCTCGAATTCGGTCCGGCGGGTGATGACCGTGTGACGGTGCTCGATGAAGTGCTGCAGCAGCTCCTTCAGGTTCATTTCCTTCGGCACGCCGTCCACGAGGGCCAGCATGATGGCGCCGAAGGTGACCTGCATCTGCGTGTGCATGTAGAGCTGGTTCAGGACGACCAACGGCACGACGTCCCGCTTCAGCTCGATCACCACCCGGATCCCCTCCCTGTCCGACTCGTTGCGGAGATCCGTGACCCCGTCGAGCTTCTTCGCCAACACCAAATCGCGGATCTGCTCGATCACACGATCCGGGGAGACCTGGTAGGGGAATTCGGTGACGACGATCTGCTGCTTGCCGGTCGACTCCCTTTCCTCGACCGTCGCCCGCGCGCGGATCGCGATGCGCCCACGGCCCTTGTCGTAGCACTCCTTGATGCCCTCGCGGCCGTAGATGATCCCGCCCGTGGGGAAATCGGGCCCCTTGATGAACTTGCGGAGCTCCTTGACCGTCGCCGCGGGGTGATCCACGAGGTGGTTGAGCGCCGCCACCGTCTCCGCCAGGTTGTGGGGCGGCACGTTCGTCGCCATCCCGACGGCGATCCCCGCCGAGCCGTTCACGATCAGGTTGGGGAGGCGCGCCGGCAGCACCGTCGGCTCCTGCAGCCGGTCGTCGAAGTTAGGGACGAAATCGACGGTGTTCTTGTCGATGTCCTGGAGCAGCGTCATCGCGATGCGCGTGAGACGGGCTTCGGTGTAGCGGTACGCGGCGGCGGCATCGCCATCCACGGATCCGAAGTTCCCCTGCCCGTCCACCAGCGGGTAGCGCAGGGAGAACTCCTGGACCATCCGCACCAGCGCCTCGTACAGCGCCACGTCGCCGTGCGGGTGGTATTTGCCGAGCACGTCGCCCACGACCGTCGCGCTCTTCTTGTAGGGTCGACCGGGCACCAGCCCCAGCTCGTGCATCGCATACAGGATGCGGCGGTGCACGGGTTTCAGACCGTCGCGCACGTCGGGCAGCGCCCGCTGCACGATCACGCTCATCGAGTAGTCGAGGAACGACTCCTTCATCTCGTCTTCAATGAGGCGCGGGAGGATGCGCTCGCGAATGTTGGGAGCGGTCATGAAAGGCAGGTGTCGGGTGTCAGGTGCCGGGTGTCAGGGCGGCTCGCTGGGCAAGCTAAGTTGAAACAAAATAACCATTTAGGCAGGGACAAGCAACGCCAGCGCTATCGCTCGTTGACCCGCGGTTGATGCCCCCCGCTCACCCTGTTCCCACGCTATAGCGTGGCCTCGGCCGGCACGGCCCGCGAGGACGGTGAGCGAAGCGGTGTCTTGCGAGCGGACGTCCTGCTGCGACTGTGCTGCGCCGAGCCGCGTGACGCGAGCGCGCGCCGTTCCCAGGCTAAAGCCTGGGCTCGGCCGACACCGTGCTGAAGCACACTGCCATTGTCCTTCAGGACAGTGCGTCGCCGAGCCCAGCCTTCAGGCTGGGAACATAACGAAGGCTACGAGGCCCAGTCGTGTCGACCCACCAACTATACATTCACCTCGTCTGGACGACGCGCGACCGTCGTCCGATGATCGACCCGCCAACGCGCGACTTCCTCGACGAATACTTCCGCCGCATGGCCGCGCGGGAACATGCTGACCTCGTTGCACTGGCGATTCTCCGAACGCACGTTCACATGCTCATCCGCGTGGTCCCCCGCATCGACTTGCCCCGGCTCGTACAGTTCTTCAAGGGGGGGAGCAGTTACGCAGGGAGCCGCCTACCCGGTAACGTCCTCGGGCTACGATGGGCGCCGGAGTACTCGGCGACCACGGTGGGGCCGAAGCAGCTAAGGCTGAGGTTGTTCGATACGTCGAGCGGCAGGAAAAGCATCATCCAGGTGAGTCGGTGGACCACGGAGTTCGCCTAAAGCCCCGGTGAGTCACTCCGCCACCTGCACGACGATCTTCCCCAGCTGCTCGCCTCGCTCCAGCCGCTCGAACGCGGCGCGTGCCTCCGCCAGCGGATAGACCCGGTCCACGATCGGCCGCAACGCCCCCGTGCCCAGCAGCCGCACGATCTCGGCGTACTCCGCCGCGTTCCCCATGGTCGAGCCCAGGATCGTGTACTGGTTCCAGAACACGCGGCGCAGGTCGGTCACGACCTTCGGGCCGGTCGTCGCCCCGCAGGTGACGAGACGCCCCCCCTTGGCCAGGAGGCGGAGCGATTCCTCCCACGTGGCCTCCCCGACGTGGTCCACCACCACGTCCGCGCCGCGCCCCGCCGTCAGCGCGCGCACCTCCCGCGAGACCTTCTGGGTCCGGTGGTTCAGCGTCACGTCCGCGCCGTGGCGGCGCGCCTCGACCAGCTTGGCGTCCTGCGACGACGTGACGATCACCCGCGCGCCCCGCAGCTTTGCGATGCGCAAGCAGGCGAGCGACACGCCGCCGCCGCTGCCCCACACGAGGACGGTCTCGCCCGCCCGCACGGCGGCCCGCGTCACGACCATGCGCCACGCAGTGAGCGTCACGAGCGAGAACGCGGCGGCCTCCGCCCAGGTGAGCGGCGGGGCGAGCGTCGGGAGCACGGCGAGATTCCGATCCGGGACGACCACCGATCCCGCCAGCGTCCCCGGAAGGTGCTCGCCCAAGAGCCGGTAGTTGAGGCACAGGGAGTGCTCGCCGGCCTTGCAGTAGTCGCAGGTGTAATCGGAAATTCCCGGGTTGATCATGACGCGGTCGCCCGGCTTCACGGCGGTGACGCCGCGGCCCGTCGCGTCCACGACCCCCGCGCCGTCGGCGCCGAGGATGTGGGGGAAGTGATAGTCGCCGGGGAGCCCCTGCACGACGAAGAGATCGAGATGGTTCAGAGCGGCTGCGCGCACCGCCACCCGAACGTGACCGGGGTCGAGCGCGGCCCCGGAGGGGGCGTCGGGAACGTCCGCGACCTCGATCCGGTCGAGGCTGCCGGTGCCGCGGATGATGCAGGCGCGCAATCGATCCCTACGGCATGAACGCCGGCGTCACCATCTGCTCGGGGCCCGTCGTGGGCAGCGGCACCGGCGCGCCTCCTCCCGCCCCGATGGGCTGGATGTACACGCGGTAGAACGGCTTGCCGCCCCCCTGCACGTTCACGACCAGCGCCAGCAGGTCCCCCGCCGGAGACACGGCGAAACCCGCAACCACGAGATCGGTGCCGGTCAGGGGCGCCACCTTGCCGGTCGCGACGTCCGCCTTGACGACCTGCGTCAGCCTGTGGCCGCCGTCCTTGCCCTCGAGCAGGTAGACGAGCGAGCCGTCTCGCAGGAAATGCGGCTCCGTGTTCCGGAAATCCTTCCCCGTGCTCTTCGTAAAGGGGCGCTGGTTGGAGCCGTCTTTGGACATCAGCCAGATGTTGGTGCCGCCGTCGCGCGCGGAGACGAACGCGATCGTCTCGCCGTCGGGTGAAACCGTGGGCTGCGAGTTGGCCGCCGGCTCCTGGGTGAGCTGCACCGGCTCCGATGCGGTGAGCAGCTGCAGGAAGATCTGCCAGTGCAGGGTCCGGTCGGACTGGAAAACGACGGCGTTGCCGTCCGGGGTGAACTGGGCTCGCGCGTCATTGCTCGCGTCGTTGGTGAAGCGGGTGACGTTGCCGCCGTCCGCGTCCATGAGATAGATCTGACGCCGGCTGCTGTACGCGATGCGGGAGCCGTCCGGAGAAAAGGCGGGCTCGGTGGCGCTCGCCGTGTCCTGGTTGATGCGGCGCAGCTGCGCCAGGTTGGACCGCTCGGCCGAGTACAGCTGGAAGCGCCCCGATCGGGAGCTCGCGACCACGATCTCGCCCTGTACGAACACGTCGACCGTGGCGCGCCGGCCTCCCGGCGCGGTCGCCGTGACGCGTCCGTGCCCGTAGCCCGCGGCGGTGATCGTCCCGTCGTCACTGACGGTCGCCACCTGGGGGTTGTCGGCTGCCCACGTGAGCCCCCCGGCCGAGCCGATCACCGCCCCCGCCTCGTCTACGTAGTTGCCCCTGATCGGGTAGCGGCGGTTGAGCGGTACGCCGAGGCGTACGGCCGAGAGCTTCACCCCCGCGGCCAGCACGCGCAGGGTCCACGTCACGGAGAGCCCGGGTCCCGGACCCTTCACCACGAGCTGCGTCGTGCCGGCCCGCTTTCCCGTGACCGCGTCCGAGCCGGGGTCGAAGCTCGCGATGGACGTGTCGGCGAGGCTCCACTGGAGCGGCGCATCCGCCACCGGGGTCCGGTCGGCCGCGAGCGCCTGCGCTTCGAACTTCACGGTGGCCTGGATGGGCACCACGACTTCCTGCTGCCACTTGGGGAGCACGGCCAGCAGCTCCACCGGGCGGTGCACCACCACGTCGATAGTCCTGTTCTGCAGCAGGCCGGACACCGCCAGCCTGGCCTTGCCAGGCGCCACCGCCGTCAACACGCCCGTCAGGCTCACGCGGGCGACGCCCGGGTCGCTCGAGGTCCACTGGAGGGCGAGCGGGTTGATGACGCGGCGGTTCTGGGTCGGCACGATGACGCGCACGGTGTCCGACTCTCCAGGGCCGAGCGTGATGGGGCCCGACTCCCCGAAGGCGAAGTCGGTCTGCTGCACGACTACCGGGGCCGTCGCCGTGAGCCCGCTCGCGCTCGTGATTTGAACCGTGCCCTGCCCGGCGGACAGCGCCACGACCACGCCGTTCGGGTCCACGCTCGCGATATCGGGACGCAGCGAGCGCCAGCTCACCGCGAGGGGGGCCGCAGGGGAGCCGTCATCCTTCAGAGCGCGCGGCGAGGCGCGGACGTTCTCCGACGGGAGCAGATAGATGGTGGGCGGCTCGATGCGCAGAACCGTGGCGGGCCCGCTCCCCGCCGGCTGGCCGGCGAGGGAGGCGTCGGCCGGTGGGCCGGCGGGCGGGGGTGGAGCGGTCTGCTGACCCCCCCCCCCTCCCCCCCCTCCTCCCCCGCCTACCGGCGGCGCGGCGGCGGGGCCGCCCACCACTTGAACGGCGGCCGAGCCCCGACGGGAGCCGACGTGCGCCTCGATAATCGCCACGCCGTTGGCGATGCCGGTGACGGTCCCGCTGTTGTCGACGCGGGCGACCTGCACATTGTTCGACGACCAGAGCACGCGTACCGTGGGAATCACGTTACCCACGCGATCGAACGCCGTCGCCAAGAGCCCGGCGCGCTCGCCGACCTTGAGGGTGATCGAGGGAGGCGCGACCTGCACTTCGGCGACGTTCTGTGCGGCGAGGACGCCCGGCAGGGCCAGGAGGAGAGCGGCGACGCGCGCGGCAACGACCATAGCGGCGCGAACCTAAGCCATCGTAACTGTCGTTGTCAAGCGAACTTGTCACTCTGAGACCGGGACCCGCATGCGGCGGCGTGGAGCGCGGGTCCGTCACTTGCGTTGCGAGGCTTGCGCGATAAGCTATAGGCCACGCCCACCGACAACTAGCGGAGGAGAGATCCGATGCTCGAGCAGACCGACTTCTCGGAGAGTGGCTGGACCGGCCCCGGCATGATGGAGCCGATGATGCCCTCGATGCCCTCCCAGCCGCCCGCGTCCACGCCAGCTCCGAAGATGGGGGAGCCGAGCATGGCTCGCCCGAAGGCGAAACGGGCTCCGGCCCGAAAGAAGCAGGCGCGGGCCAAGGCACGGGGGGGGAAGAAAGCGAAGAAGAAGCGGCCGCGCGCCAAGGCCCGCGGGCGCGCGAAGCCGAAGCGCAAGGCGGTACGCCGGCGTCGCCGCTAGCACACTCCGAGGTGACGGGCGGTCGGGCGGACAGGCGGTCAGGCGGTCGCCCTGCGTGGCCGTTGTCTCTGGCCGCCCGATTACCCGACCGCCTTTCCGTTGTCGCCGTTGTCGCCGTCGTATTCTGCCTCTCCGCCTGCACGCCCCCGGGCGACGGCGTCGTTGCCCTCGAAGGGGCGACGCTGATCGACGGCTCCGGCACAGCGCCCGTTGCGAACGCGCTGCTGCTGGTCAAGAACGGCCACATCCAGCTGGTCGCGCGTGCGAACGAAGCAGCAGTGCCACGCGGGGCCGTGCGCCTGACCCTCACCGGGAAGACCATCATCCCCGGCCTGATCGATGCTCACGCCCACGTGGAGCGATGGGCGGCGGCCCGCTACCTCGCGTGGGGCGTGACGAGCGTGCGCGACATGCATGCGCGCCCCGATTCAGGACTGGCCTTGCGGAACGACCTCGACCTCGCCGCGGTGCTCGGGCCCCGGATGTTCAGCGCGGGCCCGATGATCGACGGGGCGCCGTCCACCTACCAAGACGCGACCGGCGTCGCCACCGCAGACCAGGCCCGTAAGGCCGTCGATCAACGGGCGGTCGCCGGGGCGGACTACGTAGAGATCTACACGAGGATCACGCCGGCACTGCTCCGGCCGCTCATGAACGAGGCCGTTGTGCTGCGGCTCCCCGTCGCCGCGCGGCTGGGAAAGATCGACGCACTCGCGGCGGCCCGCGCCGGCGTCGCGTCGATCGAGCACTTGTCCGGCGTGGTCCAGGCTGCCGTCCGCGATCCCACGCCCTACTTCCGGGCGCACGAGCGGTTCCTCGCCGGCTGGACGGCAGAGGAAAAGGGCTGGATCGCCCTCGATTCGGTCGTCGTGGCGCGCGCCGCCCGGGCACTCGCACAGACGCACGTGGCGATTGTACCGACCCTGGTCTTGCACGAGATGCTGTCCCGCCTGAACGACCCCACGCTGCTGGCGCGCCCCACGATGGCCGACGTTCCCCCCTGGGCGGCGAGCGTGCGCGACGTCGCCGGCCTGCTGCAGCACGGCGGCTGGCGCGCCGCCGACTTTGCGTCCTTCCGCCGCGCCCGCCCGCGCCAGGACCAGTTCGTGCGCGAGTTCAGCCGCGCGGGCGGTCTGATCGCGGCGGGCAGCGACGCGGCCGACCGCCTGCTCGTGCCGGGTGCAGCGCTGCACGACGAAATCGAGCTGCTCGTGGCGGCGGGGCTCACCCCTCTCGAAGCCATCGGCGCCGCCACCCGCAACGGCGCCCACCTCCTCCACGCCGACTCGCTCGGCCGGCTCGCGGCGGGGACGGTCGCGGCCCTCGTGGTCTTGAACAGAGACCCCGCGCACGACGTCGCCGCGACCCGGGACATCGCCTGGGTCATGATCCGCGGCCGCATCGTCTACCCGGACTCGTTGAGACGGGAATGGCCCAAGTAAGAGGGCTCCTGATCGCCCTGGCGGTGGCGGCCTGCGGGGGCCCCGGTCCCTATGACCTGCTCCTGCGCAACGGCTGGATCGTGGACGGCAGCGGCAACCCGCGCTACCGCGGGGATGTCGCGATCCGGGGCGACCGCCTCGCCATCGTCGGTCTCCTGAACGGCGCCCAGGCCCGCGAGACGCTGGACGTCCGCGGGCTCGTCGTCGCACCCGGGTTCATCGATATGCTCGGCCAGTCCGAGCAGAACGTGCTGATCGACAACCGGGTGCTGTCCAAGGTGACGCAGGGCGTCACCACCGAGGTCACGGGCGAGGGGGGGAGCATCGCGCCCCTCACGGAGCGCCTCGTCGCGGCCGATTCCGACTTGATGAAGAAGTATCACTTCGAAGAGGACTGGCGCGACCTCGACGGCTACTTCGCCCACCTCGCGCGCACGCGATCCACGGTCAACATCGCCACCTTCGTGGGAGCGACGCAGCTGCGGATGGCCGTGGTGGGAGACGACGACCGCGCCGCGACGCCGGCGGAGCTGGCCCACATGGAGGCGCTGGTGGACACGGCGATGGAGCAGGGCGCGCTGGGAGTGTCCACGGCGCTCGAATACGCGCCCGCGATCTACGCGCCGACCGACGAGCTCGTGGCGCTGGCGCGGGCGGCGCGTCGTCACGGGGGGATCTACGCCACGCACATGCGCAGCGAGGGCGGTGCGATCGACGCGGCGCTGGACGAAGTGTTCCACATCGCGCGGCTGGCGGACATTCCCGCCGAGATCTGGCACTTGAAGGTGGCCGGGCGCCTGAACTGGGGGCGGATGCCGCACGTCCTCGCCCGCATCGATTCGGCGCGCGCGGCGGGCCTCGACGTCACGGCGAACCTGTACCCCTACCAGGCCGCGGCCACGTCCCTCGACGCGTCGCTGCCCGGCTGGGCGCACGCCGGGGGGGTGGATTCGCTGATCGCGCGGCTGCGCGCACCCGCCACCCGGGCGCGCATCCGCGCTGAGCTGCTCACGCCGCCCCGGCCCACCGACCGGTTCATGCGGGCGGCGGGCGGTCCGGCGGGCGTCCTCGTGATCCCCTTCGCCGACTCGCTCAAGCGATACACCGGCAAACGGCTCTCCGAAATCGCCGCGCTGCGCTATGCCGATCCGATCGAAACGCTGTTCGACCTCGTCATCGCCGAGCACGCACGCACCGGTGCGATCTACTTCTTGATGGACGAGCCCGACGTGCAGCTCGCGCTCGAGACCTGGTGGACCGCCTTCGACACCGACGCCGGCGGAGTCGCGCCCGACGGGCCGTTCGGGCAGGACGGCACGCACCCGCGCGCCTACGGCACGTTCGCCCGGATCATGGGGCACTACGTGCGCGACCTGAAGCTGCTGCCGCTCGAGGAGGCGGTACGCAAGGCGACGTCGCGAGCGGCCGCGCGGGTGGGCCTCGTCGACCGGGGACTGCTGCGGCCCGGGATGTACGCCGACGTCACCGTGTTCGATCCGGCCGCGGTGATCGATCGCGCCACGTTCCAGCAGCCGCATCAACCCTCCGCGGGGGTTGTCTACGTGCTCGTCAACGGCCAGGTGGTGCTCGACCACGGCAAGCTGACGCCTGCGCGCCCGGGGCGGGGCTTGCGCGGCCCCGGCTATCTGCCGCCCGAGCGGCGCGGGCGGCGGTGACGCTCACGCGGCTCGTGCTCGCGTGGCTGCCGGTGACCGCCGGGTTCGTGATGCTGGAGGGGTGGGGGATACGGCCGCGGAAGCTTACGCGGCAGGACGTGTTGTGGCGGTCGCTCGAAGCGGCAGCGGTCACGCTCTTCGCCTCGCTATGGTTCGACTCCCTCGGCCACGGCGGCTGGTGGCTGCTGTTCCTGCTCGCCGGGGTGATGGTGTCGCTCTCGCGCTTCCCCGACGCGCCCGGTCTCGAGCGCGGCACCGCCGTCCGGCACGCCCTCCGCGCCGTGGTCCGGTACCTGGTGGCGGGCGCGATCCTCGCGTGGAGGCTCAACTCATGACGACGCCTCGGCTGACGGCCCTATCGCACGGCGCGGGCTGAGCCTGCAAACTCGGCCCCGCCGAGTTGGCGCAGGTCTTGCGCCACGTGCCGCCCGCGACGGATCCCCGGATCCTCGTCGACGCCTCGACCCGCGACGACGCCGCCGTGGTCCGGTTGACGGCGGAGCGCGCCCTGGTGGCGACGGTGGACTTTTTCACGCCCATCGTCGACTCGGCCTACGACTTCGGCCGCATTGCCGCGGCTAACGCCCTCTCCGACGTCTACGCGATGGGCGGCACCCCGCTGTTCGCGCTCAGCATCGTCGGCTGGCCGCGCGACGTCCTCCCCCTAGAGATGCTGGGCCAGGTGCTGCAGGGCGGGGCCGACGTGGTCCGGGAGGCGGGAGCGTTCATCGTCGGCGGGCACTCGGTGGACGACCCGGAGCCCAAGTTCGGAATGGTGGCGATCGGGGAGGTGCACCCCGACCGGGTCGTGACGAACGCGGGGGCGAAGCCGCAGGACGTGCTGGTGCTCACGAAGCCGATCGGCACCGGGGTGCTCGCGACCGCCTTGAAGCGCGATCTCCTCACCGAAGAGCAACTCGCGCCTGCCGTGGAGGCGATGACGACCCTGAACGCGGGTGCGGCGCGGGCCATGCTCGCAGCCGGCGTGCACGCGGCCACCGACGTGACCGGCTTTGGGTTGCTCGGCCACCTCAACACTCTGCTCGTCGCGAGCGGCGTGGCGGCTGAGCTCACGAGCGCCGCGGTCCCCTTGCTGCCGCGCGCCCGCGAGATGGCCGCCGCGGGTGCGATCCCGGGAGGCACGCGGCGCAACGCCGAGAGTCTTCAGGAGACGGTGCGCTTCGCGGCCGCTCTGGACCCCGTGACCCGCCTGCTCCTGGCCGACGCGCAGACGTCGGGGGGGCTCCTGATCGCCGTGACTCCGGAGCGGGCGGACGAGCTCGTCG
>WNGG01007451.1_pt1 | contig 12121 bp, 14 predicted proteins | sample 5400661 | NCBI WGS metagenome assembly WNGG01 (sample SAMN13153372, study PRJNA577476) | soil metagenome | isolation source: 100 cm soil or saprolite under Garry oak tree replicate 1 | place: USA:California | collected 2016-06-15 | reverse complement strand
GACAGGCGAACTCAAAGATAAGCTCGTCGGATTGATGGAGACCATTCACCGTGCAAGCCAAGGGTTGCAAGAGAAAACAGACAAATTGCTCTTACTCTACGAGCGCATATCACAATCTCAAAGTCGGCAGCAGGCGGTCATCATTCTTTATCCATTGTTGTTGCGGTATCAACCGCCGCGTACACATGGATCACATGGCAATCTCTCGTTGCCATGCGAGAAGCCAACGAAATACAGAAGCAACTTCTTGTTCTGCAGAAGCAGTCATTGGCCGCTCAAGCGACCTCTAACCCTGCGCCGCAGCGGACGCCCGCAAGCGGGCGCCGCTGAGCTCCACGTTAGAACGCTGCGGTAAAAGGAGTGCATAAAACTATGCCTAGTGCCCGAAACATCATTCTTTCCGCGATGCTGGGGCTTTCGGTACTGATAAATATCGGTTTAGGGTTCTTCGTGTACGTTCAATCAACCGACGTTAGACTGCTCCGGGAAGAGCTGATGGGACGACAAGAAGAACGTAATTTCCTAATGGACCTGATTCCCCAACTAAAACCGCACGTCTCAAAAGGCGGACTCCGTTTGATCCTGACGCGTACCCATCCTGGCGAAAAGGTGAACGATATCGGAGATCACCTACAGTGGCGACTATTTCAATTTTGGTTCGATAAAAGAGGTAATCTTGAAACGGTCCGGTGGTCTTCGTAGCAGCGTTCTGACTGTGTTTTGCGGGCGGACGCGCTGAAGCGCGCCGCTGAAAACGACGTTATGGCTCAAAATCAAACATGAGAATTTATTTTGCCTTCCTTGCCGCCTTAACCATCGGTACCCAAACGGCAAACGCAGAAAACGGCCTTAGCGCTGAGCTAAAAGGGGCCGCCATTACTATTACTGAACGCCGTGCCCTTGATCCAGAACAGGAGAAGTACTTTCCTTGCTCTGAATTCGTAAAAACGGTTGAGGAGGCACGTGCTTTTTTGCTCAACTCAACGGTAATCTCTCCCCACGAACGGCATTACAACTTCAACCAATATCACTGTACCGTAACAGGCAAAGCAATTACGAAAACAGGTGAACTTCAGTTCACTATTCTTCTGGGTGGTACAGGCTCGGTAACATACCGCGACGGAAAGGAAGTCTTACTTGGGTGCCGTGAAAAATGCTGTAAGGTTGTCGCCAAGATATGCGGTTAAAAGCCATAACAAGTTGTTCCAGCCGACGCCCGTGAGACAACGCGGCGCTTCGCGGTTGGGTTTGGTGGCCGGCGCGGCTTGAACTCATTCGTTAGGCGTCAAAGATGAAGAAGGCTCTCCTATTGATTGCCCTGGTATCGGTTGTCGCCGTTTCCGCGTTTTGGGGCGGAGCCTATTGGGAAAGGAACAGAGACATCGCGTTTAATGCGCCGCTGTGGCGAGCTGGAGGAGCCAGTCAAACAATTGCCCGAGATATTGACCCATTCAGGCACAAGATGGTCAAGGATCTTCTTGCAAGACATCTCTACGACGGGATGAGCAAAGGAGAAGTCATTTCCCTTTTAGGCGAGCCGGAAAGTGAAGTACGTGAAGAAAACCGGATGTTGTATTGGCTAAACCAAGAGTACGCGTCATGGGGTATCGGTATCGATCCCAAGACTATCCACAACTTGGTTATCAAGCTCGATCGAAACGGAAATGTCGAGAAAGTTACTCATCAGATCTATGAGAGGTAAGACGCCTAACCACGCGTTCGAGATCGGACACGCCCAAAAGCCGCGCGCGGCTCACCGTGAACGTTAGCTGGCGCATGCGAGGGAATCGCCCGTAGGCTCGGAGCTAGATCAGTCAGATGCGGAAAACCCGAATCACTGTGCTAATACTAGGTCTCCTGGCTGTCGTCGCTACCGTAGCGTTTCTGCGCACACGCGACGGTTCCGCTTGCGAGGTGACGAATGAAGTGAAGGACGCACCCGGTGGACGATATCGTGCACAAAAGACTGAAAAGGCATGCGGCTGGGGATTTGGGCTCGCATCCGATTTGGTAGAAGTCCGGATAGACAAACTCGTGGAGCAACGGTGGTTCATGGTCATGCCGCTTGAGTACGATGGCTTCGCCAACCCCGATGTAGCGCGTGTGAGCCCCATGATTGAGTGGACGAGCCCGAACTCGCTTAAGATCACTGTCTACTCACGGGAAGTTGCCGGTTCGCTCGTTCGTCGAATTGATGACTTAACGATTACGCGCCATTATGTCGAACCTTCAAAGTAATGCTACTGCGGACACATCAGCGCAAGCGCACGGCACGACAGCTAACACGTCGTTCAACCGGACCCTCGTCACAGCCGCTCGCGCGACTATGCCGCCGGCCGGTCAACTCGGTTAGCCGCCCCGAATGGTTAAGCTCCGCCACACGCTCATTATCGGAACGCCCGTCGTCCTGCTTTCACTTGCGGTCGGATGGTTTCTTGCATCACAACTAGACGACTCATCTATCATTGCCGACATTTTGTTCGCCTTTTACCTACCCACGTTCCTGATCTTCTATTTTGGTTCCGGCGGCGTACACGGCAGCGTCTCTATCGATGTCCAACTCTACGCGGGTGTTTTGACCGAGAATCTGGCGTTGTGGGCGCTCATAGAATGGATGCACCGGCGGCTAACTCGTCGCTCCAGAACGGACCGGCCGCTGAGCTGAGACATTAGGCCTCGCCAAATGACGAAAAGGGATGCATTGCGTTGGGTCCTAGTGACGCTTACATTTCTCGCGGTGCCAATCGTAGTGTTCTTGCCCGTCCTGTTGTTATTAGCCGCCACGCCGCTTCACGACGGATCGGACTCGCCCGGCCCACTACTCCTATATTCGACGTACCTTGTCAGCGCTGTCGCGGGCGCTGTATCGGCTTGGTACATACACAAGTTCTTGCGCCGTCGGTGGTCTAAACATGGCACTGCGGTCGAGGCCTAACCCGTCGATCCAGAGCGGACGGGCCACCAGCGTCGTCTCGTTGCGAGCACTGCACTGGCCCGCCGCTGATTTCCGACGTTGGGCATCATGAAACGATTAGCCGCGCTTTCCGTGGCATGTCTCGTTAGTGCGGGGTGCACGCCGCACATTTCAGATGCCGAAGCTTCGGCTCTCGCGCGGGAAGTGTCATCTTTGCTCCAGCGCCATACAAAAGCGGGCCCTTTACCTCGTGAATCGTGGCCTGCCTCGGTTGCCAACCTCAAACCTCAAGCTGTGTACATCCGTGCCGAAGGCCTGTACATCACCACGTCGTCTGTTTTTGTAGGAGAGCGTGGCGTTTTTGTGCCTGATTCCAAAGTATCGTTCAGGCCGGTGCGCGGCACTGATCCGCAGTATGAACCGGTCAGCCACGGTATCTTTGTTTACCGGATCGCAGGATGATGCCCAACCCGTCAGTCGAGCGGACCGGCCGTAAACGGCCGATCGCATGGTGATAGAGCCTAACCCCGCGATTGAGAGCGAACGTTAGAGCCTCAAGATCTCTCATGAAAGTGCTCTGTGTCTTAGTCCTTATTGCTTTCACCGTGCTCAGCACGGGTTGTGCGGAACGAGCAGAACCCGAGACGTTCCTTATCCCAAAAGGATACCGAGGAAGAATCAATGTCATTTTTAATCAACGGCACGGCCAAGCCGAAAAATATGAGAATGGACGCAGAGTTTATGCGATACCGGAGAGCGGTGTTCTCATTACTCGTTTCAAGGGAAATTATGGGCTCATGGATCAGCAGTATTTTTACGTTGATTTCGCGGGCTACCGAGAAGCAATCAAGAAACTTGACGTTACAAACTTCAATGAGAAATGGATAACCACAAGAAACAAAAATGAACCTTCTCGTGATGAGCTGGCTGTTTTCTTCGCGGCGACAGTTGGCGTATATGGCAACTCGGATGATCCAAAATCTATGCGTTTTCAAGAATTCTATATTTCCACTTATCGCGAACTAAAGAACTACCATGACCATAAGTACGACCGGCAATTCTTAAAAAAGGTCATGGAATTAACAGGAGTCCAATTTTGAGTTTCGGCGAGAATAGCTACACAAAGGAGGCTCTATGCGCCGGTATTTCCTGTTGCTCAGCCCTCTCGCTCTGCTCATGACGGCGTGCGCCATGATCAATGACGACGGCTCGCGCCTTGCCACCGCGAGCCGCACGGCAGGCCCTCAACGGCCGCCACGTCGCATTCTTTGACGCACAGTGAGGACGAAATGCAGAGCCCCGCAGACAACCGCTCGTACCTGGCAAGGTCTTTTCTCATTCAGCGACGGGGAATGGCGCTGCTGGGCGCGGCATTTCCAGCGGCGTTCCTGGTCTCCAGCTTGATACTCGGGAGAACCGAGTTTCAGACATCCATCAGCATGTACTACTGGACTCTGGACCCCGAACGAAACCTCTTTGTCGGGGTTCTATGCGCCGTCGCGGTTTTTTTGATCCTCTATAAGGGCCGTAGCAATTTCGAAGACTGGCTTCTCGACGCCGCGGGATTCTCCGCAGCTGGCCTCGCATTCTTTCCCATACACAGAACGGGCGATTGCAGCGGCCCATCTGTCTCGGCGCACGGTGTATTCGCGGTAGTGTTCTTTGCCTGCATCTTCGTAGTCTGCATCTTTATGTCCGAGCACACACTAAGGGAGATACGCGACGAGAATCGCAGGAAGCGCTTCAGGACACTCTACCGCGTGTGTTCCGGCGTCATGATCGGATCCGTCGCGCTCGCCATAATTTCGAGGTTCTTCTCGGCTGACTTTGTCCGCTCGCTTTGCGTACATCGAGCAGCGTTCTGGTTCGAAGCCGTCGGCGTCTGGGCGTTCAGCGCCTTCTGGTACATCAAGACGCGGGAACTTGACTCGACGATGTCCTGGGTTCCCTTTCGGAGAAAGCGCGAAGCCTGACCCCTCCGTCGAGCCGCTAGCTTTCAGAAAGCATATTCACTTCGAAACCGCTTTCGGCTGCGTCCCGGGCGCGGGGGCGCCGATCCCGCTCTTCAGGAATTCGAGCAGCTTCGCGAGCTGGCCCGAGGCCTGCCTACGCACCGCCTCGGCGTCGCAGCCGCTCCAGTCGTAGAAGCCTTTGCCGGCGGAGAGCCCGGTCCGGCCCAGAGCCACCATCGTCTGGAGCATGAGGTTCGGCGCGCCGTTGTGGAACAGGCGCGGCACGATCGAGCGCTGCGCGTCGGCGTGGATCTTGAGGCCGCTGATGTCCTTCTGCTGGATGAGGCCGTTCAGGCACATGCGCGGCGCGAGAATCCGTCGCGCGGCGTGGTCGATGTCCTCTGCCGAGGCGACGCCGGCCTCGATCAGGTAATAGGCTTCGTGCAGGATCGCGTGCTGCAGGCGATTGATGAGGAAGCCGACGATGGGCTTGTACAGCACCACGGGCTCCTTGCCGGTGCGCTTGAGCGCGTCCGCCACGCGGTCCACGTCGGCGCGCGGCGTGGCGAGGCCCGCCATCACCTCGACCACCGGCGCGGCGTCGGCCGGCATGAAATAGTGGACGCCGAGAAAGCGCTCGGGGCGCTTCATCTCGCGCGCCAGCTCGACCAGATCGAGCCCCGAGGTCCCGGTCGCGATCAGCGGCGCATCGTTCGCTGCATCGCCCGAATACGCCGACTCGATCTCCGCGTACACCGCTTGCTTGACGCGCACGTCCTCCTGAACGAATTCGATGACGAGGTCCGGAGCTTCCCTGGGCAGGCTCTCGACCGCGGTCGTCTTCGACGGCAGCCCGGCGAGCTTGCCCGCGCGGCGGCTCTTCACGAGAGTGGTGAAGCCTGCGTCGGCGAAGGTCTTCGCCACGCCGCGCCCCATGACGCCGTAGCCGTAGATGAGGACCGTTTCGATCGGTTTATTCATGGTTCGCTCCGCTAGGCTTTGAGCGCGGCGATCTTCAGCTCACCGGCAAGTTTGTCGAGGCTCGCCCGCAAGGGCTCGGGCAGCGGCACGCCGAGCCTCGAGCGCTCCTCGAACTTCGCGCGGCTCTGTTCGCCGGGAAGCCAGATGCGCTCCACGCCGGGCATGTGCCGCGAGCCCCGCAGCTCGCGCACGACCTTGTCCACGCGCCGCTTGAACTCGGCGACCTTGCCGAAGCGGGATATCGAGAGCGCGACGATCGCGTGGCCGGTGTTGGTCGCGCTCACGTCGTCGGCGTTGAAGTCGATCGTCTCGCTTCCCATCGCCGCACCGTTGAGTGTCCCCGCGAGCAGGCCGAACATGAGCGCAAGGCCATAACCCTTGTAGCCGCCGATCGGCACGAGCAGTCCCTCGCCCGAGCGCTTCGGATCGGTGAGCGGGCGGCCAGTGTGGTCGATCATCCAGCCCTCGGGCATCGTATCTCCGCGCTGCGCCGCCGTTTTGACCTTGCCGTAGGCGGCGACGGTGGTGGCCATGTCGAGCACGACCGGGCCCTCGCGTCCCGGCACGGCGATCGCGATAGGATTGGTCGAGAGGAGCAGGTCGATTCCGCCCCAGGGCGCCATGTGGTTGGCGTTGCCCACGGCGATGTACAGCCCGATCATGTCGTGCTCGAGCGGCATCGCCGCGTAGAGCGACGCCGGCCCGGCGTGGTTGCTGTTTTTCACGCCCACCCAGGCGGCGCCGGCGGACTTCGCTTTTCGGATCGCGGTGCGGGCGGCGAAGCTCATCACCACGTGTCCCATGCCGTTGTCGCCGTCGACGAGCGCCATGCCGGCCGCCTCGCGCGCGACGCGCACGCGGGGCTTGACGTTTACCGCGCCGCCCTTGATGCGGCGCACGTACTGCGGCAGGCGAAATATCCCGTGGCCGTCGGCGCCCTGCAGATCCGCGCGCACCATCAGGTCCGCGCAGGTGGCGGCGTCTTTCTCGGGCAGGCCGACGGCGAGCAGCGCAGCGGTGATGAAGCGTCTCAGCCGCGCGGCCCGAAAGCGCGGCGCGGCCGCGGCGGCGGCGAGCAAATCGCGGCGCGTGCGGGTCGCACCGGAGATCACAGTATTTTCTCCGCTCACCCCATCCTCCAAAAAGAGAGCGCGGCGGATACCTCCCGCCGCGCGCTCCGCGTCTTATGGCTTCACCTCGGGATTCGTACCAGGGTCACGGTATTGACCAGGCTGTTGGCCAGAACGAAGTTGCCGTCTTTCGTGACCGAAGTGTTGCGCACGATGTTGCCGCCGCCCGGGATCGCCCAGCTCTGGAATTTCTCGGTCTTGGGATCGAAGCGCACGACCGTGTTCGGCTTAGCCTCGGATTCGCTGTACCAGAGGATGTCGTGGATCGCCGAGATGCCGTAGGGAGCGGACTTCGGCCCGCTCGGCGACTGCCACTCGGAAACCTTCCCGGTCGCCGGGTCGAGCCGGCCCAGATAGCCGCGCGCGTAGTCGGTGTACCAGACGATGTCGTCGCTCGTGATCGCGATGCGGCGGGGACGCGCGCCGGCATCGGGCAGCTTGTACTCCCTGATCTGCAGGGTCGCCGGGTCCACCGCGGCCACGCTGTTGGTGCCGAACTGGACGACGAAGATCGTGCCCTTGGAGTCGACGGCCATGCCGTAAGGGCGCGACTTCGGCGTGGGCGGCGTCAGCAGCTTGATTTCGCCCGTCTTCGGGTCGAGCCGCCCGATACGATTGGCGTTCTGGACCGTAAACCACAGGATACCGGCCTTATCGAAGATCAGGGTGTGCGGGTCTTTCGCCTGCGGGTCGGGCATCGGGTACTCGGTGACCGCGCCCGTCTTCGGGTCGAGCCTGCCGATCAGCGCGCCGGTGTTGCCCGTGTACCAGATGTTGCCGTCGTTGTCCTCCTTCAGGCCGTGCGGTCCGGAGTGAGCGGTCTTGAGAGGGTATTCCTTGACCTTGCCGGTCTTCGGATCGACTCGGCCGAGCACATTGGCCATCTGGCCCGTGTACCAGAGCGAACCGTCCCGCGCAGCGAGCGGATCGTGCGGCCGCGAACCCGGCGTGGGCGCCTTCCAGATCTTCATCGAGACCTTGAGCGGTCCCTTGGCGATCGCGGCGGCCGGCTGGCCTTTTTCCGGATAAGCCTTGATCAGGTAAGCCGTCATCGGCGCAATCTCGTTCTTCGCGAGCACCACACCCTGATTGGTCATCATGCGCATGACCGTGCGCCAGCCCTTGGCGTCATATCCGGAGCCGGTGCGCGCGGTCAGCGCGTGGCAACTATTGCAATGGGCGTCGACCATTTGCTTGCCCTTGTCGGATGACCCCTGGCCCCAGCCGGGAAATGCGCAGCAATAGAGAGCGCTCGCGATCAAGGACAGAAGTGATTTCTTCGACATGATTCCTCCGTTGAGAAAAGGCCCGGTGCGCGCTGCGGCGTGGGAACGCGTCGGTATAAGGTAAATGGACTCGGCCTGCTTGTTCTTCTGCCGCTGAAGGTACTGCGATCGCCGCCGGAAGTCCAGAGGGTTCCGGACCGCGCCGTGCGGCGGCGCGCCAAGTCGACGAAAAGACTATAGTGATGCAGAGGCCGACACTGCGCACGCGGCTTTACTTTCTGCGCGATGGAACGGACGTCGAAGGCGGGTGCGCGGCCGATTCCTCCACGGAGCGCCGTTCATCGCGCAGCAGGCTTGAGCCCGGAGACGACCCTTGCGTTGGCGTAACGTACTGATTGCACTGTGCGCGCTTTGGCCGCTCTGGGCCCGGGCGGCAGGCGCGCCGGTGATCCTGCTGACCATCAACGGCGCCATCGGCCCGGCCACGGCCGATTACGTGCACCGCGGCATCGAGAACGCGGAAAAACAGGGCGCGCAACTGGTGGTGCTGCAGATGGACACCCCGGGCGGCCTCGACACCTCGATGCGCGCCATCATCAAGGACATCCTCGCCTCTCCGGTGCCGGTGGCGGCTTACGTCGCGCCGGGGGGAGCGCGCGCGGCGAGCGCCGGGACCTACATTCTCTACGCCAGCCACATCGCGGCGATGGCGCCGGCGACCAATCTCGGCGCGGCGACGCCGGTCGCGATCGGCGCGCCGGGGGGCGGCGCGAAGGACGGCGACGACAAATCCGATGGCAAGGCCGGCAAGGCGGAAAAAGGCGAAAGCGGCGGCTCGTCGAGCACGATGACCCGCAAGCAGGTGAACGACGCCGCCGCGTATATCCGCGGTCTCGCGCAAATGCGCGGCAGAAACGCCGCCTGGGCCGAGCGGGCGGTGCGCGAGGCGGTGAGCCTTCCTGCGAATGAAGCCCTGAAGGAGCGCGTGATCGACCTCGTCGCCGAGGACGTTCCCGCGCTGCTCGGGCGGCTGGACGGCCGCAAGCTCGAGGCGCAGGGCAAGGAGCGCGTGCTCGAGACGGCCGGCGTCGCCGCGACGGCGGTCGAGCCCGACTGGCGCACGCGGTTTCTCTCGGTCATCACCGATCCGAGCATCGCCTATATCCTCATCCTGGTCGGGATCTACGCGGTGGTGTTCGAGTTCTCCAACCCCGGACTGGTGTTCCCGGGCGTGGTCGGCGCGATCTGCGTGCTGATCGCGCTCTACGCGTTTCACCTGCTGCCGGTCAACTATGCCGGCCTCGCGCTCATGCTCCTGGGGCTCGCCTTCATGGCGGGCGAGCTGTTTTTCCCGGCCTACGGGTCGCTCGGAATCGGCGGGGCGATCGCGTTCGTGATCGGCTCGGTGATCCTCATCGACACCGACATCCCCGGCTACGGCGTTCCGTTCTCGCTCGTGCTCGGTGTCGCCGCCGCCGGGGCGGCGTTCCTTTTCCTCGCCGTCGGTATGATGCTGAAGGCCCGAAGGCGGCCGGTCGTGAGCGGGCGCGAGGAATTGATCGGCAGCTCAGGCGTCGTGCTCGAGGACTGCGAGCGCGAAGGCTGGGCGCGCGTCCACGGCGAGACCTGGCGCATCAGCAGCGCAGCGCCGCTCAAGGCGGGCCAGCGCGTGCACGTGACGGCGATGGACGGCCTGCATCTCGAAGTTGTCCCCGACTCGACGAAGGGAGAGTGACCATGGTTTTCAATTTCGGCCTCGGCGTGCTGATACTCGTCTTCATCCTGGTCGTCTGGTCGATCAGGATCCTGCGCGAGTACGAAAGGGGCGTAGTTTTCCAGCTCGGGCGCTTCTGGATGGTGAAGGGGCCCGGGCTCATCGTGGTTTGGCCTGTGATCCAGCAGATGGTGAGGATGGACCTGCGCACCGTGGTGCTCGACGTGCCGCCACAGGACGTGATCTCGCGCGACAACGTCTCGGTGAAGGTGAACGCGGTGGTATATTTCCGGGTCGTCGATCCCCAGAACGCCGTGATTCAGGTGGCGGACTTCCTCAATGCCACGAGCCAGCTCGCGCAGACGACGCTGCGCGCGGTGCTCGGCAAGCACGAGCTCGACGAGATGCTCGCCGAGCGCGAGAAGCTGAACATCGACATCCAGAAGACTCTCGACGCCCAGACCGAGGCCTGGGGTATCAAAGTCTCGAACGTCGAGATCAAGGACGTGGACCTGAACGAGACGATGGTGCGCGCGATCGCGCGCCAGGCCGAGGCGGAGCGCGAGCGCCGCGCCAAGATCATCCACGCCGAGGGCGAGCTGCAGGCTTCCGAAAAGCTGCTGCAGGCGGCGCAGATGCTCTCGAAGCAGGCCGAGGCGATGCAGCTGCGCTACCTGCAGACGCTCAGCAACATCGCCGGCGACAAGGCCTCGACCATCGTCTTCCCGGTGCCGATGGATCTGATCACGCCGATGCTCGAGGCGCTGAAGAGGCGCGCGTCCTGATCCACCCCTTTGACGAGGGAGTTTACTTCACTCCTCGTACACGACGCTCCCTCCGAGGATGCCGACGCGCACGCTCAATTCCGCCCCGCTTTCTTTTTCAGCAGCCGCTCGCGCACCTTCTGCACCTCCACGATGAAACGCTCGTGCGTGCCGCGCGCCACCGCGTCCGCGCCGTCGTTCACCGCGGCCTCGAAGGTCACGCGCCTGCCCTCCACGCTGACGAGCTTGATCGAGATGGTCACTTCGGCGCCGAGCAGCGCCGGGCCCACGTGCTCCCAGTTGACCTTGGTGCCGACCGAGTCCTCGCCCGGGTCGAGGTGCTCGATCAGGAAGTTCCGGCAGGTGTACTCGACGTCGCTGATGATGCGCGGCGTCGCATAGACGCGGCAGTCCTCGCCCATGAAGTCGATGACGCGCGACTCATCGACCGTGAGTTTCCTGGTGCGAGCGAGTCCGGGTTTCAGGCTGGGTTTCATCGAAAGTTCCCTATCGAGTTCCCTTACGGCGCTATTATGCACGCTGGAGAATCCGGTGAACGCGGCAGCAAACCTGAAACCCGGCCTGAAGGGCACTGCGGATCTCGTGGTGAGAGAGGAGCACACCGCGCCGCGCGTGGGCAGCGGGCGGGTTCACGTCCTCGCGACGCCCGTCATGATCAACGTGATCGAGGCCGCGGCGCTCGCCGCGATCGAGAACCTGCTCCCTGCCGGTCACCAGTCGCTCGGCACGCGTCTGGACATCCGCCACTTCGCCGCCACGCCGGTGGGCATGCGCGTGCGCGCCGAGGTCGAGGTCGTGAAGGTGGAAGGGCGCGCGGTCACGTTCAGCGTATCCGTGAAGGATGAAAAAGAACCCATCGGCGACGGCACGCACGAGCGCATGGTGGTGAACGTGTCTCGATTCGACGTGCGCGTCCAGGACAAGGTCGCGATGGTGCGCGGGCGAACTGAAGCGCGATAGCGGGGCGCTAGGCGAGCGCGCGGGTCGCGATTTCGAGCACGCCTTTCGAAGTGCCTTTCGCGTCGCGGATGCGCTCGAGCGCCGCGCCCGCGTGCGCCCGGCGCCCGGCGTCGAACTTCCTCCAGCGGTCGAAGCCGCGCGCCATGCGCGCCGCGACCTGCGGGTTGATCGCGTCGAGCGCGATCACCTGCTCGGCGAGAAACGCGTAGCCCGAGCCGTCCGCCGAGTGAAACCGGACCTGGTTGCCGCGGAAGCCGCCGATCAGCGCGTAGACCTTGTTCGGATTCTTGATGTTGAATGCCGGATGCGCCATCAGGCGCCTCACGTCGGCGAGCGCCGAGGGCAGGCGGGTCGTCGATTGCACGCCCAGCCACTTGTCCACCACGAGCGGCTCGTCCTTCCACTTTCCGTAGAACGCGTCGAGCGCGCCCGCTCGCTCGGGGCAGTCGCAGTTTGCAA
>WNGG01007450.1_pt1 | contig 12122 bp, 10 predicted proteins | sample 5400661 | NCBI WGS metagenome assembly WNGG01 (sample SAMN13153372, study PRJNA577476) | soil metagenome | isolation source: 100 cm soil or saprolite under Garry oak tree replicate 1 | place: USA:California | collected 2016-06-15 | reverse complement strand
CGCTGTCTGGTGATCCGTATCTGTGACATCCCTCATCCTTCCGGGTTCGGGTCGTGTCGATCCTTACCGTCAAGGGTCGCGCGGGAATGGCCCGGTGTCGTCATGGCCAGCACCCGCATAGCCGCCCGGCGGGCTGCCATCTTCGGATACCGGCTAGCCGGAACGTCAGTCAGGATGGGACGGCTGGAAAGGCATGTCACTGGAGGCGGTTGTGCGTTCGGCCGTGGCCACCCGCCGGATCCCGCCATGACCCAGCGCCCGCACCCTGCCGCCCGGGACCCTCGCGGGGCAAAGGCGGGCATCTTGGCGGCTCGGCTTCCAGCTAGCCGGTAGTGGGGTTGGCCGCCTGCCATGACGACGGAGCCGCGTCTATGCGCCATCGTGAGCGATAAGCAGAACGACATGTGGTACCTCGGGCGCCGATTTGACGTGCGGAGCCATCGATGTCCGGCGGACAGGCAGGCCACGGGAAGGGCGTACGCATATGGGCAAGACCAAAGACGTCCGCGGGGCCGTCGAAGCAGAGGTCCTAGTCGACCCGACGCCGCAGCCGGTGCTCAGGCCGCTGACCGCGGCGGCGATCTTTCTGGTGGTGACGGTGGACCCGGGTGGGGAGGCCGCGGTCAGGGACCTGCTAGGTGACCTGGCCGGGCTGCAGCGGTCGGTAGGGTTCCGTGTCCCGAACGCGAGCCTGACGTGTGTCGCAGGGGTGGGGTCGGCCGTGTGGGACCGGCTGTTCTGCGGGCCGCGGCCAGCCGGGCTGCACCCGTTTCGTGAGCTGGCCGGGGCGAAGCACCGCGCAGTGTCCACCCCGGGTGATCTGCTGTTCCACATCCGGGCCGACCAGTTCGACCTGTGTTTCGAGTTGGCCACCCAGGTGATGTACCGGCTGGCCGGCTGGGTCACGGTCTGCGACGAGGTGTACGGGTTCCGGTATTTCGACGAACGTGACTTGATCGGAACCGTGGACGGCACAGAAAACCCGGCCGGGCGGGCGGCGGCCGCGGCGGCTCTGGTCGGCGCCGAGGACCCCGGTTTCGCCGCCGGCAGCTACGTCATCGTGCAGAAGTACCTGCACGACATGCGGGCCTGGAACGCGCTGCCGGTCGAGGAGCAGGAGAAGGTGATCGGCCGCACCAAGCTGGCCGACATCGAGATGCCGGACGAGGTCAAGCCCGCCAACTCCCACGTCGCGCTCAACACCATCATCGAGCCGGACGGCACCCAGCGGCAGATCCTGCGGGCCAACATGCCGTTCGGCCAGGCCGGGCGGGGCGAGTTCGGCACCTACTTCATCGGCTACGCCGCCACCCCTGCCGTCACCGAGCAGATGCTGGCCAACATGTTCATCGGCCGACCACCCGGCAACCATGACCGGATCCTCGACGTCTCCACCGCGATCACCGGCGGGCTGTTCTTCGCACCTTCGGCTGACTTCCTCGACGACCTGCCCGACCCGCCCGGTCTGCCCGGGTCCGCCGCGGCCAATGCCGGGCCGCCGCCAAGCTGATCGAGGTCTTGCCTCATGCAGGTGTGCGGATGAGCCAGGTGTTGACCGGCCAGGAGGTAAAGAAGCCGGCGATCTCCCGATCTGCATGAGAAACCAGTACACCGGGCTGTCCGGGTGCAAGTGCGGCGCCGGGACCGTGCTCGTGCTGCCAGCGGTGGCTTTGCGGCCGTCCCCAGCCGCGGTAGGCGGCCACCGATCCGTTACGGGGCGACGAGGGCGTCGGTGAGCGCGTCGATGCCGGCCAGGTTCCCGGCCAGGTCTTCGCCGAGATGGTGCCGCGCGGCCAGCCAGGCAGGAGCGTTGTAGGAGACCTTGGTCTGCCCGGCGTCGTCCCATACCAGCACCTTGAGCGGCAGGTCGAGGGCTGCCAGCGGCGAGGCGGCCATCACCGGCGTGCCGGCCGCCGGGTTGCCGAAGATCACCAGGGTGGTGTCGCGCAGCTCTAGCCCTGCCTGCCGCGCCTCGGCTGCCTGGTCGATCACGGAGAAGAGCTTCATTCCCTTCCCGGTGACCATCGCGGTCAGCCGCGCGAGGGTGCCGGCCACCGGCCGTGGGCTGAGCTTGGTGACGATTCCTGCCTCGCCAGCGGGACCATCTTGGGGCATTGCTATTTCTCCTGGTGAGCAGCAGCCGACTCCGGCGGCGAAGAAGCGCCAGGCCCGGCTGGGGGCGGCGGGGGAAGGAACTGGCCGCGGGCGGCGGCGGCCACGGTGCGGGCGCCGATTCCCGCGATCAGGGCGGTGATCAGGACAAGCACCACGATCGCGTACGCGGTGGCGCCCGGGGGCCTGGTGGCGGTGATCCACAGCAGCGCGTCGGTGGCGCCGGCGGCGTAAGAGAAGGTGAAGGACCAAAAGCCAGGCGAGAACCTGAGCCTGGCGTACAGCGGGACGAAGCGGAGCTGGACGACCGCCATGAGCACCGCGTACCCGCCGAGCGCGGCGGCGACGAAGTTCACGGCCCCGCCGGTGAGGGCGTAATACGCCACCCCCGCCACGACAGGCGGCGCGAACTCGATCGCCAGCGCCGGCACCAGCGGCGGCGGCAGCAGGGGGCGGAAGAACAGCCGGTTCAACAGCAGGGAGCCGACCAGCAGCCAGCAGAGGATCCCTATCCCGAAGGACGCTTCGGCCAGCGCATGCAGGTGGACCTCGGCGGCGGCGTCGGCGCCGACCAGCCCGCCCGCGACGGTGGGCAGGTAATAGCCGGGGTGCAGGGAATCCTGGTTCAGGTCACCGGCGATCCACTGGCCGGTCAGCCACCCGCCGAGCGCGACCGTGACCCCGAGGAAGACGATCACCAGGACCCGCCCGGCGGTGGCGGCGGCCGTGGCCAGCGCGGCGGCCAGGATCAGGGGCGTGATCGCGGCCAGGGAGGCAAACGGTGTCAGCACCGGGTCGCGCAGGTCAGCCAGCATCCGCCGGGGACCCTGGACCGCGTATGCCGTGACCAGGACCAGCCACACCCCGGCGGCCAGGATGTACAGGGCATCCGGGACCGCGCCTGGTATCCCGAGAACGGGCCCGGCCGCCTGCCAGGCTTCGCCCAGCCCGGCCAGCCCGAACGCGATGCCGAACAGGTTCGGCGGGATCCGCCGCCGGCCGGACCTGCCCCGCTGCGGGCTTGTCAGGTTTATGCTTGTGCCGTCGATCGCAGCCATGGGTTGCTCGTTCATTCTCTTTGCCTCCATCGGGCCGCTGTCAGCATCGCTGGCGGCCTGGTGACCCGGCGATCCGCCAGGCCCGCCTCACCGATCCAGGAACGGAGCAAGAACGTCGAGATCGACAGATTCACTACGCGTACTGCCAGCTCCTGCTGCTACTGGGATGCGCTGTTGATGATCCGTATCGGTGACATCCTCACCCTCCTGTGGTTTGGGTCATGTCGATCCTTACCGTCAAGGGTCGCGCGGGAGCGGCCCGGTGTCGTCATGGCCAGCACCCGCATAGCCGCCCGGCAGGCTGCCATGCTTCGTACCGGCTAGCCGGAACGTCCGCCGGAATGGGACGCCCGGAAAGGCACAGTCACTGGAGGCAGTTGTCCGTTCGCCAGGCCGCCACCGGAGGGCCGAAAGGCCGTCGCTGACCCCTGCCGGGAACGCGCGATTAGCCCTCTTCGATGGGGAGCGTGATAAGCAGCGTCGTTCCTTCTCCGACGGGACTCGCCACTTCGATCGTCCCCCCGAGAGCATCAACGCGGTCGGTGAGGCCTATGAGTCCGGAACCGCGTGCCGGATCGGCCCCTCCGCGGCCATCGTCGCGGATCGAGAGCCCGAGGACTCCGTCACGCGCTTCGACGGTGACGTGCACCGCGGAGGCGTGCGCATGCTTCGCGGTATTCGTGAGCGCTTCTGAAACGATGTAATAGGCGGCCACTTCCACCGGCTCAGGCAGCCGCGTCCCGGCGCGCACCTCAAGCTCTACGGGGACGGCTGATCGCCGGGCAAGTGTCTTGAGGGCGGGCGCAAGGCCGCCCCGGGCGAGGATAGCCGGGTGTATACCGCGCGAGATCTCCTGCAGCTCCTCGAGCGCGCCCGCCAGTCCATCCGCCATTCGGGACACCTGCACCTGCAACTCGTGCAGCTCGGGCGGGACCATCGCCGCCGCCGTCCGCTGTGCGAGCACGAGTGAGACGATCCGCTGTTGCACTCCATCGTGCAGATCCCGCTCGATCCGGCGCCGCGTCTCGTCTGCGGCCGTGACGATCCTCACCCGCGAGGCGGCGAGCTCGGCCCGGCTCACCTCGAGCTTGCGCTGGCTTTCGCGCAGGTTACGAAACATCAACAGCGTGTCAAGCGCGTCGGCCAGCCGCCGTCCGATCTCATGGAACAGCCGCTCCTCGTGCGGCGTCCAGACCCGCGGGTGCGAGCACTGATGCAGCCCGAACATATAGGGCTTGTCTACCTTGGGATAAACAGCCATGGCGATCATGGACTTGATGCTGAAATGCTCCGCCGACGGTGACGGAAGCGCACGGTCTGATTCGGGATCGAATCGCACCGGACCGCTCGAGGCCAGCACGCTCCGGAAGACGCTGGCGACCCCCGGTTCATTCGGGATGTCCACGCCGAGGCTGAAGGCGCCGATGTATTCCGGCCGCGTACGCTCCATTCGCACTCGATGGGCGTCAACTACCGGATCACAGGGATGAACCAGCCACGCTCGATCGCATCTGAAGGTCACCAGCACGACATCGAGAACATCGCCCATCATCTGCTCGAGGTCGCTGGTCCCTTGGATGGCGCGGTCGATCGCGTCCATGCTTTCGAGGAACCACAGCTGCGCCCGGTGTTCTTCCTCGGCACGCCTGCGCTCGGTCACATCCACGACGGTGCCCACGAATTCCTTGAGCTCGCCGCGCGCGGTGAAGACGGGATGCACGATTGCGCGGAGGTGTTTCAGCGGGCCCTCGGGAGGAACGACCCGGAACTCCCCTTCGATGCTTGCCGCTTCACTGATTCCTTTCTTGAGCGCTTCGGCCCACCCCGCACGGTCCTCCGGATGAACGCGCTGGCGAAACTCTTCGAAAGAGGGGACTCCTTGTTCAGGATCGAAGCCGTACAAGCGGGAGTGTTCGTCGGAGGAGTGGGTTACCTCTCCGGTGGCGCCGTTCAGGGCAGCAGTGCCGGTATGGGTCAGCCTCTGCGCCTCGGACAAGTAGGCTTCGCTTCTCCGCAACTCGGCTGTCCGCTCAGCCACCTTCATCTCGAGCTCGTCTCGGGCCTTGCGAAGCTCCTCTTCGGCCCCCGTACGCTCGTGGATGAGGCACGCGCTCTGAAACGCAGTCGCGGCGTGATTCGCGGCAAGGCACAGAAGCAAATGGTCAATTTCCGTGGGAAAGTCGGCTCGATCGCAGGCCGCGGCAACCACACCGCCCTCGGCATCGACACCGATAGGAATGACGACACCGCGGCATGGCTCCACGCCGTCGCTGACGTGAGGAATGACTCTCGTACCAGAGAGCCTGCTGCTCTCAGTGAGATGGCTTTCCAGCCATTCCGGAAACGTCTCCCATGCCCTCCCCCGCGTGACTTCGACTACGCCAGCGGCACTAGGATCGCGCAAACGAACGGAAACGAAATTAAGCTGCAGCAATCCGATCAGCGTGTCGGCGAGCCCGGTAGCCACGGCAACCGGTTCCCTGCCGACCCACGCCGTCGGTATGGTCGAAAGCGCTACGAGATCCCTGAGGACGGTTCGCAACGCGAGGATCTCAGCATTGGTATCGCTGGGCATTCAGTGTGCCGTGTTTGCGCTCTTGTGGACCGACTGCCGCTCCCGGATCTCGAGCAGCAACTGGTCAGGAGAAACGAAGAACGGGTTCTCTTGAAGCAGGCCGCCGATGATCACGAGTGGATGTGTCCGCAAGGCGTCGATCACCACGCTCGCGCCAAATTTCGTCAGATCGTACGTGCAGATCACCGGGCCCTCGTACTTGGGAATCACGTAGTTGACCCGCGTCTCGTACTCGATGAGGTCGCCTACGCCCGGCAAGTCGAGAAGCGCCCATTCCATGTGGCCCATGATCCTTGTCTGCGTGTACCCTGCTGCAGGCCCAGACTGCATCACTTCTTCGAATGACGTAAGCCAGGCTTCCAGGTCGAAGCGTCCTCCGCGGAGCGGGCTTTCCTGCCACGGCAGGACCTCCAACTGGCCGGCGCTCATCGCCTCCTGCACATTGATACCTGCATCGGCGAGCCACCTTAGATGTTCTTCCCGCCGCTCGGGGTCAACGTAATGGTAGGCTTTGTCCCCCTGGTCGAACCCATCCTTGATAAACGGCCGAAGCACGCGATGCTGCTCGTCGATGCTATTGAAGAACGCACAAACGTGACGATGCTCGCGGAAAATACTCTCGGCAAACGCGGTGGCCTCCATATTCTCACCTTCACGCAGGGAGAGGCGCTTTCTAGGCCGACAGACCGGTTCGGCGCCGCCCGATTCGATCCCGCACCAGCTCAGGCGCCACCGGCGCTTCGACGAACGCGATACAGCCTACGCCCGCCCTACCGCGCTGTCGACGGGTGGTCGTCGCGCCGGGCGGCGGCCTGACGCCAGATTCCAGCTAGCCGTAAGCGGAGCGGGCGGCTAGCCGGTAGTGGAGTGGGCCGCGCTCCGCACCGGGCGCCGGCGCGGGTCAACGGCGAACGGCTGACAAAAGGCCCGTACGGCGAGTGGCTCGCCAGCCTGGGACTGCGGGCCGGGGTGGCCGTTCCCATCATGGTCGGGGGACGCCCCTGGGGCGTGACAGCGGCCGTGACCTCGCAGGAGAACTTCCCGGCCGACACCGAGTCGCGGATGGCGGACTTCATGGAACTCGCCGGGATGGCGGTCGCCAATGCCCAGGCCGAGCAGGAACTGCGCGAGCTGGCGGATACCCAGGCGGCGCTGCAGCGCCTGGCCATGCGGCCTTGGCCCAGCATCATCGCCGTCTGCCGTAATCCTCGGTTGCTGACCAGAGCCCTCCGATTCCTGCTGGCAGGTAGTCGAGTTGGGTGCTGGCCACGAAGACGTATGCGGACCTGGCCGCGAAGCTGGACACATGCGGCGCGAACCCCAGTAAGCCGCAAAGGTAGAAGGAAGCGAGGCAAGAACGATGGCGGAGATCCTGGCTACGAAGACATCGCTTGCCGGATACGAGATGCCGGGCACGTTCGAGGCGGTCCGGGCCGAGGCGCTGTTCGTGTCGACCCTGCAGCCCTCCGGGTCGCCCTCCCCCGACCAGATCCGTCGCGTCGTCGCGGCGACGCTGCAGCGGCTGGGAGTCCGCGGCTGTGCCGCACAGGTGGCCGGCGAGTTCGGTGACCACCCGGACACTGCGGTAGCCAGGATGAGCTGGGCGCTGGCGACAATTAACACGGTCTATCCGGCACCGTCGATGCCCCCGACTCCCGGCCTGCGATCACTGGCTTTCGCGAGCTGATCGTGGGTCAAGGGTTGAGCTCCGACCATGACCCCAACGCGAAAATCCCGAGACTGAACGGTCATCGCGATGACGATTATGAACGTCGGCGTGTCCCACCGGTTCGCTCCCGCCGAAATGCTCGAGAAGCTCGCCGTGCCTTCGGCAGAGGTGGGCGACGTGCTAACCCGGCTGCACAGAGTGCCGTCCATCGATGAGGTGGCCATCTTGTGCACCTGCAACCGAGTGGAGGTCTACGCGGCCGCGTCGGGCCCGGCCGGACAGGTGACCCGGGCTGTCGCGAACCTGATGGCCGCCTGGGGACGGCTCCCGGTCGGCGAGGTCCTGCGAATGGCCCGCATCCGAGTCGGCGGCGCGGCCGCGGAGCATTTGTTCTCGGTCGCGTGCGGGCTGGATTCGATGGCCGTCGGTGAGGACCAGATCGTCGCCCAGATCAAGGCCGCGGCCCGCGCGGCCGCCGCGGCGGGAACTACCGGCCCTGCCACGACCGGGCTGATCGACTCGGCGCTGCGGGCCAGCAAGCGGGCCCGCACGCAGACCACGATCAGCACCGAGGGCATCTCGCTGGCCCGGGCCGGCCTGGACCTCGCCGCCGCGCACCTAGGCGGCCTCGCCGACCGCCATGCGGTGGTCCTGGGGACCGGCAGCACGGGCAAGCTCGCGGCCCGGCTGCTCGGTGAGGCCGGTGTCGCGCGGCTGTCAGTGGCCAGCCGCAACGCGGCGCGAGCCGCTGAGGTGGCCGCGGCGGTGCGGGCCAGGCATCTGCCGGCCAGCGACGTGCCCGCCATGCTCGCCGGCGCCGACCTGCTGGTCACCGCCACCGGGTCCGCTGCACCCGTCGTGGCCGCCGGGCCGATGCGGGCGGCCCGGGCCCAGGCCGGCAGCAGGCCGCTGTTCGTGCTCGACCTGGGCATGCCGCCTGATGTGGACGCTGCCGTGGGGCGGCTGGCCGGGGTCACGCTCGTCGACCTCACCGCACTTGGCCGGCACCTGGCCGACCGAGCGGTGCCGGACCAGATCCCCCAGGTCCGCGCCATCGTCGCCGCCGAAGCCGCCGCGTACATGGACCGGCGGGACCAGGCGGCAGCAGCGCCCGTCATCGCCGCAATGCACGCACAGATCAGCCAGCTCGCGGACGCCGAACTAGCCCGGCTGCACCACCGGCTTCCAGACCTCAGCGAAGAGCAACGCGCCGAGACGGCGGCCACCGTTCACCGCATCCTCCGCAAGGTCCTGCACCGGCCGACCGTCCGGGCCAAGGAGTTCTCCACCGGCCCGGACGGGCCCATTTACCTCGACGCGCTTAAGCAGCTTTTCGACCTCAGAACAGATGAGGCCAGGACTTGATATCCTCCGCCGCCCTGAAGGACAGGGATTCCAGCCGCGACCTGCGGTCGCGCTGTCGGTTCGCGGTTCACCGGCCCGGCATCCCGGAAGCCTCCCCGCGCAGCCACGGCATGCCCTGCCGCGGTTCCGCACCAGGTGGTGCAGATGCCCGCCTGGCTCTTGCGGACAGCCTGAAGGTATCACATCGCACTGACATTCGGAGGGAGGTGGAGCGGCGTTTCCTCCCCGGCTTGAGGGCCGGGGTCTCCACGCCGCCATCCTGATGAACTCCCCGCACCACTGTCCATTGCGGCTGGGCACCCGCGGTAGTCCGCTCGCGCTGGCCCAGGCCGGCTGGGTCTCCCGGCAGTTGCGTGAGCGGTGCGGTCAACCGTCCGTCGTGGTCACGGTGGCCACGCCCGGGGATGAGTCGACCGCGCCGATCGAGCAGCTCGGCACGACCGGCGTGTTCACCACCACCCTGCGCGCGGCGTTGCTGCGCGGCGCGGTCGACTTCGTCGTCCACTCCTGCAAGGATCTGCCGACAGCACCGGTACCGGGGCTGCAGGTGGCGGCGTTCCCGGCTCGCGAGGACCCGCGCGACGCACTGATCTGGCCGGGCGGGACGAGCCTCGACGCACTGCCGCGCGGCGCGCGGATCGGCACCGGGTCCCCGCGGCGGGCCGCCCTGCTGCGCGCCACCGGCCGCGACCTGCAGATCGTGCCGCTGCGCGGCAACGTCGACACCCGGCTGCGCAAGCTGGCCGACGACGAGGTAGAGGCCATCGTACTGGCGATGGCCGGATTGTCGAGGCTCGGCTTGCTCGACGGGGTCGCCACGCCCTTCGACCCTTCGCTGCTCATGCCTGCCCCAGCGCAGGGCGTCCTGGCCGTCGAGTGCCGCACCGACGACCCGGTTACGGCGGCCCAGCTCAGGACCCTCGACCACGCGCCGACCCGGGCAGCGGCGATCGCCGAACGCGGCTTCCTGGCCGCGCTCGACGCTGGCTGCAGCGCACCGGTCGGCGCCCTGGCCGAGCTGGCCGCAGAGACCGGAGCCGAACCGGCGGTGCGCGTGTCCGGCCTCATCGCCGCCCCGGACGGCTCCTCGGTGATCCGAGCGCACACGACCGGTGCGGTCGGCGACGGCGACGCGCTCGGCCGCCGGCTGGCTCACATGCTGCTTAAGCACGGCGGCGCTGCGCTGCTCGACCGCACGTCGCACGGGGTCACCGGTCCGCGGTCACATCCGTACCCGGGTGACATCGACCTGGCGGTCTGCCGCCCATGAGCAACTTCCTGAGCGCCGCCTGGGGGGCCAACACACCAATCGCCCCGATCTGGCTGATGCGTCAGGCCGGACGTTATCTGCCGGAGTACCGCAAGCTGAAGGAACGGTACGGCTTCTGGCGGATGTGCCGCACCCCGGAGATCGCTGCTGAGATCACCCTTCAGCCGGTGCGCCGGTTCCCGCTGGACGCGGCAATCCTGTTCAACGACATCATGACGCCACTGCCGCCGATGGGCGTGGATATCGACTTCGATCCGGGGCCGGTGATCCGGGAACCGGTGCGCACCCCCGAGGCGGTACGCAGGCTGCGGGTGCCGACCGGCGAGGAGGTCGCCCCGTTCGTCGCGGATGCGGTGCGCCTCGTTCGCCAGGAGTGCACGGTGCCGCTGATCGGCTTCGCCGGAGCGCCGCTGACGCTGGCCGCTTACCTCGTGCAGGGCCGTGGTGGTTCGGCCAACTACCCCGAGTTCCGCGCGTGGCTGGCGCGCAACCCGGAGCTGGCGCACGAACTGCTGGACAAGTTGACCTACGTCAGCATCGGGTACGTGCGGATGCAGGTTGAGGCGGGTGCCCAGGCTATCCAGATCTTCGACAGCTGGGCAAGCATCCACCATGAACGCGGATACGCCGCGTTCGGGGTGCCCTACGCCACGCGTGTGCTCAACGCGCTGGGCGGCCTCCGTGTCCCCCGGATCTATCTCGCGGTCGGCGCATCGCATCTGTACCCACAGATAGGGACCTTGCCGGCCGAGGTGGTCAGCGTGGACTGGCGGTGCCGGCTGAACCGCTGCCGGCTGGCCATGCCCGGCAAGGTGATCCAGGGCAACCTCGACCCGGCGGTGCTGCTGGCCGACGATCAGGTCGTCGATGCGACCACGGTCCAGCTCCTGGGCGATGGGCTGGGCGGACCACACATCTTTAACCTGGGGCACGGGGTGCTGCCCGCCACGTCGCCCGATACCGTCGCGCGGCTGGTGGACACCGTGCATCAATTCGGCCGGCCAACCGGCGCGGCGTTCGCCAGCACAGCCGAAAGTCGATTGATGCCATGACCGGGTCCCAGACCAACGCATCCCGAATCCGGGCGTTGAATGCCACCATCCGGTACGCGATGTGGTCGGTGTTCCGGGTGGCCGACCGGCTCGGCCCGGCCCCGCGCGAGGAGGTCACGGCCGAGGTCGAGGCCCTGCTGGAGCAGGTGGCCAGCCTAGACGTGGTGGTGCGCGGCAGCTATGACGTGTCCGCGCTGCGCGCCGACGCCGACGTGATGGTGTGGTGGCATGCGCCGAGCGCGGCCGCGCTGCAGGAGGCGTACGGGATGTTGCGGCGCACCGCGCTGGGCCGCCACCTGGCGCCGGTGTGGTCGTCGATGGCGATGCACCGGCCGGCCGAGTTCAACAAGGGCCACCTGCCCGCCTTCCTGGCCGACGAACGGGCCTGCGACTACGTCTGCGTGTACCCGTTCGTGCGCTCCTACGAGTGGTACCTGCTGCCGGACAAGGAGCGCCGCGAGCTGCTGGCCGAGCACGGCCGGATGGCCCGCCGGTACCCGGACGTTCGGGCCAACACGGTGCCCTCGTTCGCGCTGAGCGACTACGAGTGGGTGCTGGCGTTCGAGGCCGACGAGCTGCACCGGATTGTCGACCTGATGCGTGACCTGCGCGGGTCCGGCGCCCGCCGGCACGTTCGCGAGGAGGTCCCGTTCTTCACCGGCCGCCGCCGCTCGATCAGAGAAATCCTGGCAACGATGCCCTAGCACATTTCTTGCTGCCGCGCGGGCCGCCCATGCCGCTGGCAGTCAGGTTACCCGGTGTACTCGCCCCGCGGGGCGCCGTAGAACTGCACCATGACCGGATTGCGGGCGTGACCCAGCGCGGTGCTGCGGTGCCGGGTCCAGTGCACGACCTCGGCGCCGGTCAGGGTGATGAGCCCAGTGTCCCGTCGCTGAGAAGTCGGCCCTGTCTCACTGAATCCGGCCCATTGTGGTCTGTGTCTCAATATTGTTGGCCCAGGGTCGGTTGGGGTCACTGATAGCGGGCGGGGCTGCTGCCATGGCTGTTGCTGCGTTGAGCC
>WNGG01032331.1_pt1 | contig 12126 bp, 11 predicted proteins | sample 5400661 | NCBI WGS metagenome assembly WNGG01 (sample SAMN13153372, study PRJNA577476) | soil metagenome | isolation source: 100 cm soil or saprolite under Garry oak tree replicate 1 | place: USA:California | collected 2016-06-15 | reverse complement strand
GTTTGACTCACCTCGCCTCGTTAACAAAGGCGTAATAGTACGACTTTTCAGGCTTTTTTGGCTGATTGGGGTGTCTCCCGAATCTGTTAACAATCTAAGCACATTTCGGCGTCCGATAATCGGCCACCCAGAAAGGCCTATTCCTGCCCAAGTTCGTTCGACTCGGGTGACCCATCGCCGCCTAGTGCCGTTCCAACTTGTGCCGTTCCAACTAGTACTCAAACAAGTTGGCTCAAACAAGTTGGAACGGCACTTGTTTGACCCCGAACCAAATGGGGCTTCTGAAATCGGAAACGTTCGCTTGCGCGTTTGGCCAATCTAGTGCCGTTCCAACTATTTGGGCCAAGTGCTTCGCCCTGACGACGCAAAAGTTCAAGAAGGTCGCGGACAGGCATTCTTTGGCGAGACAAGTTGGAACGGCACTAGCCGGAGGCCTCCCATGGACATTGGCGCCGATGGGGATCGTTGACTGTCGCAACGATGCCAGACTATAGTGAAGTGGCATTCAGACTAGGCAGGCGCGTCCGCCGGATGTGCTTGGCCTGCGTGCTTCATGAACCTTCCAAACAGCTTGACCATTCTGCGTATCTTTTTCATACCGCTTTTGGTTGTAGTCCTGCTTACGCGCCAGCCAAACGTAGTCTTCCTGACTGTGCCCATGAACTTTGCGGTTTGGGGTGTCTTGATCTTGTTGCTTGCGGCGGCCACCGATTGGGCCGACGGATTCTACGCCCGCCGCCGCGAACAGGTGACTACGCTGGGCATCCTGCTCGATCCCATTGCAGACAAGCTCTTGATCTCCGCCGCGTTCATCTCGCTGGTGCAGATGCAGCTCGTCGCCGGCTGGATGGTGGTCATCATCATCGGCCGCGAAATAACGGTCCTCGGACTGCGCAACATCGCCTCCGCCGAGGGTTTCACGATTCCGGCCTCCGCGCTGGGTAAGACCAAGATGGTGCTGCAAGTGATAGCCGTTTGCGCCGTAATTCTGGGAGCGAAACATACCGGGGTGCGCCCTCTGGGCACGATTCTCGTCTGGCTGGTGGTGATGAGCGCGGTCGCCTCGGCCTTTCAATACTTTTCCAAATTTTGGAGCCACGTGGACGACCGAGTAAAGCAGAGGCGCCATCTGCGGCTCCTCGAGCGCCGCAGAAAAGCGCAGGATGCCCCCACTCTCTGACTCTCTTCTCTCCGGCGCGGATCGCCGCGCCCTTTTGGCGCGCGCTCGCCAGGCCATTTTAGAAGCGGTCCGGCTGCGTCTTGCCGATCTGCCTCCGGCCGCAGGCCGCTTGGCTGAGCCCGGAGGAGCCTTCGTGACCCTGCTTTGCGATGGAAAGCTGCGCGGCTGCATCGGCCACACGGATTGCGGGACTGCCCTGGCAGAGACTGTCGTGCAATGCGCGACCACGGCTGCCTTGCGGGACCCGCGGTTCAAGCCGCTCCGCGTGGAAGAACTCGCTGGGCTGGAAATCGAAATTTCCGTCGTTTCTGAGCTGCGGCCGATACGGCCGGAAGAGCTTGAACTGGGAGTCCACGGGATCGTCGTTATTCGCGGCGCCAGCCGGGGCTTGCTTCTGCCTCAAGTGGCCGTCGAACGCAATTGGTCCGCGACACAATTTCTGGAGGCAGCCTGCCGGAAAGCCGGGCTCGAACCGTACGGCTGGCGCGATCCTCGAGCTCGACGTAGTCCCCAGGATACATTTGCTTCTTGCTCAGCGTGATCAGCACGGTCGCGGCGTTCTTGCTCACTCGCAGTACCACGCCTTCGCCCAGCACGTCGCGCGGCAGCTCAGCCCCGCTGTAAGAGGACGTCGAGCCGAATCCGAAGATTTGATAGGCGACTCCTGGCGTCTGATATTCGATTTCGCTGCTGTTGCCCTGAAACCGGAAGACCCGGAAGTAGTCGCCCACCTTGACTCCTTGGGCGCTCCCTAGGTTCACGTAAACGATCGTCCCGTCGGCCGCAGCCTCGGCAAAGTATCTCGTGGTGACGATCATAGCTTTGGATTTGCCGCTTGGAGGCGCAAAGATATCGAAACCCTCTTCGGATTTCACCTCGGGAGCCGGCCGCTCCGCGAAACGCCGCACCAAATCTGCACGTTGCACATAACCGCAGGAGGAAACGATTTGGGCGGTCGAAGTCTTGCGCTGTACGTTAACGACTCGGATACGCGCCTCGTCCTCATAGGTCGTACCCATCCCCCTGAGCAGTCGATACTGCGACTGAAACCATTCGATTTTCAGATTGTCGCCCGGGGTGGGACGTATCACTTCGAATTCATCGCCCACCTTCACGCCCTGCGATGCGCCTTTATTGATGAAGACGAGCTGACCGTCGGTGTAAGCGATGTGGAAGTAAGACTCTTCCCCTGAGATGATGTACGTGTCTGTGGGGACCGAATCAGAGGTGACCATTCCGGTGCAATATAGCTGGCTCTCCAGAGGTCTCCTCGGCGCTTCTTGAGCATGTGCGAGAGAAGCCATAACCCCCAGCAAAACAACAACAAAGGAGAATCTCTGCATCATCTTAGTGCTCCTCTTATGATTCGTCCGGGCCTGCCGGTCACGGGATTGTCAGGATCGAAAATAGCAGTTGGTACTAGAACCGGTCAAGCTGCTCTCGCGCCTTGCTTTACACTTTCGATACCGCATGATAGAAGCGCCGGGCGCCGGCGCACCAACAGTCCGGCGTGTCAACGGCTCGAAAGCAATGCGTCCGGAGGCCGAAATCATCCCTAGCACCCCTGCTTCGCGCCGCCTTGGACTTAGCATCGTCGAGTCGGCCATCTCGAAACCAAGCGTTTTCGGAAACGATCGCGTCTGTGCCGTCGTGGCGGCCCGAAGCGCGGCCGACGCAGCCCGTCAGGTCAAGGCTGCCATAAGCGCCTCCGGTAGAGCGCACATTGTCGAACTGCGGCTCGATTTCCTGGCAAATCACGCGGAAATCATGCGCCTGCTGGGTTGGGCCGCCCGCCAACCGAAAATCCCGGTTTTGATCGCCACCTGCCGGCGGCACCGGGCCGGTGGGTTCTTCAGAGGCAGCGCGGGCGATGAAATCGCCGTCCTCGAGCGAGCCGTGGCGGCAGGCTGCCGTTGGTGCGATGTCGAAGTCGAAACCGCGCGGCGGGTTGGCGCGCGTCAATTGAAAGGCGCCCTCGCACCGGCAAGGCTGCTGATCTCCACGCATGAGTTTCGGCGCCTGCCACGAAACCTGCCGGCGTTAATGAGACGCCTCGGAGGGCATGGTGGAGACGCCATAAAGATCGCCGCGGCTTGTCGCTCGCTGGCTGATGTGCGCCGGTTATTGGAACTCGCTCGCGAGCGCCCGGACGTGGTGGTCGTCCCGATGGGCGAGGCGATGCTGGCGGCACGCATCCTGGCCCTTCGCCACGGCAGTGCCCTCGCTTATGCGCCCGTGGCCCAAAGCACCGCGCCTGGTCAAATACCTTTTGACGAAATCGGGCACGTCTATCGGCTCAGGCGCCGTTTTGGGAGCTCCAGGGCCGGCATCGATCTCCAAACCAGCCTTTACGGAGTAATCGGCGACCCCGTTGGCCACTCCCTTTCGCCGCTGATGCATAACGCCGCCTTCGCCGCCCGCGGCAAAAACGCCATGTACCTCCCTTTTCGCGTGCGCGAGCTGCCTGATTTCATCGCGGCCGTCCAGCCGTTCCAGATCGCCGGGTTCAGTGTCACTCTCCCGCACAAGGAACGCATTCTCCGCTATCTTGATCATTGCGATCCTCTGGCGGCTGAAATCGGTGCGGTGAATACAGTCATCGTGCACGCGGGTAAGTTGTGCGGTTACAATACCGATTTCACCGGCGTCCTGCGGGCGATTGAACGACGCTTGCCGCTCTCCTCGAGTTCTGTATTGCTAATTGGCGCTGGGGGAGCGGCACGCGCCGCAGCCTTTGCGCTGGCGCGCGCAGGGGCCAAGGTGAGCATCTGGGCCCGCCGCCCGAAACCAGCGCGCGCCTTGGCGGATGCCGTTGGTGGCCAGGCCATAAATCGCGGAGAAATCGCGCGCCGGTCATTCGATGCTATCGTGAACTGCACGCCGGTCGGGATGCATCCGGGCGGGGGCTCACCGCTCGAGAGCCATGAGCTGAATTGTCGTCTGGTGATGGACTTGATCTATCGTCCGCTCAAGACGGAGTTGCTGCGCCGCGCGGAGCGTCGCGGAATCGAAACCATTTCGGGAGTGGACATGTTTGTCGCTCAAGGCGTGGCGCAATGGGAGCTATGGATGGGCGAGCGCGCACCCGAAACCGTCATGCGTCGGGTCGTTCTCGCCGCGTTGCAAAAGGAAGAGAAATCCTTGCGCCGATGATCGAGCCGGACTTTCGGACGTTTTGCCGCCTGGCCCGCGAAGGCAATCTCGTCCCGGTTTACGAAACCTTTACGGCCGACCTCCTGACGCCCGTAGGGGCCTACCTGCGCCTGGCGCGAAACGCGCGCTACGCCTGTCTGCTCGAAAGCGTCGAGGGGGGCGAGAAGATCGCCCGTTATACCTTCGTCGGCGCCAGCCCCGCCGAAGTCTTTCGCTACGTCAACGGCGCCTGCGTGCTGGAATCCGAAAGCCGCGTCTCCTGGGTGCAGTCGAATCCCCTCGATTTTCTGCGCAATCGCATTCAGCGTTACCGCGCGGTTCGCGTACCCGGCCTGCCGCCCTTGGTGGCGGGAGCCATCGGATACTTCGCTTATGACATGGTGCGCCTTTTCGAACGCATTCCAGACCGCTCGACAAATGACCTCGGCACCGACGATGCGGTCATGATGTTCTATCTCGGCTTGGTGGTCTTCGACCATGTCCGCCATCGTGTCTGGGTCGTGCGCAATGTCTTCACCGAAGGCCCCGGCAGCCTGCGCTCGAAATATCGCGCCGCGCTACGCGAAATTTCCGAGACGCGCCGCCAGCTCGAGCTGCCCCTCGATGAGAACCGGCGCAAGCCGAACCGCCGCGCCATGCCGCTGCGCGTCGAATCCAATTTCACGCGCCCGCGCTTTCTCGCGGCTGTCCGCAAGTCGAAAGAGTACGTCCGCGCCGGAGACGTCTTTCAGGTGGTGGTCAGCCAGCGATTCTCCGCGCGCACAGACGCCAACCCGTTCGACATTTATCGGGCTCTTCGCGTCCTCAATCCTTCGCCTTACATGTATTTTCTGAAGCTCGGCGATGCCGCCGTTGTCGGCAGCTCCCCCGAACTGCTGCTCAAGGTACAGGGGCGTGACGCTTCCTACCGGCCCATCGCCGGCACGCGGCCGCGTGGCAAGGACGAAGACGAAGACCAGCGCTTGGCCGCCGAGCTCGCCGCCGATCCCAAGGAACTCGCCGAACACATCATGCTGGTGGACCTTGGCCGCAACGACCTCGGCCGCGTCTCCGAATACGGTTCGGTCCGCGTCGAACGGCTCGAGTTCGTCGAGCGCTACTCCCACGTGATGCATCTGGTCTCCACGCTTCGCAGCCGGCTTCGGCCCGAGGTGGATTGTCTTGACGCCCTCGCCGCCTGTTTCCCGGCGGGAACCGTTTCCGGCGCGCCCAAGGTTCGCGCTATGGAGATCATTGACGAGCTCGAACCCACGCGGCGCGGCATCTACGCCGGGGCCATTCTCTATCTCGACTTCTCCGGCAATCTGGACTCCTGCATCGCCATCCGCACCATGGTGGTGAAGAACGGGCTGGCCTGCGTGCAAGCCGGGGCCGGTCTGGTGGCCGATTCGGTTCCCGAGCGCGAATATCAGGAAACGGTCAATAAGGCGCGCGCTTTGATCGCCGCACTGGAAGTGGCGCATGGCGGCGATCGCATCTTGCCTTCGCCGCGCCCGCCCGCCCGCACGCGCCGCCCCCGCCGTACACGCGCTCAGAGCGGCGCGAAATAGCCCATGCTTCCGCTGCGCTGTCATCCCGAGCGAATACCTCAGCTAAATGGGGTTGTCGGGCGCCAAAAGGCCGTGGCCATCACGGCGCTTTTGGCGCATAACAAAGTAGCGAGGGATCTGCTTTTTGCCTTTTCCTCCAGATGCCGTAAGCTAATCCATTAGCCTGCTTCCGTAGAGGGAGCCCTTCAGAATTCGGGTGATAACTTGGTTTGAGGATGGCTCTGTAGCGGCGCCCTTTAGGGTGGCATCTTTCATTCAATGATCCTGCTGATCGACAACTACGATTCGTTTACCTATAACCTGGCCCAGTTCCTCGGCCAGTTGGGCGAAAATCTCGAAGTTCGCCGCAACGACCAGATCACCCTCGATCAAATCGCCGCGAAAAAGCCGCAGCGCATCGTGATCTCTCCCGGTCCCGGAGAGCCGCAAAACGCCGGCATTTGCATCGACGTCATCCGCCAGTTCACGGGCAAGATTCCCATCCTTGGCGTCTGCCTCGGCCACCAGGCCATTGGTTATGCCTTCGGCGGCAAAGTAGTACGCGCCCCGGCGCTGATGCACGGCAAGACCAGCCGCATCCATCACGATAGCAAGACCATCTTTCGCAAACTGCCGCAGGACTTCGTGGCCACGCGCTACCATTCCCTCATCGTGCAAAAAAAGGGTCTGCCCCGCGAACTCCAAATCTCCGCCGAGACCGACGGGCTCATTATGGGCCTGCGCCACCGCAAGTTGCCGCTCGAAGGCGTGCAGTTCCATCCCGAATCCGTGCTCACCGAAGTGGGCATGCAGCTCCTGCGCAATTTCCTCGCTCTTTAAGTTGCAGGAGTTGTCATTCTGAGCGGGTTTACGCCGTACACCCGAAGAATCTCTCTTTGTGCCTTCTCTTGTAGAAACCGTGGAGAACTAACCCCGCGAAAATTCGATCAGCGCTTGGAGCTTGGCTAGCGCCAGCCCCGAATCGATCGCTTTCGCCGCCAGCCGCGCGCCTTTCCTGAAGTCCGCCGCCGCCAGCCGCGCGCCTTTCCTGAAGTCCGCCGCGCGTCCCGCCGCCACCAGCGCCGCTGCGGCATTGATGCACACAAAATCGCGCCGCGGCCCGCTCTCGCCCCGAAGAATGCGGCGAATGATCTTCGCATTCGCGGCCGCATCGCCGCCGGCCAGTTCCTCGGGGCGCGCCCGCGCCACCCCGAAATCCTGCGGCTTCACCCGGTACCTCTTCACGGAACGGAGGCGCACCTCCGCTACTTCGGTCTCATCGCTCAGCGAAATTTCGTCGATTCCGTCCACGCCGTGCACCACGAATGCGTGCTGCGTCCCGAGTTCCGCCAGCGCCCGCCCCAGTTTCTCCACCAACGCCGCCGCGGGCACGCCGATCACTTGCGCGGTGGCCCCCGCCGGATTCGTGAGCGGCCCCAGCAAATTGAAAACCGTGCGGCCGCCGGCCTCGCGCCGGGCCGCGGCCGCATGGCGCATCGCGGTGTGCATGCTCGGCGCAAAAAGGAATCCGATGCCGATCTGCTCGATGGCCGCGAGAGCCCGCTGCGGCGCGATATCGATCTTTACGCCCAGCGCTTCGAGCACGTCGGCCGACCCGCAGCGCGAACTGAACGACCGGTTGCCATGCTTGGCCACGCGCACGCCCGCGCCGGCAACCACCAGCGCGGCCGCCGTCGACACATTAAATGTGCCGCCGCCATCGCCTCCCGTTCCGCAGGTATCCACCAGCGGCGAGATCTGCGCTTGGGCGCCTCGGTGGTCCACGAGCCGCCGCATGGCTCGCGCGAAGCCCACCAACTCCTCCACAGCCTCGCCTTTGGCGCGCAGTGAAGTCAGCAGGCCGACGATCTGCATCTGCTCCAAATGGCCTTCGAGCAGTTCGCCCATCACCTCTTCCGCCTCGTCGGCGGAAAGATCGCTCCCGGCCTCAACCTTTTGTAACGACTCCGCAATCATGGTCAACGCTCGCTGGTGGCACAGACGCTCTTGTCTGTGCCGTTGCTCCTGAGCAGCCTTGCTCGGGCCGCAGCCTTCAGAGTAAACTGGCCCGCTTTGGACGAACTAAAATTCTAGCATCGAGCCACGCGTGCCGCTCTCAAAGACGAGGAAACCGCGCTCGGCCCAGCAGCAGAAAAATCAACGGCCCACGGATCATTCATGAAAATTCACGAATATCAGGCTAAGGAGATTTTCCGTCGTTTCGGCGTGCCCACGCCGCGCGGCGAGATGGTCACCACCGCCGAAGACGCCCGAAAAGTCGCCCAGAAGCTCGGCGTGCCCGTCGTGGTGGTGAAGGCGCAAATCCACGCCGGCGGGCGCGGCAAAGGCGGCGGCGTGAAGCTGGCGCGCTCGGCCGACGAGGCGGCACAGCTTGCCTCGAAAATTCTGGGCATGAACCTGGTCACGCCGCAAACCGGCCCGGGCGGCCGCATCGTGCGGCGCCTGCTGATCGAAGAAGGACTCGATATCAAGCGCGAACTCTATCTCAGCATTCTGGTGGACCGCGCCGTCGAAGCCCCGGTAGTCATGGCCAGCGCCGCGGGCGGTATGGAAATCGAGGAAGTGGCCAAAGAAAATCCCGCCGCCATCCTGCGCGAAACGATTCGTCCCGCCGTCGGCCTGCAACCGTACATCGCCCGCAAGCTTGCTTTCGGCCTTGGGCTCGCCGCCGAACAGGCGCAAGCCGCCGTGCCTTTTCTTCAGTCGCTTTATCGCGCGTTCATCGAAACCGACGCCTCGCTCGCGGAAATTAACCCGCTGGTGGTCACCGGCGACGGCCGCCTGATCGCGCTCGACGCCAAGATGAATTTCGACGACAACGCGCTCTATCGCCACAAGGATCTTCTGGAGCTGCGCGACCTCGACGAGGAAGACCCGCTCGAAGTGGAAGCCTCGAATTACAAGCTCAACTACATCAAGCTCGACGGCACCGTCGGCTGCATGGTCAATGGCGCCGGTCTTGCGATGGCTACGATGGACATCATCAAGCTCGCCGGCGGCGCCCCGGCGAACTTTCTCGACGTCGGCGGCGGCGCCTCCGCCGACCAGGTGAAAAGCGCCTTCAAAATTCTCACCAGCGATAAGGCAGTGCGCAGCGTTTTCATCAACATCTTCGGAGGCATCCTGCGCTGCGACGTGCTTGCCACAGGCGTTGTCGCCGCGGCGCGCGAGTTGCAAATGAAGCTTCCGGTGGTCGTGCGCATGGAGGGCACCAATGTCGAGCAGGGCCGGCAGATTCTGCGCGACTCCGGCCTCAACTTCACCATCGGCGAGGATATGAAGGACGGCGCGGAGAAAGCCGTGCGCCTCGCCGGAGGTGCGCGGTGAGCATTCTGGTAAACGAGCTGACGCGGGTCATCGTGCAGGGCCTTACCGGCCGCGAAGGCGGCTTCCATGCCGGGCAGATGATCGCTTATGGCACCAAAGTGGTCGCCGGCGTCACCCCAGGCAAAGGCGGCACGCTGCACAACGACGTGCCGGTCTTCAACACCGTCGCCGAAGCGGCGCGCGAGACGCACGCCAATGCCGCAGTCATTTTCGTGCCTCCGCCCTTTGCCGCCGACGCCATGCTCGAGGCCATTGACGCCGGGCTGCCGCTCCTCGTCTGCATCACCGAAGGCGTTCCCACGCTCGATATGGTGCGCGTGGCCGCCGCGCTTCGCGGCAGCCAGACTTGCCTCATCGGCCCCAACTGCCCCGGCATCATCTCGCCCGGCAAATGCAAAATCGGCATCATGCCCGGACAGATTCACCGCGAGGGCCACGTTGGAGTCGTCAGCCGCAGCGGAACGTTGACCTACGAGGCCGTCGGCCAGCTCACGCATCTCGGCATCGGACAGTCAACCTGCATCGGCATTGGCGGCGATCCCATCATCGGCACATCGTTTCTGGATGCCATTCGCCTCTTCAACGACGACCCCGATACGCATGCCATCGTCATGATCGGCGAGATTGGCGGCAATGCCGAGCAGCAGGCCGCGGAATTCATTCGGGGACGCGTGCGCAAGCCGGTGGTCGGCTTCATCGCCGGACAAACTGCGCCGCCGGGACGCCGTATGGGTCATGCCGGCGCCATCATCAGCGGCGGCACGGGAACGGCGAAAGAAAAATACGAAGCCATGGCCGCGGCGGGAATCCGCTGCGTGCGGAGTCCCGCCGATATCGGGGAGACTGTGGCCGCCGCGCTCGGCAAATCCGTCGCCAGGTGACCGCCCGATAGGGGCGGTCACCTCCGCGCCAAAGTCCCCGGTGCAGTAGCGCCCGAGGCCTCGGCGAGAGGCGCTCGGCGCGTTAACGACGTCGGAGCTTTGGCGCTTAACAAAGTCCGTCGCCGCTGGCGACGGTCATCGCATGTGAAAGGTTTGCTGTTAGGATTTCGCCATGAGGCCGGCACGATCAAAGTGGAGAACGTTCTGGATAATTGCAGCCATCTTGTTTGGGGTCGCATTCATTACGGCCAGACTAGGCTTGCTAACGGCCTTCGTGGCTCGGATGGCCAAATGAAACGGAGCGCCATTCTCTTGTTCCGAGCCGCCGGCGCGAAAGGATAAGGGCGGATCCGAATTCGCGGCTAAGTTGCCCAGCCGTCATTCCGAGCGGAGCCGGGGACCCCGGCATGCGCCGGCTTTGCGTATGCTGGGGTGGTGGAGCGAGGAATCCCTCTTGCTCCGGTCGACTGGAGCCCGTACCGCGCCGCTCATAGCCGCGTCAGGGGCGCGCTCATGCTTTCTATGAACGGCCCTGGGGATGTTGCGCTGTAACTCGGCAGTGGCACAGGCACCGGGGTCCCCAATGCGCGCCTCTCGCGCGCGAGCACTCGCGCGCTTAAGAAAGTCGCGTGCATTGGGGTGGTAGGCACTCTTGCCTGTGCCCATTTGCAATTGGTGTCATCCCGAGCGAGCGGCCTCCCATCGCGCGCTCCTGCACGCGCTTCGCGGCGAAAGTCACCATCTTCCGCGAAAAGGCTACTCGCACGATGCGCTTTTCGCGGTAAACAAAGTCGGGCTTTCGCCGCATCACCAGGTCGCGACCGAGGCGCGCTTTTCGCGCCCCGGATGCTTTTGCGGGGGATCTGCTTTTTGTGCTTGTCATTCTGAGCGAAGCGAAGAATCCCTCATAAGAGTGTGGATTTCGCCGCAAACTGAACGTTAGGAGAATCATGTCCCCCGACTCCAAGCTCGAACGCACGCTCGCCATCATCAAGCCCGACGCCACCTCCCACGGCCTCGCCGGCGACATCCTCTCCCGCATTCACCGCGCCGGCTTCTCCATCGTGGCTATCAAATCCCTGCGCCTCACTCCGTTCGAGGCCGAAGGCTTTTACGCCGTGCATCGCGGCAAAGGATTTTTTGGCGAGCTCACTTCGTTCATGAGCTCCGGCAAGATTATCGTGATGGTCCTCGAAGCGCCGGGAGCCATCGCCCGCTGGCGCGACACCATGGGCGCTACCGACCCAGCCAAAGCCGTGCCCGGCTCCATCCGCCGAGACCTCGGCTCGAGCATCCAGAATAATTGCACTCACGGCTCCGACGCCGCCGATACCGCCGCCTTCGAAATCTCCTACTTCTTCGCCTCCCACGAGCTGCTGTAAGAATTCGTGCTGGCCACAGCGATGCGGCTATCATGCTGCTGGTAAAATAGACCCACTCTAAAGGTATAAGCGCTAAGGTGTAAGGAGGATACAGAGCGTGCCCAAGCCTTTCGTGTGCCGGTTGGCACTTGCGCAAATATCAATAAACCCAGCTTATGCGGACGAATTAGTCGCGTGCATTCAAGAGCCGTCCTTCCCGCGAGAAAATGAAAAGACAGGTCTGTTCTCCATAGCCGGTCTCGAAGAGACGAACCGGCTACGCCAGAGTGTGGCGGAGCATTACATCGCGCATCTGAACCGCAAAATCGAGTCCACAGCGCGCTTCGCTGCCTCCGAGGCCGTGGAACTGTTGGTTTTCCCAGAATATTCAATCCCACCGGAGTCGCTGCCGCTTTGTTACGCGCTGGCAGAGGAATTGGGAATTGCCGTTATCGCCGGCAGTCATGTCGTAACGCTCAGCCCGTCGGCGCAACAGGTATACAAAGACCTCGATCTCAAATTTGAAGAAAGCAACGGTTGTGGCCCTAATCCTGTAGAAAAGTGAATATCGCATTTTTCCTGAGAAGTCATGAAATTCCTTTTTCTTAAGCAGCAGCCTTTTCTGTGCCTCCGATGTCGCGGTAGCCGCTGATGCGGTGCAACTTCATCTGTCC